>RRZT010009960.1_pt1 | contig 22326 bp, 28 predicted proteins | sample 2165551 | NCBI WGS metagenome assembly RRZT01 (sample SAMN10456910, study PRJNA506462) | wastewater metagenome | biome: wastewater; feature: sludge; material: wastewater sludge; isolation source: wastewater sludge with Escherichia coli K12::gfp cells carrying plasmid... | place: USA: Moscow, Idaho... | reverse complement strand
TGTTGCAAATTGGTTTGTTGGTGGAACAAATGATACAACAAAAAGTTTAGTGATATTATTTGATGGCGAGATTGTTAAAAACTTTTCAATCGCAGTTTCTGAAGGTGAAACAAAAGGTGGACTACTTCAATAGTTAGAAAAGTAGGTTTACAGTATCAGGGGAGTGATTACACACCCCCCCACTTTTTTTAGTTAAATCGTCAATATGTATAAACTTTTAATTAAAGTATCAATAGATTATTATATTCACCATATGTAAAAGGTGTTACTGTAATAATATTTCCATCTTTAATAAATGAAATTGTGTTTTCTTTATATTGACCTATATTTGATAAATCATAATTTACATCCACTTTAAAATCTTCGATAAATTCATGTTTGCAAATTGATTGAAAAGAATAACAATTTTTAATTTTAAGATTATCAATGCTTAAATAGCTTTCATCATTTTCACTCATAATCATTGCATTACTTCCAAGTTCAATAGGAATAAAAAAAGGATTATAACTCTTTATATGCTTTGCGTATTTCATATTATAAACCAAAGCAAACTCATGTCTAATAAAAGTAGAATTATCTTTTTTATCAATAACGGGAAGATGTTTAGCCAATACTATAAACAATATATTTCTATATTTATCATTTATATCTATATTATCATTTTCTATTAATGGTACTTCATAAAAACCATCATCCGATTTAAATAAACCTTTATTAAGCTCTTTTTCTAAAATTTTTTTAGCATCATATATTGACTGTGATGGTGATAATCCAATTAATATTGAATTTAATTCATTCTCTTTTAAATCTAACTCTTTAAATTTTTCTATAGATTTTTTTAATTTTTTCATAAACCTAGTTTTTTCAACATTTTCAATAGGAATAATTAAATTGAATTGATAGCTTAGCTCATCCTCATACAATTCATAATTAGGTTGAATTTTTGAAATAGTTACATTTATATTATCTTTTACAAAATTTACATAATTAATATAAAAATATCCATATTTATCAAGAACTTCAGGTAGTGCATTAATAAGATTGTGAATTTCATCATAATCATATTCAGCTGCTTCTATAAATAAAGATATCCCATTTAATTTGTTAACTTTCAAAATTTCTTTGTAGTAAATTTCAAGTTTATCAAAACCTTTTTTATATTCAATTTCTTTATCAGATAAAATCATTTTTTTAATTGATAAATTAATACTTAAATCCTCAGAATTCTTTATCTTTAAGTCATAACTCTCTTGAGATGGTTCTGCTAGTATTGAGTCTTTAATGATACTTGAAATAAATGACTCATATACAAATCCTCTAATTGAACCTACTTTATTTCTTATTATTTTACTTTTAAAATCTTCAATCCATACTATATTATGTTTATTATGCTTGATTGAATGACCTATTAAATAAAGCTCTGCTGTAGATAAATAATCTGCCCTATTCCATAATATTTTAAGTTGATGATTTTTTAAATCTCTACCTTTGGTTAAAAACTCTTCACCAAACAATTCTTTGATTTCATTTATTGTGTTTAGTTGTATTTCTTTATCTAAACCTGGAATAAATTGTCTTGACATTTTATATAACCTTTTTTTTATTGTGTAAAATTTTACTATTAAAAAGTGCAATAAATGTTAAAGAAAATAAAGATATGAAGTATCGATGAGGTTTCGACCTCATCAATTTTATTTTTGATTTATTAGTACGATATTTTACTACATTCATTGTTTGAAGAATGCAAACAAGTTACAAAAGAGTTAAATATATTTACAAAATTTCTTTCATCTTCAGAGTTTGAATTAATTGAATAAGTTTCTTTCATTTCACCATTTATACTATTATAACTTTGTGAATTAACAAATTTTTGCGTTTTTTGATTGATACAATCTTGTATATTAATTCTATTTATTTTATTTTCTTCAAGACATTCTTGCCTAAAAAGTTCTAAAGGTATATTTTTAGTTTTAGATTCTATACTTGTACTAATTATTAGTGTCAAACTTGAAATATTTTGTTTATCAAAATCTGATTTCTTAAATTTACAAAATAAATTCTCTGATGGATAATTTGAATAAATTTCATTATCTTTTACACATTGAATTGGTTTAATACTTTTTTCATCTGCTTTTAGTTCAAATGAGTTTAATCCAATTCTTTTATATATAGAAGGATTATTTCTTATTGCTCCAACTAATTCATCATCTTTTACTTTAAGTTGTTGATATGGAATATATGAGGTTTTATTCTTCACCTCATTAAACTCAATATTTGCTTGAAAACCTTTATAGCTTTTTAAAATCTGATTAGCTTCTAAAGATTTACCATACATGTTGTTATTATCTAAAGTATATTTTGAACTACATCCACACATTAAAAGTGTTAAACATATTCCAATGGAAGTTTTATTAATCAATTGCAAGTTCCTCGTATATATTTACTAGTTAAATAATTCTAATATATCTTAAATAAAAAGTAACTCATAAAAATTATAAATTAAGTAAAAAGAAAATTCAAAAATTAATAATATCTAACTATTAGAATCGAATTATTTATATATTTTAGATTGACTAAATAATACTATTTTAGTAAAATTACGTATTGATTAAGTAATAGTTAATGAGGTTTTTACAATGACAAATTTTATAAAAAGTATTTTTTCTTTTTTCAGAAAAAAAGATATAATTAAAGAAGAAAGTGGTTCTAGTTTTTATATCAATGTAGTTTGCAAAGGTAAAGAAAAGTTAGATTCTGAATTATTTGACAAAAATTCAAATGAATATTTATTTAGAGAGGTTTAAGATGAGTATATTTTTTTACATCATAGGTTACATAGTTTTATCAATTGCAATTGCGTATTATTTAAAAAGTAGAAAAAATAAAGCAAATGAGATAAATAAATATAGCAAAGCAAAACAAATTAAAAACAAAATATTTGATAGAAGAAAGCATAATGATTATATGAATAATCCAAAATTTTCATATATGTCATGCAATAAATTTAATCCTGAATCACCTTTTTTTAAAAAAAGAAAATCAATTAAAACTAATGAATCAGGAATATATGTTTTGCTAAAACAAGCTGAGTATGAAAGTCTTAGAAATCCATACGATATTAATAATGAGAGTATAACAAGTCAAATGAACAAAGCTTCTATGGGTTGCCCTAATAAATATTATGCTTACTTTAATTAATTCAACAACATATTAATTAGTAGTTTTAAATTAATTTAATTAAACCTAGCTAAAAACTAGGTTTAAAATCTGCGGGAAAATCACTCTTATTTTTATTAATTTTTTCAGTATTTTGTATATCAGAAGCAGGATTACTATTGTCTCCGTTTGGTATTACATGACTCTTAATTTCTTCTGGCGAATATTTGCTTGAAAATTCATTACTGTTAAAATCGTAACCTCTTTTTCCTAATTCATCTTTTAGAACAGCTTTTGAACTGTCACTTAACTTGCCATTATTTTTATCATAATTGTAAATTCTTCCTAAATCTTCAGTACTTGTTTTTCCTAATTGTGATGTATTAATTTCATCACTAAAATACCCTGATTTAATTAACTTGTTCTCACCTTGTTGAGCATTTGTATAAGTAGCATTATTCATAGTTTTATTATCTTTTGCGTATCTTTGTGCATCTGGATTAACGTCATCTTTTGTACCTGCAAAATTCTCTCCTAACTGCTTAACTGCTTCCAGTCCATTATCGACCCCTGAAACTGCTTTCAACATCAAATTGTCATCTATTTTATTAGCATCTTTTTTCTCTTTAGCATCTATTGTTCTGCCATTATTTGTTGATTTATTATCAACGGATTTACTAACTACTCCATCTTCCTTCACATTGTTATTAACGTGAGAATTCAATTCAGGATTATTAACGTGAGAATCTCTAATTTCTTGACCTTTACTTTCTATACCTGTTCTTACACTCTCATTAGAATTTGGATTAAATGTTGTATTTCCTGTAACATGTGAGTTAACATCCGAACCTAAATTTTTTGCACCATTTTCTATATTAGTATTTGTATTAACTGTATTTGGTAATTGAGTTTTGCTTGTATTATCATTGATGAAATCCATTCTATCTTTGATCCCATTTTGACTTTGATTCCATTCAACCATTTTATTAACTACAAAGTCTGCTTTTTCTTCTTTTGAAGCATTTCCAAATCTATCTGCATTTTTACTAAAGTAGTTCTGAAATGCACTATTCATCAAATTATCACCCATTGCAGTTCCTTGAGTTTTAGTTGCTTGATAAGTTTGTGATGCACTCTCTTGTTCTGAATAAGCTTGTGAAACTTTTCTAGCAGTTGAATTAGCATCAGATTGACTTTCTCCGTTAACTGCACTTACCATATTTGCATAAGCTTGTGTATTGTCTTTTGACTTAGACATTTGCTCTGAAATAGATTTTGAGTAATTTTCTGAAAACTCTTTTCCATAAGATGAATCTTTTGATAATTCGAAACTTGTTCCATCATTTGTTTTAACTACAACATTACCAGATTGACCAAAGTTTACACTTGCACCAGAAAGTTTTTGTAACACATTACCTGCTGCACTTGAGCCTGAGTTAACATCTAATCCAAGAGAAGTCATTGCTTGTTTATCATTACTAATTGAATCAACTAATTTTTTCGTATCAGAAGTATTAAACGCTTCCTTACTTGCTGCACTATTCATTTTTTGTATAGCTTGACCCGTAGATTCATCAATTTTAACTGAATCACCATTAGTATTTGTCACTGTGTAACTACTTCCTGCTGTTGACATCTGACTCATAACATTTGAGTTCTCAGTTGTCAAACTTTTTTGTAAGCTTTCTACTTTTGCATTTGCACTTGTTAATGCTGTTGATGCTCCACTTACTTGTGTTGCACTTGCATCATCATTTTTAGTAATAACATTACCATTATTATCAATTGAAGCTGATACATTTGGATTTACTGCACTTGAAACTTTTGTAACACCTGTACCTGCTATATCAGTTACGTTATTACCATTACTATTAATCTTTGAAGTCTGTCCACCAACTCCCGTCATAGATGTATTAGTATTTGCCATACCAAAATGAGCATTTTTTCCACTACCTGTAGTGAATCCTTCATTTTCACTCATTGCACTTTGTAAGTCTGTTTTAGTTGTGTGATGTGCTGCATTTTGAACTGGTGAAACCATTGCTGAAATGAATTGAGTCATTGCAAATTCTCCACCTTTTGCGATACCAAAAGCAAGTATAGGAACTGACCATACTAAATTTGTAACCATTGCTAATTTTCCACCTAGTATTTCATATATACCTATTTGATTATTTGCATCTATACCATTTTTATATAATGATAATGCATCATCTACTAATATATCTATTCCAAAATTTAATATTTGGAATAATGGCGACCATAACATAAGCCAAACATTTAAAACAATTAAAAACTTAACATATCCTGCATTCATTGTAGCAATTGCAAGTATTCCGATTAACCAACTTATCACAACAATAAATGCAGTACATAAAGCTTTTAATACTGGAATCGTTTGTTGTGCTTGATAATTTGCAAGAATTGATGAATTTGTCATAGATATTTCTGATATAGATAACTGTTTTGTAAGCATAGAATCACTTACCCCATTAAATGTTGCAACTTTTTTTACTGAATCTAATGTTGCATTTCTTGCAATTGCTGAAACTAATTGGTCTCTTGCAGAAACAGTTGCACTATTACTTCCTGTAATCATATTTGAAAGTGCTACATCATTTGCAAATGTTTGAGAAAGCAATCCTCTTGCTTTTGCAATTGATGCTTGATTATTTAAAGCTTCTGTATTTAAAGCTGTTCTTATAGTATTATTCCATGCATCTTTACATGATACAACTTCTCCTTCTGGGTCTGAACTAGAATATACCATTGTAAGAGATGATCTATCAGTTGCTAAATGTGTCAATATATTAGTACCTTCTGCACTTAAAAGATATTGAAGATTTTGATTACCTGTTGAGAAATCCCCATCAACTTTACAATTTAAAATATAATCATAAAACGTTTTCTTCAAATTTGTATCTGCTATATTTGAACGCATAATATCCATTTGAGTTGAAACTGTAAAACCCAATCCTGCTTGTCGATATGATAATGATGCAGGTGTTGTAAAATATAATTCCATCTTTTCCATAATTCCATCTTCAAGAGTAGTAAATAAACTTAAGAATTCACCAATACCTTTTGGAATTTGTCTTACTTCTGTAGTTTGTAATGAGATTCTATCAATTACAGCATATGCATGTTTATCATCATCTGGTGCAGATATAAATAATGCCTGAATTGCCAGAATAAAAGCACCAGTTTTTAATACTTCAAATCCTGCAATATTTCTACTATTTTGATTAAAAATGATTTTAATTGACATAATTAATACACCAATTGCAGATGCTATTTTTATTAAAGGCTCATTATTACTAGCAGCTAAACCTGATACCGCATTTAATGTATTTACTACAAGTTCATGATAACCGCTTGTAAATATTTCGCCACTTACTCCTGCAAATAGTTGTAAACTTGTTATTAACAATAACAATAATATTTTTATTTTCAATGTTTTGCCTTTTCAAGTCTATGTTCTGGATTCTTTTGCTCTTCTAATATTGCATTTTCAAAAACAAACTTTGTATTAGAAATTATCTTTGATGCAGCACTAAAACCTTGAGCGACTCTTTTATAAACTTTTTCTTTTTTATTATTGACATATAGTAAAAAGTTATCGGGGAGATTGTTTACTTTTAAGCTTAATTGTTTTTTTAAATTTTCATTTATCTCATAATAGTCATAGATTAAATAATCAAGACCTGTTTCTTCTTTTACTTTATCATAGAGTAATTTTGTATCTTGAAATATTGCTTTATTTGCTTTATCTTCAATTATTACAATATAACCTGCACTATTTTTAATTTTAGAATAAAATTCTTTATCTTCACTGTCTTTTTTATTTTTAAGATTCACTCTATCTCGTGATGTCCAACCAATATCTGTATATAATAATTCATCAGGATTTTCAAGATTTGCAACACTCCATGATTTTGCAAAATTTTCAGATTTATCCACCCAAAATTTTTGTATTGCTGCATACTTTTTAACAAACTCTTTATTTGGTCTTCCAGTTGAAATATTTCGTGTTACATCAAGTAATCTTTTATACTCATCCGTACTTAATTCATCTAATTTATGAAATGGAATATTTTCCATAAATTCATTTTCTCTTTTAAATCTTATTTCTCGTTCATCATCATTTTCAAATACCATATCCATCATCTCTTTTGTTTTTGAATATTCACTTTTAGTTGAACTAGTTTCTGTTTTAATAATCTTTTTATCTTTTTCTTTTTCATCAACAATCTTTTCATCTTTGTAAAAAAAATAACCTTCCTTTCCCTGATTAAAAAAATTATTATTTAATTGATTGTTAGCATAAAGGTTACTAATCAAAGTAATTATTACGCTTGAGAATATAACCTTCTTTTTCATCTATATATATCCTTGTCTTACTTTAGGTATTTATTCCACTTAGCTAAATTATCATTATCCCTATCAGAAAATCCTAAAATGGCATCCACAACAATATCATTCTCATCTACAATAATTCCAAATGGCACTCCAATACCTCTAATTTTTTCTGCAATTAAATTACCTTGTTCTTGTATTTTCTTTTCTGGTTCTTCAATTCCGTATTTATCTTTATATAAACTCTTTGTTTGTGCTTCATTAGAATAATATCTGTAAGTAGTGTTATCAAATGTACTTAAGTACTGATTTAAATCTCTACAATGTGGACATGTTGGAGATTCAATAATAACTACTTTATATTTTTTGTTACCACCTTTTCCATCTTTAATACCATGCTTAACTAACTCTTTATTCCAAGCTTTATTTTCAACACTTGTTTTTTTAAGCTCTGAAATTACTCTATCTTCTTTTGTTAAACTTTCCCCGCCACCATTTAACTCTTTTTGCCATTGTTCTCTTTCTGTAGCTGTAAGGCTACTACCTGATGGATTCCAAATTTCACCAAATAAAATTAAATTTTTAAAGGGGTTAACATAAATGATTTCACCATTTTCTAAATAAATGTTATAAAATCCCTCAATTACTGATTTTTTATATTTTCTTATCTTAGTATTAGGGATTACTTGTTTTATCAATTCATATTCATGATTAACTGGCTGTAAATTAGGTGGGGGAATAAGTGCAACTGGCTGTTCAATTGCATTAAGATTAGATATTAAAAGAATTGAAGTTATAACACTTGCTATAATTTTAGTTTTCATCTGCTACCTCACTGAATTCACTTTTCATAATAAATCCGTTTCCTACAAAAACCCATTTCTCAATTTTATATTTACTTTCAAAAATTACTTTCTTGAGTATTTGGTCTTTTTTAACTTTTGCAACAATAGAACTATGAATGCTTGGACTATTTCTTACATATGTTGCTTTATTTGCTTTAAAAAGCATTCCATTTGTTTTTACAATTTTAGGTTTAGAGTCACTTTGTATTACATCACCTGTTTTTAAACTAGAGTTATCTGTTAAGTTAATCTTTGATTTAATTTCTTCAAGTTCAGTTTTAAGTTGTTTAATCTCAATACTATTTTTTAAAATACTTTTACCCATTAACTCCAAATCATTAAGGCTTGAATCTTCATTAGCAAAACCAATACATGCCATAAAAGATAAAGCAATTAAACTTTTTTTCATTTTTTTCCTTTTTCAATATATTTTTTTACATCATTTTTAATCCCACGTTCAACTATTTGATTACCAATCCGTTTTAGGATTTTTTGAATTTCAAAAGCTTTCTTAGCATTGACATCTCTATCAAGTATTATTTCCACTAAAGATTCATTATTTTGAATTTGAATTTTAATAGTCACAGATTTCCTTTTTATATTTCTCAAATTACTAATCTCAAAAAAATGTATATTTACGGCGACTATTTTTATTTATTTTTTAAATTTAGAAAAAAAATATTAGAAAAAAAGTCAAATAAAATTAAAAAATATACAAATTTAAAGTGCATTCAAGTGTCTGTGGACACATCTAATAAAATACTGGTCTTTTACAAGTACATATTAAGATTGAGGTTAAAATTATTGATTTTTTTTAATAATTTAAGTAATAAATCACAAAAACTAAATAAAAATAATAGTTATATGACGATATTTATAAATTAATCATTATAAAGAAATTGAAGTACTATACAAGTGTAACACACACATAGTATAAAAACTTGGTCTTATATTAAGCATTTTATAAGTAGTAATTCATACTTTCTCACACAAATAAATAATAATTTAAATAAATTTTTTAGAAAACTCGCCGTAAATACATATCTTTTTGAGATTAGTATTATGAGTTTGCATTAAATTCTAAGTGCATTCAGTGTCTTTGGACACATACTGTTAAATAGTGGTCACTATTTAAAAATAAATAAAGGAGATAATAATTGGAATCAGCAATGAGTAAAAAGATTAAAAACTATGTTTTAAAGTTTTACATCAACACTATTGTAAATGATAAGAATTTGGATAAGAAAAATAGTTCTAATTTAATGATAACTTCATATTTTAGGACTCAATTAAATCATATAAAATCAAAAGATTATGAAGCTAAAAGGAAGTTTTTCTTTTCATTTAGAGCGAAATATCTATCTGAGTTCAAGCGTTATCGTAAATATCACACAACTTGTATATCAAATTTTAGAAATCGTACTGCATTTAAAGAGTTTAAATCAAGTTTTACTCCTAAAGAGTGGGATAGAATTAATGGCGAACAGCTTTCTAAATATTTAGCACTTCATAACGATTCTATAAAAAAAGTTGACTTTGAATTTCTTAAGAATATTCTAAAAATAACAAATAAAGACAAGAAATGAGTTACACAATATTTAATTTATATTATAAAAACAATAATTAATCAATCATAAATATTAATATGTTATATATTAATATTAGTTAATAATACATAATATATAATAAACATATTGTAAATTATTTGCAATAATTATATAATATTGTTTTTTTATTGGTTATCTATTTTATAGATATAATTTACCTTGTTATTAAATATAGTATTTAATATAATTAAAACAAATGGAGTGAAAATGGATTTAGAGAACGGAAAAGAGTTTTACAATGTTGGCAAAATAGGTGAAGTAAACTTTATTGTTGTGAAAGATAAGAATGATGAGATAATTGAAAAAATGATGACAGATGATGAAATCAAACAGTCATCAATTACTTTTTCTGATTATGATGATTGTTCAAAAGAAATTAAAAAATATTTAGAAGGATTATAATGAAAAAGATTGGTATAGATATAGGATATGGACATACAAAAGTAATGTTTGACAACAAAGTGTTTAAATTACCTTCTGCTGTGTCGATTGTAAAAACAAAACTTGTTGATTCGAATGAATCTATTAACTTCGAGGGTAAAGAGTATTATGTTGGCTCTGATGCATTAAGCGATGCAATTAAAACTAGAGATTATTCGTTTATTTACACCTACTCTCCTTTAATTATTTACAATGTATTTAAAGAACTTAATATTGTAGATGAACTTAATGAGTATGAAATACATACTGGTCTTTCTTTGTATGATATAGAAAAATCTCCTGAATTCAAAAAAGAGTTCAAAAATAGAAGAGAAGAATTTGTAAATAGAATTTCAAAATTTACAATCAATAATGAATTCTATACTCCAAAAATAAAACTTTTTGCTCAAGGTCAAGGTGTATGGCATGACTATTGTTTAACTCATGGATATATTGAAAAAGGAGTTGAAGTTGTTTTTGATATTGGATATAGAACTAACGATATTATCATTTTTAAAGATGGTTCTCCTTCAAAATCTGAATCAAATGCAGATGATAAAGGTGTAAATGTTGTAATAAATGAGTTAAAAACTTACCTCAATAGAGAATATGATATTACATTCAGTGAGCAAGAAGTAGTTGAAATTCTAAATAAAAAAGAATTACTCATTTATGGTAAACCAAAAGATCTAACTTTTAAAATAGATGAAATTATAGATAGCTATTTTGATGTTATCTACTCTAGTTTAAAATCAGATTATGGGAAAATTTTAAAATCATCTGTAAGAGTTGTATTCTCAGGTGGTGGAGCTTATCTATTAGAAAACTTTAAACATAGGTTGCCTGAGAATGTAGTTTTTGATGTTAATAGAGATTTTGAATTTGCAAATGTTAGGGGGTACTATAATGGCTAATCAAAATAAAATACAAGTTTGCCTTGATGATGAAACATATGAAATCATTAAAAAACTAAAGCCTAGAACTCTGAAATTATTTGTTAGCGTTGCAATTGAAGAATTTGCTCAAAGAGATGAATCAAAATTATTTTTTAAAACTCATGAGCATTACAAAAATATAATAACAGAAAAAACACCTAAAATTGAAGAAGTTAAAAAAACTTCTTCATTACAAGAATGGGAATAATTATGTCAAAAATTGAAAATTGGATATTGCCTGAATGTAAAGTTGATGGGTATGTACCTGTTGCATTTTTTTATAAAAATGGAACTGTAGAACTAGATTTTTTTAACGAGGAAAAAGGTGATTTTCTTAGTGAATATGATGAGTTAACTATTAAAATAGATTACCCATTCACTATAGAATTTAAACCAAATATTGACGATTGGGAACAATTGGGATTTATTACTCTATTTGAGTAAACACTATTGATTTTGTAAAATTGTGATTATGTAATTCATATTGACTCAAATACTGTGGAGTTTTTAGAAGATGATATAGTTCATTATGGGAAAGAATACATGTATAAAGAAGCTCAAAAATGTTTGAATACTACATTACAGTTAATAGATGAAAAGCAAAAGGCGAAAATTGAACAAGAAGTAGCTAATAATGAGAGAAATATAAAGTTAAATAAAAAATTCAATGAAAATGAGGTGAAGTGATGAAAAAGATTTTGTTAAGCAGTATTTTTACAGCAAGTATTATGTTAGCTGAAACATCAAACCTAAATAACAATCTTGAAAATTGTAATAATTTTTTAGAAAAAGCTGATGATGCACTTAGAATGTCAAAAGAAATTAACTATTTATCGGCTGTTACAAAAATACAACTAAAATCAGGCTATGCCTTAGAAGCAACCGCATTGATGCAAAGATATGAGATATGTAAAAAGTATTCAATAAATGAAGCATTAAATCATATCAAAAAAGCTGAAAGGGATTCACAATGAGAAAAATTCTATTAGTTAGCCTTATTACTGCTTCAATTATGTTTGGTACAGATGCAAAACCATTAAATGATGGTCCATACAAAATAAAAAATAATTCTAGTGAAATAGTAAATAAAAATAGTGAACTGATTAAAGATAATCTTGATTTATCTTATAAACCAAATGTTGAAGGAAGAAAAGTTACTACTTTGATAAATACTCCAATAAAAGGAATTTTATTAACGGGGTATGTTTTTGCAGTAGATAATACACCTGATTCATCTATTAGTCAAAATCCATTGATATTCAATGATGAAAATTCTTGTCAATATATTGGTTCTGCTAAATATTCAACAAATTCAGAAAGAGTTATGGTGCACTTAGAAAAAAAGAGCTGCTTTAATGATGGTCAATTTGTAGAATCAAATATAAAAGGATTTGTTACAGAAAACTTAATGATAGGTTTGAAAGCAAATGTGGACTACTCAAATAAAATAGTTGCTGAAGTACTTTCTGGAAGAAATGTTGAATTATTTATTACAGAAATTTTATCATCAAATATTATAGAAACTAATGAACTCTTAAACAAACAACAACGAATTAAAGAACCTACTCAAGTAACAAAATCTGAAAAAGAAATTGTTAAAGAAAAACTTGAGAAACAATATGTAAAAAATGGATGCGATTCTCTAACTAAAACAAAAAGCGAAACTGTAAATGCTTTTAGAGAAAAATTAAAAAATTGTCTTACGATTTCTTATATGCAGAGCATAGATGAAGTAACTAACGGATTAGACAAACCATTTAAAGATAATACACTTAAAACATTCATTAATACATATGATATAGATAATGATTCAGAATGTATTAATGGGTATGTTTGGATTAAAAAGTATGGTGCTAAAACTGATGACAAGTGTAGTTATAAAGAAATCAACAATAAATAAGTTTATGGAGATAAAAAAAGATGATAAAAATAACAGTAGATATTAGTAATGCAACTGAATCAGAGATTGAGGAATTAAATAAGCTAATTCCATTTGGTAGAGAGAAATTCCATTTTGATAAAAACAACATTAAAGTAGAATTTTTTACAAAACAAGATGCAGAAATTGTTAATGCAAATTTGAGTATCGGTTTAAGAAGTGATATTAAAGACTTTGTTAATATGTCAAAAAAAGATTGTGAAATTTTAATGAGTAATGTTAATACTCATTTCTTTATGAAAGTTAATGATGAAGAAATAAAAGAAGTTGATACTAAATCTGCTCAATCAATGGAAGGCTTTCCTATTTATAATAGACAAGGTAAATCAATAAATATGAAACCTTTTGTATCAGAAAATTCCCAACTTGAAGTTATACACATAATTGATAGAGGGCAAAGCTTTGAACAAATGACTAAAGATATTAACGATAAAAAATTCATTGCCGATACTAAAAATTATATGAATAAAATAATTAAAATTCTTGAGATTATTGAAAATATATTTGATAATGGATTGTCAAATCGTTTAAATGAGGATGATATTAGAAATGTATGTAAAGCTTTAGAGTTAGATGTAAATGATGAAACTATTGAATACATAACTTCTCGAAATTCGCAACAACTTGAAAGATTTATTACTGAATTGGTAAAAAATATGAGAAAACAAGATAAATAAGGAGATTGCATGTCATTAAATAAAGAAAATATAAATAGTGATTTAAAAAAAGGTTTTAAATTTCTATATTTATTTGTGAGAGTTGTTTCACATTTAGGTTTATTTGGATTACCTATTTTTTATTCAGGGTATGACCTTAATAATGCAGGAGAATGGTTATTGATTGCACAATTTTTAATGTTGATGATTTCTGGTGTTGTAACAATAATTTTTGTTACATCATTTTTCATCATTTTTCATCATATAGAAACTAGATATTTTAAAGGTTCATATAGAATGGCATACATTTTATTTAAATATATTTTACCTTTTGCAAAGGGTCAAGTAGATTGTTTTGACTATGAACTTGTATGTCAAGGATACGAAGAAGTTGTAAAAAGAGGTAATGAATACTATGGCATGAAAGAAAGTGAAATTATTGAAAATAATAGTTTTTATGGTTATCCTGCAAATCAAAAATATATATTTAATTTAATACCTTCTTGTTTACCAAATGAGAAATTTAAGTTTTTTATTTTAACTGATTTAATTAGATTAATTCCAATTATCATAAGTGAAGAAAGTCGTAATGTAGTAAGGCAATTAAAAGCACAAATTCATGATCAAACTCAATTAGAATATTTAATTAATAAATACTTTATTCGTACCCTAGAATATCAATTTTATATACTACAAGATTCTTATTTAAATAATTTAGTTAAACAAGATTTAGCAGTTTTATTTGATGAAGATAACCTAGATGAAAGAAAAAGATTTGATTTGATAAGACAATTTATACTTGGTTCAGATAACTTTTATTTTATTGAAAAAAATGAAGTAGATATTGAAGCATTTAATAAATATATTAAGGATTAATTACTACATCATTATAAAAGAAATACATATTTAAATTGATGAGGTTGATACCTCATCAGATATTAATACAATTTAATCTTCAAATATTTTCACTAATCCGTAAGCTAAAAAACCAACAACAGCTATTGGTGCTACAGTAGTTATAATTGCACCTGCAGCCATACCACCACCAACAACAGAACCTATTGTTGCCATTCCAGATGATATTGCTGCAGCTCCAACTGTTCCACTTGCTCCTGCTAACGCTGATATACTTGCAGCAGTTGTACCTGCAGTTGCAGACATAATAACTGCTGCTGAACCACCAATTACACTTGATGCAGTTGAAGTTGCTACTCCTGTAGCAACTATTGTTGAAGCACCTGCTACATAAGTTGATTTCTTTATAGGCATATATATTTCCTTACTTAATATTAACTCTAAATATTATCTTTAAAAAATGTGTATTATTTGTAAATTGTTAGTGTTGTAAATTATGATGTTAAGAAGACTGGACAAGAAAAAAATTCCTGCCCAAAATTTAAGCTCCATAAACATAAGAGTTAACTACTCTCTTATGTTTATTTTGCCACCATTAACTTTGAAGACCATAGGGGCAACAAGTGCCTTAGTATAAAGGAGTTAAAACTCCAATTACTAATAAAATAAATAAAATTCTGAATAACATAAATTTACCTTATCTGTAACGCTCCCCACTAACCTCTTACTTAGGTAAACCAAAGCCACTCTCCGATGTACAAAAAAAAAGGCAGGAAATTTAATCCCTGCCTTTTTTTGCGTTACGTCAATTTCGGTAGTTAATCGAAACAGTAAATTCATGTTATTCGTAGTAATTGTAGCAAATATTGTATATATTGTCAATAATTATTCTTAATGAAATTTATATTGACTAAAAAATTAATATTTAATAAAATAAAGAATAAATTTTAAGGTAAATTATGAAAAGAATTATTAATACTTGGTTAAAAAATGTGTATTATTTTTAAAGTAATAGAATAAAATTTATTTAGAATAATACTAAAAAAAAAGATTTTTATACCATATTTAATTATTCAAATTTCTATAGTTTTTTGATTTAATGTTGATAAAGAATAGATTATTTACTATAATAAAGAAAAAATGATTTCGCTAAAGGTTAAATATGAATTTGAATTTTATAGATTATGAATCAAAACTCAAAAATGATTTTTTAAATTTATTAGGAAAAGAGAAATATAAAAATGAAAGTCTTGAAAGTTTATTTCATTTATATTTTAACAAAATAAATAAACAAATTTCTAAAAAAAAATATAAAGTATTTATCTCTTATGAGTTAATGAACATACAAAATCCAAATAAAGATATTATCCTTGAGATTAAAAAAGATTTTGAAAATGGCAATATTAATTTATTAAATAAAAGACTTAGTAAAGCTTCCATAAAAGAAGATGAAAATGATTTGTTATTAAACAATTGGGGGATTTACCATTTACATCTTGGTAAATTGGATAATAATGACTTTTCAGAAAGAACTAACTTATTACTATTCATCAAAATAATTGAAAATAATGTTTATTTCTTAGATATAAAAGAGCATGGGAATTTTTCATCTATTGATTTTACTAAAATTATGCACAATAATTGGGAAAACGCTATTAAAGAGTTTAGAATAATTAGTTTAGTTGATATTGAGCCAAAACTTAATGAAAAAGAAGTTTATGAATTTTGGAAATTAGGTGCTATTGCAATATTAACTTTTATAGATAAAAAAAATAAAGAAGTTGCATATATGCCGATAGGTGGTGGAATTAATTTAGCTAAGTCAAGTATTATAGCTACTCAAAAATGGATAAACTTTATTAGGTATTTACCTAGTATTGATAAAAAATTAAATTCAAAATGCTTTCTTATATTTGATTCAACAAATAAAAGATTTCATATTCAGGACTCAAATAGGAATAATTTGTATAACTTTGATTTTGATTCACTTTAGGATGTAAATTGGTTTAAAAAATATGCACAAAGGAATTGTAAATGAATAGATTATTTAATATTTTTAAGAACTACTTATTAATAACTTTATTAATTTTAGTTGCTAGTGGATGTACAAATAAAGTATATGAATTTAGAATTAGTGAAACATCAAAACAAATAAGTAATAATGAATTATCAAAAATGAGTTTTGATGAGTTTTATAATTTTATGAAAGTTAGAGAACTTCATATGGATAAAGTAATTACTTATTCAAATGCTTATGAAACTTTTGATAGATATTGTAAATTAAGAGGTTCTGAACTATTAGTTTATACTCCTGATAATTATTATTCAAGAATAAAAGATATAGAGCCGATGCTTAAAGAATATGATAGATATTATGATGGTTCTACCTATTATGGCTGCAAGTTATTTGATACCAAAGAATATATGGAATTAGTAAGAATTACAAGTCATGGTTATAGTGGTGTAATTTTTGGGAAAATAGTAAGAGATGATACTTATTTATTAGAAAAAAATGTAATTGACAAATCATTCTATAATATATATTTGAATAATTTCAGAGAAATAAAAGATGCTAAATATTCTAATCCTAAAGAATATACAGGTTTTAAAAAAGCCATGAATGAATTAAGAAATAGAAAAGGTTCTTATGAAACTTTTTACTTTAGTGGTTATATCGATGAAAAAGGTAAAAGTTACTCTATAGTTGATGATGATATAGATAGATCTGCCTATCATAATACTAGCCACCTTTATAAACAATATGATGCATGTGAATATAAATGTAAAAAAATTAATATTCTAAGCAATGGCTATGATATATTAAAAGATAGTATTAGAGATGATTGGACAATTGAATCAAAAATCGATAATTATGTTAATAAAAAGATAGATTCGACTTGTACTTGTTTTGGAGATGCAAAATATATAATGAAAAAGTAGAATCAAATTGATTCTACTGAATATCTTTTCTTTCAATGATATATTCAACTTTACCAATAAAATTAATTTTTTCTAAATTCTCAACATCAATAATTTTACTGTCCTGCTCATTGTTTACATCAGAAAATATAAGCTCTAATTTCTCAAAATCATTTGCATTAATACTAAATCTTATTTGTCTTACAATTATGAAATCACCTTGCGTAAATACATAGATTCCATCCGTTGTAAATTTTGTTATAGTCGTATTAAATATAATAAATTGATGATTTCTTTTTATTACTCTTAATTCATCTTTTGAATTGTCTATATCTTGTAATACAATAAATGTTTTAATATTTTTAAAATAAGGAACTTTCCACTTATTTATATTCTCAGCACATGATTCATCTTTAATATTAAAAAAGTCATCTAATGAAAAGTTTTTTCTTTTCATTAAAGCAATAAATTTTCCATAATGAAATTTTCCATTATTTTTCATTTGTGAAAATTGTGATGCTGACATTTCCATCTCTTCTGCAATTCTTTTTTCAGAATTAACATCTAATAGCTTTTTTAGTTTCTCTGTCCATTTCTCTATTTCTTCTTTGCTAACTATTAGCTCATCCATTCCTACCCTTTTACTATAAGCGTTATTTTGTTAGTCACTGTTGTGATTTCTAATTTTATCAGAAATTTGAAAATTTACAAAAAAAACTCGCCGTAAATATACATTTTTTTGAGATTAGTAATTTGAGGGTATTCCCTACACAATATTCAGGAGTCGTAATGACAGATAGCTTAAAAAAAAATAAGATGTTAGCAGTTTTACTTGCTATGTTCATATTATTATCAGGTGTAGCTTTTGCATCAGGTACAGGTGATGCTTTAGGTCTTGCATCAACATGGGCAAAAGTACAGACGTGGTTTGCTGACCCTGCGGTTACTTCTATCGTTGGTATGTTGATTTTGGTATTTGCAATCTTTTTATTCTTCCAAAAGTTGTACATCTCTGGAATTGTAGCTTTAGTTTTATTAGTTGCAACTGTAAACATTACAACTATTGCAGAATCATTCTCTGGTGCAGGAATTTTTTAATATTGCTGCTTACAATATTTAATAATAAGAGATATTTATCTCTTATTATTTTTTCAATTTATATTAAAGGAAAAAAATGAGTTCTGATCCTGAGAATGATTATATTCAAATGAACAAATATATTGATACTTTACCAATGGTTATGAATTGGGAAATGGATACTTTCATTATTGCAGTTGGTACTGCAGGTTTTGCAATTATTTTTTCAGGTTTATTTGTTTATTTGAGTTTAATATTTGGAATAACATTTCTTGTAATCAATGAAACACTAAAAGAAACAAAATATAAAAATTATATTGTACATATTATGTATATGCTAGGTTTAAAAAACCCAAAAACAAATAGATTACCTTCAAGTAATCTTAGAATATTTGTAGGATAAAAAATGGATTTTAAATTATATAGAAATTTCAAGGATAATGTACTTTCTCAAAATGGTCTTCTAAAGCTATCAGTATTATCTATGACTATAATGAATATTTATCTTGTAACACAATTAGTTAATAATAGTAATTCACAAAGAACTGTATTTTTACCACCACAAAATACTTATAAAGAATTTTGGGTAAGTGGTGATGTTGTTTCTGAGTCATATAAGCATATGATTGGGAATTTTATATCTAACAATATGTTAAATATATCTTTTAATAATGCTAATTTAATTGTAAGTAACATTCTACCTCTTGTTCATAGTAGTACCTATAAAGATGTTAGGCTAGAGCTTAAAAAAATGGTTAACTATATTATCAGTAATGACATTTCTCGTTCTTTTTTTATCTCAAAAATTGATATTACTCAAAAAGAAAAAATTATCGTACATGGTTCAATAACTGATTTTATAACCTCAAAAGTACTTCGTAATAAAGATGTTTCTTTAGAGATTGATTACACCGTTAAATATGGACAATTTTATATCTTAAATTTAAAACTAAATGGTTTAACTGAACTTGATGGAAAAAAGGATGAAAAAGAATGAAAAAAATAAATATCTCAATAGCTTTGCTACTTTGTGCAAGTACTATGTTTGCAAAAAATATTGTAATTGACAATTTAAATGAAACTAAGCATATTAATATTTCAAGAACTGATATAAATAGATTTGTGTTTCCTTCTTTAATAAAAACACAAGTTTCATCTAAAGAAAAAGATTTGCTTGTTACAACATCTGGTAATGAAATGTTTGTGAAATTCTCTCCTTACCAAGAACAAGAAGAAGTTCAAGTTGGTGGTAAAACAGTTACACAAGGTACAAGTACTATTGTTTATAATAAAGCAAAAGTTAATGAAATATTTGTTGTTACTGAAAACAAAACATATTCATTTATTTTACATCCTGAAGATTCTGAGTCAACTACTGTTTTAGTAACTGAATCTTTTAAAGAAAAAGTAGAAAATATAAAAACATCACTAAATAGTGATACTGATTATGTTAAAGAAATTGCAAACAATTTAATAAACAATATTTTGAATAATAACCCAATAAAAGGGTATGAAATTGTTCAAGAAAACAAGAAATTAAACAGTGTTTACATACCTGAGATTAAAGCTGATATGGATGTAGAACTTTTGACTGTTTACAAAGGTTATAAATTCATAATTGAAGAGTATAAAATTGAAAATAATAATAATTTTATACTATCAATTCCTGACACTAAAAATATACTTTATTCAATAATTGATAGAAAAGATTTATTAGTTGCTTATACTCTTTACTATGATAATAGAATTTATAAGATACTCCCTAATGACCATGCAAGACTTATTGTAATCAAATATGCTAATAAGGATAAATTATGATTAATAGTGATCCTACAAAAGCAAAAAGAAATCAAAAACTTTTAAAAGTTGGCTTAATTTCTGCTGGATTTGTACTTTTTATAGGTATTGTTTTTCTTTTTTCAAATGACCCAAAAAGAAAAGATTTTATTGAAAAGCAAGAAGTGAAATCAAAATTAGAAGCAACAAAACTTGTTGATGAAAATGATACGGTTAAAACAAAATGGATTAATGATGTATCAGGTGAAATAGATTTAACAAAACAAGATACACAAAAAATTCTTAAAGAGAATGAATACTATAAAAAAGAAATTGAAGGTATTAAAAAAATGCTTGACTCTGGTGTTCAATTTCAGAATACAAAAAATGAAAATGTTAATACTCCTGATAAAAAAACACCAACTAGTCTTGAAGATTTAAAAAAAATGCCTGATGCAAAATATTTTGGTGTACCTAATACAAATCCTTCAACTGATTCATCAGGTTTATTTCAAAATTTCCCACAACCTTTTGAAGAGAATAAGAATCAATACAAACCAACGCAAACTTCAACAAAATCTTATGTGAAGTTAGAACAATCATTAATGGTGAATGAGATTAAAATTGAACCTGCAACCAACAATGAAGATGCAAAAAAAAAAGAGGTAACTGATTATATTCCAACTGGTTCTATCTCGAAAGTAACTCTACTAAATGGTATGGATGCACCAACAATGGCAAAAGCAAAGACTGACCCTATTCCTGTATTGATGAAAGTAAATGATTTATCAATACTACCAAATAAATATAGTTACGATTTAAAAGAGTGTTTTATACTTGGTGAAGGTTTCGGGGATTTGAGTAGTGAAAGAGTTTATATACGAACAAATAATCTAGCATGTATAAGCAATACAGGAAAAACTATTGACATGCCATTTAAAGCAATGGTAACTGGTGAAGATGGAAAAGCAGGTTTAAGAGGAAGAGTTGTATCAAAACAAGGTGCAATTCTTGCTAGAACAATTATGGCTAACTTCGTTTCTGCTGTAGGTACTGCATTTGGAAATCAAGGTAATACCATAATAGATAGCATATCTGCAACAACTGGTCTTAATACATCTACAACTACAAATAACAATACTACTTCAGAAACATTTAAAGCAGGAATGTATCAAGGTATGGCAAGTGGTGCTAATAAACTTGCTGATTTCTTTTTAAAACTTGCGGATCAAGTTTATACAGTAATTGAAATTGATGCTAATAGAAATGTAGAGATTATTACAACAGCTAAAACCGTTCTAAAATTTATCACAGAAGAGGATATGGTAGAAAAAAATGAAAAATAAAATTTATTTAACAACTTCAAGTATTTTACTTGCAATAAACATTACTGGGTGTACTTTATTACCTTATGAAGAAACTTTTATTTGTAATAAAGGTTTAAACTCTGGCTCTTGCCAATCTGTATCTGAAAACTATAGAGATACTTTTGTTGATAAAAATAGTATTCCATTAACACTAAAACAAAAAGAAGTATTGATTGACCAATTAGAAGATCAAGGAATTATTAATGATGCTTGGTTTGGCAATGATGAAGTATTAGATTGGGATCAGGTGATGGAGTTGAATAAACCTAGATTGAAACATATATTAGACACATATGATTTTGATAAAGAGTCAACTGAAAGAATTCAAAAGTTAATTGATAAAGCAAGTCCTGATGCTAATTATCAAAAAATAAAAATTGATAAGATGCTTGAAAATGAAGAATTATTTAAATATTTA
>RRZT010078766.1_pt1 | contig 22336 bp, 18 predicted proteins | sample 2165551 | NCBI WGS metagenome assembly RRZT01 (sample SAMN10456910, study PRJNA506462) | wastewater metagenome | biome: wastewater; feature: sludge; material: wastewater sludge; isolation source: wastewater sludge with Escherichia coli K12::gfp cells carrying plasmid... | place: USA: Moscow, Idaho... | reverse complement strand
GGTGTTCGGCAACCTCGGCATCGGCCTGTGTGCCGGCGCCGCGGCGGCGGTCAACCATGTGGTGGACCGGCGCATCGACGCGCTGATGGCGCGCACCCGCCTGCGGCCGCTGGTGGCCGGGCGTGTCTCGCCGGCGGCGGCGCTGGCCTTCGCCCTGCTGCTGGCGCTGGCCGGGCAGGCGCTGCTGCTGGCCTTCACCAACGTGCTGACCGCCTGGCTGACCCTGGCCTCGCTGCTCGGCTATGCGGCGATCTACACCGGTTTCCTCAAGCGCGCCACGCCGCAGAACATCGTCATCGGCGGGCTGGCCGGGGCGGCGCCGCCGCTGCTCGGCTGGACCGCGGTGAGCGGCCGGCTGGACGCCGAGGCGCTGCTGCTGGTGCTGATCATCTTCGCCTGGACGCCGCCGCACTTCTGGGCGCTGGCCATCCACCGCAAGGCCGACTACGCCAGGGCCGAGATCCCGATGCTGCCGGTGACCCACGGCGAGCGCTACACCAAGCTGCACATCCTGCTTTACACGCTGATCCTGTTCGCCGTCAGCCTGCTGCCCTTCGTCATCCACATGAGCGGGCCGCTGTACCTGGCCGGCGCGCTGCTGCTCGGCGCACGCTTCCTCGACTGGGCCTGGGCGCTGTACCGTGACAGCCGACCGCAGGCCGCGCTGCGGACCTTCAAGTACTCTATTACCTACCTGTTCGCCCTGTTCATCGTGCTGCTGGTGGATCACCATCTGCCGCCGCCGTGGTGAGTCGCGGCGACCCTGTCCCGGCCGGCGCCGCGCCGGCCACCGTTTCCGCGAAGAGAGCCCATGACCCGAACCCACAAGACCGTCCTCATCCTCGTCGCCGTCGTCGCCCTGGTGCTCGGCCTCACCGTCGGCAAGGTGCTCAACGCGCCGCAGCAGCAGGACCCGGCCGCGCTGCTGGATGCCGGCATCGTCCTGCTGCCGCAGAGTCGCGCGCTGCCGGCGCTGAGCCTGCTCGACGAGCAGGGCGAGGCGCAGGCGCTGGACCGGCTCACCGGCCGCTGGACCCTGCTGTTCTTCGGCTACACCTTCTGCCCGGACATCTGCCCGACCACCCTCGCCGAGCTGCGCCAGCTGCGCGGCCGGCTGCCGGCCGAGCTGCTCGAGCGCTACCAGGTGATCATGGTCAGCGTCGATCCGCAGCGCGACACCCCCGAGCAGCTGCGCCAGTACCTGGGCTTCTACAACGCCGGCTACCACGGCCTGACCGGCGAGCTGGCGGACATCCAGAAGCTCGCCGCGGCGGTAAGCATCCCGTTCATCCCCGGCGATACCCGCCAGGAGCGCTACACGGTGGATCACAGCGGCAACCTGGCGATCATCGGCCCGGACGGCCGCCAGCGCGGCTTCATCCGCGCGCCGCTGAACGTCGACAAGCTGGCCGCGCAGCTGCCGGCGCTGCTGCGCCAGGAGTAGGGCGGAGCACGGCCGCGCGGCCTTTGCCGCCGCCGCGGGTGTCCCGGTGGAAAATCGCTGCGCGGGGTCTCCACCCTGCGGCACGACTGTGGCGCTTTTCCTGCGCGCCAAACGACACAGGGCCACCCCGAGGGGTGGCCCTGTGTCGTTCGTGGTCGGCGCACGGCCGCCGCTTCAGCCGCCGCTGGCGGTTTCCAGCATGGCCTGCTGCATGGCGCGCTTGCGGCGCTCCTCGGCGCGGCGGGTGAAGTACCAGGCGAGGAAGGTGAACAGCGACACCGAGAGCAGGATCAGGCTGGCCACCGCGTTGATCTCCGGCTTCACCCCCATGCGCACCGCGGAGAAGATCTCCATCGGCAGGGTGGTGGCGCCGGGGCCGGAGACGAAGCTGGCCAGCACCAGATCGTCCAGCGACAGGGCGAAGGACATCATCGCCCCGGCGGCCAGCGACGGCGCGATCATCGGGATGGTGATCAGCAGGAACACCTTCCACGGCCGCGCGCCCAGGTCCATCGCCGCTTCCTCGATGGACAGGTCCAGCTCGCGCAGGCGCGCCGAGACGATCACCGCGACGTAGGCCGAGCAGAAGGTGGTGTGGGCGATCCAGATGGTCAGCAGGCCGCGCTGCGCCGGCCAGCCGATCAGCTGGGCCATGGCCACGAACAGCAGCAGCAGCGACAGGCCGGTGATCACCTCGGGCATCACCAGCGGCGCGGTGACCAGCCCGCCGAACAGGGTGCGGCCCCTGAAGCGCGGGATGCGGGTCAGCACGAAGGCGGCCAGGGTGCCCAGCGCGGTGGCGGCGATGGCGGTGTAGAAGGCCACCTCCAGCGAGCGCATCACCGCGCCCATCAGCTGGGCGTTGTCGAGCAGGCCGGTGTACCACTGCACCGACCAGCCGCCCCACACCGTCACCAGCCGCGAGGCGTTGAACGAGTAGATCACCAGGATGACCATCGGCAGGTAGATGAACGCCAGGCCCGCCACCAGCATCAGGTTGGTGAAGCTCCAGCGCTTCATGGCTTGCCCTCCAGTTCCTTGGCCTGGTTGCGATTGAACAGCACGATCGGCACGATCAGGATCGCCAGCATGATCACCGCCAGCGCCGCGGCCACCGGCCAGTCGCGGTTGTTGAAGAACTCCTGCCAGAGCACCTTGCCGATCATCAGGGTCTGCGGCCCGCCGAGCAGTTCGGGGATCACGAACTCGCCGACCGCCGGGATGAACACCAGCATGCAGCCGGCGACGATGCCGTTCTTCGACAGCGGCACGGTGATCTTCCAGAAGCTGGTCAGGCTGCGCGCACCCAGGTCGGCGGCGGCTTCCAGCAGGCTGGGGTCGTGCTTGACCAGGTTGGCGTAGAGCGGCAGCACCATGAACGGCAGGTAGGAGTAGACGATGCCGATGTACACCGCGATGTCGGTGTTGAGGATCTGCAGCGGCTCGTCGATCAGTCCCAGGCCCAGCAGCGCGCTGTTGAGCAGGCCGTTGTTACCGAGGATGCCCATCCAGGCGTAGACGCGGATCAGGATCGCGGTCCAGGTCGGCATCATGATCAGCAGCAGCAGCACGGTCTGCAGCTCGCGCGGCGCGCGGGCGATGGCGTAGGCCATCGGGTAGCCGAGCAGCAGGCACAGCAGGGTGCTGACCGCGGCGATCTTCAGCGAGCCGAGGTAGGCCGACAGGTACAGCTCGTCCTCGCCGAGGAAGATGTAGTTGCCGAGGTTGAGCAGCACCTGCAGCTGCTGGTCGACGTACTGGATCACCTCGGTGTACGGCGGGATGGCCACTGCGGCGCTGGCGAAGCTGATCTTCACCACGATGGCGAAGGGCAGCAGGAAGAACAGCAGCAGCCAGACGAAGGGCACGCCGATGACCATCTGGCGGCCGCTGGGCAACAGTCGCAGGAGCCTGTTCATGCCTGCAGCACCACGCCGCTGTCGTCGACCCAGTGCAGGTACACCGCGTCGTCCCAGGTCGGACGCTTCACATGGCGCTCGGAGTTGGCCATGAACGCCTGCACCACCAGCCCCGAGGGCAGCTCGACGTAGTACACCGAATGGCCGCCGAGGTAGGCGATGTCCTGCACCTTGCCGGTCGACCAGTTGTAGTCGGCGTGCTCGACCTCGGGCATCTGCGTGCTGAGCAGGAGCTTTTCCGGGCGCAGCGCGTAGGTGACCTGCTTTTCCTCGGCGCGGGTGGAGATGCCGTGGCCGACATAGATCGGCCGCTCCAGCTGCGGGCAGGCGATCACCGCGTGGTCGGCGTCGTCCTGCACCAGGGTGCCCTCGAACAGGTTAACGTTGCCGATGAACTCGCAGACCAAGCGGCTGGCCGGGGTCTCGTAGATGTCCATCGGGCTGCCGACCTGGGCGATCCAGCCCTGGTTCATGATGGCGATGCGCGCGGCCATGGTCATGGCCTCTTCCTGGTCGTGGGTGACCATCACGCAGGTCACCCCGACCCGCTCGATGATCTCCACCAGTTCCAGCTGCATCTGCGAGCGCAGCTTCTTGTCCAGCGCGCCCATCGGCTCGTCGAGCAGCAGCAGCTTGGGCCTTTTCGCCAGCGAACGGGCCAGCGCGACGCGCTGGCGCTGGCCGCCGGAGAGCTGGTGGGGCTTGCGCTTGGCGTACTGGGTCATGTGCACCAGCTTGAGCATCTCGGCGACGCGCGCGGCGATCTCGTCCTTGGCCAGGCCGTCCTGCTTGAGGCCGAAGGCGATGTTCTGCTCGACGCTCATGTGCGGGAACAGCGCATAGGACTGGAACATCATGTTGATCGGCCGCTCGTAGGGCGGCAGGTCGGTGATGTCCTGGCCGTCGAGGAAGATACGTCCCTCGCTGGGCCGCTCGAAGCCGGCCAGCATGCGCAGCAGGGTCGACTTGCCCGAGCCCGAGCCGCCGAGCAGGGCGAAGATCTCGCCCTTGTGGATGGTCAGCGAGACATCGTCGACCGCCACGGTTTCGTCGAACTTCTTCGTCACCCGCTCGATCCTGACCAGCACGTCCTTGGCTTGCGACGCGCCGCTCAGGGCTTTCTTGTAGGCACTGGAGGCTATTGCCATCAAACACTCCCAATGTCGAAAAGTGGACCCCATGGCCCCATGGCCGACGCCCCCGCCGGCGTGCGCCGGGCAGGGAAGGGCTGGAGTTGCGTGGGCGGTGTCACCTGCGGGAATCGCTGGCCGGTCGACTGCAGGGTGGCCGTGCCGGCGGGCTGCGCATGTTGCCACTTGCGGCCGCACAAGCGTAGAGCCGAAATGTAAAAGTTAGGCGTTTGGCTGTGAAAAACCTGCCCGGCGGCGGCTCGCCGCCGGGACAGGCCGTGCGGTCAGCGGCCGGACTTGACCTTGGTCCAGCTGCGGGTGATGGCGCGCTGCACCTGCGGGTTCAGCTCGGCGAAGGTGTAGAGCTTCTTCGAGACTTCCGCGCTCGGGTAGATGCCCGGGTTGTTGCGGATCGCCTCGGACACCAGCGGAGTGGCCGCGGCGTTGCCGTTGGGGTAGGAGACGAAGTCGGAGATCGGCGCCACCACTTCCGGGGTCAGGATGTAGTTGAGGAAGCTGTGGGCGGCGTCGACGTTTTTGGCGTCGGCCGGGATCGCCATCATGTCGAAGAACGCCGCGGCGCCTTCCTTGGGAATCACGTAGTCGACCTTGACGCCGCCCTTGGCCTCCTCGGCGCGGGCCTGGGCCTGGAAGATGTCGCCCGACCAGCCGACCGCCACGCAGATGTTGCCGTTGGCCAGGTCGGAGATGTACTTGGAGGAGTGGAAGTAGGTGATGTAGGGGCGCGCGGCGAGCAGCAGCTGCTCGGCCTTGGCCACCTCGGCGGGGTTCTGCGGGTTGGGGTTCAGGCCCTGGTAGTGCAGCGCGGCGGCGTAGATCTCCTGGGGCGCGTCGAGCATCGCCACGCCGCAGGCCTTGAGCTTCTCCAGGTTCTCCGGCTTGAACACCACGTCCCAGGAGTCGATCTTGTCGACGCCGAGGGCGGCCTTGACCTTCTCCGGGTTGTAGCCGATGCCGGTGGTGCCCCACATGTAGGGGAAGGCGTACTGGTTGCCCGGATCGGCGTTTTCCAGCGCCTGCAGCAGGTCGGGGTTGAGGTTCTTCCAGTTCGGCAGCTTGGACTTGTCGAGCTTCTGGAACACCCCGGCCTTGATCTGCTTGGCGAGGAACTGGTTGGACGGCACCACCACGTCGTAGCCCGAGCCGCCGGAGAGCAGCTTGGCTTCCAGCACCTCGTTGCTGTCGAACACGTCGTAGACCGGCTTGATGCCGCTGGCCTTCTCGAAGTTTTCCAGGGTGTCCGGGGCGATGTAGTCGGACCAGTTGTAGATGTGGACGACCTTGTCCTCGGCCTGGGCGGTCGCGGCGATGCCGCTGGCCAGGGCCGCGGCGAGGAGAGTCTTGGCGAATGCTTTCATCGGGTTGTGCTTCCTGTCGTTCCTGAGTGTTTGCTGTGGAGCGCCGTCGCCATCCGCACCCTCCGGTGATCCTGGCCAACGCACCCGGCGAAGTCTGGCAAGGTGTGGCGCCGCACTCAACCCGCAAGCTCGCGCGCGGTGGCATCCAGGCAGGTGCGCACCAGGCCGATCAGCGCGTCGATCTCCTCGCGGTCGATCACCAGCGGCGGCGAGACGATCATGGTGTCGCCCACCGCGCGCATGATCAGGCCGTTGGCGAAGCAGTGCTCGCGACAGCGCATGCCGATGCCGCCGGGAAAGCGCGTGCGGCTCTTCTTGTCCTGCACCAGCTCCAGGGCGCCGAGCATGCCCAGGCCGCGCGCCTCGCCCACCAGCGGGTGGTCGGCCAGCTCCTGCCAGCGTTTCTGCAAATAGGGTGCCGTCTCGGCCTTGACCCGCTCGACGATCTTCTCCTCGCGCAGGATGCGGATGTTCTCCAGCGCCACCGCGGCGGCCACCGGATGCCCGGAGTAGGTGTAGCCGTGGTAGAACTCGCCGCCCTCGGCGAGGGTCTGCGCGACATGATCGCGGACGATCACCCCGCCCATCGGCAGATAGCCGCTGGTCAGCCCCTTGGCGATCGGCATCAGGTCCGGTTCGAGGCCGTAGTACTGGCTGCCGAACCACTCGCCGGTGCGGCCGAAGCCGCAGATCACCTCGTCGGCGACGAACAGGATGTCGTACCTGGCGAGAATCTTGCGCACCCGCGGCCAGTAGCTCTGCGGCGGGATGATCACCCCGCCGGCGCCCTGGATCGGCTCGGCGATGAAGGCCGCGACCCGCTCCTCGCCGACTTCGAGGATCTTCTTCTCCAGCTCCTCGGCGGCCCATTCGCCGAAGGCCTGCGGGTCCATGGCGCCGCCCTCGCCGTACCAGTAGGGCTGGGCGATGTGCTCGATGCCGGGGATCGGCAGGTCGCCCTGGCCGTGCATCGCCTTCATCCCGCCGAGGCTGGCGCCGGCCACGGTGGAGCCGTGGTAGCCGTTGATCCGGCCGATGATCACCTTCTTCTGGGGCTGGCCCTTGATCGCCCAGTAGTGGCGCACCAGGCGCAGCACGGTGTCGTTGGCCTCCGAGCCCGAGCCGGCGAAGAACACGTGCCGCATGCCCGCCGGGGCGATCTCGGCGATCGCCGCGGCCAGCTCGATGGCCGGCGGGTGGGCGGTCTGGAAGAACAGGTTGTAGTAGGGCAGTTCGAGCATCTGCCGGTGCGCGGCATCGGCCAGCTCGCGGCGGCCGTAGCCGACGTTGACGCACCACAGCCCGGCCATGGCGTCGAGGATCTTGCGCCCCTCGCTGTCCCACAGGTAGACGCCGTCTGCGCGCTGGATGATCCGCGCACCCTTGGCGCCGAGCTGCTTGTAGTCGCTGAACGGCGCCAGCAGGTGCTGGCGGCCGAGCGCCTGCCAGTCGGCGGTGGTGCGGGGCTGAGTCATGGAAAGGCCTCCCGGTTGCAGGGGATCGACGGGGTTCACACCGACAGCAGCAGGAATTCGCGCTCCCAGGAGCTGATCACCCGCTTGAAGTTCTCGTTCTCGGCGCGCTTGACCGCCACGTAGCCGCGGCAGAAGCGCCGGCCCAGGTAGCGCTCCAGGGTCTTGGACTGCTCCATCGCCTCCAGCGCCGCCTCCAGGTTGAGCGGCAGGCGCAGGTTGCGCCGTTCGTAGGCGCGGCCCTTGACCGGCGGGCTGGGGTGCAGGCCTTCCTGCATGCCGATGAAGCCGCACAGCAGGCTGGCGGCGATGGCCAGGTAGGGGTTGGCGTCGGCGCCGGGCAGGCGGTTCTCGACGCGCCGGCCCTGGGCGCTGGAGTCGGGCACGCGCAGGCCGACGGTGCGGTTGTCCTCGCCCCACTCGACGTTGACCGGCGCCGAGGTGTCGGGCAGGAAGCGGCGGAACGAGTTGACGTTGGGGGCGAACAGCGGCAGCGCCTCGGGGATGTAGCGCTGCAGGCCGGCGATGTGGTTGAGGAACAGCTCGCTCATGCTGCCGTCCTCGCTGGCGAACACGTTGTGCCCGCTGTGCGCGTCGACCACGTTCTGGTGCAGGTGCATGGCGCTGCCCGGCTCGCCGGTCATCGGCTTGGCCATGAAGGTCACGGTGACGTTGTGCTTGAGCGCCGCCTCGCGCAGGGTGCGCTTGAACACGAAGATCTGGTCGGCCAGGTGCAGGGCGTCGCCGTGGCGGAAGTTGATCTCCATCTGCGCGGTGCCTTCCTCGTGGATCAGGGTGTCCAGATCCAGGCCCTGTGCCTCGCACCAGGCGTACATGTCCTCGAACAGCGGGTCGAACTCGTTGGCGGCGTCGATGGAGAACGACTGGCGGCCGGTTTCCTGGCGCCCGGAGCGGCCCACCGGCGGCTGCAGCGGGTAGTCGGGATCGTCGCAGCGCTGGGTCAGGTAGAACTCCATCTCCGGGGCGACGATCGGCCGCCAGCCCTGCTCGGCGTAGAGCGCCAGCACGCGCTTGAGCACGTTGCGCGGCGACAGGTCGATGGGGTTGCCGAACTTGTCGTAGGTGTCGTGGATCACCTGGGCGGTGGACTCCAGCGCCCAGGGTGCGACGAACACCGCGTTGGGGTCGGGACGGCAGAACATGTCGATGTCCGCCGGGTCGAGCAGCTCGTAGTACAGCTCGTCCTCGACGTAGTCGCCGGTGACGCTCTGCAGCAGCACGCTCTCGGGCAGGCGCATGCCGCGCTCGGCGAGGAACTTGCTGGTCGGGCTGATCTTGCCGCGGGCGATGCCGGTCATGTCCGGGACCAGGCACTCCACCTCGATGATCTTGCGGTCCTTCAGCCACTGGCTGAGTGAGTCGAGCTTGCTGGCCATGGCGTCCTCACGATGTCTGGCATTCCCTTACAGCATGGCCCGGCGTTGCGCGGCGCGCTGCCGGCAGGCGTCGCCGAAGGCCTGGAACAGCGTCAGGTAGGCGGGATGCTCGCGCACCCGCCATTCCGGGTGGAACTGCACGCCGACGGCGAAACCGGCCGCGTCCGCCACCGAGAAGGCCTCGACCAGTCCGTCCGGGGCCAGGGCCTCGACGCGCAGGCCCGGCGCCAGGCGCTCGACGCCCTGGCCGTGCACCGAGTTGACCGCGAAGCTCGCCGGCAGGCCGAGGCGCTCGAACAGTCCGCCCGGCTGCACCATGACGGGGTGGCGCAGGCCGTACTGCACCTCCAGGGGGCTGTCCGGGTCCTCGCGGTGGTCCATGAACGGCCCGGCCTCGTGGACCTTCTGGTACAGGGTGCCGCCGAACGCCACGTTCATTTCCTGGAAGCCGCGGCAGATGCCCAGCAGCGGCACCCCGGCGTCCACCGCGGCGCGGATCAGGTTGAGGGTCAGGCGGTCGCGCGCCGGGTCGTGATGGGTGCCCGGCGCGCTGTCCGGGCCCTGGTAGTGGTGCGGTTCGACGTTGGACGGCGAGCCGGTGAGCAGCAGGCCGTCGAGGCCGGCGAGCAGGCTGGGGGTATCGATCAGCTCGGCCAGCGCCGGGATCACCAGCGGCAGGCCGCCGGCGCCGACGGCCACGGCGCGCAGGTACTTGTCGCCGGCGATGTGGAAGGGATGCAGGCCGATCTGCCGGGTGCAGGCGGTGACGCCGATCAGGGGTTGGGAGGACATGGAACCTCGCTTGACGATGCCGGTGGCCGCTCTGCCCCGAGAGTAGCCTTGTTCGATTTATTCGACAACCGCGCCCCGCCGCGCCGGAATCCGGGGCCTGGCGCGCGCTCGCACGGTGGATTTTCTGCGCCGCGCAAGCGGCGTATGGCGGGCTGCCGGGGCAAACAGCGTGCAACATTTGGGCCTATTGACAACCCCTGGCCTTTGGGATTGACTCAAAACCGAGCATATGTGGTTGAAATTTTTAACAAGAAAGGTGTGACATCATGTCGGCCCCTCCAAATGTCGTTCGGCTTGATGAAGCGAACCGGTTCCTCAGCGAGCACCCCGAGGTCCAGTTCGTGGACCTGCTCATCGCGGACATGAACGGTGTGGTGCGCGGCAAGCGCATCGACCGCAGCAACCTGCTCAAGGTCTACGACAAGGGCATCAACCTGCCGGCCTCGCTGTTCGCCCTGGATATCCAGGGCACCACGGTGGAAAGCTCCGGCCTCGGCCTGGACATCGGCGATGCCGACCGGGTCTGCTACCCGATCCCCGGCACCCTCTGCCTGGAGCCGTGGCAGCGCCGGCCCACCGCGCAACTGCTGATGACCATGCACGAGATGGAGGGCGCCGGGCCGTTCTTCGCCGACCCGCGCGAGGTGCTGCGCCGGGTGGTGCAACGCTTCACCGACATGGGCCTGACCGTGTGCGCCGCCTTCGAGCTGGAGTTCTACCTGATCGACCAGGAGAACGTGAACGGCCGCCCGCAGCCGCCGCGCTCGCCGATCTCCGGCAAGCGCCCGCAGGCGGTGCAGGTCTACTCCATCGACGATCTCGACGAATACGCCGACTGCCTGCGCGACATCCTCGACGGCGCCCACATCCAGGGCATCCCGGCCGACGCCATCGTCAAGGAAAGCGCCCCGGCGCAGTTCGAGGTCAACCTCAACCACGTCGCCGACCCGCTCAAGGCCTGCGACTACGCGGTGCTGCTCAAGCGGCTGATCAAGAACACCGCCTACGATCACGAGATGGACACCACCTTCATGGCCAAGCCCTACCCGGGCCAGGCCGGTAACGGGCTGCACGTGCACATCTCGCTGCTCGACCGCGACGGCAACAACATCTTCGCCGCCGAGGACCCGCTGGCCAGCGACGCCCTGCGTCACGCCATCGGCGGGGTGCTGGAAATCCTGCCGGCGTCGATGGCCTTCCTCTGCCCCAACGTCAACTCCTACCGGCGCTTCGGCTCGCAGTTCTACGTGCCCAATGCACCGTCCTGGGGCCTGGACAACCGCACCGTGGCGCTGCGCGTGCCCACCGGCCATCCCGATGCGCTGCGCATCGAGCAGCGGGTGGCCGGCGCCGACGCCAACCCCTACCTGCTGATGGCCGCGCTGCTGGCCGGCGTGCATCACGGCCTGACCCGGCGCATCGAGCCGGGTGCGCCGATCGAGGGCAACTCCTACGAGCAGCTCGAACAGAGCCTGCCCAACAACCTGCGCGACGCGCTGCGCACCCTCGACGACAGCGAGATCCTCGCCCGCTACATCAGCCCCGAGTACGTCGACCTGTTCGTCGCCTGCAAGGAGCACGAGCTGGAGGAGTTCGAGCACTCGATCTCCGACCTGGAGTACAACTGGTACCTGCACACGGTCTGAACCGGCGGCGGCCCGGGGCGCCGGCCCTGCGGCCGCCGGCAGGTCGCCCGCCCGGACATGCGCGCCGGCCATTTGACCCCGCCGCCATCCTCTGCCAGCTTGGAGAACCTTTCCCGCGTCGCACGAGGTCGCCCATGTCCCGCATCGTCACCGTCGCCGCCACCCAGATGGCCTGTTCCTGGGATCGCGCCGCCAACCTCGCCCGCGCCGAGCAGCTGGTGCGCCAGGCCGCCGCCGGCGGCGCGCAGATCGTCCTGATCCAGGAACTGTTCGAGACGCCGTACTTCTGCCAGAAGCCCAACCCCGACTACCTGCAGCTAGCCACCGCCCTGGCCGACAACCCGGCCATCGCCCGCTGCCAGGCGCTGGCCCGCGAGCTGGCGGTGGTGTTGCCGGTGAGCTTCTTCGAACGCGCCGGCCGCGCGCGCTTCAACAGCGTGGCGATCATCGACGCCGACGGCAGCCTGCTCGGCGTCTACCGCAAGAGCCACATCCCCGACGGCCCCGGCTACCACGAGAAGTACTACTTCAACCCCGGCGACAGCGGCTTCAAGGTGTGGAACACCCGCTACGCGAAGATCGGCGTGGGCATCTGCTGGGACCAGTGGTTCCCCGAGTGCGCGCGGGCCATGGCCCTGCAGGGCGCGGAGATCCTCTTCTATCCGACGGCCATCGGCAGCGAGCCGCACGACCCGCACATCAACTCCCGCGACCACTGGCAGCGCGTACAGCAGGGCCATGCCGGCGCCAACCTGATGCCGCTGGTGGCCAGCAACCGGGTCGGCCGCGAGGAGCAGGACGGCTACGCCATCACCTTCTACGGCTCCTCGTTCATCGCCGACGCCTTCGGCGCCAAGGTCGCCGAACTGGACGAGCGCGAGGAGGGCGTGCTGCTGCACCGCTTCGACCTCGACCAGTTGGAGCACACCCGCAGCGCCTGGGGGGTGTTCCGCGATCGCCGGCCGAACCTCTACGGCGCGCTGGCCACCCTGGACGGCGAGCAGCGCTCCGTCTAGACCGCCCCTGCGCAGGGACGCGCAGCGTGTCCCACCGTGCCCCCGCGCGCCAGCGCGGGAGCGATCCAGCCCGACAGGTACCCCGCATGACCACCCTCGACACCACCCCGCGCGCCGACGGCTTCCGCATGCCCGCCGAATGGGAGCCGCACGCGCGCACCTGGATGCTCTGGCCGGAGCGTCCGGACAACTGGCGCCTCGGCGCCAAGCCGGCGCAGGCCGCCTTCGTCGCCGTCGCCCACGCCATCGCCCGCTTCGAGCCGGTCACGGTCGGGGTCAGCGCCGCGCAGTACGAGAACGCCTGCGCGCGCCTCGACCACCCGGCGATCCGCGTGCTGGAGCTGAGCAGCGACGATGCCTGGGTGCGCGACACCGGGCCGACCTTCGTGGTCGACGCGCGCGGTGCGGTGCGCGGCGTCGACTGGACCTTCAACGCCTGGGGCGGCTTCGCCGGCGGCCTGTACTGGCCGTGGCAGCGCGACGACCAGCTGGCGCGCAAGATTCTCGCCGTCGAGGGCTGCGCGCGCTACCGCACCGAGGGCTTCGTGCTGGAAGGCGGGGCGATCCACGTCGACGGCGAGGGCACCCTGATCACCACCGAGGAGTGCCTGCTCAACCGCAACCGCAATCCCGACCTGGACCGCGCCGCCATCGAGGCGATGCTGGCCGAGCATCTGGCAGTGGACACCGTGATCTGGCTGCCCCACGGCCTGTACAACGACGAGACCGACGGCCATGTGGATAACTTCTGCTGCTTCGTGCGCCCCGGCGAGGTGCTGCTGGCCTGGACCGACGACGAGCGCGACCCCAACTGGTCGCGCTGCCGCGCCGCGCTGGCGGTGCTGGAGCGCAGCCGCGACGCCCGCGGGCGGGCGCTGACCGTACACCGCATGCCGATCCCCGGCCCGCTGTACGCCAGCGCCGAGGAGTGCGCCGGGGTCGACTGGGTGGCCGGCAGCCAGCCGCGCGATCCGTCGATCCGCCTGGCCGGCTCCTACGTCAACTTCCTGATCGTCAACGGCGGCATCGTCGCGCCGAGCTTCGCCGACCCCCGCGATGCCGAGGCCGAGGCGCTGCTGCGCCGGCTGTTCCCCGAGCGCGAGGTGGCGATGGTGCCGGGCCGCGAGATCCTCCTCGGCGGCGGCAACATCCACTGCATCACCCAGCAGCAGCCGGCGCCGCAACGGCGCTGACAAGGCGCCAGCGAAGAGGGCCGGTCCCCTGGGGGAGCCGGCCCTTCCGGTGTCAGTGTGCGGCGCTCACTGGCCGTACACCGCCTCCGGCAGCCAGGTGATCAGCCCCGGCCACAGGTAGGCGACCACCAGCATGGCGATCTGGATGACGATGAACGGCACCACGCCCTTGTACATCACGCTGGTCGGCACCGAGCGCGGTGTCACCCCGCGCAGGTAGAACAGCGAGAAGCCGAACGGCGGGGTGAGGAACGAGGTCTGCAGGTTGAGGGCGATCATCACCCCCAGCCACACCGGGTCGAGGCCCATGGCCAGCAGTACCGGGCCGACGATCGGCACCACCACGAAGATGATCTCGATGAAGTCGAGGATGAAGCCCAGCAGGAAGATCACCAGCATGACCACGAAGAAGGCGCCGAGCACGCCGCCGGGCAGCTGCTGGAACACGTCCTCGATCAGCACCTCGCCGCCGAAGCCGCGGAACACCAGGGAGAACAGCGAGGCACCGATCAGGATCAGGAACACCATGGCGCTGATCTCGGTGGTGCCGCGCGCCACCTCGCGCAGCTGGCCGAGGTTGAGCTTGCCCTTGGCCAGCGCCAGCAGCATGGCGCCCACCGCGCCGAGCGCCGCCGCCTCGGTGGGCGTGGCGTAGCCGGCGAGGATCGAGCCGAGCACGCAGGCGATCAGCACCAGCGGCGGGACCAGAGCGGCGAACAGCTTGCCCCACTCGATGGGACCGAGTTCTGCCTGGGGCAGCGCCGGCAGCTTCTTCGGCTGCAGGATGGCCACGCCGATCAGGTAGAGGATGTACAGGCCGACCAGCACCAGGCCGGGAATCAGCGCGCCGATGAACAGGTCGCCGACCGAGACGGTCTTCGGCGAGAACACGCCCATCTTCAGCTGCGCCTGCTGGTAGGCGCTGGACATCACGTCGCCGAGCAGCACCAGGATGATCGACGGCGGGATGATCTGCCCGAGGGTGCCGGTGGCGGCCAGGGTGCCGGTGGCGATGGCCGGGTCGTAGCCGCGGCGCAGCATGGTCGGCAGCGCCAGCAGGCCCATGGTCACCACGGTGGCGCCGACGATGCCGGTCGAGGCGGCGAGCAGCGCGCCGACCACGCAGACGGAAATCGCCAGACCGCCGCGCAGGGTGCCGAACAGCCGCGACATGGACTCCAGCAGGTCCTCGGCGACCCGCGACTTCTCCAGCATCACGCCCATGAACACGAACAGCGGCACCGCCAGCATGGTCTGGTTGTTCATGATGCCGAACAGGCGGTTGGGCAAGGCGTGCAGGTAGCTGCCGTCGAAGGTGCCGGTGAGCATGCCGAGGCTGGCGAACAGCAGCGACACGCCGCCCAAGGTGATGGCCACCGGGTAGCCGGACATCAGGAATACGCAGATGCTGACGAACAGCAGGATCGCCATCAACTCAGCCATGGTGCACCTCCGGGAATGGCAGGCGACCGGCGAGGCGATAGCCGAAGACGATGATGTCGGCCAGCGCCTGCAGGATCAGGCTGGCCAGCATGAGCAGGATGATGCTCTTCTGCAGGTAGACGAAGGGCAGGCCGCCGGCCTCGTTGGACACCTCGCCGGTGGCCCAGGAGGCGGTGACGTAGTCCCAGCTGTTCCAGGCCAGGAACAGGCACACCGGCAGCAGCAGGAACAGGTGGCCGAACAGGTCGACCAGCGCCTGCCGGCGCGGCGACATCTTCTGGTAGAAGATGTCCACCCGCACGTGGGCGCCGCGTTGCAGCGTCCAGGCGGCGGCGCCCATGAACACCAGGGCGTGGGCGTACATCACCGCTTCCTGCACGGCGATGGCGCCGATGCCGAAGCCGTAGCGCAGCACCACCACCACGGCGGTGCCGAGGACCAGGAACAGGGTCAGCCAGGCGCAGCCGCGACCGAGGCGGTCGTTGAGGCCATGCAGCAGGCGGGCGAGGGCAAGCAGGGCAGGGGGCGAATCCGGCATGGTGCAGATCCTTCTGGTTGTAAATTGGTATGGCCGAGGATTCTCGCAATGCGCGGGAGCGGCGGCAATCCTCTTCTGAACGGTGACGACATTCCGAGTTTAGTTGCTGCAACTATGCTTGAGCGCGGGGCATGGTCCGTGATAACCCATCGTCATCCCCTGCCGTCATCGCGGTGGCGGGGGTCTACAACAACAAGGAGTCCTGCATGAAACGTCGCGACATTCTCGCCGCCGCCGGTGTCGGCCTGGCCGCCACCGCGCTGGCCGGTTGCCAGAAGCAGAACGAAAGCACGGAAACTCAGGGCGGCGCACCCGCCGAAACCTTTACTTGGAAAATGGTCACCTCCTGGCCGAAGAACTTCCCCGGCGTCGGCGTCGGCGCCGAGCGCTTCGCCCGGCTGGTCAACGAGATGAGCAACGGCCGCCTGCAGGTGAAGATCTACGCCGCCGGCGAACTGGTGCCGGCGCTGGAAGTGTTCGATGCGGTGTCGCGCGGCACCGCCGAGATGGGCCACGGCGCGCCCTACTACTGGAAGGGCAAGGTGCCGGCGGCGCAGTTCTTCTGCGCCCTGCCGTTCGGCCCCAACGCCCAGGAAATGAACGCCTGGCTGCACTACGGCGGCGGCATGGCGCTGTGGGAGGAAGTCTACAAGCCGTTCGGCGTGGTGCCCTTCGCCTGCGGTGCCACCGGCGTGCAGACCGCCGGCTGGTTCAACAAGGAGATCAACTCGGTCGACGACTTCAAGGGCCTGAAGATGCGCACCCCGGGCCTGGGCGGCGAGGTGCTGACCAAGATGGGCGGCACCGTGGTCAACCTGCCGGCCGGCGAGATCTTCACCGCGCTGCAGACCGGCGCCATCGACGCCACCGAGTGGATCGGCCCGTACAACGACCTGGCCCTGGGCCTGCACAAGGCGGCCAAGTACTACTACACCCCGGGCTGGCAGGAGCCCAACGTGACCTTCGAGCTGACCGTCAACCAGGCCGCCTGGGACAAGCTGCCGGCCGACCTCAAGGCGATCGTTCGCGCCGCGGCGCGCGACGTCAACGGCGACGTGCTCGACGACTACAATGCGCGCAACATGGAGGCGATGGAGAAGCTCAAGGCCGAGGGCGTGGAGGTGCGCCGCCTGCCCGACGCGGTGCTCGCGCGCCTGCGCGAGGTGGCCGCCGAGGTGGTCGAGGCCAGCGCCGCCGCCGACCCGGCCGCGGCCAAGGTGTGGGCGCAGCAGAAGGCCTATCTCAAGCGCCTGCGCGACTACGCCGAGGACAACGAGAAGCTGATCTACAACATTCGCACCTGACGCGGGCGCATTGCGCACCGACAACGACAACGCCAGCCCGAGGGCTGGCGTTGTCGTTGTCGGGCGATGCCTCAGGGCAGCAGTTCGACCCGTTCGACGTCGATGCTGCGCTTGAGCAGCTCGCGGTCGACCTCGCCGAACAGGCGCACGCGGCTGTTCTGGTCGATGGTCTGCGCCGGCAGGTCTTCGTGGTCGATCTCCACCTCGATGCTGCCGCTGGCGTCGGCGAACTCGTAGTGCTCGCCGCGGATCTGCCGCAGCAGGCGGCCTTCCAGCACCACCGGCGTCTCGTCGGCGGCCTCCAGGGCGGCGGCGACGGTGTTGCTCTGCTGCGCGCCGGGGCCGTTGTAGCCGGCGGCGAGGGCGGCGGTGGAGGACAGCGAGGCGAGCAGCAGGGCGAGGAGGGTGCGGTGTTTCATCGGGGGTCTACCTGTATCGGGAAGCGATGGATACAGGCTAGCGAGCGCGGCTGAAGCCAGACTTAATTCGCACCGCACCGCACCGCACCGCACCGCTCAGCGCCGCGGCGGCAGCGCCCGGGTCCGCCCGCCGGCGTCGATGGCGACGAACACGAACAGCGCCTCGGTGACCTTGCTCCACTCGCCCGACAGCGGGTCGTCGCTCCATACCTCGACCAGCAGGCGCACCGAGCTGCGGCCGACTTCCACCGTGCGGGTATAGAAGGACAGCTGCGCGCCCACCGCCACCGGCACCAGGAAGGCCATGCGGTCGATGGCCACGGTGGCCACCCGGCCGCCGGCGATGCGGCTGGCCATCGCCGTGCCGGCCAGGTCCATCTGCGCCACCAGCCAGCCGCCGTAGATGTCGCCGAAACCGTTGGTCTCGCGCGGCAGTGCGGTGATCTGCAGGGCCAGGTCGCCCTGGGGGATCGGATCTTCCTGTTCGTAGTCGTTCATCGCCGGTTCGCTGCCTTGTTGTTATCGAATGCCGCGCAGTATACCGGGGCACCATGACCGGCGGACGAGGACCGGCGGTCGCAGCTGGCGTCATGCAACTGTCACAAACGCTTCATAGAGTGTTCATGCGGCCTGCCGATACTGGCCCCGATCCGAACTATCCCTATCCGTTAGGAGCAAGGCATGAAACTCAAACGTTTGATGGCGGCCATGACCTTCGTCGCCGCTGGCGTCGCCACTGCCAGTGCGGTCGCCGCGGTCGATCCGGCCCTGCCGAGCTACGCCAAGACCACCGGCGTGTCCGGCAACCTGTCCAGCGTCGGTTCCGACTCCCTGGCCAACCTGATGACCCTGTGGGCCGAGGCCTACAAGAAGGCCTACCCGAACGTCAACATCCAGATCCAGGCCGCCGGCTCCTCCACCGCGCCGCCGGCGCTGACCGAAGGCACCGCCAACCTCGGCCCGATGAGCCGTCCGATGAAGGACAGCGAGCTGCAGGCCTTCGAGGAGAAGCACGGCTACAAGCCGACCGCGGTGCCGGTGGCGATCGACGCCCTGGCGGTGTTCGTGCACAAGGACAACCCGATCAAGTCGCTGGACATCGCCCAGGTCGACGCGATCTTCTCCAACACCCGCCTGTGCGGCGGCGAGAAGGACATCAAGACCTGGGGCGACCTGGGCCTGACCGGCGAGTGGGCGACCAAGCCGGTGCAGCTGTTCGGCCGCAACTCGGTGTCCGGCACCTACGGCTACTTCAAGGAAGAAGCCCTGTGCAAGGGTGACTTCAAGGCCAACGTCAACGAGCAGCCGGGCTCGGCCTCGGTGGTGCAGTCGGTGTCCAGCACCCTCAACGCCATCGGCTACTCCGGCATCGGCTACAAGACCTCCAGCGTGCGCGCCGTGCCGCTGTCGAAGAAGGGCGGCGAAGCCTTCGAGGCCAGCGAAGCCAACGCCCTGGCCGGCAAGTTCCCGCTGGCGCGCTACTTCTACGTCTACGTCAACAAGGCGCCGAACAAGCCGCTGAACCCGCTGGAAGCCGAGTTCGTCAAGCTGGTGCTGTCCAAGGAAGGTCAGGAAGTCGTGGTCAAGGACGGCTACATCCCGCTGCCGAGCAAGGTGGCGGAGAAGACCCTGAAGGAACTGGGCCTGTAAGCCCGAGACCGGCAGGGGCAGGGATGCCGTGGGGCCGCCAGGCCCCATTCCGACGAGGCCCGCTTCTCCCGTGCGAGAGGCGGGCCTCGCCGCGTCCCGGCGCTGTCATTTTTATGTCATACGACCCCGCTAGGGTGAGCGCATGAACGACTTGGCTAAGCACATCATGACTTCTTCCACTTCCCCGCAGGCGCTGGACTTCAACACCCCGGCCCTGCAGCGCAAGCGCCGCCTGCGCGCCCTCAAGGATCGTCTGGCCCACTGGTACGTGTCGGTCGGCGGCCTGGCGGTGCTCGGCGCCATCACCCTGATCTTCTTCTACCTGGCCTACGTGGTGCTGCCGATCTTCGGCGGCGCCGAGCTGACCGCCCGTCCGGCGCAGCAGCCGGCCTGGCTGGCCGGCCAGGCCGAGCCGCTGCTGCTCGCCGTCGAGGAACAGAACCAGGTGGCGATGCGTCTGGACCGTGCCGGCCAGGTGCAGTTCTTCGATCTCAAGAGCGGCGAGGCGCTCAGCCGGCTGGCCGTGCCGCTGCCGGAGGGCGCGCGCATCGCCTCCCTCGGCGAGGACCAGCCGGGCAGCCGCACGCTGATCCTCGGCCTGTCCAACGGTCAGGCGCTGGTGCTGCAGCACAACTACAAGGTCAGCTACCCGGACAACGTCAAGACCATCGTCCCGCAGCTCGACTACCCGTTCGGCCGCGAGCCGCTGACCCTCGACGCCCAGGGCCGCGCCCTCGACCACGTCGCCCTCAACGTCAACGGCTCGACCCTGATGCTGGCCGCCGCCACCGGCAGCGAGCTGCACGTGCGCAGCCTGAGCCGCGAGGAAAACCTGTTCACCGGCGAGGTGACCCTCGACGAGCAGCGCCTGGCCCTGCCGCAGATCGGCGAGCCGGTGCAGGCACTGGTCATCGACCCGCGCCACCTGTGGCTGTACGTGATCAACGGCCGCGCCACCGCCGACGTCTTCGACCTGCGCAAGCAGGCGCTCAACGGCCGCTACAAGCTGGCCGGCGCCGCCGAAACGCGGGTCACCGCGGTCAGCCCGCTGCTCGGCGGCATCTCGCTGATGATCGGCAACTCGACCGGCGGCATCGCCCAGTGGTTCATGGTCCGCGACGCCGACGGCAAGGCCGAGCTGACCCGCATCCGCGACTTCCAGCTGGGCGACAGCCCGGTCACCCAGATCCTGCCCGAGGAGCGCCGCAAGGGCTTCGTCGCCCTGGACGCCGCGGGCACCCTCGGGGTGTTCCACAGCACCGCGCACCGCACCCTGCTCAGCGAGCCGGTCGCCGAGGGCGCCGCCCTGGCCGCGCTGTCGCCGCGCGCCAGCCGCGTGCTGGTGGAGAGCGAGGGCCGCCTGCAGCGCTTCGTGCTCGACAACCCGCACCCGGAAGTGTCGTGGAGCGCGCTGTGGAGCAAGGTCTGGTACGAGAGCTACGACGAGCCCAAGTACGTCTGGCAGTCGACCTCGGCCAACACCGACTTCGAGCCCAAGCTGAGCCTCGCGCCGCTGGCCTTCGGCACCCTCAAGGCGGCCTTCTACGCCATGCTGCTGGCCGCCCCGCTGGCGATCTGCGCGGCGATCTACACCGCCTACTTCATGGCCCCGACCCTGCGCCGCAAGGTCAAGCCGGTGATCGAGCTGATGGAGGCGCTGCCCACGGTGATCCTCGGCTTCTTCGCCGGCCTGTTCCTCGCCCCCTACGTCGAGGGCCACCTGCCGGGCATCTTCAGCCTGCTGCTGCTCACCCCGGTGGGCATCGTGCTGGCCGCCTGGGGCTGGAGCCGCCTGCCGGAGAGCATCCGCCTGCGTGTGCCGGACGGCTGGGAAGCGGCGCTGCTGATCCCGGTGATCCTCGCCCTCGGCGCCTTCTCGCTGAGCATCAGCGGCCACCTGGAGAACTGGTTCTTCGGCGGCGACATGCGCCTGTGGCTGAGCAACGACCTGGGCATTCCCTTCGACCAGCGCAACGCCCTGGTGGTCGGCCTGGCGATGGGCTTCGCGGTGATCCCCAACATCTACTCGATCGCCGAGGACGCGGTGTTCAGCGTGCCCAAGAGCCTCACCTACGGCTCCCTGGCGCTCGGCGCCACGCCCTGGCAGACCCTTACCCGGGTGGTGATCCTCACCGCCAGTCCGGGGATCTTCTCGGCGCTGATGATCGGCCTGGGCCGTGCGGTGGGCGAGACGATGATCGTGCTGATGGCCACCGGCAACACGCCGATCATGGAGGCCAACATCTTCGAGGGCCTGCGCACCCTGGCCGCCAACGTGGCGGTGGAGATGCCCGAGTCCGAAGTCGGCGGCACCCACTATCGCGTGCTGTTCCTCGCCGCGCTGGTGCTGCTGATGTTCACCTTCGTGATGAACACCGCGGCCGAGGTGATCCGCACCCGCCTGCGCAAGAAATATGCCTCGCTCTGAGACCGGCAAAGGTAGACGTCCGTGAAACAGCAAACCCTGAAATCCTGGTTCAAGAGCGGCTCGCCCTGGGTCTGGCTGAACGCCGGCGCGGTGGCCATCGCCGTGATCATGACCCTGGGCCTGCTGGCGGTGATCGCCAGCCGCGGCCTCGGCCACTTCTGGCCGGCCGACGTGATCGAGGCCGAGTACCGCATCCCCGGCCAGCCGGCGCGGCTGATGGCCGGCGAGGCGGTGGAGAGCGAAGAGGTACCGCGCGCCCGGCTGGCCGCCAGCGGCCTGCCGGTGGATGCCGCCGGCGGCGAGTTCATGACCCGCGAGCTGCTCAAGGTCGGCAACCGCGAGGTGTTCGGCGCCGACTTCAGCTGGGTGATCGCCGAGTGGCTGCATGAGCCGCGCACCCCCGAGGACCTGCTGGTGCTGGAGCGCCGCGAGTGGGGCAACTTCTACGGCTACCTGCTCAGCGTCAGCGAGAACGGCCAGGTGGTGGCCAGCGGCGCGGCGGCCATCGACGCCCTGCAGCAGCGCATCGAGCGCGGCAACGCTCTGCACGCCGAGGTGATGCGCCTGGAGAAGGGCGAGATCGGCCGGATCAACCACGGCCTGGAACGCCTGCGCCTGAAGACCCGCAAGCTGGAGCTGGAAGGCCGCCTGACCGCCACCGCGCAGGCCGACCTGGACGCCGAGCGCGCCCAGCTGGACGCCGACTACCGGGTGCTGGAGGCGCGCCTGGTCGGCCTGCAGCAGCAGGTCGGCCGCGACAGCCTGCGGGTGCGCACCGCCGACGGCCGCGAGCAGGAGATCGGCATGGACAAGATCGTCCGCGCCTACCAGCCCAACGCCATGGGCCTGTTCGACAAGCTGGGCTTCTACTTCGCCAAGCTGTGGGAGTTCGTCAGCGACGAGCCGCGCGAGGCCAACACCGAGGGCGGCGTGTTCCCGGCGATCTTCGGCACCGTGCTGATGACCCTGATCATGGCGATCATCGTCACCCCGTTCGGGGTGATCGCCGCGGTCTACCTGCGCGAGTACGCCAAGCAGGGCTGGCTGACCCGGGTGATCCGCATCGCGGTGAACAACCTGGCCGGCGTACCGTCGATCGTCTACGGGGTGTTCGGCCTGGGTTTCTTCGTCTACGTGCTGGGCGGCTCGCTGGACCGGCTGTTCTT
>RRZT011380639.1_pt1 | contig 22356 bp, 12 predicted proteins | sample 2165551 | NCBI WGS metagenome assembly RRZT01 (sample SAMN10456910, study PRJNA506462) | wastewater metagenome | biome: wastewater; feature: sludge; material: wastewater sludge; isolation source: wastewater sludge with Escherichia coli K12::gfp cells carrying plasmid... | place: USA: Moscow, Idaho... | reverse complement strand
TTGATCCACGAGTACTCCAGGGTGAGGGCTTCCACCTCGGATCCGACAATCACCCATTCCACACGGCTCGCGGTGTGCACCATCTGCCGAATGCGCGGGGACAGGGAGTATTCGTCCTGAAAGTAGTTGGAGAGGCGAGCGCGCAGGTTCTTCGCCTTGCCCACATAAAGGACGCGCCCCTCCAGATCGCGGAAACGATACACGCCGGGATTGGTGGGAATCGTTCCCGGCGCGGGACGGTAGCTTGCCGGATCTGCCATGGCTACGCCTGTAGCAGCGGCTTCAGGAACTGGCCGGTGAATGACTCCTCAACCGTGGCCACATGCTCCGGAGTGCCCTCGGCAATAACCAAACCTCCCCCGGCGCCGCCCTCGGGACCCATGTCGATGATCCAGTCGGCTGACTTGATGATGTCGAGATTGTGTTCGATCACAATGACAGTATTACCCTTGTCCGCCAGCGATTGCAGCACCTGCAGCAGCTTGCGCACATCCTCAAAATGGAGGCCGGTGGTGGGTTCGTCAAGGATGTACACGGTGCGCCCCGAGGAGCGGCGATGCAGCTCCGAGGCCAGCTTGACGCGCTGTGCCTCGCCACCCGACAGGGTGGTAGCCGACTGCCCAAGATGCACGTAGCCAAGCCCCACGGACTCCAGCGTGGAGAGATAGCGGGTAATCGACTGAATCGGCTCAAAGAACTCGCGCGCCTCGTGGATCGTCATATTGAGCACGTCAGAGACCGACTTGTCGCGGTATTTCACCTCGAGCGTCTCGCGGTTGTAGCGGGCGCCTTCGCACACCTCGCACGGAACGTACACGTCCGGGAGGAAGTTCATCTCGATCTTGATAGTGCCGTCGCCCTTGCAAGCCTCACAACGCCCACCCTTGACGTTGAAGGAGAAACGGCCCGGGCCGTAGCCGCGCATTTTCGCCTCTTGGGTTTGAGCGAAAAGGGTACGGATCTTATCCCACACGCCGGTGTAGGTGGCGGGATTGGAACGCGGGGTGCGCCCGATAGGCGACTGGTCCACGTGCACCACCTTGTCGAGGTCCTCAAGCCCCGTCACCGACTTGTGACGCCCCGGAACACTATGCGCCCCGTTGAGCTGGTTGGCGAGGGACTGGTAGAGAATCTGGTTGACCAGCGTGGACTTGCCGGAACCGGACACGCCCGTCACCGCCACCATGGCCGAGAGCGGGAACTTCACGGAGATGCCGCGCAGGTTGTTCTCCCGCGCTCCGCTCACCAGAATTTGGCGCTTCTTGTCAATCCGGCGCCGCTCGGGCGGAACCGCAATCTTGCGCTTACCCGCCAAATACTGACCGGTCACTGAACGATCATTGTCCAGAATGCCCGCCACGGGACCCGAGTAGACCACTTCTCCGCCGAGTTCGCCCGCACCCGGGCCAATATCCACCAACCAGTCGGCGGTGCGGATGGTGTCCTCGTCGTGTTCCACCACGATGAGCGTGTTGCCAAGATCGCGCAGTTTCGTCAGGGTAGCGATAAGGCGAGCGTTGTCCCGCTGGTGCAGGCCAATGGAGGGCTCGTCCAGCACGTACAGCACACCCACGAGGCCGGAACCGATCTGGGTGGCGAGCCGGATACGCTGCGCCTCACCGCCGGATAGGGTTGCCGCACCGCGCGCGAGACTCAGATACGTCAGGCCCACGTCCACCAGGAAACCCAGGCGCATCTGCACTTCTTTGAGGACAGCTGCCGCAATGGCTGCCTGGCGCGAGGTCAACGTGAGACTGTCGAGGAAGATCTTGGCATCCTGAATCGACAGCTGACACACATCGTTGATGTTCTTGCCGTTGAGCCGCACGGCCAGGACCTCGGGGCGTAGCCGCGCACCACCGCACGCCGGGCAGGCGATCTGGCGCATGTAGCCCTCGTAGCGCTCACGCGACCAGGAGGACTCCGTCTCGTCGTGCTTGCGCATGACGTAATGAATGACGCCCTCAAATCCTGTGGCGTACAGCCGTTCCTTGCCCCAGCGGTTGCGGTAGGTGACCTGTACCTTGTAGTCCTTACCGCGCAGAATCACCTCGCGGATCTTCGCCGGGAGCTTCTTCCACGGCGTATCGACGTCAAATTCCAACTCCCCACCGAGGGCCTCCAACTGGCGTGTGAAGAAATCCTGGTGGCCCGTCCATGGGGCGATCGCACCCTCGCGTAGCGTCAGCGAATCGTCCGGCACCACGAGTTCCGGGTCCACTTCAAGCCGTGAACCGATGCCGTCACAGTCCGGACACGCGCCGTAGGGGGCATTGAAGGAGAAGGTGCGCGGTTCGATTTCTTCCAGCGCTAGCGGGTGGTTGTTGGGGCATGCCCGCTTCTCCGAGTAGCGCCGCTGGCGCGCCGGATCGTTGCCATCCAGATCCACCAGTTCGATGACGACAATGCCCTCGGCCAGCCGCAGCGCGGTTTCGATGGAGTCTGTCAGTCGGGTCCGCATACCCTCGCGGGCTACAAGGCGATCGACGACGACGTCAATATCGTGCCGTAGTTTCTTCTCCAACTTGGGCGGATCATCAAGCCGCACCGTTTCGCCGTCGACCCGCGCACGCGTGTAACCGGCGGCGGCCAATTCCTCAAAAACGTCCTGGTATTCGCCCTTGCGCCCGCGCAACACCGGAGCAAGGATCTGGAAGCGCGTGCCCTCCTCCAGTTTCTCGACGCTGTCAACAATCTGCTGGGCACTCTGTGCCTGAATAGGCTCGTCACATACCGGGCAGAACTGTTCCCCCGCGCGAGCGAAGAGCAACCGCAGGTAATCGTAAACCTCGGTGACTGTACCAACGGTTGAGCGCGGGTTACGGTTCGTCGACTTCTGATCGATGGACACCGCCGGGGATAGCCCCTCAATGAAGTCAACATCGGGCTTGTCCATCTGCCCGAGGAACTGGCGCGCGTAGGAACTCAGCGATTCGACGTAACGGCGTTGCCCTTCGGCAAAGATGGTGTCAAAAGCAAGCGAAGATTTCCCCGAGCCAGATAGTCCGGTGAAGACAATCATCTCTTCGCGGGGAAGATCTAGCGAGACATCGCGGAGGTTGTGCTCACGGGCACCCTGCACATGGATACGGTCACTCACCCGCCCCATCATACTCAATTAGAATAGAATTTCGAAAGCTCAGATACCCGAGCGAAAGTTCACTTTCGGAAACGGTAACCGGTCCCCCGCACCGTCTCGATGCATTCTTCTCCGATTTTGTTTCGGAGGTATCGAACATACACGTTGACCACGTTGGTTCCCGGATCAAAATCGAGACCCCACACCTCACGTAACAACTGCTCCCGGGTGAGTACTTGATCGGGGTGTCGCATGAGATATTCGGCGAGGGTGAATTCACGGGAGGTGAGATCAATCCACCGTCCTCGCACCGAAATCCGGCGGGTGAGGAGGTTGAGCGTCACCTCTCCCACCGATATCTCCGACTGTTCGTCGCTTGCGGGGTCCTGGCGCAGGCGAAGCCAAATCCGCGCAAGCAGCTCGTCGAAGGCAAAGGGTTTGCGCAGGTAGTCGTCTGCCCCGCCCTTGAGCCCCGCCACGGTGTCGGCAACGGAATCGCGAGCTGACAAGATGATCACCGGAAGGTTCACGCCGATCCTACGAAGCTCGGAAAGTACCACCATGCCGTCACGTTTGGGGAGTCCGAGATCAAGAATAAGGAGATCGTAGTCTCCCGAAATAGCTTCCGCAAGAGCCGCGTTGCCGTCGGCTACGGTGTGTACCGCAAATCCCTCGGCTCTCAACCTGCGCTCAATGAGTTGCGAGATACGTTCCTCATCTTCAGCCACCAAGATGCGATTCATGACGTCCTTACGTTGGGTTCATCGCTCACCGCGAGGTGACGTCCACCAGTGTCATGGACATCCACCGCGAGGTCCAGACTACCCGCGTCGTCGAGCTCCGCGTCGAGGGTGTCAATCGGCAAGGAGATAACGAACGAGGCTCCTCCCATGGGCGAGTCTTCAACTCGCACCGAGCCCTCGTGTGAGACCGCGATCTGACGCACGATGGACAGTCCGAGGCCACTGGAGAGCCCGTCTCGGCGCCCACCGTAGAAACGAGTAAAGATATGGTCGACGAGCTCAAGCGGGACGCCTTCCCCGCCGTCGGCGACAATCAGTTCAACGTACTGACCATCATCGGAGCGCCGCGAGCAGATCCAGACTCGATCGGCCTCCTCGGTGGCGGCCACCGCGTTGGCGGTCAACTGCATGAGAGCTTGGGTGAGCCGTTGACCGTCCGCGGTGATCGTCCCACTCAAGAGTTCTGGAACGTCCCACTTTCGGCGGCCAAGGAACTGCGCCTTCGCAGCCACGCCCAAGACGAGATCCGCAAGATCGACCCGTTCGAGGGAGAGGAAGTCGGGCTGCTGCGAACGCGCCAAGAAGAGAAGATCGTCAACGAGACGATTCATGCGGTCGATTTCGTCGAGCAGAAGAAGACGCTCGTGTTCGCTGAGGTGACCACCCGACAGCTCAAGATTGCCGCGGATCACCGTGAGCGGGGTGCGGAGTTCGTGCGCGGCGTCATCAAGGAACTGGCGCTGGGTCGAGAAGGCCTTTTCCAGACGGTCGAGCATCCGGTTGAAGTTGTAGGCGAGTTGGACGACGTCGTCGGCCGCCCCGTCCTCCAAAACGATCCTCCTGCTGAGATCGCCGGAGTCAATCTCGCGGGCTGTCTCGAGCACGTGACGCATCGGTTTGACGAGCCGGGCCGTGACGATCCATGACACCAGGGAGGCGAGAACCAGGGCAAGAAGCGAGATTAGTCCGATACTGCGGACGTTCTCCGCCGTCTCGTCGATGACCGGTTGCATATGTTCGACGACGACGAGCGCATTGCCCACGCCCTCGTCCCCCACGGTGACGGGCATAATCGCATAGGCGACAAGGCCCGCCGGCGTCATGACAGTGGCCGAAAGCGGCATCGTTGCAGTTGCCGCCTGGCGCACGATGTCTGGATCCCGGTCCAGCCGAAGTACTGCCGGACCACGGGTGCGTTCTCCCGGTTGGCCATTCACCACTGAAAACAGCAGTTCGTGGCTACTGGTCACCGCGGTGGCAAGGTATTGCGTGAGGACACTCGACGCGCTGGTAAACGGCTCCCCCGTCTCGGGATCCAAGGCCTGCAAGCTAAAAGAACGGAAGGCCGAAAGCTCCCGCTCAATATCATCCTCGATCGACTCGCGACTTTCGGTCATGAGCAGATTCGCCGTGACAGCCAGGGACCCTACGAGTGCCATCGCCATGAGGAGAATGAACCAGGCGAGCATGCGGGCACGAGTACTACGACGAAACAGACGAAAGCGGCGCTGGGGTACCACCTCCTCAGTCGTCGTCATCGTCTACCTCATCATTGTCATCGTCGTCGTCATCATCGTCATCGTCGTAGTAGTCGTAATAGTCGTCATCGTCGTCGTATTCCCCCGCGGGCGCGATGGTTGGATGCGAGATCTCCACCGCGCCCGAACCGACATACGCCGGTTCTTCCACAACTGGATCAGCCGACCACGGTGCCGGGTTGGTGACCGGAACCGAATTCGGCGGCACCTCGGTTACTGTGGGAGTGGTCGACGGCGTCGGAGTGGGCGTCGTCGACTTTGATGGGGACGGTGAAACCGTGGGAGAGACAGCCGCGCTGGGAAGAACCACCGGATCGCCCAATGACGGTGCCATGGCCCCTCCATCGCAGGCGGCCAGAGCGAATGCAAGGGCGATCAGGGAGCCATAACATGCGAGACCCCGTGTCCGGTGCGAATATGCTCGGTCCTTCACAGTCGCTGAGCCTCCTCCACAAGTTGGGGTGCCAATCGCCGCCACGCGGGACGAAAGGAGTAGATGCAGGCAAGTCTAACCAGAGTTGCCCGCGCATAGGCTTCGTAGTTGATCGCATTACTGCGCTCACCCGCGCGTCCGATGAACTCACGAACAATTGCGGCTTGGCGCGTATCCCACAGTCCCTGCAGCTCTCGTAATATGGCGTGCGCCCAAAGATTCCCGAGATCTATCGAGGGGTCTCCCGAGGACACCGTGTCAAGATCAATGAGTCCCGGCCCTTCGCTTGGGTCCCACAGTAGTTGCTTGTCGTGTAGGTCGCGATGAATGATGGTGACGTGATTGGGTGCGGGCAACGTGACAAGTTCGCTGATCACGTCATTGACGCCGCCCTGTATCCGAGCTACATCCACATCGGGAAGCGCCGCCACTTTGCCCAGCCACGAGGTGAGGACCTCCGCCTCCTTGCTCGCGTCATGTAGCGGGGCATCACCGGGATCTTCCAAGATTGCTTCCTCCCAGGCCCGCAGGATCTGTGTCCATGCGCGTGACCAATCGTCCGCACTCCATTCTGCGCCGGTATGAAGACTACGTCCCTCCACCGGTGAAAAAGTCACCGTTGAACTATCATGCCCCAGCACCGCGGGGGTGCGGAAGGTCTCGGCAAACGGTGCAGAACGAGCAACACCCAGCAGAACCGAGGTGCTACGACCGGGGCGTACTACCTTGACGAAATCACCCCGCCGGGCGCGAACCACCGCTCGTTTTCCGGGCCGATGTGACACGACGACGCCGTCGGTCCGCCGCACCACCTCCTCCAAACAGGTCAGGCGCGGATCCGAGTATTGTTCGCAGACATGGAACGTTCTTCCATCCCAGTAGGCACCGCGAATCTGCCCGTTGCCACGTAGCTCGGCGGGAAAGCCCGCTTTCTCGCGGGGCCATACCCGGGCAACACGCCACTCGTGCTCGTCAAAAACCACGGTTTCCGGTATCGAGGTCATCATTCATTCCTCTCGTGGATGCCAAGAGCTTGTTCGGCCAGCGATACCCGCTGATCGATCTCTCCCGGCCAGTCGGGATGCCAGCGCCGAAATGGCTCCAGCGCACCGGTGAGGAGCGCGCGGGCGATCCACGGAGCAAGGTCGGGAACCTCCCGGACGGTGCCGTAGCCTTCGAGAAAAGCCGTTTCCAACTCGGGCGCTCCCAGCAGACGGCACGCGGCGCACCACGTACCAAGATCCTCGCCCGCTGCTCCCGGGCGCGCGCGATCAAGATCGATGATGCGAATCTGCGAGCCGTCGGTGAGAACCTGATCGGGTGAGAGATCGCCGTGAAGGGGAACCTGATATGACTCCCGGCGGCTCTCGCCGAGGAGGGCGACGACGGCGTCGAGCCGCTCTCGAAGTTCGGGAATCAGTTCGGCGACGACGGCGGCCTCGTTCGGAACCTCGTAACCGGCTTGGGTCACGGAGGACTGCTCGGACCTGCTCTCGCCGTGTACGAGTGCGACGGCGCGACCGCAGGCATATGCCGCCTCGGCGTCGCGGAAGGTCACGAGATCGCCGTTGCCCCAGTAGGGGGCTACCGCCGCCGTTGCTTTACTGCCCCACCACTCGTGACGCAGCACCGGGGCGCCACTGGCTGCCCAGTGTTCCTCCGCTTGCACGAGGCGGTCCAGGCCACGCGGAGCAATTCTCATCATGGCATCACCGCCGGGAACATTGCCGCCTCGCACGCGCAGCACAAGCCGTCGGCTGGGGTTGTAACGGACAACATCGAGGCGCGTCACATTGTGCAGACGCCTGGCTGCCCGCGCCAACGGCCGCGCAAGCCGCGGATCGGTCTCGATAGGCCCACTGAGCAGGTACGGCACGTCGTCGCAGTGTACGGTGACATCGCCGCCGCCTCGTGTGGCCCGGCGCAGGATGCCCTTCACCTTGTCCTCACTCGTCAGGAGGGCAATCCATCCCCGGTCTACCTTCCCGTCAGCGCCCGGCCGGGACCATGCGGCTACCAGGTTGCTACCCGGCTTGACACGCAGCCGCTCGATAACCGCGTCAGATCCCACCAGGCGCGCGCGGCGCTGGGGATCAAGGATATCCTCCGCACCCTCAACACCAACGTAATCGAGTACGGTACGTAAGCTCATGCGTCCACCTCCGTGCGCTGCGAGTCCATCCACGAAGCAAAGCGCGAGTCCCGCCGCGCCAAGAGCTCCGCGGGTGAGCCCTCCTCGACAATTCGCCCACCTTCCAGCCAGACGATGCGGTCGAGGCCTTCGATCATGGCCGGGTCGTGGGTGATCGAGAACGTTGTCCGGCCGCGGGTCAGTTCCTCCAGGGAGTCGGCAACGGTTGCCTTGGACTCCGGATCGAGGCCCGTTGTCGCCTCGTCCAGGATGACGACGGGGGCATCACGGATAATGGCACGGGCGATGGCAAGCCGCTGCCGCTGCCCACCCGAGAGGGTGTCCCCACGCTGGCCAAGCACGGTATCGTACCCCTCCGGAAGTTCCATGATGAAGTCGTGGGCACCAGCTCGCCGGGCCGCCGCTTCGACGTCGTCGTCACTCGCCGAAAGCCGTCCGTACCGGATGTTTTCCCGGACTGACGCGGCGAACAACACAGATTCCTGGAGTAGCACGCTGACGTTCTCACGCAGGCTCGCTTGGGTGGCGTCGGAGACAGGGATATCGTCAATGAGGACACGGCCGCGATCGGGGTCCGAGAGGCGCAGCACGTAGGAAATGAGCGTCGACTTGCCGGCCCCGGAGGACCCGAGGATACCCACGTGCTGGCCAGCGGGCACATGCAGTTTCAGGTGGGTGAAGAGTGGTCTACCGTAGCCGTCATTGCTGGTGATGTTCTCGAAGGTGACGTCGCCGCGCACCCCCGTTAATGGCCGAGCGGTGGGCTTGTCAGCAATCTCCACCTGCTCGTCAAGGAGGTCGGCGATGCGTTCGCCCGAGGCGCTGGCGCGGGCAATACGTCCGGTGTACTTCGCCAGGTCCCGCAGGGGACGCGTGGCAATCTTGAGGTACTGGAGGAAGAGCACCAGGTCTCCCGGCGTCATATACCCGCGCACCACCTGCCAGCTTCCGAAGAGCAGAACGATGGCCTGCGAGATGCCAACAAGGACATCGGTGGAGCGTTCAAGTCCGGCGGCAAGGCGGCGCGCCTTGACGCCCGCCTTCATCGCTTTGGCGTTACCGTTCGTGAACTCCTTCGCTACCGTATGCTCCAGCCCGTAGGACTTGACCACGCGGATGGCGGCAAGAGCTTCTGCGGCGGACGAGACCAGGGTTCCCTCGCCGCGCCGGGTCTGGCGAGAAGCGTTCGTAATCTTCGGCGATGCCACCGTGGAGATGATGCCGTAGATGATGGCCGCGGCGCCAATAATGAGGCTCAGCAGTGGGTTCATCCAGATGAGGACCACCATGAGCACAACCACCGTCACGATGTTTCCCACCAGCGGCAGACCCGCCGTGACAGCAGCCTCCTGCAAGCGACCAACATCGCCCACGAGACGCTGAGAGGTATCGCCAATCGACGCGCGCGAGTGGTAGCGCATGGAGAGCGACTGCACGTGGTCGAAGACCCTGCTGCGCAACTCGGTGGCCACCCGCGCGCCCACCTTCGCCAACGAGATCGTCGCGATGTAGTTGGCTCCGGCTCGCGCCGCCACAATCCCGGCAAGCGCGGCCGCAGCCAGCGCGATCGTCCCCGCGATGTCATTCGATACCGGGGCACCAATCTTCGCGCCGAGAGCCGCCGAGACGGTATCGACCGCGATTTTCAGCGGCCAGGGCTCAAGGATACGGAGAGCGACATCCGCAAACATCGCCAGCAAGCCGAGCGCAGCCAACCCCTTGTGCCTGCCCACATGGGGTCGCAGGATGGAAAGCGTTCGCTTCAGGGCCGAGCGGCGCAAGCGGTAGTTCTTGGGACTACGCTGGCGGCGTTTCTTCTTGCCGGACATCAGGTTTCCTTCTTTCCTGTTACGCGCCTTCCGGCTCACGCATCAATTCCTGCGAAGGAGAGAACACGCTCTACTCGGACTTGCCAGTCGTGTTTCACCTGCACCGCTTGGCGCGCCCGGTAGCCGAGCTCCCGCCGCAACTCACCATCGCAGGCGAGGTGGTCAAGGGCGGCCGCCAACGCATCGACGTCGCCCGGCGGAACGAGCACTCCGCACTCCCCGCCTTCGAGCAAGCTGGGAATCTCTCCGATGTCTGAGGCGACGATGGGCAGACCCGCTGCCATGTACTCGTACACCTTGAGCGGCGAGAAGTAGTGATCGCCCTCGGGGTAGGGTGCCACGGCGATGTCGAAGCATCCGAGCACCAGCGGAATATCCGAGGGCGAGACCGCGCCAAGGAAATGGACACGATCAGCTACACCAAGATCTTCGCTGAGTTGTTCGAGCAGTTGGCGATCGGGACCGTCACCGCACAATGTCAGCTCCAGCGGCTCGTGTGTTTTCTGAAGCGCCCGGATGAGGTTCTCGGTGCCGTGCCATGGCTTGAGTGTGCCGACAAATCCCACGGTGAGTGGGACACGAATATCCGGTTTGTGCACGCTGGAGGTGGCCGCGGGTCGTATCCGGTCGGTGTTGACACCGTTGGGAAGAACCAGGATGAGCGGATGCGCGGCGCCGCTGGGCGTGGTCTGCATCGTCTCGGCCACCCAGTCCGCCACCGGCTGGCTGACGCAGGTGATGAGTGAGGCGCCCTCGAACTGCTGGCGAGTCAGACCCGCCGCGGCCTCCAGGTTCACCAGTTCGCGGTACTGCTGCTGTTCATCAATGAGGGGTGCGTTCACCTCGAGGATGAGGGGAATGTCCTGCGCGCTCGCAAGTTCGGCTCCGGCCGCACTGAAGAGCGAGTAGCGCTCGTACACGCAGTCGAGATTCGCCCGGCGCGCCCGGCGCACCACAACGCGAGCATTCTCCATGATCGCTCGTTCACGTTCCGCACTCGACACGCTACGCGGCAGCGGCACACGGTGAATCTCCAAGTCTTTGAGGTCCTCGGGGACGTTGTGATCCACCTTCGTGCAGAAAACAATGACCTCGTGTCCGGCCGCTCGGAGCGCGCGGATGACCTCCTGGACATGCACGCTCGCGCCCTTTGTTCCAAAGACCCCGATGCCCGGATCAAGCAGGAAATATCCAATTCTCATAGCTCCTCCTTCACCAGTTCGCGCAGCCGCGCGGCCTGACCTGTTGAGTCGTACTCCGCTTCGATGAGCGCGCGGGCGGCTCGTGTCATCGCATCGATGTCGGTCGCCGAATCCAGCGCCTCCACGACGCAAGCAAGCAGGGCGTCGACGTCGCCAGATGGAACGAGCCATCCCGTTTCGCCGGTGCGGATGACTTCGCCGACGGCGGTGACATCCCCAGCAACGCACGGGATACCGGTGGCCATCGCCTCGAGAAGTACCGTGGGAAGCCCATCGGCGTTTCCGTCTGTACCGACGACGAACGGCGCCACAAACAGATCCGCCTCGCCGAGCAGGGTACGCACTTCTTCTTGCGTGCGCGGCCCGAGCAGATGGACGACGTCGTCAAGCTGATAGTCGCTGATGAGGTTCTGCAGCGTGTCTCGCAGGGGTCCGTCTCCCACGATGTCGACACGGCACTCGGTTCCACTGTCATGGAGCCGCCGCGCCGCCTCGATGAGCAATTCGAAACCCTTCTTCTCCACCAGGCGGCCCACGCCAAGAAGGTGGGGCTTGCCGGATATCGTGGCGCGGGGGCGGAACGGGAATCGCTCCAGTTCCAAACCGTTGCGAACGAGGCGAAGATTTCGGCACCGTTCGGATCCAAACTCTCGCAGCAGGTGTGCCCGGTTGTACTCGCTAATGGTGATGGAATGATGCGCGCCATCGAACTTCTCCGCCAAGTCCGTCGGGTCCACATCCTCGTGGAAGATGTCCTTGGCATGCGCGGTGAACGAGTATGGTAGTCCGGCGATACTCGCCGCAAGGCGCGCCACTGTCGTGGCAACCGACGCGAAGTGCGCATGGAGGTGCACCACCCCGTGTTCACGAGCCATCCGTGCAACCGCGACCGCCTGCTCGGCCTCGTCGGAGGCGGCGCGGAGAAGGTGCGGCAAGGCGGCCTGTACTCCTGGGACAAGCTCGTGCGGGGTCTGCGTCCAGGTGCGCCATGCTCCGCGCGCACTCGCCGAGCGCGGTACGTAATAGACGGGCGCCTTCACCCGGGCAAGTTCCGCATGAAAGCGTGTATCGACCGGCGGGCGCAGCGAGTAGATAACGAGCTCCTCCCCCGCGGCCTCGCGGGCCAAAATTTCGGACACGATGAACGTCTCAGAGAAGCGAGGGTACATCTTGAGCACGTAGGCGATGGGTCCCGTGTTAGCAAACATGAGAAAGTTCCTTTGTTGATAGTCTGTCCGCGGACCGGTGCTTCAACAGTGAAGCGGCCAGCGGGGCGATGGTGTGGAGCCCGTCAAGATCAATGTGGTCACGCCGCACGCGTCGGCTGACAGCAAATGCCAGCCAGCCACTCAGCACCGCGGGTGTGAGACGATCCGGATGCAGTACATCGACGGCGCCCGCACGCCCCAGCGCCTCGGCCCGCACCAGTTGTTCCTTGCGCCTGGCGGTTCGGGGCACAATGAGGGCGGGTGTGGAGGACGCAAGAATCTCGGTGGCGGTGTTGTATCCACACATGGACAGCACGGCGGCCGCATCAGCGATGAGTTCAGGAACGTTCGGTGCGCTTCGCTCCACCCGGACGTTTCCGTTGCTCCGCGCCTCCGCCTGGAGTGAACGCACATCCTGACTCGGCATTTGCGGACCGGTAATGACGAGATGCTCGTGTCCCGCTGGCATCGCGGCTCGGATAGCGGCGGTTGCCAACTCGTGCCCATCCGAACCTCCACCCATGAGGGTAAGGATGTAAGGCTTCTTCCCGGGCGCACCCTGATCGGCAGGCCGACCGTGGGAGAGATATCCCGTGGCCCGGGCCTTCGCCGCGAGAATCTCGGGCAATTCACCTGAAGTACGCGCGTCATGGACCTCGGGATCACCGTAGAGCCACACCTCATCGAATGCCTCTGCGATCCGGGAGACATCTCCGAGTTGGGTCCACTCCGCTGCTGCTTTGCCAGGCTCATCAAGAATGTCACGCAGGCCAAGGATGGTGGCGCTGCCCCGTGCCCGCGCCTTATGCAGCGCGTCTTCAAGCTCGTAGTCAATTCCCCACGGGTGGCGATCAACGATAAACAGATCCGGTTCAAGGGTCGCGGCGGCCGCACTGACAGCGAGCGACCGCAGCTGGCGCACCACATCCATGGGGGCATCCAGGTGGCGCGGCGTATGCCCCTTCGGACCGTGCGTGATTCCGGGCAGGATGAACCAGTCCCATCCCTCCGGAAGTGGGTCGCGGGCCGCGTTCGGACTCCCCGCGATAAGAAGCCCGCCAACCGGCTCTCCAGTGAGCTCCGGCAGTTCTCGAGCCAGCGCATAAGCCAACGCGCGGTTCCTCCGGGCGTGGCCCAGTCCCACGGTGTCATGCGAATACATCAAGACAGAGGTCATCTCAACGCTCACCTCCCTTTCACAGGACAATCCTGACGAAAGACTTTGAAATGCCGGTGAGCCAAAGGTGAGAAAATTCTTCATTTTGGGGAGCGATGTATTGACGGTTATGTGAGGGGGCGCTGGTCACGTAGGCGCCGGGTGACGTCGTCGTCGCTGGTGAAAAAGCCACGAGGGCCAGGGAACTGAAGCATGCCACACGCGGTGACGTACTCCGGCCTCCTGACCCTCGTGGGTGACTCCTTTCGAGCATTACACTCGCTTGCCCGTCCTGCGGCGCATCCCGACAGCGACAGACACACCGGTCAACACAATTCCGAGAACTAGGAGCGCCCATGATCCAGTACCGCCGGAAGAGGGCAGGCCGGATGCCTTCTCGTTCGCAACCTTGATGGAACACGGTTGATTCTCCGCGCACGTGTATGCCACGAGAGAGTCGTTGACCGTGACACTGCCATGTGCGCTCATGACAAACCTGACCGGCGCAGCCAACGGAGTTAAACCCTTGGGGCTCTTGGTTTCCTTCAACCAGTACGGCCTACCCGGCACCATGCCGTCCACAATGTACTTGCCCTGCTGGCCACTCAAAGCAGAGACAGTCACTCCAGTTGCCTGAACATCACTTGCCTGACCATTGTCGTCGGTAACAACCACGAACTCGGCGCCGTCAAGTGGATAGGCACTGTCGGTGCTGAAAGCGCGCTTCTCAAGAAGAACAGACGGGGGCATGGACGTCTCGGTTGAGGCACAGCTCTTACCCCCGGCAACTAGCTGGAAGGGCTTATTCTCATCGTCTAGAAGGCACGCCTTGTTGACAAGCTTTCGGTCACCAGTACTCGGATTGCCCGTCTGAACCTGATAGGTGATGGTCAGGGTCTCATTGGCTTGCAGCAAACCGCTCCAGGTCAGCTTCTTATCTGCCTCCACGTATGTCAGTGTCCCGTCGGCAGATGACAGGGCAGCACCGCTGAAGGTGGCACTTTCACTTCCCACAACCCACGTTGCATCATCAAGGACCTTGGACAAGTCATCCGACACGGTGACGTCATAGGCCGGCCCCTGTCCCGAATTAGTGACGACGACGGCGTATTCAACAGTCTGGTTCTTAGCAAGTGATCCCTCCGTGCCACCGAGCCAGCCAGATGGCTGGAGCGGAGCAACGGACTTCTCTATCGCCAGCTCGGGATCATTGGGATGGCAGCCGACAACGGTCTGGGCGAAACCAAGCCTGGTCTTCGCCCCGATGGGATTAAGATCCATGACGTGGTAGTCAGCACCGGCAACGGTCTCGGCTTCGGGAGTTCCGATGACTCCCATAAACCGATAGCCATCCCCCTCGCGCTGGTTTCCGACGTACATTTTGCCGTCGGGAGCCCGGACCACTTGCCCCAATAGGGCAGGCATACTGTTGATCCGCTCCTGGCTCGCGGCAATCTCCTGTGAACTGCTCGCCCCGGCAACCTTGTAACGGTACAAGCGGACATTGCTCGCGTTGCCGAAAAATGAGTGGTAAACGTAGTTTCCTTCGGGAGACCAATCCGCAAAGTATGCATGGCTCGCCGAACCAAGGCCCGAGGCCGCCCACTTGTACTCCTGGGTGAACGTGCCGTTCTCTGCATCGACGGTGAGGATCTGTAATCCGGTGCGATCAGCAAGCAGCATTCGCATGCCATCGGGACTCAGCCGTAGAGAACCATACTTGGGTGAACGATTGGCGTTCGTGGGAAGTGGAGCTGTGCTTTCTGGCAAACTCGTCACCGCGGGACCACCCGGCTTCGGTCCGTTGCCATCAAACTCGTAAGCTACGATCTCCGTGTCATTGAAGGTCACCACCCAGTAGCCGTCACCCGCCGCATTGGGGAAGGCCGTCATTGCTTCTGACGCACGGACTCCGGGAAGCTCCGTTTCCTTTGGCGTTCCTTCTGCCAGGCCTCCGAGACCGCCGTTGAGGTTCATGTCAATCTCAGTGAAATAGAGGTTGCCCCACGCCCTATTGAGCACATCACCGGCCGAGTTGTTGTGTATCACGAAGTAGTGTCCCGGTTTCCCAACCGCAGGAAAGCTGGCCACCGTTTGTACCGCGGAATTGTAGGCCGTCAGCCCACTAACCATGACCTGGTTCTTGCGGTTCCAAATCGTGTCGCCATTGGAATAGAACAAGAGGTTGCCCCGCGAATCCGTGACGGTGGTACTTCCTTCTTGCGTGTTCATCGGGCTACCAGAGACGAGCTTGCGCGTGTCCGTTCCCGACCGGCCCCAATCGATCATCGCCTTGTTTCCAAAGGCCCACCAGCGCTCAGTTGCTCGGCCCTCATCAGGCGTACAGGTTTGCGCTGGCGGCGTTGGGGTAGGCATTGTCACGCAGTCCGGAAGAGTCTGGGACAACATGTGCCCACTGTTGGCGGCCAGTGCCAGTGCGCTGATACTGATGTTCTCAGCATCCGGATCGTTGATCACATGGACCGAGTTGGTATTACTCGCAACGTACATGCGGCCATCGGGTCCCCGGTGCACAGCTCCACCCTGGTTGCCATTGGTCTGGATGGTTTCGGGTGCACCATCGAAGTCCATTTGATTGATGCGAATCCGCGAGAATTGAGCTCCGGAATGTACACGCGTGAAGTACAGCCAGTCACCTTCCGGCGAGAATTCCACGTTGTACAGGTTGTTCCATGCAGCTCCTGCAAGAGCATGAGGGGTACCCACAAGCGTGAACTCACCCGTTTCGGCGTTGAATCTCAACAGCCGGAGCTTGCCTCGTGTACCGCCTGCATTGTGGCTCTGACTAGTGGCCGCATACTGCAGGTCGGCGCTGAAGGCGATCGAGGTGTAGCCACTGACCCCACTGGCTGCAATTCCGCTGCCTGTACCCTCCAGAGACGAAACCGAGGACTGATAACCATCCTTCGTGAACAAATGCGCCTGGATCGCATCACCATTCTTGTTCGGGGCAACAACCCACCAACCGGTGCCGTCAGAGTTGGGCACGCTCGCCATTCCGCCGGATACATCCGCTGTCCCAAAGGTCGAACCTGCCGTGAGTATTCCTCGACCGGCGTTCAGGTTCATATCAAGCAATGCCCACTGCAACTGTCCGGTGGCCGTCCCACCCGTGCCAGCGGCATCGTTAGAGATGATATAGAACCGTCCACTCTCCTCACCCGCGGGAACCACGGTGACATTCTGCGTGCCATTCGACTTGCTTCCCACCGAGCCAATTTCACGACCGTCGTGATTGTAGACCTTGCCATTTCGTCCGTTGACCCAGAAGATTAGCCTCCCCGTGGCGTCAGTGACGGTGTACTTGCCCAAGGTTGCGGCAGCATCGTTGGGAAGTGTGGTGACAGCTTGTCCCTCACCAACACCGCCCGTTGCACCCACCGGGAAGTCGAGGCCACGGCCACCGCCCAGACGCCACTTCGACTGGGTATGTGCCCGCTCAGTTGGGGAACACGTGAGCTGAGGCTGGGGAATCGACTTCAGGTCGCTGAAGTTGATCACATAGCCTCCGTCGGCCTCCCGCACCACGTCGATCAACGACGGGGCCGACGGCGCCGTCACGGTTCCGTTCGCTGCCACCACGATCCTGATGTCCTGCCTCAGCACATCGTAACCGTCGGGAGCTCGCGTCTCCCGCAGCCAGTAGGTCCTTCCTGGATCAATACCGATGCTGGAAAGTCCGGGCTTTCCCGATACCTGTCCCAGTGGCCCCAGAGGCTTGCTCTTGTCGGGCCTCCCGTTTCCATTGTCCGGGTAAAGCTGGAACACCGCGCCCTCAAGCTTGGTCGTTCCGTCCTCGGCAAGCTTCTGAACCGCGAAACCGTCGTCGGAAATGGTGACCTTGAGACTTCCCCGAGCGAAACCAGCGATGCCGTTGACGCCGAACTCCGGCTCGACATTCGCCTGATAGGTGAGCGGGGTGACCACATTGCCAAAGCCTTCCAAAGGCTCAAACGTTACCCTGTTGGTTGCGGAATCCAAGGTCCAGGTGCCTTCACCCGGAACTACGATCGAGGTGGCATCGGTTGGCTCCTCTGTCACCGGATCAACCAGTTGGACTGTGATCCTTGAAGGATCATCCGGTAGCACCAATCCCGCGTTGTTTCCTTCCTTCACCAACTGGAAGCTCGCGACGCTCGGCCTATCGGCAGTGCTCTGACGAATCTTGCGCGTGTCATCTGCCGCGGTGGGATTGATGGGAACGATCTCGTCATCTTCCTCCACCAGCTCAGGCGGACCCATCTCAGGATTCGGGGCCTTCACCGTGGCGGTGTTTCGGAACGTCAATCCCGCACGGTCCGCCTCCTGAACCACATAGTCGCCCCGGCAGACCGCCTGGCCCCCACCTTCAATCTGCGGAATAACATTGCCGTCGCCACAATTGATATTAGAGATGTGAGGGTCGGTGACTGTGATGTCGCTGATTGTAGCCGTGCCCGTATTGTCCACAACGAACTCGTAAGGGACCGTTTCGCCGACGGAGAAGGCTTGCCGGGTGGCCGACTTTCCAGGATTGACAGCGGGTATTCTCTCCACATCCAGCGACTTCTGCAGGTTGAGCTTGGCAAGGGGCCTTACTGTTCCCACCCGCACCAGACCCAGCAAATGGGAGTCCTTCTGCCCACCGGTCGCGCCCAGGAAACCGAACTTGACCAGCTCGGGCACCGGCTGATCCATTTTGCGGTCGAGGACCTGGCGGAAGCCGGAACCGAAGTCGATCTCAACGGTCACACGTGGCCCCTCATTCGAGCCTGCCGCAACCGGGTAAACCGTCACACGAGTATTGCGCGCAGACTCCTTCACCGCTTCTTGAAGATCTTCAATGGCGTTCCCGCCCCTACTAGCGCGCAGACTATCGCTTCCAAGGCGTTCCGAGCTGCCCACGGCGCAGTATCCTTCGAATTCATGACCGGGTCCACGCAATGTCACGGAGTTCTTGAACTCCAATGCCTTACGGGACTCGGCTGGAATACAGTTCACGGCGGTGATGTCGGACGTCGATCCGAAGTTCCCATAGACATCAAATCCAACACCGAGATAACCGTGATTCAGTCCGGGAACCAAGGGGGCAATTGCTGTCCCCGTTCCACCTGTAGCGTAGCCAAGGTAACCACCCCGGGGGCCAGCCTTATCCAATGTGTAAGCACCATCGGCAAGGAAGAAGCCGATTCCATCAGCTCCGGCTCCTATTGGAGCAACGCCATACTGATACTGGGTGAATTCGATGACAAGGCCGTTTTTTGCTGGAAAAGCTCGATTGTAGAGAACAGCGCCAACCTTTTCGGTGGAATCATCCGTCAGTTGGAGAAAGCCTCGGGCATTTCCCTCGTCATCAACGAAGTCGGGGGCTGGAACACCAATATTCTGGTAGTTGACCGTGACGTCTCTGCTATCGCTGTACCGCCCATGACGGCAGCTTCCCAGGGTGCCATCTTGCGTCACCGTACTCGGGTCTCTGGGAGCCCGGGTAAGACAGGCGTCATTCAATCCTTTCCACACCGGATCAACCGACATACCATTGAACGGCTCATTGATCAGCCAATGTGCATCGCAGCCCACCACCTTCATAGGAGGGCCGGGCATGGATGTGCGGACAGGATCCGATTCCGTTGGCCATACCCCACGGCGGGCGAACGTCTGAACGCCCAGTTGGCTGTCACAGTTGGCCAGTGAACTGTTAAAGGTGACGTCGAAGGCCACTTCCTGGCCTCGCTCAAGCCTGGCATTACCGCCAAAGACAAGTTCCCCGTCCTCATGAGCGGTGGACACGATGGTACGGCCCGAACTTTGGGGCAACGCTGGGCAGGCACCTCCAGGATTACCATCAATGGTTGACGTACATGTCCACGAGACCGTTGCTTCAGCACCCACGGTATCCATGAGGTATCTGTATTCAATGGGCAGCTCCACGGCCGAGGCGCTGATATTCTTCCAGGTTGCCCTGAGAATACGATCCTCGCCCGAGCGCACGGTGAGAGCAGCCGGATTCGTGCTGTCCTTGGAGGGAAGATTCGTGTCATTCGTCATCACCACGGCACCTGACGGGCAGGTATCCCCGGTGATGGTGCCACCCACAGAAGCAGAGGAGGCCTGAATATTCTCAGCCTCGAATCCGGTGAAACTCACGTGACCCTGACCGTTGAATGTCACGTCCCGAGGAGCTCCTGAGCATGAGTCAGGCCCCGGCTTCATGTGCGTCCTGCCCTTAACGGTGAAGGTCACATTTGGACGGTAGGCGTGTGCTGGGAGTTCCGGAATGATCTCCTTGAACGTGTCAAAGGACTGACCGGCTTCGCCGTTCGTGATGTTGACCGTTTTAGGGAAACCGCTTGGACACACCCCGATCGGGGATGCGGGTCTATTCGTTTGATTGCTCGGTGTACAGCTGATCTCCAACGTGGTTGTGTGATCTGAACCGATAACGATCTGGTGCCAGGCACGAATGTTCTTCGGAGTATTAGCTACCGTGCGATCGTTGTTCTGGTAGGTGACACCGAACTCGTAGGTGAATGTCGGATTTCCGTTTGAATCAATCGTGACCCCGGTGGAGGTCCACTTGGTGCCGGTAGCCAGAAAGGTAGGCAAAGTGCCGGTGCCGGGAGGAACACCCTCATCCAGCGGGCTAATGTTGAGCACACTCGTGTCAGACGAAGCAGATTCGCTGCGCTGTTCCGATTGCTCGCTGCTTTGAGCATCCTGATCATAGGCAACCGAAGGCTTGGACTGGGCAGCCTGCTCCACCTCGGTATCCTCGGAGACCGCAGTGGGCGTCTCGGCGGGTAAATCTACGGTGTCATTGAGCTTGGCCGCGGGAGTCTTATCTCCCGCCGGAGTAGTACCGGGGGTAGCTTGGGCTTTGGAAGAAATCTTGTCTATGGCCTCGGCCGTGGCAGCAGGTTCCACAATGGGAGTGGCCTGACTTTCTGGCGTCACCGGGATGAGAAGCCCTCCAAGCGACACCAACAGGGCCAGCATGCACAGGACAAACTTCCTCGCGTATACGACACCACCTCCCACAAGTTCCTCCATGTTCAGTCAATTACCAATTCGAATGGAACATTAGCACGATAGAAAGACACGGTCGGGGGTATGTTTTCAGTGATCTAGCTCACGACAAGATGGGGCTTCCACCTCGTGGCGAGAACCAAATATGGGGCGCTATAGCATGCCACAATGCACCTCAAGGAGGTCAATTTTTCCTCACACTCACATCATCTACCCTCGACTTATACGCTAGCTCCATAGAGTCGACGGGTAAAAGTGCCCTCAAAAACTCTTTTATACAATCACAGCTGAATCATACAATTTCTGACAATTACCCCCACCGGTACTTGTCTTTGACGTAACGAAACGCCATATCACTGTGACGAGTCACGCTCAGAAAATCTCGCCAATAGGACGCACCGGGTAGAGGAAATCATCCAGTACGTGGCAAATCACAATCTAGCCAGGACAGGATAGTAAGCTCAGTCACATGGCTATCATCGCAATCAACTACGAGTACAACGCAACAAAACTCGACACCATCGCCGAGAATAGGCCCGCGCATCGAGCACACCTCAAGGACCTCAAGGAGTCCGGCACGTTGCTGGCTTCGGGCCCGCTCGGCACCAACGGTGCGCTCCTCGTCGTCGTTGCAGACGATCCGGAGGCGGGGCTAGAAGTTCTCGCACAAGACCCCTTCTTCAAGCTCGGGGTGATCGAGACGCGAATCGCCCGCGTATGGAACCCGGTCATCGGCCCCTGGCAGTGAGAGCAGGCTACTACTCGTGAGCCTCAGGGCCTACTGCCCTGAGCGTCAGCAAGCACTCACTACAGGGGAAGAAGGGTGGGATCGTTGTGATCCCACCCTTCTTTCACCCAAGCTCAACGACAGAGCCGGTACAACCTCTTACTTGAAGGCGTTACCCACAGTGCTCTCTGACGCCTCGTCAGCTTCCTTCTCAGCAAGACGCTTCTTACGCCGCTTGCTTCCCCACATCGACGCGAAGACCGTGACAATGATGGTTCCGATGATGACGATAAGCGACATCACGATGTCCGGCTCCGGAATGAACTCCAGGAAGCCGTATCCATGCGATGCGTGGATGACGAGCTTCACGGCAATGAAGCCGAGGATGAAAGCCAGGCCGTAGTGGAGGTAGAGCAGCTTGTCCAACAGTCCGTCAATGAGGAAGAAGAGCTGACGCAGGCCAAGCAGCGCGAAAGCGTTGGCCGAGAAGACGATGAACGGCTCCTTGGTCAGTCCGTACACTGCCGGGATCGAGTCAAGGGCAAACATGAGGTCGATCGAGCCGATAGCGATGATGCACAGCAGGAGCGGTGTCATCCATGTCTTGCCTTCGCGACGCACCAGAAGCTTCTGTCCCACATAGCCATCGGTCACACGGAAGTGCTTGATCGCAAACTTCACGGTGGCGTTCGGCTCGTATTCCTCGTTCTCCAGCGCACCGGGTTCCTGCACGCCCTCCATCACCTGCTTGATGGCGGTGTACAGCAGGAAGGCTCCAAAGAGGAAGAAGACCCACACGAAGTGTTCAATGATCGTGGCGCCCACGAGAATGAAGATCAGTCGCATGATCAGTGCCATGACGATACCGAAGAGCAGCACCTTCTGCTGGTACTTCCTCGGCACTCGGAACGAGGCAATGATGATAATGAAGACGAAGATGTTGTCCAGCGACAAGGCCTTCTCCGTCAGGAAGCCCGCGAAGTACTCACCCGCAAATGTGGAGCCGTGACGCAGGTAGAGAATCCCGCCAAAGATGATCGAGAATCCAATGTAGATCAGCGACCAAATCCCGGCTTCTTTGAGCGTGGGCTCGTGCGCCTTACGCACATGACCAAGAAGGTCAAAGAGGATGAGCGCCACCACCACGACAGAGAGGATAATCCACTCCCATGGGTGGACGGCCATCTGCTCGGCTGTCGATGCAGCCAAAGGAAGTGGTCCGTTGAATGATAAAACAGAGTGCAAAACAAGCCTCCGGGTCGA
>RRZT010896561.1_pt1 | contig 22360 bp, 12 predicted proteins | sample 2165551 | NCBI WGS metagenome assembly RRZT01 (sample SAMN10456910, study PRJNA506462) | wastewater metagenome | biome: wastewater; feature: sludge; material: wastewater sludge; isolation source: wastewater sludge with Escherichia coli K12::gfp cells carrying plasmid... | place: USA: Moscow, Idaho... | reverse complement strand
GTATTCGGGCACGGTCTCATAGCGGACGGTGGCGATCAGGCCGGCGGTTTCGGTCATGCCATAGATGGTATGAACAGGCAGGCCGAACTGACGCTCGAACGCGGCGGCGGCGGCGGCGGGCATCGGCGCGCCCCCGGTCGCGCAGAACCGCACCGTGCTGATATCGGCGCCGTTCAACGGCACGTCCAGCAAGGCCACGAGCGAGCTGGGAATACCGCCGATGATGGTCGGCCGCGTCGCCTCGATGATCTGCCAGTGCCGCGCCAGAACGGCCGGATTGCGCAATCCGGCCTCGGTCAAAAGCAGCACCTCGCCGCCACGGCACAGGGGGCCGAGCGACAACAGGTTCGCCCCCGCGACGTGAAAGAATGGCAGCGCGTTCACGATCCGCGTCTCGTCATCCATGTGCCAGGCCTCGGCGATGCCTTCGGCGGCGGCCAGCAGGTTGGCGTGGCTCAGCGGAACCACCTTGGAGGTGCCGGTGGTGGCGGCGGTGTGAAACAGCGCCGCGACATCATCGGGTCCGGGCACACGCCCCAACAGCCGGTCGCCCGGCTGGCCAGCGATCAGCGCCCGCAGCGAATGCTCGCCCTGCCCCACCCGGCCGGTCGAGATGACGCCGCGCAGGCTGGGCACGCGCGGCAGCGCCGCCATCAGCTTGTCATGCGTGTCCAGCCCCGGGCGCGCGCCGGGCGTGACCACCAGATCCGCCCCGACCGCGTTCATGCAATCGGCGATGCCATCGGCATCCAGAAGCCAGTTCACCGGATGCGCCGCGCCCGCCACCTCGGCCGCCAAAAGCGCGACCAGCCCGTCGATGGTCGACGGCGCAAGGATTGTCACCACCGGGGCGTCATGGCCGGCCAGCGCGCGGAACGCATTGGCCAGCGCGGTGACACGGGCCTGCAATTCGGCATGGGTGATGAAATCCGGTTGCGCATCGGCGAAATCCAGTTCCGCCAGATCCAGATAACGAATGGCGCGCCCTTTTGGATTGGGCACACCCCGAAGTGCATCAAGCACGTTGTCAGCCATTGTCGATCCCCGTTTCGGTCAGCGCGCCATAAGTGATGTTACGGAACGCAAAGCGCAAATGATTACGCTGGCTGGGCGCGGCTGCCATCAAGATTGCGGCAAGATTTTCACGCCGGTCAACCGTGAAGGTGGTGCCGCTGACCCCTGACCAGTTGGCATCGCCCGCGCTGCCTTCGACAAAGGCCTCGCCCTCGGCGCGGCGCACCGCAAAGCCAAGACCGAACCCATAGCCGGGGCCGGTAAAGGGCGCCGTGCTGCCCGCAAGCCCGGCGGTATGATCGCTGAGCATCAGCCGCAGCGAGGCCGGCGACAGCACGCGCCGCCCCTCATGCGCGCCATCGTTCAGAACCATCCGGCAAAAGCGCATGTAATCCGCCGCCGTCGACACCAAGCCGCCGCCCCCGCTGAGATAGCCCTGTCCGCGCGGCTTTTCGACCCGCATCCAGCCCTCGATCACCGGCTTCATCGGATCGGTATCGGGCACCTGCGCCAGCCGGGCCAGATCGGCATCGCCGACCGCAAAGCCGGTCTGATCCATGCCCAGCGGGTCCAGAATGCGTTCGCGCAGCACCGCGTCCAGCCGCTGGCCCGCGACGCGTTCCAGAATGAACCCCAAAAGATCGATGCCGATGCTGTATTCGAACCGCGTCCCCGGCTCAAAGGCCAGGGGGATCTGCGCCAGCCGGCGCAGCATCTCGTCGGCGGGCATATCGGCCTGAATCTGTTCGATCCCGGCCTTGCCATACGCCTCGCGCAGGGCGGGATCGGCGGCGCCGAACATGCTATAGGTAAAGCCGCCGGTATGGCGCAAAAGGTCATAGACCAGTGGCTGACGGGCCGGGGCCGTGACCTGTCCGTCGGGCCCGGCCAGCTTCAGATCGGCCAGTTCCGGCAGATAGGTCGCAATCGGCGCGTCCAGCGTGATGCGCCCTTCCTCGACAAAGCCCATGATCGCGGCGCTGACCACCGGCTTGGTCATCGAGGCGATGCGAAACAGATCGCCCGTCTCGGCCACCCGCGTGGCGGCGGCATCGCTATGGCCGTAAGCCGCGTCCAGCACGGTTTCGCCATCCTTTTCGATCCGCAGGACACCCCCGGTCAGGCTGCCTGCCGCGATCTCGCGGCGCATGAATTCGGCCATGCGGGCACTCAGGACATCGCGGTCCAGCACATCTTCGGCGCGCAGCGGCAGCGCCGGCAGCGCCCCCAGCACCAGCCCCGCCCCGGCCATGCGCAACAGCCCGCGCCGCGACGGATCGGCCAGCCGCGCGGCCGGAACAGAGGGAACAAGACAGGTCATTGCAGATTTCTCCATTTCGCGCCGTCGCGGATGATGCGGCCGCTGCGTTCAAGCTGGCAAAGCTGCGCCTCAAGCGTGCGCAGCGCGACCGAGCGCGTCTCGGGGCCAAGGCTGGCGTAAAGGCTGCCGACGATGTCATCGGTGCCGGCGGGACGTTCGGCGATCAGGGCGCGGATCTCGCGTTCGCGGTCATCGGCGCGGGACATCAGGAACTCGACGAAACGGCGGGTATTGCGCACCTGCGGGCCATGGCCGGGCAGAAACAGCCGCGACCGGACCCCGGCCAGCCGCGCCAGACTGTCGCGATAGGCCCCGGCGCAACCTTCCGGCGCCAGCACCGATGTCGGCGACCAGCCCAGAACATGGTCGCCGGTAAAGATCGTCTCGTTCAGCCGGAAACACAGATGATCGGGCGCATGGCCGGGCGTGGCGATCACCTCGAGCCCGGCGACCACCTCGCCATCCGCAAGCTGGCGCGCCACCGCATGGCCCAGAGGCTGCGCCCCCACGGCCCGCGCCGAGGCGACGGGCGCGCCCGTGCGCCGGACCAGCCCGGCGACACCCGCCGCATGGTCGCGGTGATCATGGGTCAACAGGATCATCGCCACCGCCCCGCCGGCCGTCCCGGCCAGCAGGTCCAGATGCGCCGCATCGTCGGGGCCGGGGTCGATGACCACCGCCCCCTGATCGGTCGCGACCACATAGCTGTTGGTGCCGTGATAGGTCATGGCGCCGGCATTCGGCGCCACCACCCGCTGGATCCGCGCATCGATGCGGATGGGACAGCCCCGCACCGGCTCGGGTTCAAGCGTGAACATGTTCATCACCTGCCCCGGCATCAAAAGCTGCGCCGCAGACCGATATTGATCTCGGTCCGGCCCTTGTCGGACACATCGGTGCTGATCGGAAAGCTGCCAAAGCGCGATTCCAGCACCCGCCCCTTGAAGGTCAGATCGCCCAAAAGCCGGGTGTGGCGCAGCTCGGCCGTGATCTGCAATCCCTCGGCCTCGGGGATGGCATAGGAAAAGCCCAGCATGATCTGCGCGGCGGTGGTGTTGTCGCTGCTGTCATGGCCGACCCGCTCGACGGCGTTGAAGGTGTGGGAATCCGACCATTTGATATGCGCCCAACCCAGACCGGCGCCGACATAGGGCGTGATCCCGGCGAATGCGCCCGATTGCAGCGTGTCGAAATCGTAATAGAGATTGGCGAACAGCGCCGATTGCCGATAGCTGCCATCGGTGGTGGCATCGGTCAGCGCGCCGGCGGTGGCACGTTTGAAATCGGCGCGGCGATAGTTCAGCTCGACCTCGGCGCGCCAGTTGCTGGCGAAATCGTAACCCAGCGCAAGGTTCACCCCATAGCCGTCATCGGTCGAGATATAGCCCCCCGGCTGGCGGCCGAAATCGGTGTCGATGCCGTCGATATCGGCGTCCTCGATATGGGCATAGGACAGCGCGACCGCGACATAAGGCCCGGTTTCGGCCGTGGCGGTCCCCGCCGCCCCCCAAAGGGCGGCGGCAAAGGCGGTCACGGCGGTTAGACAAAGATGGCGCGGCATATCAGTTCATCCCCTTCGGACGGTCAAGGATCGAAAGCGCCATGGCCGAGCCAAGCATCTGATGGACCCGCGCGGTCGGATATTCGCCGGTCAGATAGACAAAGCGGTTCACGTCGCATTCCTCGGGTTTCAGATCCAGACAGGCCTGCGTGGCATTGGTCAGGCCAAAGCGCTCGCCCTCGGCCAGAAGGTCCTTGACGAAATCGTCAAAGCTCCAGCGGATGAGGGTAAAGGACCCATCGTCGATGCGGTCCAGCATGGCGTTGAACTGGGCGTTATATTCATCCGACAGCTTGGTCGAACGCGCCGCCGCCTCGGGGCCAAAGGCCAGAACGGCGGGCGATTTGCCGACATCGATGAAATCGGGGGCATAGATCGTGACCGCGCCCGCCGCGACCAGCCGCTTGATCTGGGTCTCGATGCCGGCGACCGCGTCCGACAGCGTCTTTTCGGCGGTGGCGTCATCCATTTCCTGCACCGCCTTGATCACGTCATTGCCGCCGATAAAGACGAAATACAGCGCCTTGGGATCGGCCTTGCCGCCATTGCGCGCCAGATGGGCGTCCACCTGGGCCGGCAGGTCATGGGGGCCATGCCCGCCCGCCAGCGCATCGGCCACCGCGAAATTCGTGCCCCCCGTGTCCGAGGTCAGATGCATCGAAGGTTCGGCCGACTGACCCAACCAGCGCGCAAGTTCCTCGACCGCGACCGGGCCGTTGGTCGAACGGTTCTTGTAGAACGGCGCCGGGCGATCCTGTCCCAGTTCAGCGTTGAAATTGCCGGTATCGGACAGCGCGCCGCTAAAGGCCACCATCTGCGAAAAGGGTTCCGCCCGGGCAAGCCCCGCGCCCATGATCGTGCCAGCCAACAGGACGGGGACAATTACTCGTTTCAACATCTTCTATTCACTCCGTAAATTTAGCGTCTTTGGTAGATGGTGGTGGTTTCGGACCGGCCGCGCATGGCCCGGATCAGTCCAGTTGCAGGATCGTGGCAAGGCGGCTTGCGACCGCCGAGCTGTTTCTGGGCGACAGCATGGTCAGATGGTTGCCCGGCACCTCGTGGACCGCCCCCCCGACCCGTGACAGCGCGCGCCAGCCCAGGCTGGAACCTGCGCGCACGGGGTCGTCCTCGGCGGCGGAATAGTCGTAATCGGGATGCGCCTCGCCCGCCCGGATCAATGAGATCGGCGCGGCAATCGCCTGCCCGGCCTGAAAACGGGCGCGGGAATTGGCCTTGAAAACGCTGACAAACCCGCCCAGCAGATCGCGCGCCGCCGCCTCGGGCAACAGCCCGGCCGCGGCCAGCCGCGCGGCGGCATGGGCCAGCCCGTCGCCCGAGGCGCGGATTTCATCCGCCGCAAGGGCAAAGGGCACCTCGGCGCTGTCGGCCAGCACGCCCGCGACGGCGGCCAGCCATTCAGCATCGTCGGGGGCGGCCTCCTCGATCGCGTTCAGCGCGGCGCCCCCCCGTGCCAGCGGCGCGGGCGCATCCATGACCACGACATGGGCCACCGTCTCGCCCCCCGCCTCAAGCAGGCGCGCGGCCTCATAGGCGACCAGCGCGCCAAAGCAATGCCCGGCCAGCAGATAGGGGCCCCTGGGCTGTGTTTCGCGAATGGCGGCGACCATGTCGCGGGCTGCGGCCTCGACGCTGTCATGGGGGGTATGCAGACCATCGGTGCCGCGCAGTTGCAGCCCGTAAAAGCGCAGCCGCCCGACAAGCCCCGCTGCGACCCCTTGATAGTAAAGCGTATTGCCGCCACCGCCCGCGACACAGAACAGCGCCGGCAGGCCATCGGCGCCCGCGTTCATCGGCACGACCGGCGACCATGGCGTGGCGGTATCCGCGCCCAGATGCTCGGCCATCTGTTCGATGGTCGGGTTGCGGAACAGGATCGCGGTCGGCAGCGTTTGCCCGAATGCCGCGCCGGTATCCGACATCAGATGCACCGCCAAAAGCGAATGCCCGCCCAGCCGGAAGAAATCGTCCCGCATCCCGATGGGGGCGACGCCCAGCACCCGTTCCCAGATCGCCGCCAGCCGCGCCTCGGCGGGATTGCGGGGCGCAATCATCGCCTCGGCCTCGTCGCGATGCAGGACCGGTTCGGGCAAAAGCGCGTGGTTCAGCTTGCCGTTCCCGGTCAAGGGAATGTCGTCGATGGCCATGAAGACCGCCGGCATCATGTAATCGGGCAGCGCCTGCGCCAGATGGGCGCGCAGCGCGCGTTCATCCATGGGCAGCCCCGGCCGCATCACCACATAGGCGACGATGCGGCGCCCCTGACCGGGATGGTCCTGGGTGACGGCGATGGCGCTTTGCACATCGGGGTGGCGGCACAGCGCGCCCTCGATCTCGCCCAGCTCGATGCGAAAGCCGCGGATCTTGACCTGCTTGTCGTTGCGGCCAAGATATTCGATGTCGCCATCGGGGGTGTAACGGGCCAGATCGCTGGACTTGTAATACAGAACCCCGTCCGGCCCGGTGACGAATTTCTCGGCCGTCAGCTCCGGCCGGCCCAGATAGCCCAGCGACAGGCCCGGCCCGCTGACATGGATTTCGCCGGTGGCGCCGATGGGCACCGGGCGCAGCCGATGATCCAGAAGATCCAGCCGCAGATCCGGGATCGCGACGCCAATCTGGCTGCGCGCGCGTTCCAGATCGGCCTTGCGCGTCACCCGATACGACGCATGGACCGTGGTTTCGGTGATCCCGTACATGTTCACGATCAGCGGCATCTCGTCGCCATGGCGCGCGGCCCAGGGCCGCAGGCTTTGCAGGTCCAGCGCCTCGCCGGCAAAGACGATGGCGCGCATGGCAAAGCGTTCAGGCACCGGGCGCGCGCCCTCTTCGGCGACGAACAGCTTGAAGGCCGAGGGGCTTTGATTGAGGATCGTCACCCCCTGATCGCGGACAAGATCCACGAACAGCGCCGGCGAACGCGACACCAGATAGGGCACGATGACCAGCCGCCCGCCATAACACAGCGCCCCCCACATTTCCCAGACGGACACGTCAAAGGCGAATGAATGGAACAGGCACCACACGTCATCGGCGCCAAAGCGGTACCAATGCGCGGTGTTCAGAAACAGCCGCGCCACATTGCGATGCGTCAGCTGCACCCCTTTGGGCCGGCCCGTCGTCCCCGAGGTATACATGACGTAGATCCGGCCATCCAGATCGGCCAGCCCATGGGGATCGGTCTCGGCCCAGTCGCCGGGGCATTGGCCATCCACCAGCGCGATCAGCCGCGCACCGGCATTTGCCACCACCGCGCGTTGGGCATCCTGATGGACGATCACGGCGGCCCGGCTGTCGCCGATGATGTAATTCACCCGCTCTTCGGGCAAAGCCGGGTCCAGCGGCAGATAGCCCGCCCCCGCCTTCAGGATGCCCAGAATGCCGACCATGATGTCGAAATCCCGGTCCGAACACAGCCCGACCAGATCGCCGGGCTGCACGCCCTCGGCGATCAGCCGATGCGCCAGCCGGTTCGCCCGCCGGTTCAGCGCATCATAGCTGAGCACCCGCCCGTCACAGATCAGCGCGGTGGCATCGGGGGTGGCGCGGACCTGACGCTCGAACACCTCATGCACGCATTCGGTCGCCGGGATCGCCTCGGCCACCGGGGCGCTGAACCGCGCGATCTGTTCCAGCGAGGCCGCGCCGACGATCGGCAGATCGTCGATCGGGCGGTCGCAATCCTCGACCAGCGCCGCCAGCAGGGTGGCAAAGCTTTCGGCCAGCCGGGCGATGCTGTCGGGATGAAACAGCGCCGCGTCATATTTCAACACGCCGCGCAGGCTGTCGCCCACCTCGAACATGTCCAGATCCAGATCGAACTGACCGGCCTGCTGGGGCAGGTCGACGAACTCGACCCCAAGCCCGGCCCAGTCGGCCGCCCCGGCCATCATCTCCATGGCACCGCCGCCGCGCTGCGCCTTTTGCAGCACGAAAGAGGCCTGAAACAGCGGTGTCGTGCTGGGATCGCGCGGCACCTGCAAGCGTTCGACAAGCGTCGGGAATGGCAGCGCGTCATGAGCCAACGCCTCCAGCACCCCGGCATGGGTGGCGCGCAGATAATCGCTGGCGCGCATGGCGCGGTCGACATGGCCGACCACCACCACCGGATTGACGAAATAGCCGACCACGCCCGCCGCACGCGGATCGCCGCGCCCGGCCGAGCGGGTGCCGACCGGCACCGTCTCCTGCCCCGACCAGCGCGCCAGAAGGATCTGCCACGCCCCCAGAAGCAGCGAAAAGGTCGTGGTGCCCAGGCTGCGCGCCAACCCGCCCAAGGATTGCGACAGCGCCGGCGGCAGCACAAGGCGCAGGCTTTCGCCCCGCACCGCGCGCAAGGGCGGGCGCGGCGCGTCCAGAGGCAGGTCCAGCACCCCCTGCGCCCCGGCCAGCCGGTCGCGCCAAAAGGCCAGCGCGGCGTCGGCATCATCGCTGGCGATCATCGCCTCTTGCGCGGTCAGGTGGTCGACATAGCTCATCGGCAGCGGCGACCAGCCGGTGTCGCGGCCCTCGGCCTCGGCGGCATAGGCCTGACGCAATTCGTCCATGACCAGCCACAGCGACCAGCCGTCAAAGACGATGTGATGGACCGACAGCAACAGCATGTGTTCCTGTGGCCCGATCTGGAACAGCTCGGGCCGGAACAACGGCCCCTGTGCCAGGTCAAAGGGCCGCGCGACCGCCTGCATCAGCGCGCGCTCAAGCTCGGGCGCGGGCATCGGGGGCAGTTGCGTCCGGGGCAAGGCCACCTCGCGCCAGCCATGGATGCGCTGGATCAGCTGGCCGTCGGCCTGCATGTGAAAGCCGGCGCGCAATTGCTGGTGGCGGTCGACAATGCGCTGCAAGGCGCGTTGCAGGGCCCCCGTGTCCAGCGCGCCGCGCAGTCGCAGCGCGCAGACCACCGTATAGGCCGGACTTTCGGGCGCCGCCTCATGCAGGAACCAAAGCGCCTGCTGCCCGCGCGAGACGGGATGTTCGCTGACCTGCCGCGCCCCCTGCTTGGCCAGCAGCAGGGCCAGCTGGCGCCTGCGTTCCTGCGGGTCGGCATCTTGCCGGATCTGGGCCGTGACGTTCATCTTACTTGCTCTCCTCAAGCAGGGCGAATTCGGCCAGTGCCTGTTCGACCTCGGCCGGCGACAGGCTGTCCAGCCGCGACAGCAGCTCACCGACATCGCGCGCGACCGGGATCGCGGGCTCTGCGGGCGCGGCAGGCGGGCTTGCGGGCTGTGGGGACCCGGTCCGGGGGGCGGCCGCCGCATCCGCGGCGCTGGCCCCGATCCGGTCGGCGATATTGGCGGCCAAGGCCCGAAGCGCGACACCCTTCATCAGCTCAAGCGTCGGGATGCGCAGGCCAAGCTGGCGGTCGATACCGGCCTGCAATTCCATGGCCATGAGCGAATCCACCCCCATCGCCAGAAGCGATTTGCCCGGATCGACCCCGTCCGGCGGCAGCCGCAGGATACCCGCGACCAGATCGCTCAGGCAGGTGGCGACCCGCTCGGCCCGCGCCTCGGGCGACAGGCTTGCAAGCGAAGCGCCGGCGCCGCCCCCGGCCTCGGCCGCAAGTTCGGGCATCAGGTGGCGATAGCGCGGCGAGGCCGCCCATTTCGCGTAAGTACCGCCCCAAAGCCCCCAATCCATGCGCGCGGCGGCCATGTTCACCGGGTTCTGACGCAGGATGTAATCCAGCATCCCGATCGCCTCGACCGGGTTCAGCGAACCGACACCGACGCGCTGGAAATGGCGCTCGACACCCTCATGGCGGGCGGCCATGCCGACCTCGGCCAGCGCGCCAAGATTGATGCCGATCCCCGGCAGGCCAAGGTTTCGCCGATGCTGGACCAACGCATCCAGAAAGCTGTTGGCGGCGACATAGGCGCCCTGTCCCGGGCTGCCCAGCAGCGCCGCGATGGACGAAATCACCACGAAACAATCCAGATCCAGCCCCTGCGTGGCCTGATGCAGGTGCCACGCGCCCAGCGCCTTGGGCTGCATCACCCGCGCAAGCTGATCGGGCTGCAACAGATAGACCGGCGCATCGTCCAGAACGCCCGCAGCATGGAACACGCCCCGCAGCGGCAGGTCCAGATCGGCGATCAGGCGCATCGCAACGGCGACGGACGCGGCATCGCCGACATCCAGCGCCATCGCGGTCGCCCCGCAGCCAAGGGCGCGCAGCTCGGCCAGCATTTCACCGGCGCGCTCGGTCTCAAGCCCGCGACGACTGGCAAGGATGACATGCCCCGCCCCGCGCCGCGCCAGCCATTTGGCGATTTCAAAGCCGAAACCGCCCAGGCCCCCGGTCACCAGATAGGCGCCCTGCGCCGATATCACCGGCGCCGCCACCGACGCCGACAGCGCCGCCGCGCGCTGGGTTTCGGGCTGATCATGGGCAAAGCGCCGTGCGGTATCCGCGGCGGGCGCCGGGTTCAGCGTGCCGGCCCTGATCGCGGCGATCACCTCGGTCAGGCTGGCGCCGATGCGGGCCGGCGCCCGGCTCAGCATCCCCGGCGCGGTGACAAAAAGGTCGCGACGGTCGTTTTGCAGCGATTGCACCATGCGCCCGGCACCGCCACCCACATGGATGACCGAGCCAAGATCGACCAGCCGGCGCATGAGGATTTCGGCCAGCTCGTCGTCGCGATCAAGACAGATGGCGTCGAAACGCCGGGCCGCGCCCCGCAGATCGCCCGGACCGGCGATCTGGACCGTCTCGGCGCCGATCATGGCCGCAACCGCGACCAGCGCCCCGGCCATGCGCGCATCGCCCACACAGACGGCCAGCCGGTCGCCCTGGGCCAGCCCCGCCAGCCGCAGGATGGCATGCGCCATCGCCAGCGGCAGCAGTGGCAAGAGCCGATCCCCGGCCCAGTCCAGATCCCCCGGCAGGTCCAGCAGACTGGCCACCGGCCGGCGCAGGAACCGCTGTGGCAACATGCCCTCGGGCAGCTGGGTCAGCACCAGCCGGCCCGCCCGCGCCCCCGAGGTCACGCGCCCCAGCACGTCAAAGGGCGCCTCGGCCCCGGCCAGCAAAAGCTCGATCTCGGCCTCTTCCTCGGCCAGGGGGCCGGTCGGGCGACGGGCGGCCGCCTCCTGGGCCAACCGGCCATGGGGCACCGCCACCAGACGGCGCACCAGACGCTGATCCGGGATCAGGACGATATCGTCCTCGTCGCTGTCGGATGTCAGCTCGTCCAGCAGCGCCGGCAGCACCTCATCGCCACCGATCTGCACCATTCGCAGGTCCAGATCCGCGTATTCGTTCGCCGCGACCCGCAACAGGCCAAGCTGAGCGGCGGAAGTCAGGGCCGCCGATTGCGGCGCGTTATCCGCATGCCGGACGACCGTGGTCACACAGCGCCGCACCCCGTCCTGGGCGATCATATGCAGCAGGTCCAGACTGGCCTCGGCCCGCGCCAGCCCGGTCGGATCCTGCGGGTCGTCGGCCGGGTCCAGCCCGCGCAGATCGACGATCTGGCGGAAGGCGGGATCGAACCGGAACGCGCCCGCCCCGAACAGCCGCACGTCATGGCCCCGCGCCGTCAGCCCCTCGGCCAAAGCCGAGGCCAGATCGCCGCCCTGCGACAGGATCGCCATCGGCGCAAGCGGCACCGGATCGGCCCGCCGGTCGTCCTGATCCAGGGTCTGGGCCACGCATTCGAACCGGTCCAGCAGCGCGTCGACATCGACGCCCTCGGGCAGGTCCGCATCATCCGCGCCCAGCCGGCGGGCGCTGATGCCGTGAAAACCGGCCAGAACCCGGCCATCGGGCGCAAGGATCGACAGATCCGCCACCATCCCGACGCCATCGCGCGCGGTCAGCCGGCCATGGCACAGAAATTCGGCGCCGACCGGATGGTGATGCAGGATTTCCTCGATCCGCACCGGCACATAGGCCGCCGGACGCCCGCCCTCATCCGGCAGAGCCGAGATCAGCGCCTGAAAACAGGCGTCAAGCAAGGCCGGATGCAGGATGAAGGCGCCGGCATCGACCCCCTCGGGGGCCACGATCCGGGCCAGAACCTCGCCGCCGGTGGCGGGGGTCGAAAGCGCCGTCACCCCCTGGAAGGCGGGACCGTATTGCAGCCCGCGCGCGGTCATCGCCGCATAATGCGCGGCCGGCGTGACGTCATGGTCGCAGCGCCCGCGCAACCCATCAAGATCGACAGCCGCCGGCTGCGGCACCGCCAGATCCGAGACGCGCCCTTCGGCATGGCGGGTCCAGTCGCCGGACGCGCCGGCGCTGTGGATGGCGAAGCCGCGCGTTTCGGGATCCCATGTGGTGATCAGCGCCGGCTCGTCATTGGGGTCCAGCAACATCGCCTGATCGAATTTCAGCCCGGTCAGGCGCAGCGCGCCCCCACCATTATCCCCGTCATGACCCGCGCCATCGCCCGCCAGTTCGGCGGCCAGTTGCAGCGCGATTTCGCAATAGGCGGCGCCGGGCATGACGACGCTGCCTTCGACCTCATGGTCCAGCACCCAGGCCAGGCGGTTGCGGTTGAAATCCTGTCGCCACATGGGTTGCGGGATCGCCATGCGCCGGCCCAGCAGGCGCGCCTCGTCCGGCGTGCCCAGACGGTCGTCGCGGGCGGCGTCGCTTTCGTTCCAGAGCTGGTGGCGCTGCCAGGGATATCCCGGAAGCGTCACGAAACGATTGCCGCGCCCGGCATGGAACCGTTGCCAGTCGATGGCCACGCCGCGCACATGCAGCGCCGCGATGCCGCGCAGGATCTGTTGGATTTCGGGCTGTTCGCGGCGCAGGCTGGCGGCCAGAACGCCCTCGACATTGGCATCCAGCAGGCATTCACGCAGCGCCGAGGACAGGACCGGATGCGGCCCCACCTCAAGGAAGCAGTCAAAGCCGTCATTGACGATTTCCTGCACGGCTTCGTAAAAGCGCACGCTGTCGCGGACATTGCGGCACCAATAGGCGGCGCCATAATCGCCTTCGGCCACGGGATACGAGGTGACGGTCGAATAAAGCGGCAGCTCTGCCGGCCGGGGGGTGATGCCGGCAAGCCCCCGCTCCAGCGGCTCAAGAAGCGGATCCATGATCGGGCTATGATAGGCGGTCTCGACCTGCAAACGGCGGTTGAAGATGCCATCCGCCGTCAGCTTTTCGGCAATCGCGTCCAGCGCCGCCTCATCCCCGGCAAGGGTGATGGTGCGCGGCGCATTGTCGGCCCCGACCGAAACCAGATCGTGATACCCGTCGAGATAGGGCAGAATATCGGCCGCCCCCAAGCCCACGGCCAGCATGCCGCCGGTGCCGGCGGTCGTGGCCTGCAACTTGCTGCGCAGCCACGAGACGCGGACCGCATCCTCAAGGCTGAGCACACCTGCGGCATAGGCCGCGCTGACCTCGCCGACGCTGTGGCCGATCAACACGCCGGGATCGACGCCCCAGCTTTGCAACAGCTTGAAAAGCCCCGCTTGCAGGACGAAATTCGCCGGCTGCGCGACATGGGTGCAGGTGACGCTGGACTGATCCTCGGGGCGCGCCATCTCATCGAGGATGGACCAGCCGGCCAAGGGCGCAAAGATGCGGTCCACCTCTTGGGCAAAGTCACGAAAGGCCGGCTGCGTCGCCATCAGCTCGCGGCCCATGCCCCACCATTGCGGGCCCATGCCGCTAAAGACGAGGACCGGCGCCGCGCCCTTGTGATCGGCCGTGCCCTCGATCAGGTCGGGATTGGCCCGCCCGTCCAGATAGTCGCGCAGCACCGCCGATGCCGATGCCGCATCCACGGCCAGAACGGCGATGCGGTGTTCATAGGCATTGCGGCGCAGCGCCGCCGAATAGCACAGATCGGCAAAGCCCGCCGCATCCAGCCCCTGCAACCGCTCGAGGAAACGCCCGGCCAAAGCCCGCAGCGCCGCCGCCGAACGGGCCGAGATCAGCAAAAGCTGCGCGCGTGCGGGCGCGTCCTGTGCCGCGTCCCCCGCCGCGTCGGGAGCATCCGAAAGCCCGCCATGTTCGGCCACGGGTTCAAGGATCACATGCGCATTGGTGCCGCCATAGCCAAAGGAATTGATCGCCGCCCGACCCGGCAGCCCCTTGGCCGCCGGCGGCAATTCGGTCAGCCCGCGCGGCAGGTCCAGCCCCCATTCCGCCAGCCGCAGCGCCGGGTTCACCTTGTCCAGATTGGCGACCGGGGGCACCTGCCCGCGTTCAAGGCAAAGCGCGGTCTTGATGACGGCGGCGATGCCGGCGGCGGCTTCGAGATGGCCGATATTGGCCTTGACCGAGCCGACAAGACAGGGCCGTTCCCGCCCCGCCCCGCCAAAGACCGAAGCAAGCGCCCCCAATTCGATCGGATCGCCGATGGCGGTGCCGGTGCCATGCGCCTCGACATAGGTGACGCTGCCCGGGTCGCAATCGAACCGCGCACAGACCTGTCGGATCAGCTGGGCCTGCGCCTCGCCATTGGGGACGGTGATGCCATCGGTGCGGCCGTCCTGATTGACGCCGCTGCCGCGGATCACGGCATGGATGCGGTCGCCATCGGCCAGCGCGGCGCTCAGCCGCTTGATCACGACGACGCCGGCCCCCTCGCCCCGGCCATAGCCGTCGGCGCGGGCGTCAAAGCTTTTCGACCGCCCGTCACGGGACAGAAAGCCGCCCTTGCACATCGCGATCAGCGTTTCGGGGCGAAAGATCACGTTGACCCCGCCGACCAGTGCCAGGTCGCATTCCCCGCCGCGAATGGCCTGACAGGCCTGATGCATCGCCACAAGCGAGGACGAGCAGGCCGTGTCCAGGGTGAAGCTTGGCCCATGCAGGTCCAAAAGATAGGACAGCCGGTTCGACAGGATCGTCAGGGTCGAGCTGACGGCGGTGTGCTGGCCGATCTGGGCGCGGCCCAGCGGGCTGAACTGTGTAAGCATGCCGTCGACCATGAAGCCGCCGACGAAAACGCCCGTATTGCTGCCGGCGATGCTGTCGGTCGGGATGCCGGCATCCTCAAGCGCCTCATGCGCGACCTCAAGCAACAGGCGCTGCTGGGGGTCCAGATAGGCGGCCTCGCGTGGGGACATGCCAAAGAATTCGGCGTCAAAGCTGTCGATGGGCTGATCCAGAAAGCCGCCGTGGCGGACATAGATCTTGCCGGGGGCATCGGCGCGGGCATCATAGAATTTCTGAAGGTTCAGCCGGTCCGGGGGGATCTCGACAATGCCGTCGCGCCCTTCGGCCATCAGCTGCCAGAACTGGTCCAGATTGGTGACGCCACCGGGCAGACGGCATCCCATGCCGACAATTGCAAGCGCCTCGTCATGGTCGTGATCCGGGCAGGCAGCATCCTCCCGGTCGCACCGGGCACCATAGATATCTCTCATATCGAACCTACTAAATTTATGTATTCACAAGCCGTGCGGAACAGTTGACGACCGCAAACTGTCGCCTTTGGTCATTTTGGGCAGTTCAGAACCGGGCGGCGCGGACGTGCATGCCGGCCCCGCGCGAGGCGGGATCGGAACCAGGCCCGTCGCCGGTCAAAAGCTGGGTTTTTAGCCGAGCAGGATAGGACGGCAGCTGCGCATCAGGATGACCAGATTGCGCGTCAACACCGAACAAAGCAGCGCAAGCGCGGCAATGGTCAGCCATTCAAGACCGAAATCCCTGAGCCCGCCATTGCTCAGCAGCGGATAAAGCAGCGCGCCGATCCCGGCCAAGGCCGACATGAGCACCATCACCGCCGGGACAGTGGCCGTGCAAAGCACGCGGAACACGGTCTGGCTGGACATGCGCGGGGCCGAAATCCCCGGCAGGCACCGCAACCGGTCAAGCATCAACCCGCCCAGCACCACCAGAATCGCGATCAGAAAGGCATAGCGGTCGACGAACATCATCACCGACCCCCACGAGGATTGCATCAGATCCTCACGCCAGCCGGGTTCAAGGATATAGGGCCGGATCCGCATCGCCAGAAAGGTCAGCCCGATCCCCGCCACCACGGTCCAGCGCAGATGCCGCCAGCGCGATTCGGCGATGACCTCGCGATAATCGCCGGCCATGACTTCCTGGGGTCCGAAATCGTTGATCACGGCGCGCAGACGTGCGACGGGATCCATTTCGGCCCGATCCGCCTCGGCGACGTCCTCCATCGCTTCGGTCAGATGGTCCATGATCTCAATGCGAAGCCTGTCGGCGACCGCCGAACCGGCCTGCGTCGCCTCGACAACATCCGAGGCATATTTTTCAATCAATTCCTCGATTTCACGGGCTCGAGGAGCAGCATATTGATTGCAGCTGCGAAGGTCTTCCAATGTTCGCATCTTTCCCTCAACTGTTTCGCCCCGGATTCGGTCAAAGTATAAACACGTCGTTTGCGACCGCTGGGCGCAGTTGCCCAATTACTTGCGATCAGGCCGTTATTCTCGAGCCGGTGGAGGATCGGATAAATGGTCCCTCCGGGCAGCTCGATCATGCTTTGACTGCGGCTGCTGATCTCTTTCATGATGGCATATCCATAACCGGCACCGGAACTGATAACGGACAGGACAATTGCATCCAGATGTCCTTTAAGCATCTCTGGGTTCAACGTGTCATCTCCGGTCTGGTGCGGCGGGACCGCCTATTGGTCTTAAGTATGTAACTACACTACACGTCTCGCGTTCGCATGTATAGCCCTCCTACACAAGCGCGGAAATATTTCCCCAAGCAAGTCAGATACATCCGTGGGTTGAGAGACCTCCCATTAACCTAGCTTATAGGCCCGATTTAAACACCCTATGGTAGAAAAACTCGCGCCATAGGGGAATCTTTCCCCATCGGGCCGCCCTGTCATCGCGACCGGATTTCCCGCCCGGCAACCCGGCGCAACGGGTATGGCGCCACCCGGCCGCACAACCTGCACGATCCCCTGCGGCCGATTCTGCACGAGGATGGCCGGCGGGCACGGCATCCCCGCACCCAAGGGGGCCACGAAACAGGCATCGCAGAGCGGATCGGCGCCCGGAAACTGAACCGGGTTGACCAAATTCAGAATCATTCTTTATACATAATTCAAAATTATGTTGGTTGGACTGGTCGGGCCAAGGCCCCGCCAATGCGGCTTTCGGTCACCGCCGGGGAGGGCGGGACCGAAGGATTGACGTCGAAAACCACCAGGGGAGGATAACATGAATATCAGGGGATTGCTCGGCGCCGCCGTAATGGCCGCGCTGGGGCTGGCGTCGCAGGCCGCGGCACAGGCGGAAATCAAGTTCGGCCATGTCGGGGAACCCGGCTCGCTGATGGATCTCAGCGCCACGGAATTTGCCAAACGCGCCAATGAAAGACTGGGCGACAAGGGCAAGGTCATCGTCTATGGCTCAAGCCAGCTGGGCGATGACAAGGCCTTGTTGCAAAAGCTAAAACTGGGGACCGCCGATCTGGCGCTGCCTTCGACGATCATGTCCTCGATGGTGCCGGTCTTTGGCCTGTTCGAGATGCCCTATCTTGTCCATGACCGCGACCACATGAAACGGATCCGCGACGAGATCGTGACCCCGACCATGGTCCCCGAGGCCGAAAAGACCGGCTATCGGATCATCGGCGTTTGGGAAAACGGCTTTCGCCAGATCACCAACAACCGTCGGGCCATCAGCACCCCCGAGGACCTGAAGGGCATCAAGCTGCGCGTGCCCAACGGCGAATGGCGCATCAAGATGTTTCAGGCCTATGGCGCAAGCCCCAGCCCGATGCCCCTGTCCGAGGTCTTTGTCGCGCTTCAGACCGGGGTGATGGACGGGCAGGAAAATCCCTATGCCCAGATCTATCCCTCGCGCTTTTACGAGGTGCAGAAATACCTTTCGATCAGCAATCACGTCTATACCCCGGCCTTTGTCACCGCCGGCCGGTCCTGGGACAAGTTCGACCCCGAGGTCCAGCAGGCGCTGACCGAAACGGCGGTCGAGATGCAGGATGTCGTCTATGGCATCGCCGCCGATCTGGAAAAGGACCTGCTGCAAAAGCTGACCGAGGCGGGGATGGCGGTGAACGAGGTCGATACCGCCGCCTTCGTCGCGGCCAGCCAGCCGATCTATGACCAGTTCGCCCAATCGGTCGAGGGCGCCGGCGCGCTGATCGAAAAGGCGCAGGGCCTGTCCGGCGAATGATGCCACGCCCCGGGGTCCGGCCCGCCGGGCCCCGCATCCATCCGCAGGAGAGACGCATGGTTTCGCACAAGCTGCGGCGGGGGTTCGAAACCCTGCTGGAAATAATCACCGCGCTGATCGTGGCCTCGCTCACGGCGCTGATCGTGATGGGCACCATCTATCGCTATATGGGGTCGGCACTCAGCTGGTATGACGAGGTGGCCTCGATCGGGCTGGTCTGGATGACCTATTTCGGCTCGGCGCTGGCGGCGCTGAAGGGCGCGCATATCGGCTTTCCGGGGCTGGTGAACGCCATGCCGCCGCGCTGGCGGGTGCCGGTCACCATCTTTGCCGAGGCCTGCGTGTTCTTTTTCTTCGGGCTTCTGGCCTATGCCGGCTGGCAGGTGCTGGTCATACTTGAGGGGATGACGCTGGTGTCGTTGCCCGATGTGCCGGTGCAGCTGACGCAATCGATCATCCCCCTGGGCGCCATCCTCTTCATGCTGGCCGAGGCCATGCGCCTGCCGGAGGTGATGGCGGCGGCGCGCGGGGCCGGTTTCGTCGATCACGAAATCCAGGAGGCGCTTGGCGATATTTCCAACACACCGCTGGAACAGGATGACGCCAGCGTCGCCTCGGCCAGCCATCGCAACCATCGGCGGGGGGATGCCTGATGACCATCGCAATCATGCTTTTGGTGATGTTCGCGCTGGCGCTGCTGAACGTGCCCATCGCGGTCGCATTGGGGATCGTCGGCATCGGCGCGGTCCTTATCGTTCAGGGCGGCGACATGCTGCCCAATCTGGCGCTGACCATGTTCGAGGGGGCGTCGAGCTTTCCCCTGCTGGCGATCCCGCTTTTCGTGCTGGCCGGTTCGATCATGAACGCCTCGTCCATTTCGCGCCGGCTGATCGCGCTTGCATCGGCGCTGGTGGGTTTCGTGCGGGGCGGGCTGTCCTTTGTGGTGATCGGCGCCTCGATGTTTTTCGCCGAAATCTCGGGCTCGGCGGTCGCGGGGGTCGCGGCCCTGGGCTCGATCCTTGTGCCGGCGATGCGCAAAAAGGGCTATTCCAAGGAATTCTCGGCGGCGATCTGTTCCTCGGCCTCCAGCCTTGCGATCATCCTGCCGCCTTCGATCCCGATGATCCTTTACGCGGTCATGGCACAGCAATCGGTGGTCAAGATGTTCATCGCCGGCTTCGGCCCCGGCATCGTCGGCGCCATCCTTTTGGCCGTTGCCGCCTATATTCAGGCGCGGCGGCATAATTTCCCGGTCGAGGAACGGTTCCATATCTCGAATGTCTGGCTGCGCTTCAAAGAGGCGGGCTGGGCGCTGTTGCTGCCGGTCATCATTCTGGGCGGCATCTTTGGCGGCATCGTCACCGCGACCGAGGGCGCGGCGCTGGCCGTGGTGGCGGCGCTGTTCATCTCGGGCGTGATCTATCGCGAATTCGACGTGCGCGCGCTTTACAAGGCGCTGATCGACAGCGGGGTGCAGACGGCGGTGGTGATGCTGCTGGTGGCCGCCTCGTATCTGATCGGCGGCTTTCTGACCGAGGCGCAGCTGCCCCAGCAACTGGCGCAGGCCATCGGCGGGCTGACCACGAACAAATATCTGATCCTGCTGATGCTCAACATCGCCTTTCTGATCCTGGGCATGTTCCTGCATTCGGCGGCGGCGATCATTCTGGTGGTGCCCATCGTCATGCCGATGGTGCTGGCCGCCGGCATCGACCCGGTGCATTTCGGGCTGGTGGTGACGCTGAACCTGGCCATCGGGCAACAGACGCCGCCGGTCGCCTCGGTCCTGATCGCGGCCTGTTCCATCGCGAAATCGGACATCTGGGAAACGACCAAGGTCAACCTGCCCTTTATCGGCGCGCTGCTGGCGCTGCTTCTGGTCTGTACCTACCTGCCCGGCATCTCGCTGGCGCTGGTTCACCTGATCTATGGGGGCTGAGATGACCGCAAAAAAGCCGCTGCCGCTGGAAGGGATCCGGGTGCTGGATGTGTCGCAGGTCATGGCCGGGCCGTTCTGCTGTATGCTGCTGGGCGATCTGGGCGCCGATGTGATCAAGGTCGAGCCGCCGAACGGCGACCAGACCCGCAGCGCCATGGGCTTCCGGCTCAGGGGCGATGACAGCCTTGGGTTTCTGAACATGAACCGCAACAAGCGCTCGATCGCGCTGGACCTGAAATCCGCGCCCGACCGCGAGATCTTTCTGAAGCTGGCGGCCACCGCCGATGTGATCGTCGAAAACTATCGCCCCGGCGTCGTGGCCAAGCTGGGGATCGATTACGACAGCGTGGCCGCGATCAATCCCGGCATCATCTATGCCAGCATCTCGGGCTTTGGCCAGACCGGGCCATGGTCCGCGCGGCCGGGGTTCGACCTGATGGCGCAGGCGGCGTCGGGGATCATGTCGATCACCGGCCATCCCGACGGGCCACCGGCGAAATCGGGCGGGCCGCTGGCGGATATCGGCTGCTCGATGCTGACCGTCTATGCCATCCTTGCCGCCTATATCGGCCGCCAAAAGACCGGCGCGGGACAGTTCATCGACGCCTCGCTTTACGAGGCCGGACTGTCCTTTGCGGTCTGGGACATCTGCGATTATTGGGGCACGGGCAATATCCCCGAACGGATCGGCACCGCCAACCGCATGGCCGCCCCCTATCAGGCGGTGCGCGCCTGCGACGGGCATTTCGTGCTGGGCGCGAATAATGACCGCCTGTATCGCCGGCTTTGCGAAACCATCGGGCGCGCGGATCTGATCGCGCATCCCGATTACGCCACCAACGCCCTGCGGATGAAAAACCGCGAGGCGCTGATCGCCGATCTCGAGGCGACGCTGATCACCCGCAGCCGCGCGGAATGGGTTCAGGCGCTGCTCGATGCCGGCATTCCCGCCGGCCCGATCCTCGATTACGCCGAGGCCTTGGGCAACGAACATGCGCAGGCGCGGGACATGGTGATGCCGATCACCCATCCGGTCGAGGGCGAGGTCAAGAACATCGGCTTTCCGGTCAAGCTGCGCGGCACCCCGCAAGAGGTGCGCCGCCATCCGCCGCTTTTGGACGAGCACCGGGCCGAGATCCTGCGCGAATTGGGGATCGCCGATGGCTGACGGGGGCGAGGTCACGCTGCGGCTGGATGGTCCGGTCGCGCATGTCACCTTTGCGCGACCGGCGGCGCGCAATGCGATGACCTTTGCCATGTATGCGCAACTGGCCGCGATCTGTGACCAGCTGGACGGACAACGCGATCTTTGCGCCATCGTCTTTCGCGGCGCGGGCGGCGCCTTTGTCGCCGGCACCGACATTTCCGAATTCACCGCCTTTCAAAGCGGCGCCGACGGGCTGGTTTACGAAGATCACATCGACACCGTTCTGGCGCGGCTGGCGCGCCTGCCCGCGCCCACGCTCGCCGTGATCGAGGGCGCGGCGGTGGGCGGCGGGCTGGCCATCGCCGCCGCCTGCGATCTGCGCATCGTGACGCCGGGGACGAAATTCGGCGTCCCCATTGCCCGCACGGTCGGGAATTGCCTGTCGGCGGCCAATATCGCCCGGCTGATCCGCGCCTTTGGCGACGGGCCGGTGCGGCGGATGCTGTTATTGTCGGAATTTCTGGACGGCGCGACCGTCCACGGTCTGGGCTTTTCCAGCGCCTGCGTCCCGCCCGACCAGATCGAGGCCGAAACGGCGCGCCAGATCGCGCGTCTGTGCGAGGCCGCGCCCCTGACCATCGCCGCCTGCCGGACCCTTCTGGCACGGCTGGCCGAGGCGGCGTCCAATGACCGCGAGGTGATCGAACGCGTCTATGGCAGCCAGGATTTCCGCGAGGGCGTCGCGGCCTTTCTGGCCAAGCGCAAGCCGGTCTGGACCGGAAAATAAGCGCAAAGGCGGGGTTTTATGGGCGGCTCCGCGTCGCGCGGCGCATGGCCGGAACGGCCCGGCCCTAGGCCCCGGCGCCCTGTTCCTTGGAAAGCAGCCATTCGCGCAAGGTGATGCTGGTCTTTTCCAGATGCGCGCGCAGGATCACCGAAAGCGTTGCCCCGTCACGCGCGCGCAGACTGGCAAGGATGTCCTCATGCTCGCGCATCGCCTGATCCCAGCGTTCGCGGGTGATATTGGCCATATAGCGCCCACGCCGCACCCGCGCCGCCAGCGTGCGATACTGCACGGTCAGGGTGGCGTTGCGCGCGGCGGCCAGAATGGTTTCGTGGATCTGTTGGTTCAGCTTGAAATAATCCTCAAGCTCGCGGGCCAGGTAATGCTGATACATGCGTTCATGCAGCGCCTCGACCTCGGCGATCTCGTCATCGGTGATGTTCTTGCAGGCCAGCTCGCCCGCCAGCGCC
>RRZT012636308.1_pt1 | contig 22376 bp, 22 predicted proteins | sample 2165551 | NCBI WGS metagenome assembly RRZT01 (sample SAMN10456910, study PRJNA506462) | wastewater metagenome | biome: wastewater; feature: sludge; material: wastewater sludge; isolation source: wastewater sludge with Escherichia coli K12::gfp cells carrying plasmid... | place: USA: Moscow, Idaho... | reverse complement strand
CCCTTGGCGCAGCCGAATCGGAGCGGATTTTAGCGGAAGAAGGGTGCGCTATGTTTGAGCGCAGCGAGTTCGCACCCGCCGCTAAAATGCGTGTAGATGAGGGAAGTTTGGCGCAAGCCAAACCTGCAACCGGGGTCGCCTTTCTTTGCTTACTTTCTTTGGCGAAGCAAAGAAAGTAAGTGGCCGCGCGGCCATAAAGCGCAAAGTAAACCGATAAGAAAACGCATAAAAACATACAACTTACTTTAAGCTGACCAATGGATTGTCGAATCCAGTTCAGCAATGTCGGTTTTACCTTTCAGGCAGCCTTAGCAAGTGGGTGCGTATCTTCAGAACATACGGTGCGCATGGCGCACCCTACGGCTTCACACCCTCTACCACAGCACCGGCTTATACACCGCCAGCAGCGCCATGGTAGTAATGCACAGCATCGCCATTACATAAGCAAACAGGCTTTTGCCGGTGCGTGGTGTTGATTTAATCGCCACCACACCCCAGCCGATATACAGCAGCAGCAACACCAGCTTCACCCCCAGCCACGGCGCATTGCCAAACGGCATCCAGCGGGTAATATGCATCAGCCCCAGCCCGCTGAGCAACAGCAAAGTATCGTTGATGTGGGGCACGATTTTCAGCCAGCGCGGCAAGGGATTTTGCGGCAGAGCCAAGCGCAGGCCGTAGCGGATATTGAACAAAATAAAGGTGAACACCACCAGCAAAACATGGCTGTGTTTCAGGATTAAATAGGTATTCATCGGTTTCCATTGGTTAAATCAACAGCGTGGATATAAGTACACTTTTGGCTGCTGATGCACAATAAACAAGGATAATCGGCCGGACTCAACAGCTCCGTCTATTACCGTTGATCAGGTCGGCACATTCCGCATTCAGTATGCTTTCAGGCAGCCTTACATCCCCAATTCGCGTAAGAAGCGGATGTCGTCGGCCCAGCCGGATTTCACTTTTACCCATACTTTTAAAAACACTTTGGTGTCGAACAGCTTCTCCATATCCAGTCGTGCTTCGGTAGAGATTTTTTTCAGCTTTTCGCCGCCTTTGCCGATTAAAATGCCTTTTTGGCTGTCTTTGTCCACCAATACGGCAATATAAATGCGGTAGAGGCCGTCTTCTTCTTCAAATTGCTCCACTTCCACATTCATGGCATAGGGCAGCTCTTCGCCCAAGTAGCGGAACAGCTTTTCGCGCACAATTTCCATAGCCAGAAAGCGGCTGGATTTGTCGGTAACCATGTCTTCCGGATACAGCGGTATGCCTTCAGGCAGCATCGGCTTTAGGTTTTCAATCAAATTGGCGATGCGCAGGCCGTGTTTGGCGCTCACCACTTCCACCCCGGCAAAATCGTATTCGGCGCGCACTTGGTCGATAAAGGCGTTTAGCGTGGCCGCGTCTTTGGCTTGGCCTTTGTCGATTTTGTTCACCACCAGCAACACCGGCACCCGCCGCGGCAATTGTTTGAGCACTTCGCGGTCGGCATCGGTAAAGCGCAACGCTTCAATCACCATCACCACCACGTCCACCCCGGCCACGGCTTCGGTAACATTCTGATTCAGGCGGTCGTTCAGCGCATTGCGGTGGTGGGTTTGAAAGCCGGGGGTGTCCACAAACACCAGCTGGGCAGTATCGTCGGTGTAGATGCCGTTCACCTTATGGCGCGTGGTTTGCGCTTTTTTGCTGGTGATGCTCACTTTTTGCCCCACCAAGTGGTTCATCAGCGTGGACTTGCCCACATTGGGGCGGCCGACAATGGCGATAAAGCCGCTGCGGTAATCGGGTTTTAATGCGGTGGTGTTTAAGGTATTCATAGCAATATTCCTTTTCAGGCAGCCTTTATTAAGGCTTGCGGCGGCTTTTTTTCAGCGCAAACTGTTGGTTAAACCATTGCAAGGCGGCTTCGGCGGCGGTTTGTTCGGCTTCGCGGCGGCTGCCGCCTTGTGCTTGGGTTTCGTAGCCCAGCTCGCCCAAGTCGCACGACACCACAAAGCATTGCTCATGCGCTTCGCCGCGCTGCTCGATAATGCGGTATTTGGGCACCGCCAAACGGCGTGCCTGCAAGGCTTCTTGCAAACGGGTTTTGGCGTCTTTGCCGCTGTCGCCGGGGTCGATGCTTTTGATGCGCTCGGCAAACAGGTTGCGCACGGCTTTTTCGGCGCGGGCAAAATCGGCATCAAAGCTGATGGCGGCAAACATGGCTTCCATGGCGTCGGCCAAAATCGAGGGGCGGCGGAAACCGCCGCTTTTCAATTCGCCCTGCCCCAGATACAGCGCATCCCCCACTTGCATCGCCAGCGCCATTTCGGCCAGGGTATCTTGGTTTACCAGATTGGCGCGCAGGCGCGACAATTCGCCTTCGGAGAGTTTGGGAAAGGCCACAAACAGCATTTTGGCCACGGTGTAGTTGAGAATGGCATCGCCCACAAATTCGAAGCGCTCGTTGTTTTTGGCCGCAAAGCTGCGGTGGGTGAGCGCCTGTTTGAGCAAATCCAGCTGGTGGAATTCGTAGCCCAGCGTTTGCTGGAGGTGACGCAAGGCAGCCGCCTTGCGTGGGTCGGTTTTCATATCGTGCTTTCTTCAGGCAGCCTGAAGGCGTTTGCAAACTGCGGATATGGCATGAAAGCAGTGTGCAAATGTCTTGGGGCTGAGGTTGTTTAATGGTGCTGCGAGCGAAAACCCAAGATCGGATGCAAGAATCCGACCTACAACAACGGGTTTTAAGGCGGCGCTTATTGTTACTGGGCAAACGCAGTAGGGTGCGCCGTGCGCACCAGCGGTTTAAAAATCTGCGGCTTAAAACATAGGTCACACCTGCGCCAGGCAGGTGTTCAGTCTGAAGCAAGGCTTCAGTTTTGCGTTATACCGCATCGGCTGCATTTAATTCAGTTATCAGCGGGTTTTAAAAAGCAATCAGGCTTTGCAAAATCAAAGCGATGCTTTGAACTGGGCACCTGCCTTCGCAGGTGCGACAGACGCGGTGGCACAAGGGTTTCAGGCAGCCTTTATGTCCAACATTAACGGATTTGCGTGCCGATGCGGCTCATATCGCCAAAATTCATCCACACAAAAAAGGCTTTGCCCACCATCAGTTTGTCGTCCACAAAGCCCCAGTAGCGCGAGTCTTCGCTGTTGTCGCGGTTGTCGCCCATCATAAAATACTGGCCGGCGGGCACGGTGCATTTAAAGCCGCTGCCGTCTGCCGCATATTCGCATTGGTCGCGATGGGGGAAATTGGCGCGCACGCCCTGCATGATCACCGGCGGCTGTTGCGGCATTTTCAGAATATTGAATTCATGCGCACCCAAGGTTTCGCGGTATTGCTCGGCATCGATTTGTACCGGCCCCAAGCCGGGCACCATTTCGGTGTAGTGGTAGTAATCAATATTTTTATCGCTGTCGGTCACCGGCTGGCCGTTGACACTCAGCATTTTGTCTTTGTATTCCACGGTGTCGCCGGGCAAGCCCACCACGCGCTTGATGTAGTTGATGCGGGTGTTTTCCGGATAATTGAACACCGCCACATCGCCGTGTTGCACGCTGCCGGTGTTAATCAATACATTGTTCAGCACCGGCACGCGAATGCCGTAGGCGGATTTGTTTACCAAGATAAAGTCGCCCACCACCAGACCCGGGCGCATGGAGCTGGAAGGGATTTGAAACGGCTCGGCCACAAAGGTGCGCAACACAAACACCACGGTGATGATGGGGAAAAAGCCGCTCATGTAGTCGGTGAAATGGTTGTTGTCTTGCCCGCGCGGGTTGGCTTTGAGCTGTTTTTTGTGCCACAGCCACACCGCAAAGGTAAACACCACAAACAGCAGCAGCACGGCGGTGAAGCTCATGGCAAACGACAGCAGGCCGAACACGCCCACCATCATCAGCAAATAGCCCCATTGCAGCGCCCCGCTCCACTCGCCGTTGTCTTCGCGTTGTTTTTTACTCACCGCATACAGCACGATGCCGATAATCAGCGCCAATACAGCACCGGCCAACATGGTTGTAGGCATTTATTTGTCTCCCACCTGCAAAATCGCCAAAAACGCAGACTGCGGAATTTCCACATTGCCCACCTGTTTCATGCGCCGTTTACCGGCCTTTTGTTTTTCCAACAGCTTTTTCTTGCGCGTGATGTCGCCGCCATAGCACTTGGCCAATACGTTTTTGCGCAAGGCTTTCACGTTTCCGCGGGCGATAATCTGGCTGCCGATGGAAGCCTGCACGGCAATATCAAACATTTGCCGCGGAATCAGCTCGCGCATTTTCGCCGCCAGCTCGCGGCCGCGGTAAACCGAATTTTGGCGGTGCACAATCAGGCTTAAGGCGTCTACTTTTTCGCCGTTTACCATAATATCCAGCTTAATCAAATCGGCTGCCTGAAACTCTTTAAACTCATAATCCAGCGAAGCATAACCGCGCGAAGTGGATTTGAGCTTATCAAAGAAATCCATCACCACTTCATTCATCGGCAAATCATAGGTGAGCATCACTTGGCGGCCCAGATATTGCATGTTTTGCTGAATGCCGCGTTTTTGGTTGCACAAGGTCATCACATTGCCCACATACTCTTGCGGCACCAGAATGGTGGCGGTGATGATGGGCTCGAAAATGGTGTCGATGCTGCCCAAATCCGGTAGTTTTGAGGGGTTTTCCACCTCGATTTTTTCGCCGCTTTTCAGCAGCACTTCATACACCACCGTGGGCGCGGTGGTGATTAAATCCATATCGAATTCGCGCTCCAGCCGCTCTTGCACGATTTCCAGATGCAGCAAGCCCAAAAAGCCGCAGCGGAAACCAAAGCCCAGCGCTTGCGACACTTCCGGCTCAAATTTCAGCGAGGCGTCGTTTAATTGCAGCTTTTCCAACGCTTCGCGCAAGGCTTCGTAGTCGTGGCTTTCCACCGGATAGAGGCCGGCAAACACCTGCGATTGCACTTCTTGGAAGCCGGGCAGCGCCTCAGCGGCCGGGTTGGCCACCAAGGTAACGGTATCGCCCACTTTGGCCAAACCCAATTCCTTGATGCCGGTAATCAAAAAGCCCACTTCCCCGGCGCTGAGTTCGGTTTTGGCCACCGATTTGGGCGTAAACACGCCCAATTGCTCCACTTGGGTTTCAGAGCGCGAGGCCATAAAGCGCACTTTGTCTTTCAGCTTGAGGCGGCCATCCTTAACGCGGATCAGCATCACCACGCCCACGTAGTTGTCGAACCACGAGTCAATCACCATTGCTTTTAAGGGCGCGTCGGCATCGCCTTGTGGCGGCGGCACCTTGGTAACGATTTCTTCCAGCACGTCTTCAATGCCCAGCCCGTTTTTGGCCGAGCAGGTCACCGCATCCACGGCATCAATGCCGATGATGTCTTCGATTTCCTGCGCCACGCGGTCGGGGTCGGCGGCGGGCAAGTCGATTTTGTTCAGCACCGGCACCACTTCCACCCCCAGCTCGATGGCGGTATAGCAGTTGGCCACGGTTTGCGCTTCCACGCCTTGTGAAGCGTCCACCACCAGCAGCGCGCCTTCGCAGGCCGACAGCGAGCGCGACACTTCATAAGAAAAGTCCACATGCCCCGGGGTGTCGATCAGATTGAGCAGATAGGTTTCGCCGTTGCGCGCCTTGTATTGCAAGGCGGCGGTTTGCGCTTTGATGGTGATGCCGCGCTCTTTTTCGATGTCCATCGAATCGAGCACCTGCGCACTCATTTCGCGCATGTCCAAGCCGCCGGTAAACTGGATAAAGCGGTCGGCCAGCGTGGACTTGCCGTGGTCGATGTGGGCAATAATGGAAAAATTGCGGATGTGTTGCATAAATTCGGAAGCCATGGGAATGTGTCTGTGTACGCTATGATTAAAGTTGCGGTTATTCAAAGTTAAGGCGAAACAGGCCGCCAATAAAGCTTTCAGGCAGCCTGAGGCTTTTGCAAAATATCGTTTAACCTTCAAAAACTTTTTCAGCTTGTCATTCCGGCGCAGGCCGGAATCCATATTTCAAACGATAACAAATTGATTTTAAAATTTTTATACAAAAATCAATGGATTCCGACCTGCGCCGGAATGACGGATTCGAGCATTTTTCATCAATGTGGAAATGTTTTGCAAAGGCCTCAACCTGTTAAAATTCAGGGCAAATAGCCGCGTATTTTAGCTGAAAAAACGGGCGCTTGCAGCACAATTCACCGCCACCGCCCCATGCCACCGATATTTCAGCCGCCGCAAGACACTATGCTGTGTTGCGCCAAAAACGCCTGCAACGCCGCTTCGTCCAAATGCCAATGGCAGATTTCCACATCGCCATGCAGCAACACCGGCACCAGCTCATTGTATTTGGCTTCCAGCACCGCATCGGCGTCCACGTCCACCACATCCAGCGTAAAACCATATTGCGCCTGATACGGCTGCAAGGCCGCCTGCATGTGGTGGCACAGGCTGCAATACTCACGAAACATTAAAGTAAGCTGCATTTAGCTATCCTCAATCCCATAATAAAGGCTGCCTGAAACGCATAGTTGCTTTCAGGCAGCCTGTGTATTGTCATATATTTTTATTTGTCTTTGGGCACCACGCCCATACCCTGCCAAAACTGCATCGACTGCTGCTGCAACTGCTTTTGCCATTCGGCCAAGCTGGGTGCCGCACCGCCAATGGCAAAGGGGTTAAACCACGGCGTGGCACCCTTGGCTTGTGCCTGCGCCCGTTTTTGCCATTCTTGGAAAATCTTCATATTTTGCTCAAAAAACGGCGCCAACATCGATTGCGAGGTATGGCCGTATAAGCGGATAAACTGGTTTAACACATCATTGCTAAACAAAGGCGTGCTGCCCGCTTCTTCTTCCAGCAAAATCTGCAACAGCACCTGTCGGGTAAGGTCTTCGCCGGTTTTGGCGTCCACCACCTCAATATCGTTGTATTCCAACACCATTTGTTTGACTTCGGCCACCGTAATATAGCCGCTGATGGCGGTGTCGTATAAACGGCGGTTGGGGTATTTTTTAATAATGCGTTTCTCAACACTCATAAGTTCACCTAAAGCTTGTCGGCAATAGCGCCGAGCGGGTTATTTTGCATTGCAGCAATTATTTATTGCAGCGCAGCATTGGCGCAGTACCATTCTTACCGCATTGCACAAACGCGAGTTTAGAGCATGTTATGAAAACTAGCCAGCTTTAATAATATCTGAAACATTTTTCAGGCAGCCTTGGGCAAGCAATTTATGCGGATGGCAACACATAGCACAGCCCAGTAAAAAGCATTACAATAAGCCTGTTTTTTTGCCCTCACCGAAAGCACAGCCATGCTGAAAATCAGCACCCAGTTTGACGGCGGCAATGTCGACATCATCGACATCACCGACCCCACCAATATGCAGCTGCAACTGCCTTGCGACAACGCCTCCGATTTCAAACAATGGTTTTACTACCGCGTACAGGGCGCGGCCTACCAAAACCTCACCATGCACTTTGGCAACGCGCATGAATCGGCCTTTCCCGGCGGCTGGCAACACTACGAAGCCATGTGCTCGTATGACCGCAGCAACTGGTTTCGTGTGGCCACCGAATACGAAAACGGCACCCTCACCATCCGCCACACCCCCTTGGCCAACAGCGTGTACTACGCCTATTTCGAGCCCTACAGCTACGAGCAGCATCTAAACCTGATTGGCGAAGCGCAAGGCAGCGGCCTGTGCCAAGTAGACGATTTGGGCAGCACCCTGCAAGGGCGTGATTTGAATCTGCTCACCATCGGCAACCAAGCCGCCAGCGACTTGAAAATCTGGATTACCGCGCGCCAACACCCCGGTGAAACCATGGCCGAGTGGTTTATCGAAGGCTTTTTAAACCGCCTGCTCGACCACCAAGACCCTACCGCCCGCGCCCTGCTCGACCAAGCCACCTTCTATATTGTGCCCAATATGAACCCCGACGGCTCCGCCTTGGGCAATCTGCGCACCAACTACGCCGGTGCCAACCTCAACCGCGAATGGCAAAACCCCACACTCGAATACAGCCCCGAAGTGTATTATGTGCGCCAAAAAATGCACGAAACCGGCGTGGATTTATTTCTCGACATCCACGGCGATGAAGAAATCCCGTTTGTGTTTGTGGCCGGCACCGAAGGCGTGCCTTCTTACAACCAGCGCATTGCCGACTTAGAACAGCGTTTCAAAACCGCCTTCAAAGCCGCCAGCCCCGACTTCCAAGACGAGCACGGCTACGATAAAGACGCCCCCGGCCAAGCCAATCTGGGCTTGGCCACACCCTATGTGGGCGAAACCTTCGGCTGCCTGGCCTACACACTGGAAATGCCGTTCACCGACAACCACAACTGGCCGGACGACGACTTCGGCTGGAACGGCCAACGCAGCCTGCGCTTGGGCGAAGCCGCCTTAAGCCCGATTTTGGCCGTACTGCGCTATTTGCGTTAAAGCGACAGCTTATTTCGGCGTAACATATCCACCAGACAAAACCCGCAAAGGATGCGCCTTGGCGCATCCTTTATTGCTGATTGATTAGCGCTTATTTACAGTTTGAAGTTACGCACTTTTTAATGGAAATGCAGTAATTTACAAATTATTTTGTTCAGGCTACCTGAAACGAAAAATCTGTGCAGCCACCACCCCTTGGCGTAGCCGAACGGAACGTGGTTTTAGCTTCGCAGAAACTGCGCTGCGCTTGTTTTGGCGGAAATAAGGGCGGTCCGGAGCGAAGCGACACGCGAGCGCCGCCAAAAGCATGTGCAGTGAGGGAAGTTTGGCGTAGCCAAACCTGCAACCGGGGTCGCCTTTCTTTGCTTACTTTCTCGCCGCAGACGCGCTTCGCGTGAGCGAAGCAAAGAAAGTAAGTGGCCGCGCGGCCATGAAGCGCAAAGTAAAATGATAAGCAACGAATACAAAAACGCAATCCATTTCATTTTACGGCTTACCAATGGATTGCTGAATCCAGTTCATCAATGACCATTTGTCCTTTTCAGGCAGCCTTGAGCAAGCAGATATACCACCTCAACCATCACCCCAACCCTTTTCAGGCAGCCTCCAACCCCATGCACACCAGCACACCCCATCCCCCCGCCTATCCTCAACGCTGGCAATCGCTCAATCTCTCCTGGTGGCGACCATGGCTGGCGTTGTTGTTGTTGATTTTGCTGTTTGCCGCCACTTATGGCGCGCTGGCTTTGTTGCTGGCGATATGGCCGTTGCCAACACCAACGCCGCTGGGGCTGTTGTTGGCGGTATTATTGGCGCCGCTGGTGGCGCTGGTGCCGGTGACGCGGCTGGCGGTGCGCTGGGGGTTAGGGCAAGGCGGCGGCTTATTGGATGCGCCAGAGCGGCACTTTCGTTGGCGCTGGGCACTGTGTGCTTTGGGTGTGAGTGTGGTGTTGTTTTTGCCGATGTTGGCCATCGAAATGCTGTGGCTCAACCCGGCACCGCTTCAGCCCGAGCCAAACTTATTCGGGCTGGCGCTGTTTTTATTGCTGCTGGTGCCGTTTCAGGCCGCCGGTGAAGAATATCTGTTTCGCGGTTTTTTAAGCCAGTTTATCGGCCAATGGCTGCGTTCGCGCCGCTGGGCATTTTGGTTGCCGCTGCTGCTCACTTCTTTGCTGTTTGCCTTGGTGCACGGCCAGCAAGATTTGCCCTTGTTTCTTACCCGCTTCGGCTTGGGCGCGGTGTTTTTCTGGCTCACTTGGCACAGCGGTGGGCTGGAAGCGGCGATTGGCCTGCATGCGGCCAGCAATCTGTTGGCATTTGCCCAATCACTGCTCACCGGCACCACCTTAAGCAACTTATTCAGCAGCGAAGTCGATTGGCGGCTGGCCTTGGTGCAGCTGCTGGCCAGCGCCGCCATTGCCGTGCTGCTGGTGCGCCTGCAAGGCCGTCACCGGAAAGCCGCGCCATGACCACTTTTGCCCCCGATGATGTATTGATATTGGGCGCCGGTGCCGCCGGCATGATGTGTGCCGCACAAGCAGGCCAAGCCGGTTTGCGGGTGCGCCTGATTGACCACGCCGGCAAAATCGGCGAGAAAATCCGCATTTCCGGCGGCGGGCGCTGCAATTTCACCAACACCCATCTGAACGGCCACGACGGTGCGGCTTATTTTGTGTCGCAACAGCCGCGCTTTGTGCGCCACGCCCTCTCCCGCTACCACGCCGGTGATTTTGTGCAGCTATTGGCGCGTCACGGCATTGAATGGCAGGAAAAACACCGCGGCCAGTTATTCTGCCGCCACTCGGCCACCGACATCATCGCCTTATTGCAGCGCGAGTGCGCCCAAGGGCAAGTGCAATGGCACACCGGCACGCGCATCTTGTCGGTTGACTACCGCAATCATCTGTATCAAGTGCACACCGAGCAAGATTGTTTTCAGGCAGCCGCTTTGGTGGTGGCCACCGGCGGCTTGGCCGCACCTGCGATTGGTGCCAGCGGCTTCGGTTACGAGCTGGCCAAGCAATTCGGCCACAGCGTCATCCCCCCGCAAGCCGCTTTGGTGCCGCTGCGCTTCGAGCATTGGCAAAGCCACGGCTTCGATGCCTTAGCAGGCATAGCGCTGCCGGTGACAGTGCGTTGCGGCAGCGGCAAACAAGCAATGGCTTTCGAAGAAGATTTGCTGTTTCGCCACAAAGGCCTCAGCGGCCCGGCCATTTTGCAGATTTCCAGCTATTGGCAGCCGGGGCAAACGCTGAGCATCGACTTATGCCCGCAGCTGGATTTGGCCGATACCCTCTGCCGTGGCAAACACGGCCAAAAAATCCGCCTCGACACCGCCCTGCATCAATTGGCACCGCACTTACCCAAACGCCTGATTGACTTTTGGCTGGCGCAAGCGCCGTTTGCCGCGCTGGCCAAACAGCGCTGGGCCGATATTGCCGACCAGCATTTGAATGCACTGGCGCACAGCCTCAAACACTGGCAAGTGCTGCCCAGCGGCCACGACGGCCACAAAAAAGCCGAAGTCACCCGCGGCGGCGTGAATGTGGCCGAAATCGATCCCAAAACCATGGTCAGCCGCTTGCAGCCGGAGCTGTATTTTATCGGTGAAGTGATGGACATCACCGGCTGGTTGGGCGGCTATAATTTCCAATGGGCATGGTCATCCGCCGTGTGCGCAGCGCGCGCATTGGCAGCGCAAAAAGCACAAGCGTAAATTTTTTATTTACACAAAATCACCTGCTTTGGCTTTTCAGGCAGCCTTTAACATCCTCAACGCCCACCGCTTTTTTGTTATCATAAGCGCTGTTTTTTTATCGAAAAAAGGGCAAACCATGAATTACCGCATCTTGCTGGCCGCCACCCTCGGCGCTCTGGCACTGGGCGCCTGCTCCAAAGACCAACCCGCAGCAGCCGCGCTAAACTGTAACGACCCCGCCATGGCCACCGCCGTACAGCAGCAACTACAGCAAGCCATCACCCAAAGCGCACGCCAGTTTGCCCAAACCGACAGCCGCCAGTTTATCGATGCCGACAAAATCATTGCCGCCGCCAGCCAGCTCAGTGTTAACCTGGCCGATGCCAAAGAAGACAGCAGCGGCAGCAAAGCCATGTGCAGCGCCCAGCTCAGCATCACCGTGGCCGCCGACACCTGGCAGCAAGCCCAAGCCAATACCCCCATCCTCTATCCGCAGCAGCAATTGGCCGCAATACTGCAAGGCCAGATTACCGGCAGCAATGTGCAAATCAACGGCAGCACCTTCAGCCAGCCCTTGCGCTACCTGCCCGCCGCCCCGGCGGCTTCCGGCAGCGGCACACTGGAAATCGAAGCCCCCGGCGTGGCGCAGCTAAGCCACATCCTCACCAACGCCCTGCTGCCCTATGGCGTGAAAGACACGCTTATCATCAACGGCAAAGCCTATAGCCGCACCGAAGCACTGAACGTTATCAACAACCCCAATGCCGAGCCTGTTGAAACCTTAAGCCCCGAAGCCGCCATGGCCAGCGCCATCCTCAACGGTGCCGGTTTGCCGCCGCAAGACACCCCGCCTGCACAAGAAACCGCGCCATCGGCCAATGAATTGCAGCAGGCACAAGACAACAACCGCAATGCCAACAACAGCATCAACCAGCTGTGGCGCAATATGGACGACATGGTGCGCGGCGAATTGCACAGCGAGCAACAGCAATGGGTGAGCCGCAAAGAGCGTCAATGCAGCGAAGCCGCCGCCAAAGGCAGCGGCGCACAAGCCGACTACCTGCGCCTGCAATGCGACACCCGTCTCACCAACGAACGCATCAACTATCTGCGCGGCTTTAGTGTGCCGTAATACCAATTCTAAAAATAACCTTACATAAGCCTTACGGCTTATCGCCCTCTCCCCAACCCTCCCCCACGGGGGAGGGAGTACATTATTGATAATTTGAAAAGTAGTTTATTTCAGTTACCTGCTCCCTCCCCCGTGAGGGAGGGTTGGGGAGAGGGCAAGAAAACCGCAGGTTTTCCGATGCTTTGATGCGCAAAGCTTCATAATAAAAGCCGTGTATAAAAGCCGTGTATAAATATCGTTTAATTTGTCAGAGTTGGTATAAAGCCCGCATCAACCGTTTCAGGCAGCCTTGTATCGTGTACAGGCTGCCTGAAACCACATAAAGCCCGCACCATGCGCAAAATCATCCACATCGATATGGACGCCTTTTACGCCGCCGTGGCGCTGCGTGACCGCCCCGACTTGCGCGACAAACCGGTGGTGGTGGCGTGGGATGGTCCGCGTTCGGTGATTTGTGCCGCCTCTTATCCTGCCCGCCGCTACGGCCTGCGCTCGGCCATGGCCGTGGCCACCGCCAAACGGCTGTGTCCGCACGCCGTTTTTCTGCCGCCCGATTTCACCCAATACCGCGCCGTATCGGCGCAAATCCACACCATTTTTGCCCGCTACACCGCCCTTATCGAGCCTTTATCGCTAGACGAAGCCTATTTGGACGTAACCGATTACCAAGGCAATCTGCCCTACGCGCGCGACATCGCCCGCGCCATCCGCACCGATATCCGCCGCGAAACCGGTCTTACCGCCTCCGCCGGCATCGCACCGAATAAATTTCTGGCCAAAATCGCTTCCGACTGGCGCAAGCCCGACGGCCAATTCGTGATTGCCCCGGCGCAAATACTGGCGTTTCTGGCCGATTTGCCGGTGGGTAAAATCCCCGGCGTGGGCAAGGTTACCCAGCAAAAAATGCAGGCTTTGGGCTGGCACACCGTGGGCGCACTGGCCACGGCCGAGCGCGCCGAATTGGTGTTTCACTTTGGCCGCTGGGGACACCGCCTCTACGACTTGGCGCGCGGCCACGATGAGCGCCCGGTAGAAGCCCAACACACGCGCCAGCAAATCTCCACCGAAATCACCCTGCCGCAAGACGAAACCCTCAGCCGCATCGGCCGCCACCTGCCTGCTCTGGCCGCCGAATTGGCCGCGCAAATGCAGCGCCGCCACTACCACGGCAGCTGCGTTACCCTTAAGCTCAAAAACACCGATTTCCAAATCCGCACCCGCTCGCAAACCTTTTCCACCCCGCTGGCCGATGCCGCCGCCCTGCTGCAAGCGGCGCAGCAATTACTGACCCGCATCAGCAGCCATGATACCGCCTACCGCCTAATCGGCCTGGGCATCAGCCACCTGAGCGACCAACAACGCCAAGCCGCCCTATGGCAAGAATCCGAAAGCGCCATATAAACCGCCGCAGCCCTAGCGCAAACACTCAAAATCAAGCATAATTGACGCGTTTGGCCACCGTGTTTTGTGGCCGCCATCAGAACAATTCAACGTCAATCAATCTAATGTCATAGGAGACGCCATGAGCCACATTAAAGTACCCGCCGAAGGCCAGAAAATCGTTCCGGGTCAAGCCGTGCCCAACAACCCGATTATTCCGTTTATCGAAGGTGACGGCATCGGCATCGACATCACCCCGGTGATGAAAGACGTGATTGACGCAGCAGTGGCCAAAGCCTACGGCGGTGAGCGCAAAATCCACTGGATGGAAGTATTTGCCGGTGAAAAAGCCACCCGCGTGTATGGCGACAACGTTTGGCTGCCTGAAGAAACCCTGCAAGCGCTGAAAGACTACAGCGTATCCATCAAAGGCCCGATGACCACCCCTGTGGGCGGCGGCATCCGCTCGCTCAACGTGGCCTTGCGCCAAGAGCTCGACCTCTACCAATGCCTGCGCCCGGTACGCTACTTCAATGGCGTGCCCTCACCGCTGAAAGACCCGAGCCAAACCGACATGGTTATCTTCCGTGAAAACACCGAAGACATCTACGCCGGCATCGAATGGGAAGCCCAAAGCGACGACGCCAAAAAAATCATCGCCTTTTTGCAAAACGACATGGGCGTGAAAAAAATCCGCTTCCCCAACACTTCCGGCATCGGCATCAAGCCCATCTCCATTGAAGGCACCGAGCGCCTGGTGCGCGCCGCCATCCAATACGCCGTTGACCACGACCGCGACAGCGTCACCATTGTCCACAAGGGCAATATCATGAAATACACCGAAGGCGGCTTCCGCGACTGGGCTTACGCCTTGGCGCAAAAAGAATTCGGTGCCACCGTAATCGGTGCCGGCCCTTGGTGTGAATTCAAAAACCCCAAAACCGGCAAAACCATCACCGTAAAAGACGCCATTGCCGACGCCTTCTTGCAGCAAATCCTGCTGCGCCCGGCCGAATACGATGTGATTGCCTGCTGCAACCTCAACGGCGACTACATCTCCGACGCGCTGGCTGCGCAAGTGGGCGGCATCGGCATTGCCCCGGGTGCCAACATCTCCGACGTATACGCCGTATTTGAAGCCACCCACGGCACCGCACCCAAATACGCCGGCCAAGACAAGGTGAACCCCGGCTCGCTGATTTTGTCGGCCGAAATGATGTTGCGCTACATGGGCTGGACCGAAGCGGCAGATTTGGTGATTGCCTCGATGGAAAAAGCCATCGGCGACAAACAGGTTACCTACGACTTTGCCCGCCTAATGGACGGCGCCAACGAAGTTTCCTGCTCCGCCTTCGGCCAAGCCATGATTGAACGCATGTAAATCACGGTGTAGCCATAATAAAGGCTGCCTGAAAGTTTCAGGCAGCCTTTTTGTATTTCCAATCAAGCCATTCGGCCAGACTCACCAATCCCTTATACCAATTCGAAAAAATAAGATAACAAGGCGGCGAGCCGAAGACAGTACAAGTAGTACGGCAAGGCGAGTCAACGCAGTTAGGTTATTTTTTCGAATTGGTATTATTGCGGCCACAGCTCCCAGCCAAAGCGCCCAATCATCACACACAGCAACACCATAAAGCCATAGCGCAGCCAGCGGCTGCCGCCTTTGATGGCCAAACGCGCACCCACTATGCTGCCGCACAAATTGGCCACCGCCAAGGGCAAAGCCCAGGCCCAAATGATGTGGCCGTGCGGCACAAAAAACGACAGTGCCGCCAAATTGGTGGTGAGGTTGATGATTTTGGACGAGGCGATGGCGGTGAGGAAATCAAAGGCATAAAAGCGCACATAAATAAATGCCAGCAAGCTGCCGGTGCCGGGGCCGAAAATGCCGTCGTAAAAACCGATTAAGGCACCAAACAGCAAACCCAAAGCGGTTTCTTTGCGGCTCAGTTGGGTGGTGCGCGCCACTTGGCCGAGGCCTTTTTTGCAAAAAGTGTACAGCATCATCACCACCAAAATCACCAAAATAGCCGGTTTCATCCACTCGGTGGGAATATAGGCCACCAATTTGGCGCCCAGATAGGAAAACACAAACGCCAGCAATGCCGCAGGCAGCAGCATTTTCCACGGCACCGGCAAGCGGCGCACAAATTGGATGGTGGCCATTAGCGTGCCATTAGCCGAAGCAAATTTATTGATGCCCATAATGCTGGGCACGCTGGTGCTGGCGGGCAAGGCATTAAATAAGGCCGGAATTTGCAGCAAACCGCCGCCGCCCACCGCCGCATCCATCAGCCCGGCGGCAAAGCCGATACACAATAACCAGATTAAATGGGCATCCATAAAAAACTTTTATTAATTCATTACCAAAACAAGACTGCCTGAAAGCACAGCTTCTGCGAAGCCAAAGCCATTTCAGGCAGCCCATCAAGTCAACAATACGATTAACGCATGGCGCGGGTGCGGATGCGTTCGATCAGCTGTTTCTCATTGCGCGGCAGGCCGTCTTCGCAAAAGGTTTTATACAGCACGGCGCGCACCGGATCGGATACATTCATTACCGAGCCAATCACTTTCCAATCACTCACGCGCGGGGTAATCCAGCGCCGGTTTACGCTGTCGCCATAGCCAAAGGTTTTCACGCTGCGGGTGGCGCAGTGCATGGCTTCGGCGGTGATGTTGTCAAAGCCCTGTGCCGACTGGATATTGAGAATATAGTGCATGGTTTGATCCGGCCCGAACCGGATGCTGTTCATCATCAGCTTCGGCTGGGCGGTGTAGGTATTGCTCACATAGATGTCTGCCCACTGCGCCTCGGCACCCGGGTAAGCCGGCATGGCCAGCGCTTGCTCTTGCCAAGGCTGGTCTTTTTCCGACTCCACGTAATAGCGGTTGTATGAAGTGTTGTCGTCTTTGGCCACCGCCGTGGCAGCACATAAGGCCAGCAACAACATGCTTAATTTGCGCATAGTGATTCCTTTTGTATTGGCTTTCGCGGCCAACATCATCTTATAAACAATATAAACAGTATTAGGCTGCCTGAAACTTTTCAGGCAGCCTAATACATGATTGTTATCAGCTCAATGTTTATTTACCCAATGCCGCCAACACATCGGCTTTCACTTTGTCTACCGCTTGGGTGCCATCGATTTTGATGTATTGGGGTGCGGCCGCGCCGGTGAGGTTGCCGTAAAAGCCCACCAGCACTTCGGTTTGCTCGTGGTATACCTCTAGGCGTTTTTTTACCGTTTCTTCTTTGTCGTCGTCGCGCTGAATCAAGTCTTCGCCGGTGGCATCATCTTTACCGGCCACTTTGGGCGGGTTGTGGGCGATGTGGTAGGTGCGCCCGGAAGCCAGGTGCACACGGCGGCCGGACATACGCTCGATAATGGCGGCATCGGGTACATCGATTTCCACTACCGCATCCAAATCCACACCGGCGGCCACCATCGCTTCGGCCTGCGCTAGGGTGCGCGGAAAGCCGTCGAATAAGAAGCCGTGGGCGCAATCCGGCTCGGCAATACGCTCTTTTACCAAGCCGATAATGATGTCGTCGCGCACCAAGCCGCCCGCATCCATAATTTGCTTGGCTTCCACGCCCAGAGGGGTGCCCGCTTTAACTGCCGCACGCAGCATATCGCCGGTGGAAATTTGCGGAATACCAAACGCCGCAGTGATAAATTGCGCCTGCGTGCCTTTGCCTGCGCCAGGGGCGCCCAATAATAAAACTTTCATGTATTGCTCTCCTTTTTCTTATATAGATGAAATTGACTGCAATCTGCGTTTGCGCCCACTTATTCCCAATCTTGCGGGCTGGGCAACGACGGCCCGTCTAAATACCGTGCCGGCTGCGGCGGTAATGTTTGCCAGCGGGTTTTGATTTTAGCCGCGGGCACGTCTTCAAACATATTGCCACCGGTAACGGTTTTTTGCCGCCCGGTAAGGTAATTGATGCTGCGCTCGGTCATATCGCCGGAATTGCGCATAAATTCTACACCATCCCAGCCAATCAGGCGCAAGCGGTTTTGTTGCCAGCGGAAAGTGTAGGTGTCGCGGCTCACGCCCCAGCTGCCGCAGCTAAGCCAATAGCCCAAGCTGACTTTGAGCACGCCGCGGTTAATTTCTATGCTGCCTTCATCCAGCAAAGGATCGGCCAGGCAAGGCATATCGACATCGCCGGCACTGGGCAGCCAGCTGCGGTTTTCCGCCACCAGCCGATAGCCTGCACCTTGGCGCAGCAATACTTTAATTTGGCGCTGATTGGTGTCGAGAGTGGGATTGCCCAAGCCATCATTAGCCACGATTTTAGCGGCATCTTGCTGTTGCAACACAATCACCGCATCGGCGGCACCATCGCCATTCAAATCGCCCTCGGCACCGGCCACCATTTTCCAACCTGCCGGTATCCACGCGCTAAAGTCGGCGGCGGTGGCCGGTAGTGCCAAGCCCAGCGCCATTGCGGCGCAGCAAAGTGGGTGCCAGTGCTTCATTGCCTGCTCCTTATATTCAACCGTTGCTGTGTTTGAAAAAAGGCTGCCTGAAAAACCGCTATCGGCTTTTGTAGCGCTGAATCGATGTTTTAAATGGCGTTTATGCGGCGCATTCGGCATCGCTCAGCGCCCGTGCTTCGCTTGCCAACATCATCGGAATGCCGTCTTTAATCGGGTAGGCCAAGCGCGATTGAGTGCACCACAGCTCTTGCTGTTCGGCGTGGTAAGTGAGCGCACCTTTGCACAACGGGCACACCAGAATACTGAGTAATTGCTTATCCATTGCGGATTCCTTCGCATCAATAAATAGGCGGCAGCGCCGCATTAACGCGTTATTGTAGCGCAACTGCCCAATACTGGGCAGCTTGCTGCGGCCTAAGTTTTCAGGCAGCCTGCCGCACCCGCCAACAACGCCACAGCCATTCCACCAAATCCGGCTCAGTGTGCGCCGCTATCGGCAGCACCCACACCTGCGGCAAATCATAAGCGGCCAGCTTCACCGCGTCTTTTTCGGTGATGATAACAACCTCGGCCACCGGCAAATCCGCAGGTGTGAGCGCGGCGTGATCGGGCAGGGTTTTACACACGGCCGGTGGCAAACCCAAATCGCGCAAGGCATCAAAAAAGCGCTCTGGGCGGGCAATGGCGGCCAGCGCGGCAATGGGTTTGCCCGCCAATTCGCCAGCAGCAACGGTGTGGGCAGGTGCATTCAAGCGGTACAGCCGCCCTGGCTGTATGCGGCTGGCGCACACCAGCAACTGCGGCGGCAATCCTTGGGTTTGGCGCAAACGCGCCACATCATCGGCACTGCCTTGGCTCACCACCAGCGCATCCACCGTATGCAGGCGCGATAAAGGCTCGCGCAGGCCGCCATTAGGCAGCAAATCCAACCGTAATAAATCCGGCCGCAGCAAGTCCAGCCGCCGTGCCGCATCGGCAGCAGGAAACACCACAATCTCCCAATCGCGCGCCAAGGCGTAGTGCTGCAAACCGTCGTCGCACAAAATCAATTGGGTTTGCGGATGTGCCGCCAGCAAGGCCTGGGCTGCCTGAAAGCGTTGCGCCCCCACCGCCACCGGCACACCGGTTTGCCGCCACAGCATCAACGGCTCGTCGCCCACATCGGCGGCGCGGCTGTGTTGGTCTAATAGCAATACTTCTTTGCTGCGGCGGCCATAGCCACGGCTCACAATCCCCACCGCCACACCGCGCGCGCGCAAGCCGCTGGCCAAGGCAGCGGTAATCGGCGTTTTGCCCACGCCGCCGGCATGGATATTGCCCACCACCGCCACCGCACAGGGCAAGCGCTGTGATTTCAGCCAGCCGCGCGCATAGCCATAGCGCCGCAACGCCGCCAGCGCCTGAAACAGCCGTGCCAACGGCCACAGCAGCGGCGTGAGCCACCACTTCGGGCGTTGCCAGTGTTGCTCCAAAATTGTGTGTAAAGACATAAACCGTGCGCCAAACCCAAACAAACGCCAATATAACACATGGCCAAGGCTGCCTGAAGCCGCCAAATCGGCAGTATAGTGAATTAAATTTGAACCAATACTGCGTTGTCTCGCCTTAGCGCACAGCGAACGACTTTGTAAGGCACTAAAGTGCCAACAAACTCTGTTCCGTACTACTGTACTGTTTGCGGCTCGTCGCCTTGTCTTGATTCAAATTTAATCCACTATATAATCGGCATACTGTTGATTTTCCCTTTGGTATGCCCGTATGTCCGACCTATTTACCCCCGCCGCTTTATCGGTGTCCGAGCTCAATGCGCTGGTGCGCAGCCTGTTGGAGCAAAACCTGTTCGGGCTGTGGGTGGCCGGTGAAGTGTCCAACCTTACCCGTGCCGCTTCCGGCCACTATTATTTCTCGCTCAAAGACAGCCGGGCGCAGGTGCGTTGTGCGCTGTTTAAAAACGCCGCCACCCGGCTGGCCGCGCCGCTGAAAGAAGGCGACCATATTGAAGTGAGCGGCAAAATCAGCCTCTACGAAGCGCGGGGCGAATTTCAAATTACCGTGAACGACGTGCGCCTGAAAGGCTTAGGGCGGCTCTACGAAGCCTATGAGCGTCTGAAAACCAAATTGCAAGCCGAAGGCGTGTTTGATGCCAATCGCAAGCAACCCTTGCCGCCGCAGCCGCAACGCATCGGCATTGTCACCAGCTTGGCCGCCGCTGCTTTACGCGATGTGGTCAGCACCTTAAAGCGCCGCCACAGCGGGCTGGCGGTGGTGGTGTATCCCACTCCGGTGCAAGGCGCGGGCAGCGAGCAGCAGATTGCCGCCGCCATCCATACGGCGGGCAAGCGCCAAGAAGTGGATGTGTTGATTGTGTGCCGCGGCGGCGGCAGTATTGAAGACTTGTGGGCGTTTAACGAAGAAGCCGTGGTGCGTGCCATTACCGCCTGCCCGCTGCCGGTGGTGAGCGGCGTGGGCCACGAAACCGACTTTACCTTGGCCGATTTTGTGGCCGACGTGCGCGCGCCCACCCCTACCGCCGCCGCCGAATTGGTAAGCCCCGACCGCGCCCAACTGCGCCTGGCCTTGCAACGCACCCAACAGCAATGGCACAGCCGCTTATGGCAACGCTATTACGACGCCAGCCAAAAGCTCGATTGGCTGTTACGCCAACTGCGCCATCCGCAGCACAACCTCAGTGCCCAACAACAGCAATTGCGCCAACTCAGCAGCCGGTTAAACCTGGCCATGCAGCGCCAACAACAGCAAGGGCAGCAGCGCTTGGCACAAGCCGTGCAGCAGCACCAACATCTGCGCCCCGATACCGCCCAAGCCGCCAAGCAGCTAGCGCAGCAACACCAAGCCCTACAGCAACACTGGCAACACGGCCTGCAACAGCGCCACACCCGCTTGCAATACCAAATCCACCTGCTCGATGCGGTATCACCCCAACACATCCTTGCCCGTGGCTTCAGCGTGGTGACCAACAGCCGCGGCCAAGTGGTGCGCCAAGCCGCCGGCCTTAAGCCCGGCCAAGCCTTGCATATCCGCTTTGCCGAAGGCAGTGCGGATGTACGGGTAAATCAGCAGGCGCAGACGGATTTGTTTGATTAGCTGTTAGCAGGAGCAATTCGTTTTAATCGAATCGGGGTTTTCAGGCAGCCTATAATGGGAAATTTATTTTAAAATCATACGGGTTTGAAATAATTAAATTGATTTAGCATACCCGTTAGTGGCGCATGGCGCACCCTAGCAACTGAAGCAACTGAAGATACGTTTCAACTTATCAAGACTGCCTGAAATGTAAAGCCGTAGGTACGGTTACTTCTGCTTGATGTTTGATGTTCCTATAAAAGAGATGGTTTCGCACCTATCGCCCAATGTATGCAAATTGATGCTGTACATATTATTTTTCTGATATTCGTTTTGATAAATATTGTGTAATCCAACCTCTAAAAATATTTGTTTAATTTCGTGTTCAGAAAAGCATCGATTAAAATTAAAGGTATTTCTAAAAGAAAATCCTTGATTACTCATGCCCCGAAAAGACTGAAATCGCCACTCTTCATCCTCAAACCGATTGGCTAAATAAGCCATATCGTTTTCATAAGTTTTAGCCGCATTCAAAACTTTTTTATTGGGATGAAATCTCAATTGCCATTGATTAATCACCACCAATGAAAGCCCATATAAAACCAATCCCGATAAAAAAATGATATAGATTTTTTTAAAAATAAATTTAATTTTCATGTTTAATTTAAGATACTAATAAACTCAATATTTAAATTTATAAACCACAGCTAACAATTTCATCCATACATGTAAATTAAGTGGCTTCTCTACACTACTTCACCCACCACGTAGTCAAAGCCCAATCGTAGGCCTGAAAATACCTTGGCGGGCGCGGTGGTTGGCCGAATTTATCCCAATACACCAGCCGGTGCTCGGGCGAATACCAGTTGGGCACCACCAGATAGCGGTGGCGCAGCACGCGATCCAGAGCGCGGGCGCTGCTGACCAATTGGGTGCGGTTGTCGAAATGTTCAAAATTTTTCAGCAAGGCATCAATGGCCGGATCGCACACACCGGCCCAGTTTTTGCTGCCCGGCGTTTTGGCGGCTTGGCAGCTGTAGTAGTCGAATTGCTCATTGCCCGGGCTTTCGCTTTTGGCATACACCACGATGCTGAGGTCGAAATCAAAATCGTTCATGCGCCGCTGGTATACCGCGGTGTCCACCACCCGCACCTGTAAATCAATGCCGATTTTGGCCAAGTCGCGCTGCCATTTGGCGGT
>RRZT010395843.1_pt1 | contig 22378 bp, 23 predicted proteins | sample 2165551 | NCBI WGS metagenome assembly RRZT01 (sample SAMN10456910, study PRJNA506462) | wastewater metagenome | biome: wastewater; feature: sludge; material: wastewater sludge; isolation source: wastewater sludge with Escherichia coli K12::gfp cells carrying plasmid... | place: USA: Moscow, Idaho... | reverse complement strand
GGAAACGCTGATGCGGGCCGATGTGCATGACCCTGACCTGAACCGGCATTCGATCACCGTGGGCGAGGTCCGCACCTCGCCCGATCTGAAGATCGCCACCGCTTACGTCATGCCGCTTGGCGGCACCGACAAGGAAGAGGCGCTGAAAGCGCTGCGCCGCAACTCGCGCGAGCTGCGCCATCTGGTCGCCAAGGGCCTGAACCTGAAATACGCGCCCGAGCTGCGCTTCCAGCTGGACGAGACCTTCGACCGCATGGACGACACCCGCCGCCTGTTCGCCGACGAACGCGTGCAGCGCGACATCCAGGCGGATGAGGATGATGAAGATCTGGAATGATCTGCGCCGCCGTCTGGGCGTCGCGGCCGGTGCGCTGATCGCGCTTGGCCTGCCCGCCGCTGCCGCCGATTGCGCGCGGATGGACCATGACGGTCAGGGCTATGTCGTCTGCACCGTCCATGCCGATGAAGAACCCAAGCTGGGCCTGTGGCTGAACGATGCGGACGGCCGCAAGCTGAACAACTTCGGCGGTGTCCGCAGCACTTTGACCGATGGTCAGGTGCTGGCCTTCGCCATGAATGCAGGCATGTTCCACGCCGATTACGAACCCGTGGGCCTGTTCCGTTCCGGCAGCGAGACCCACGGGAAATTGGTCACCGCAGGCGGCGGCGGCAATTTCGGCCTGCTGCCCAACGGCGTCTTCTGCACCGGCGGCAGCGCCCCCTTCCGCGTCATCGAATCGCGCGCCTTCGCCAAATCGCAACCTCAGTGCCGCCTCGCCACCCAATCCGGCCCGATGCTGGTCATCAACGGCGATCTGCACCCGCGCTTTCTGGTCGATTCCGACAGCCGCTATATCCGCAACGGCGTCGGCGTCTCGGCTGACGGCGACACCGCATGGTTCGCGATTTCCGACCGCCCGGTGACCTTCCACGAATTCGGCCGCCTGTTCCGCGACGGGCTGAAGGCACGCGATGCGCTGTATTTCGACGGCTCAATCTCGCGGCTTTATGCGCCACAACTGCGCCGCAATGATTTCGGCTGGTCGATGGGCCCGATCATCGGGCTGGTTGACGGCGCCAGTTGACGGCGGCTGACGCTGGGGCTATCCGCCCTTCCTTTGCAAATGGAGAGCGCCATGGCACGCAAAAAAGGCCGCGACATCTCGGGCTGGCTGATCATCGACAAGCCCGCAGGCGTGGGATCTACCGATGTGGTGGGCCGCGTGCGTTGGGCGCTGGATGCCAAGAAGGCGGGCCATGCGGGCACGCTGGACCCCGATGCCACCGGCGTTCTGGCCGTGGCCCTGGGCGAGGCCACCAAGACCGTCCCCCTGCTGACCGAGGCGCTGAAGGCCTATGACTTCACCGTCAACTGGGGCACCGAAACCGATACCGACGATGCTTCCGGCACGGTGACAGGCCAATCCGACGCCCGCCCCTCGGCGGACGCCATCCGCGCGGCCCTACCCGCCTTCATCGGCGAAATCATGCAGGTTCCACCCGCCTTTTCCGCCGTGAAGGTCGATGGCGAACGCGCCTATGACCTCGCCCGCGAAGGCGAGGCGGTGGAGCTGGCCGCCCGCCCGCTTTACGTCGATGAACTCACGCTGCTGGAGGCCCGCGACGGCCAAGCCGACCTGCACATGGTCTGCGGCAAGGGCGGCTATGTCCGCGCTATCGCCCGCGATCTGGGCCGCACGCTCGGTTGCCTTGGCCATGTCCAAAGCCTGCGCCGCGTCTGGTCCGGCCCGTTCGAGGTCGACGCCGCCATCCCCTATGACCTTGTCGACCGCGCCAATCTGACCGAACTCGAATCGCGCCTGCTGCCCATCCAATCCGCGCTGTCCGACCTGCCAGAGCTGCGCGCCACCGACCAGGGCGCGGTCCGCATCCTGAACGGCAACCCCGGCCAGGTCACCTGCGGCGCCGAGTTCGGCGAACAGGTCTGGGTCAGCTATCAGGGCCGCGCGCTGTGCATCGGCCGCTATCTGGCGGGCGAGGTTCAGCCCGACCGCGTCTTCGTCCAAGGCCCCGCGTGATGCCAGATATCCTGATCCGCCCCGAAACCCCAGCCGATGCGGCGGCGATTTCCGCCCTGACCACGGCGGCGTTTGCCAATGCCAAACACAGCGACGGGACCGAGGCGCAGATCATCGAACGCCTGCGCGCCGCAGATGCCCTGCTGCTGTCACTGGTCGCAATCCAAGACGGCCATATCATCGGCCACGCTGCCTATTCCGATGTGACCATCGGCGGGCAGGATCTGGGCTGGGTCGGGCTTGGCCCGGTCTCGGTCGCGCCCACCCGACAAGCAGGCGGCGTCGGATCGGCGCTGATCCGCGAGGGGCTTTCACGCCTGAAAACCAGCCGCAAGGGCTGCGTCGTGCTGGGCGATCCGGGTTATTACGCGCGCTTTGGCTTCGCGGTCACGCCCGGCCTCACCTATCCCGGCGTGCTGCCCGAATATTTCATGGCGCTTCGCTGGGACGGCGCCCCGCCGCAGGGCGAGGTCGCCTATCACCCCGCTTTCACAGGCTGATCGGCACCGCAGGCGGCCGCCGCGCCCCCCGGAGCGGCCCATTGCCCGAGGCATCAATCCGCGCAATCGCGCTGGCAATATCCTCATGGATCACCCGCATCTGCCAGGCAGTCGCATGGACCATGCGCCCGTCGCCGCAGACCATGGCGACATGGCCGGGCCAGAACAGCAGATCGCCGCGCCGCATTTCCTCGACCGGCTCGAAGGCATGCTCCTGCAAATCGGCATCGCCCGGACAGGCGATCCCGCAACCATGCAGCGCCGCCTGCACCATCCCGGAGCAATCAATCCCGCCGCGCGAATTGCCACCCCACAGATAAGGCGTCCCCAACAGCGCTTCCGCCAGCGCCACCGGATCATCGGCAAAGCTGTCAGAGATCACCTGCACCGGCACCCAACCGCACTGTGCCAGCCGGGCAAAGCCGTCGCGGATTTCCACCACCGACAGCCGCGCATTGACGGACAGGCTGGCCAGCTCGCGCAGCTTCATGTTCGGTTCGGGATAGATATGTGTCGCGGGCGCGCAGACGCGGTGGGTGATGGCGGGCATCTCGGCACGCAGATCATCCTCGGCCACCCAACCGACATAGCCGTCACGCTGCGCCTGCACGAAAACCCAGCCCTCCTGCCGGTCGATCATCAGCACATCGGCCCCGAAATTCAGCTGCCGGTCGCGCGGACCGTCCGGCCGGACCAGCAACTCGGCCAGCGGCGCACCGATCCGCGCAGGGGTGCCATCGGTATATTCCGGCCGCTCGATCACGCCCTTCAGACGGGACAGCGCCACCCGGTCGGTGGCGGCGGTCAGGCGGCGGTCCAGCTTCACGCTCATTTTCCCAGCAACCCCGGCAAAGCGGCCAGCAGCGCCCGCGCGCCTTGCTGAACACCGCCCTTGGTGCGGCCCGGCGCGGGCTTTGGCTGCCAGCCGTAAATGTCGAAATGCGCGTAATGCCCCGCGCCTTCGGCAAAGCGGCGCAGGAACAAAGCCGCCGTGATCGACCCCGCCATCCCGCCCGAGGGCGCGTTGTCCAGATCGGCGATGCCGGGCTCGATCATCTCCTCGTACGGTTCCCAGAAGGGCATCCGCCACAGCGGGTCCCAATTCGCGCGGCTGGCCGCCGAAATCGCCGCCGCCGCCGCGTCATCATCGCAATAGAACGGCGGTACATCGGGGCCAAGCGCCACCCGCGCCGCCCCCGTCAGCGTCGCCATGGAAATCAGCCAGTCCGGCTTGTCTTCCGCCGCCAGCGCCAACGCGTCGGCCAGCACCAAGCGCCCCTCGGCATCGGTATTGTTGATCTCGACCGTCAGACCCTTGCGGCTGGTCAGGATGTCGCCGGGCCGGAAAGCATTGGCGGAAATCGAGTTTTCCACCGCCGGGATTAGCACCCGCAGGCGCATCCCATCCGCCGCGCCGGTCGCAGCCAGCATCTGCGCCAGCCCCAGAACGGTCGCCGCCCCGCCCATGTCCTTCTTCATCAGCCCCATGCTGGAGGCCGGCTTGATGTCCAGCCCACCGGTATCAAAGCACACGCCCTTGCCGACCAGCACCAGATGCGGCCCGGCATCCCCCCGCGTCAGTTCGATCAGCCGAGGCGCCTGCGCGGCGGCACGGCCAACCGCGTGGATCAGCGGGAAGTTCTGATCCAGCAATTCCTCGCCCGTGACCACTTTCACCGCAAAACCGTGCTTTGCAGCCATGTCGCGCGCCGCGGCTTCCAGCGCATCCGGCCCCATATCATTGGCGGGCGTGTTGATCAGGTCGCGGGTCAGAAACTCCGCCTCGGCCATGGCCAGCAGGCGCGCGGCATCGACGCCTTCGGGCGCCACCAGACGGGCCTTCGCGCCCTCGGCCTTGCGATAGCGGCCAAAGGCATATTGCGCCAACAGCCAACCGAAAGCAGCCTCGGCCCGGTCCACGCCCTCGGGCCAATTCTCGACCTTCCACGCCCCTTCAGGCAGCGCCAGGGCCGCCTTCGCCAGCGCGAAACGTTCACGCGAGGGGCGGTCAGAAGGCTTTTCCACCCCAATTAGCGCTCCCCCGATTGACCCATCCGACTTTGGCAACAGACAGATCTGGCCGGCCTTTCCAGCAAAGCCCGTGACCTTAACCCAAGTCTGCATCGGCGGGGGCAGATTATCGTGCAAATCTTTCTGCACCAACCAGATCGGGCGTGCGTCATCATTCGGGGCGGCAAATTCGGGTGTCATCCTGACCTCATCGCTTGTCGGCCCGCACCATGTCACCGCCATTCCATATCCGCAACTACAGCCCCGACACCTCATCCCAGATTTCCGTCAGCGAACGGTTCGCCACCCGCACCGCCCGCGCCAGCGTGGCGGTCAGCGCCACCGCCTCGTTCCGGCGCGCGCAATCGGCCACGTCAATCGCCACCCCGGCCAGCGAGACCAGCCCGACCTGCCAAGCCAGCCGCGACAGCCGTTCCGCCTGCGTTACAATCGCCGCGTCATCGCCGCGCCGGGCGGTGTCCAGCAAGCCTTCAACCGATGTCGCCATCTGTTCCAGCGCCATCTGAATCACACCTTCGGCCGCGACCTCGCCCAGCTCGGTCACGATATTCTGAATGCGCCCTGCATCAACGCGAATAGGTTCCACCACACCAAGCGGCGCTATCTTGCTCATCATCTTCACTCCACACACTCGTGTCCCCACACGTCAGGGCAACATGACAAAGTGGGGTTATGATTTCCTTACCCGGAGCGGGAAAAATCGCTCGAATTGAAGGCAATACCGGCCTATCTGTGGGGGCGCGCGACGAAAGGACAGCCCATGCTCAACGCCAAGCCACTGCCGCATTACCTTGTCAGCCGCTATAATGGCTGGCGCGCGACCACCTTTGCCGAGAACCGCGCCTGGTATAACCGACTGGCCGAAGACGGGCAGCGTCCGCGCGCGATGATCATTTCCTGCTGCGATTCGCGGGTGCATGTGACTTCGATCTTCGGGGCCGATACGGGCGAGTTCTTCATTCACCGCAATATCGCCAACCTCGTGCCGCCCTATACGCCTGACGGCCAGCAGCACGGGACCTCGGCGGCGGTGGAATATGCGGTCAAGGCTCTGAAGGTCGCGCATCTGATCGTGATGGGGCACACGAAATGCGGCGGCGTGGCGGGTTGCCATGCAATGTGTTCAGGCCATGCCCCTGATCTGGAAGAAGAATCCAGCTTTGTCGGCCGCTGGATGGACATTCTGCGCCCCGGCTATGACCGCGTGACCGGACTGCCCGAGGCTGAACAAATCCCCGCCCTGGAACGCGAGGCGGTGACCGTTTCGCTGGAAAACCTGATGGGCTTTCCCTTCGTCCGCGAGGCGGTGGAATCGGGACAAATGTCCCTGCACGGGCTGATCCACGACATTGGCGACGGCACGTTGTTCCAATATGACGGACCCGAAGGAAAGTTCGTCCGGGTCTGATGCGGCGCTTCTCGGCCGGGATATGGGTGCTGGTTCTGGGCTATACGCTCAGCCAGTTTTACCGCGCGTTCATGGCGGTGCTCAGCCCGGTTTTGCGGACGGATATTGGCGCCGGGCCGGGTGATCTGGCGATTTCTTCGGGCATTTGGTTCTTCGCCTTCGCGGGAATGCAGGTGCTGGTGGGCAGCTGGCTGGACCGTTACGGGCCGCGCCGGACGGCATCGGGGCTGATGCTGGTGGCGGCTTTGGGGGCGGTCGTCTTCGCACTGGCAACCGCGCCCTGGCATCTGCATGTGGCGATGGTGCTGATCGGGATCGGCTGTTCGCCCGCGCTGATGTCGGCCTATTACATCTTTGCCCGCAATTTTACCTTACGCGAGTTCGGCACGCTGGCCGGATCCTTCGTGGCCGTGGGCGCGCTTGGCAATATCCTGTCGGCATCCCCGCTAGAGGCCTTTGCCGAGGCCGCAGGCTGGCGCGTTGCCATGTGGTTGATGGTCGCCGTGACGCTTGGCGTGGCGCTGCTGGAGTTTCTGTGCGTCCGCGACCCGCAGCGGCTGGACGCCAGCCACCCTACGGGCCGTTTGTCCGACATCCTGCGCCTGCGGGCGCTGTGGTTCATTCTGCCGCTGTTCTCGGTGAATTACGCGGCCTCTGCCGCCATCCGGGGCCTGTGGGCGGGGCCCTATCTGGAGGAGGTCTTCAACGCCACCGGCAAGATGATCGGCCATGCGACCCTGCTGATGGGGCTGGCGATGATCGTCGGGAATTTCCTCGCCGGCCCTGCGGTGCGGGCGGTCGGATCGGTGCGCCGCACCATCCTGATCAGCACGGCGGGCACCGTGCTGGTCATTGGCGGCCTGTGGCTGTTTACCGCCCACAGCCTTGCGCTGGCGGTCACGCTGCTGGCACTGGTGGGTTTTTCCGGCGCGTCCTATGTGCTGCTGATCGCCCATGGCCGGGCGTTTCTGCCGCAACATCTGGTGGGGCGCGGGGTGACCTTCCTCAATATGTTCTCCATCGGGGGGACGGGGATGCTGCAATTCGGCTCGCGCCCGGTTTACCAATGGGCCTCTGCCCATGGCAGCCCGGCACAGGCCTATGCGACCTTGTTCCTGTTCTTTACCCTGCCTCTTGCGCTAGGCTTGGCGCTGTACTTCCTGACCCCCGAGGCCCCCAATGACTGAGCCGAACCCGATCGAGGTCGTCGCCCCCAATCTGAAAAAGCGCCTGTCGGGCGTGACCGCGACGGTGGTGCGGCTGATCCCGGTGCAGGCGCGGATGATCGGCATCGTGACCACCGGGCCGGGCCTGCCTGCCGAACTGCCCCATATTACGCTGGGGCGCGCCGCCACCCTGCCCCGCGACCGCTGGCGGGTCTGGCATGCGCGGCGGAACACGGAAATGGCGCTTGGGCTGATCTACCGGCGCTTGCTGGGGCGGAAATACAAGCTGCTGTTCACCTCGGCGGCGCAGCGTCACCATACCGGCTTCACCAAATGGCTGATCCGCCAGCAGGACGCGCTGATCGCGACCTCGCCGCAAGCGGCGAGCTATCTGGAGAGCCCGGCCACCGTGATCCTGCACGGGGTTGATACGGAAATCTTCCACCCGGCGCAGGATAAACGCGCCCTGCGCGAAAGCCTTGGTCTGGATCCCGATGCGGTGCTGATCGGCTGTTTCGGCCGGGTGCGCGCGCAAAAGGGGGTCGATCTGCTGGTCCGCGCGGCGCTGCGCCTGTTCGCGGATCGCCCCAAGGCGCAGATGGTCTTTACCGGCCGCATCACCTCGGACAACCAGCAATTCACCGACGAATTGAAGGCCGAAATCGCCGCCGCCGGCCTGACCGACCGCATCCGCTTCCTTGGCGAATTGCCGTGGGAGGATGTCGTCCGCCACTATCAGGCGATGGACCTGTTCGCCGCCCCCGCCCGCTGGGAGGGCTTCGGCCTGACGCCGCTAGAGGCCATGGCCTGCGGCGTCCCCGTCGTCGCCACCCGCGTCGGCGCATACGAGACCCTGATCCGCGACGGCGTCACCGGGTCGCTGGTCCCGCCCGACGATCTGGACGCCCTGACCGAGGCCTTGCGCTTCTGGCTGGACGACCCTGCCGCGCGCGTGGCCGCTGGCCGCACCGCCCGCAACCACGTCACCCACAACCACTCTATCGAGGACGAGGCCCGCGCCATCGTCGATGTCTACCGAGGCCTGCTGGCATGACGCCCCTGCGCTTCATCGCCGCGCGCCTGCTGCGGGATGAGGGGATGCTGAGGCAACTTTCCGTGCCGCAGGCCGAATTGCTGGCGGCGCTGAAGGATAAGACCGTGGCGCTTGTGGGCAATGCCCGCGCGCTGGCGGATGGCACGCAGGGTGCCGAGATTGACGCGCATGACGTTGTAGTGCGCATCAACCTCGCGCCGATGCCTGATGCGGCCAGCCACGGGACGCGCACGGATTGGCTGGGGCTGGCGGTGCGCCTGCCCCGCGCGGATCGGGCGCGGATCATGCCGTCGCGCATCCTGTGGATGTCGCACAAACGCAAGCGGCTGGACTATGCCAGCGCCCATTCGCCGGGGTTCTATCTGCATCCGCTGCCGGATTATCAGGCGCTGAAGGACCGGCTGGGCGCACAGCCCACCACCGGTGCGATGCTGATTGATCTGCTGCTGCGGTCCGATCTGGCGCGGCTGGACCTTTACGGCTTCGACTTCTTCGCCTCTCAATCGCTGTCCGGCAGCCGCTCCGCCGAACAGGTGCCGCATGATTTCAGCGGCGAGGCGGCGTGGGTCGAGGGGTTGTTGAAAGCGGATCAGCGGCTGCATCTGCATCGACCGGGATGAACTGGCAGCCTGACCGCTCAATTTGAGCTCATGGCCGTTCAGCGCGTCCAGGTTATGCTGAACCCATGGTGACCGAACAGCAATGAGGCCAAGATGCAATCGCGGCAAGGTACCACACCGAAGACCTTTGATGACGAAAGCGCGGAGCAAAAAGCGCTGAGGGCCTTGGCGTGGATGAGCGATCAATATCTACGCCACGAAGAAGGCGTCCTCGACAACGTGGCGATGGGCTCGGGCGAACTCGCGATGGAGGTATTGGCCGAACATGGCCTCGTGACCTGGCTGTATGACGGGGTGCGCTTCGCACGCTGGACCGAAAAGGGTCAGAAGCTTCTGGACAGGTACGAGTAATCAAGGCCAAGGCAGCGCGGCGTCGCTGCGCGCTGCAGCCATTGCATACTGTGTGCGCTGATAGCCGCCAAAACAAAAAGCCCCGCGAAATCTCGCGGGGCTTTTTATCTCGATCACCAAAACCTCAGCTGCGCAGCACGCCGCCCGTTGCCTTCGCAACCTTCTCGACAATCTTCGCGCTGACCGCCTCAATCTCGGCATCGGTCAAGGTCTTGTCGCGCGGCTGCAAGCGCGCCGTGATGGCGATGGACTTTTTGCCCGCGCCCATCTGCGCTTCGGCCTTGTCGCCGGTGAACTGGTCGAAGACGCGCACGCTGTCGATCAGCGCCTTGTCGGCACCGGCGGCGGCGTTCACCAGGGTCAGCGCCTCGACGCCCTTGTCGACGACGAAGGCGAAGTCACGCTCGACCGGTTGCAGGCTGGAGGCGTTCAGCGCCGGGCGGGTCGTTACCGTCGATTTCGGCAGCGGCACATTGGGGATGTGGATGGTGAAGGCCACGGCCGGGCCTTTGACATCCAGCGCGCGCAACACCTTGGGGTGAACCTCGCCAAAGGTGGCCAGCCGGTTCGGGCCAAGCTGGATATTGCCCGCGCGACCGGGATGCCACCAGCCGTCCAGCTTGCGGTCGATCTGCACCTTGGCGGGGGCGCCGATGGCTTGCAGGATCGCCTCGGCATCGGCCTTGGCGTCGTAGATGTCCACCGGACGGCGCGAGCCGTAGGGATCGCGCGGCGCGGTATTGCCGACCAGAAGCCCGGTCAGGCGCAGCGCCTGCTGCCCCGGCTCACCACCCGAGAAGACCGGGCCGCATTCAAACAGCGCCAGATCGCCGAAGCCGCGCGCCTGATTGCGCGCCGCCGCCGCCAGCAGGCCGGGCAGCAGGTCGGGGCGCAGATGGGTCATTTCGCTGCTGATCGGGTTCTCGATCCGCACGGCATCTTCACCGCCGCCGAACAGCGCCGCCCCCGGCTGGTCGATGAAGCTGTAGGTGACGCATTCGTTATACCCCAGCGAGGCCGCCAGCCGCCGCGCCGCGCTTTCGCGGCGTTGCAAGGGGGTCAGCACCGGCTGCGGCACGCCTGCGCGCGGACGCGGCAGCGGCGTGCCGACCAGTTGGGTCAGGCTGGCGATGCGGGCGATTTCCTCGATCAAGTCGGCCTCGCCCTGCACATCCGGGCGCCAGCTGGGCACCTGGGCCATGTCGCCCTCCATGCGGAAGCCCAGCATTTCGAGGGTGTTGCGCTGAACGTCCGCGTCGATCTCCATCCCGACCAGGCTGACCACGCGCTGCGTGTCCAGCCGGTAGGCGCGGGAATGGTCGGGCACCACGCCGGCGGTCACGATGTCCGAAGCCTCGCCCCCGCAAAGATCCAGCACCATCTGGGTCGCCATATTCAGGCCGGTGATGGTGAATTCCGGGTCAACGCCGCGTTCAAAACGATACCGCGCGTCCGAGTTGATTTTCAGCGCCCGACCGGTGGACGCCACCGCGATCGGGTCGAACCAAGCGGCCTCGATGAAGACATCCGTCGTCTCGTCCGACGACCCCGAGGCCGCGCCGCCCATCACGCCGCCGATGGATTCGATGGCCTTGGCATCGGCGATCACCACCGCGCCTTCGGGCAGCGTATAGGTCTTGTCATCCAGCGCCACGATGGTCTCGCCCGCCGTGGCGGCGCGCAGGCGCAGATCGCCCGTCACCTTCGCCGCGTCAAAGACGTGCAGCGGGCGGTTCAGGTCATAGGTGAAGAAGTTGGTGATATCGACCAGCGTGTTAATCGGACGCAGCCCGATGGCGCGCAGGCGCTTTTGCAGCCATGCAGGCGACGGGCCGTTCTTGACGCCGCGCACCACTCGACCCGAGAAGAAGGGCACTTTCGCCAGCACGTCCGCGTCGATGCTGACCTTGATGGGGCTGTCGAACGTGCCCTCAACCGCCACTTCGCGCAGGGGTTTCAGCACGCCCAGACCGCGCGCCGCCAGATCGCGGGCCACGCCGCGCACGCCAAGCGCATCGGGGCGGTTCGGGGTGATCTTGATGTGGATCATCGGGTCGATCTTTTCGGGCGCGTTTTCCGCCAGCCAGTCAACAAAGCGCTGACCGACCTGACCCGAGGGCAGCTCGATGATACCGTTATGTTCGTCCGACAGCTCCAGCTCGCGTTCGGACGCCATCATGCCGTGGCTTTCGATGCCGCGGATCTTGCCGACGCCAAGCGTGGTGTCGATGCCGGGCACATAATCGCCGGGCTTGGCCAGCACGCCGATGATGCCCGCGCGCGCATTCGGCGCGCCGCAGACGATCTGCAATTCGCCCTGATCGGTGTCGACCTTCAGCACCCGCAGCCGGTCAGCATCGGGATGCGGTTCGGCATGGGTCACGCGTGCCAGCGTAAAGCTGCCCAGCTTGGCGGCGGGATCGACGATCTCCTCGACCTCCAGGCCCAGATCGGTCAGCGCTTCGGTGATCTCGGTGACGGAAGCGTCCGTGTCGAGATGGTCCTTCAGCCAGGACAGGGTGAATTTCATGGCACACCTTCATGTCAGCACCCGCCCTTGCGGGGGCGGGTGAGGGGTTTGTCGTTCTTCAATCCAACGCAAGCCGGGGCGTCAAGCCCGCAAGGCCGGAAAACGTCAGTCGTTGCGATGCTTGGCCATGTATTCCCGCGTCAGCATCAGCACCACCGGCGTCAGCACCAGAAGCGAGATCAGGTTCGGGATCGCCATCAGCGCATTCAGCGTATCGGCCAACAGCCAGGCGAAATCCAGACTGACCACCGTGCCCACGAAAACCGAGATGGTCCACAGGATGCGGAAGGGCTTTTCGACCTTGCTGCCGAACAGGTACTCCCAGCATTTTTCCCCATAGAAGGCCCAGCCGAGGATGGTGGTGAAGGCAAAGACCGCCAGCAGCAGCGCCAGAATTTCCTCGCCCACGCCGGGCATGGCGGCTTCAAACGCGGCCGCCGACAGGGCAGCCCCGGATTCACCACTGGTCCAGACCCCGGTGACCATGATCGCCAGCGCGGTCATGGTGCAGATGACGATGGTGTCGATGAAGGTGCCCATCATCCCGATCATGCCGGAAAAGACCGGATCGCGGGTGGCGCCAGCCGCTTGCGCGATGCCAGCGGTGCCCAAGCCCGCCTCGTTGGAAAAGATGCCGCGCGCGACGCCGCGCTGGATCCCCATCATCACCGTCGCACCGATGAACCCGCCCGTCGCCGCCGTCGGCGTGAAGGCCGAGGTGATGATCATCATCAGCGCCCCCGGCAGGGCCGAGAAGTTCACCGCCAGCACGAACAGCACCGCGATGATGTAGCAAATCGCCATGGCCGGAACCAGTTTTTCAGCCACCGCACCAATCCGGCGGATACCGCCCAGCACCACCGCGCCGGTCAGCACGGTCAGGATCAGGCCAATGCTCCACCGCGGGATGCCGAAGGCGGTCTCCATCGCCTCGGCGATCGAGTTGGCCTGCACCATGTTGCCAATGCCAAAGCCCGCCAGCCCGCCAAACAGCGCGAATGCCGCCGCCAGCCAGCCCCAACGCGGGCCCAGCCCGTTCTTGATCGCATACATCGGGCCGCCGACATGGTCGCCCTGATCGTCTTTCTGGCGGTAATGCACGGCCACAACGACCTCGGCATATTTGGTGGCCATGCCGACGAAGGCAGTCATCCACATCCAGAACACCGCGCCAGGGCCCCCAAGCGCGATGGCCGTGGCGACGCCCGCGATATTGCCGGTGCCGATGGTCGCCGACAGCGCCGTCATCAGCGCGGCGAAGGGCGTGATCTCGCCTTCCGCCATGTCATCGGCCTTGCGGCTTTTGGCGATCATGCGGAAGCCATAGCCGATCTTGCGCAGCGGCAGCCAGCGCAGGCGGATTTGCAGATAAAGCCCGGTGCCCAGGATCAGCACGATCATCGGCACGCCCCAGACGATGCCGTTCAACCAGGTGACGAAATTTTGGATGGTGTCCATCGCAGTCCCTCACAATTTCGTTAAGCTATGCAGACCCTGCGTCACTTGTCGAGTGCGCCGCCAATCCAAGGGACGCCCATGCACGAGGAAACCTACGAGGCCACCGTTGTCATCCTGACCGCAATTGTCATGTGCGGCGGGGCAGGCGCGCTGTGGCTGTGGTCGGATCGCTCGGCCAAGGCCATATGGCTGATCGGCGGATTATGGCTGGTGATCGTGGTGGCCGCGCTGATTGTCGGCTCGCCCTGGGACATCGGGGCCATGGCGGCCACCGTCATGGGCGTGCTGCTGCTTTACGCGCTGGATTCAGTCTGGGGCGACTGGCGGCGCTAGATCTTGGCCTGAAAGCCGATCCGGTAGGGCGGCTGCTCGGGCACCGGCGGCACCGCCACCAGCATGAAATTCAGCTGCGAGACATGCTGCACCACCGCCACCTGCGTGCGCCCGTCCAGCAGGCCGTAGAACTCGATGATATTCGGGTTGCGGTAACCCATGCCGCGCACATGGACGGCGCGCTCGGCCCCGAAATTGGCCAGCTGGATGCCCAGTTCGTGGTTCGCAGGCAGACTTTCCTGAAAGTCCTTCACCCGCGCGATAAGGTGGTGGTACACCTCCTCGGCGGCATGCAGCGTGGCTTGGTCGGCAGCGCCTTCCTGCGGCCAGAGGTCTTCCGAAATCGCCGGGACCGGCGACATGATCGCGGGCGGCGTTTCGGCCTTCACCGGTTTGGCGTCGGCCTTTTTTGCCTTGGACTTGGCTTTCGGCGGCTTGGTCATGGTGCTCTGCCCCTTTTCCGGTTTTCCGGCAGGATGCACGGATCGCCCGGAAAGGGAAAGGCGCGGGCCTAGAACAGCATCCCGAAAATCGCGAAGGTCAGGAACACCGCCGCAATCGCCATAAAGCCCCCGCGCCGCGCCGGGCGGCTGTAATAGGCCAACGCCCCGAAGCACAGCGCATAGATCAGCGCCCAGCTTTTGGTCAGCCACAGCGCCGCCTTCACCAGCCCCAGCGCCGCCAGCCCATACCCCGCAAGCGCCAGCGCGCCCATCCCGCAAGCGACCATCATGCCGTACAGCAGCAGGTTTTCCTCGGCATGGGCGGTGTTCCAGCGCCGCCCGCCCGACAGGACGTTGCGCGACAGCACGATCACCGTCAGCGCCAGAAACAGCAGGCAGACGATGACCAACAACGGCAGCAGATAGGTGGTGGTCGCCGGTGCAGCACCAGGCGCCTGCCGCGCACTGACCAGCGCCAGCAGGCCCAGCGCCACCATGAACGTCGTGAAATAACCGATCAGATTAAGCTTGGCCGTATCGTTCCCCACCGCATTTCCTCCCCTGCGCGTTTTGTCGCAACCTAGCCGAGGACGGGGGCGAGGGTCACCTTGAAAGATCGTGATCTAGCGGCGAAGGCGCAGCTGCCCCATGCCGATCAGCCATGGCAGCGCGTGATCCGTCAGCACCTGCATCGGCGTGTCCAGAAGCGAGGGATCCTCGATCAGCGCCTGATAGGTCAGCCTGCCCGGTTCCGCGGCATAGGGCGGGTTGGGATAAAAATCCCCCAGCCGCCGCTGAACCGCCCGCCCGCCAAGCCGCGGCGTCGCGGTCAGGTTGATCCACGCGTCATGGCCATAGCTGCTGCGTTGCAGATCGACGCTGAGGTCATACCACCAGCCCTTCCGCTTCCAAACGCGCCCCTCGCGCTGAAAACCCAGAGGGGTGAGGCGGAGGTCAATCTCCTTACGGATCCGCGCGGCGATCTTGTCGCGGTTCTTCGGATAGGCGGGATCGTCCCGCGAGCGCTGAAGCAGCGCCCGGCGTTTTTCGGCAGCGATTTCGACGTCACGCGCGAGAGGGGTCATGCGAGGATTAACGCCGGGCGTAGTCGGAGTTGGCAAGAGGTAATGCGAAGCCGTAGGGTGCGTGATTTCACGCACCAATGGGAGGCGGCGTGGTTAGATGGTGCGTGCGAGCACGCACCCTACGGTAATTTACAACTGCGTGGAAAGAAACGCCGCGCAAGCATAAAATTCTGCCGTCAGAATCTAAAAATCCAGATCTGTTTTATCTTTAATGATTTTCTTAGCATATGCGGTAGCGACCGTTTTAATAATCTCCAAAGTTGCGTTTCCGCCCGCCTGGGAAACTTGACTTACCGTTTTATTCCAGATGCCCGTATCCCTCACCGCATCAAGGAAATCACAGCCCTTCGCCGTTACCCGCACGTAGATAGTGGAACCCGGTACTAGAGCCAGTAGCCCATCGTCGATCATCCACCTCATATGTTCTGCGCGCTGTTGGTTAGCCGTACCAGCCTCACTGTCGGCTGACGGCTCCAATATCCCGCTCAAGGCGAATCTACCAAGGAAGTGATTATATGGTGATTCTTCCATCTCGAAAAGAATGGCCCGGATAGCTGCCGGATCACGCTTCAACGCGACAACCCACCCGCCACGCTCGGCACATCGCCTGCGGCAAAGCCGTAATGGCGCAGCCAGCGCAGGTCGCTTTCGAAGAAGGCCCTCAAATCGGGGATGCCGTATTTCAGCATGGCGATGCGGTCGATGCCCATGCCAAAGGCGAAGCCCTGCCAGACATTGGGGTCCACGCCCGCCGCTGCCAGCACCTTCGGGTGCACCATGCCCGATCCCAAAATCTCCAGCCAGCTGTCGCCTTGGCCGATTTTCAGGGTGCCGCCTTCCCAGGAACAGCGGATGTCGACCTCGGCCGAGGGCTCGGTGAAGGGGAAGTGGCTGGCGCGGAAGCGCAGCTCGACCTCGTCCACCTCGAAGAAGGCGCGGCAGAATTCTTCCAGCGTCCATTTCAGGTTCGCCATCGAAATGCCCTGGCCGATGGCCAGCCCCTCGACCTGATGGAACATCGGCGTGTGGGTCTGGTCCATGTCCATGCGGTAGACGCGGCCCGGCGCGATCACCCGGATCGGCGCGCCCTGATCCTGCATCGCCCGGATCTGCACAGGCGAGGTATGCGTGCGCAGCACATGCGGCGGGCGCAGATCGCCCTCGGCCCGCGCCATGAAGAAGGTGTCATGTTCCTGCCGGGCGGGATGCTCGGGCGGGATGTTCAGGGCGTCGAAGTTGAACCAGTCGCTTTCGACCTGCGGGCCCTCGGCCACGGCAAAGCCCATATCGGCGAAGATGGCGGTGACTTCTTCCGTCACTTGGCTGACCGGGTGAATGGTGCCAGCAGGGCGCGGACGGCCCGGCAGGGTCACGTCCAGCCATTCCTCGCGCAGGCGGGCGTCCAGCGCCGCGTCCTCCAGCCCGGATTTCTTCGCCCGCAAGGCGGCGTCGATTTCGTCGCGCAGGCGGTTCAGGGCGGCGCCGGTGGTCTGGCGTTCCTCGGGCGACATCTGGCCCAGCTCGCGCATCTTCAGGCTGATCTCGCCCTTCTTGCCGAGGGCGGCAAGGCGCACGTCCTCCAGCGCATTGGCATCAGAGGCATCGGCCACGCGGGCCAGATAGGTAGAGCGAAGCGTGTCGAGATCGGTCATCGGCGGTCATCCTGCGTTACGCGGGCGGCTTAGCATGGGATGCCCGGTGGGGAAAGTGGGGCGGATATGCAAAGGCCCGCGCCGAAACGCGGGCCTTCAGGGTCAGGATGGTTACTTCCAGATCTCGTGGTTCACGCCCGGCGCGATGTCGGGATGCTTGTCGATATGGAAGCGCGGCTCGACCCCGGCCTTGCGTTGGGACAGATAATCCCGCGTCAGGATCACCACGGTGCCGGACAGCGCCACAATCGCCACAAGGTTGATCGTCGCCATCAGCCCCATCGAGGCATCGGCGAAGTTGAACACCGTGGCCACCGCTTGCAGCGCGCCCCAGATCACCATCCCCATCACCGCGATCCGCAGCACCAGAATGCCGGTCTTGCCGCCGCCCAGATAGACGACCGCGTTTTCGGCATAGGAATAATTCCCGATGATCGAGGTGAACGCGAAGAAGAAGATCGCCACCGCCACGAACATCGGCCCGAAGCTGCCGAAATGGTCAAACAGCGCCGCCTGCGTCAGGTTCACGCCGGTCAGATCCTTGGACGGAATCACATCGGCCAGCAGGATCATCACCGCCGTGGCGGTGCACACCAGAATGGTGTCGATGAACACGCCCAACGCCTGCACAAACCCTTGGCTGGAGGGGTGATGCGGCGCGGGCGTCGCCACGGCGGCGATGTTGGGGGCGGACCCCATGCCGGCCTCGTTGGAAAACAGGCCCCGTTTGACGCCGTTCAGCATCGCGGCGGTCACAGCGCCCGCCACCCCGCCCACGGTTTCTTGCAGGCCTAAGGCGTTCAGCACGATCCCGCTGAGGATCCCCGGCACCCGGTCGATATTCATGATCATCACGATGATCGCCGCCAGCAGATAGGCACCCGCCATGAAGGGCACCACATATTCCGCCACCCGCGCAATCTGCGGGATGCCGCCGAAGATGATCACCCCGGTCAGGGCCGCCACGGCAACGCCGACGATCAGCTTGTTGGCACCGGTGGCGGTCGCTGCTGCCTCGGCGATCGAATTCGCCTGCACGGCGTTGAAGACCAGCCCGAAGGCGATGATCAGCGCGATGGAAAACACCGCCGCCAGCCAAGGAAGACCCAACCCGCGCGAGATATAGGCCGCAGGCCCGCCGCGATACATGCCGTCCGGGCCGTGGGTTTTATACAGCTGCGCCAGCGTCGATTCGGCATAGGCCGTGGCCATGCCCAGCAGCGCCACCACCCACATCCAGAAGATCGCCCCCGGCCCGCCAAGCGTCAGTGCCACCGCGACACCCGCGATATTGCCGGTACCAACGCGGCTGGCCAGCGACACGGTCAGCGCCTGAAAGGGCGAGATCCCGTCCTTGTCCGACTTGTCCGAGCCGGTGACGCAACGCAGCATCTCGCGGAAATGGACGACCTGGATGAAGCCCAGCCGAATGGTGAAATAGACCCCTACGGCCAGCAGGCCGTAGATCAGGACATAGCCCCAGAAGATATTGTTCAGAAAATCAATTACATGGTTCAGAATGTCCATCTTTTCCCCCTTGATCACGGGCCGCCCCAAAGGCGTCCCATCAAGGTTAACATTCCCGTGATCGGCAGCAAGGGCGAAGACTTGGCGCAGGCGCGGCTATTGGCCGATGGCGGGCGGATGCAGGGGCACCGGCATGTCCAACCCCTCCATCGCCCATTCATAGACGCGGGTATCGGTGCGGAAGGTCCAGATCCGGGCAGAGCCGATATCGACGATCTCGGTCACCACTGCGCACCACAGAAGCGACAGCACCAGTCCGGGCGCCGGCCCCGTCGCCCGGTCAGCCCGAACTGATAGCCGACGGCAGCGACACCCAGCAGGCTCATTACCAGCAGCAGCCAGATCACTTGGGCCGGCATCCGGTATTCCATCGCCAATCGCATCGCGGTTGAGGAATCGAAAACCGCGTTCATCGATCCCATCAGCGCGCTGACCGGATCGGTCGGGCTTTCGCGGATGCGTTGGGTCATCTGCGTCCAAAGCGCATTCTGAAGCGCGTTGGTTTCGGCATTGATCCGGGCAAGATCGGCCGAATCCCTCTCGGCCCCAACGTAAAGATAGCGCAGCTGCAGATAGTCGCGCAGGCCCGCGACCATGGCCACCGCCTGATCGCCGCCCACCGCATCGGCCTGCAGCAGGGCGGTGCCGATGGCATTGACCTCTTGCAGGGTCGCTTCGACCCGCCGCTCGAACCGCGAGCTGGCATTGGAGAGGTTGAGCGCCAGCACGAAGGCCAGCAGGCCCAGAATGCTGCCCACCACCAGCACGGCACCTTCATCCGCGCGTGCGCCGATCCGGGCGCGCCGGCGGCCGCCGATGCGCAGGCCGATTTCCAGCGCCAGCACCAGCCCCGTGAACAGGATGATCAGAAACAGGAGGCGGTTGTGAAACAGAAGATCCGAAAACCAGACGCCCATGGCGCGACCCTCAAGGCAGGGGCCCCGCGCGAGGGCGGGTTTTCCGCAGCATATTCAACACACACAGCGCAGCAAGCGAAAATGCCTGCGTCGCTCAGCGGGTGCGGGCGGCCGCCAGCGCCTCGGGCAAGATGGCGGCGAAGGCGTCCAGCTCGTCCTCGGGCCCGCAGGAGATGCGGATGCAGCGGTCCATCGGGGCCACGGCGGGCATGCGCGCGAAGATGCCCGCGCGGTCCAGCCCCGCCAGCACGGCGCGGGCAAAAGCGCCGTCACTGCCGCAGTCGACGGCCACGAAATTCGTGGCCGAAGGCAGCGCCACCAGCCCGTTTTCCACCGCAATCGCGCCAATACGGTCGCGGGCGCGGGCGACCTGCATGCGGATATGGGCCAGCCAGTCCTGATCGGCCAAAGCCGCCAGCGCGCCTGCCTGCGCCATCTTGTTCACCCCGAAATGGTTGCGGATGCGGTCAAAGCCCGCGATCAGCGGCGCGGCCCCGATGGCATAGCCGATGCGTGCCCCCGCCATCCCGTAAGCCTTTGAAAAAGTGCGCATCCGAATGACGCGCGGATCAGCGGCGTCGATCTGGGGAATGGCGCTATCGGGGGCGAATTCGGCATAAGCCTCGTCCAGAACCAGCAGCGCGCCGGGCGGGATGCGGTCCAGCATCGCCTCGACCACCGCGCCGTCATGCCAGCTGCCCATCGGGTTGTCGGGATTGGCCAGATAGATCAGCCGCGCCTGCACCTCGGCCGCGCGGGCCAGCAGGGCATCCGGGTCTTCGCGGTCTTCGCGGTAGGGCACCTTGGACAGCACCCCGCCAAACCCCGAAACGTGATAGTTGAAGGTCGGATAGGCCCCGTCCGAGGTCACCACCGCCTCGCCCGGCCCCACCATCAGCCGCACCAGCAGGCCCAGAAGCCCGTCGATCCCCTCGCCCACCACGATCTGATCGGGCGCGACGCCGTGATGCGCCGCCAGCGCATTGCGCAGGTCGTGGCTGTCGGGATCGGCGTATTTCCACGATTCGGCGGCGGCCTTGGCCATCGCCGCGATGGCGCGGGGCGAGGGGCCGAAGCCGTTCTCATTCGCGCCCAACCGGGCCACGAAGGGGGCGCCGCGCCGACGCTCCAGCGTTTCGGGGCCGGTGAAGGGCACGGTCGGCGGCAGGGATTCGGGGATCGGGGCAAAGCGCATCATTCGGCCTTCTCGTTCTGGCCGACCAGCGACCGGGCAACATCCTGAAGTTCTGCACGCGCGGCGTCGATCCCGGCCACGGCGGACACGACGGGCGCAGGCGCGCCGCCTGTACCGACCCAAGCCGCACCCACGACATAGGCCAGCAACAGCGCGGCCGCGACGGACAGCGCACGCGAAAAGCCCGCGCGGTAACCATCTGGCGCGGTTTGGGCGGCGGGCACGACCGCCGGCAGATCCGGGGCGGGCGGTGCCTGCGTCTGCAAGGTCGCGGCCAACCGCTCGGCATCGGGCAGCATCTTCACAATGCGCCGACGCGGCAGAGGCGGCAGCGTCGGGTTCGGCGCGATCGCGGGGGGCGGCACCTCGGCTGCGGCCCCGGCCAGCGTATCCTCGGCCAGCGGGCGCGCGGGCGCGGTGGCGAGGATCGGCGTCGGGCGCAGATCCCGCGCCGGAGCCGGGGTCGCCGGCTGGCGGCGGGTGATGACGCGAGGCTGCGAATCGTCAGGCGCGGTCACCGTGGTCGCGGGCCAATCGGTCGCGGGCGGCGGGGTCACGGCGGTCCGAGGCAGCTCGGCGGGTTTCGGCGCTTCGGCTATCGGATCGGCAGTCGGCTCGGCGGGGGGCGGGGTCGGTTTCGGCGTGGCGGCGACCGGATCGGCAGCCGGTGGGGCCGGATCAACCACCGGCGAATCAGCGGGCGCGGACCGGCGCGGCAGCGGATCCTCCAACCTGACGCCACGTCGCACGGACAGCTCGCGCGCGGTTTCCTCGCGCAGAATCGACAGCACATCGTCGGGCAGCGGGCGGCGCAGCGCCGGGGCATCGCCCAGATCGACAGCGGCGGCAGGCGCGGATTTCGGCGCGGGCGGGCGCAGATCGCTGGCCAGACCCCGCATTTGACGGATATCGGCGGGCTGATGCCAGACATGGCCGCAGGCGGAACACTCGACCTCGCGCCCCTCGGGCGGGATCATCTCGCTGGAAACGTCATACAGCGCGTTGCATTGGGGGCAAATCAGCCGCATGTGAGGTCCTGTCAAAAGCTGTGCCGTTTCTGGCATTCCTGCGCGGGCTGTTCTATCAACTGGGCGCCCGGCTTCCAAGCGCTGCGGCATGACAAGATACCAAGACCGATCCCGTGGAGGCCGCTTTGATCGAAATGCAGGACGTGTCCTTTGGCTATCGTGGCGGCGGCGCTTTGCTGTCGAACATCACGCTCAGCCTGCCTGCGGGATCGTTTCACTTCCTGACCGGGCCGTCCGGCTCGGGCAAGACCACCTTCCTGCGGCTGTGCTATGCCGACCTGCTGCCCAGCGGCGGCCGGCTGACGGCCTTCGGGCATGACGTCGCGGGCCTGTCGCGCGACGGCATCGCCATGCTGCGCCGCAAGGTCGGCGTGCTGCATCAGGACGCGCAGTTTCTGGACCACCTGCCGGTGGCGGAAAACATCGCGCTGCCGCTGACCGTCGCGGGCCAGCCTGTCGACATGAAGGCGCTGAAGGAATTGCTGGGCTGGGTCGCCATGACCAACCATGCCCGCGCCCTGCCGCCGTCCCTGTCGGGCGGCGAACGGCAGCGCGCAGCGCTTGCCCGCGCCGTCATCATGTCGCCCGATTTCGTGCTGGCGGATGAACCGACGGGCAACCTCGATTGGGATATGTCCATGCGCCTGCTGCAATTGCTGGTCGAGCTGAGTCGGTCCGGCAAGACGATCCTGATCGGGACCCATGACATGGACCTGAGCCGCGCCGCGCGTCAGATGGATGTGCAGGCGCGGGTGCTGCGGATTTCGGGGCGGCGCGTGCAACTGGCGGGGGCAGACCTATGAGAGGCGATCTTCGGCATGTCGACTGGCGCAGCCTGTGGCGCGGCCTGATCGGGCGCGATGGCAGCGTGGCGGGGCGGATCGTGCCTTCGACCGGTTTCACCGCGCAGCTGACGCTGCTGACGGCGGGCGCGATGGCGTTTCTGGCGGTCTTCGCGCTGGCTTTGTCCTTCGCCACCGGGCGGCTGGCGGATCGCTGGTCGCAATCGCTGGCGCAGACGGTCACGGTGCGCATCTCGGC
>RRZT010250658.1_pt1 | contig 22391 bp, 23 predicted proteins | sample 2165551 | NCBI WGS metagenome assembly RRZT01 (sample SAMN10456910, study PRJNA506462) | wastewater metagenome | biome: wastewater; feature: sludge; material: wastewater sludge; isolation source: wastewater sludge with Escherichia coli K12::gfp cells carrying plasmid... | place: USA: Moscow, Idaho... | reverse complement strand
TCCTGGTGCGCCCGCCGCTGGTGCTGGGGCAGGACGCGATCAGCGACGCCGCCACGGCAACCGTGACGCCCACCCTGGAGGACGCGTCCGGCCCGGTGATCGTGGTGCGCCCGCCCGCGGGGACGCCGTCCCGCGACGTCCTGATCGTGTTCTATCCGGGCGGCCTGGTCCGCCCGCAGGCCTACGAGTGGCAGGCCCGCGTCCTGGCGACGCACGGCTACACGACGGTCATCCCGGAGTTCGCATTCGACCTAGCCGTCACCGACTCGGGCCGCGCGACCGCCCTCATCGAACGCTACGGCGCCGGCCAGAAGGTTGTGCTCGCCGGGCATTCCCTGGGCGGGGCGATGGCTGCCCAGTACCTCGCCGACGAACTCCGCTCCGGACGCCAGCCCGCCGCGGGCCTCATCTTGGAGGCGTCCTATCCGCCCGACGGCGCCGACCTCACCGGCGCCTCGTTGCGGGCGCTGAGCGTGCGCGCCGAACACGACGGCGTCGCGGACGCCGCCAAGGTCACCGCCGGAATGGCGCTGCTCCCCTCCGGTAGCCGCGAGGTCGTCGTCCCGGGCGCCGTGCATTCCTTCTTCGGTCGGTACGGCCCCCAATCCGGCGACGGCGTCCCGACTGTCTCCCGCGCCGACGCCGAGGCCGTCATCACCGGAAGCGTCCTGGAGTTCCTGGCAGGGATCTGACCGGTCCTCCACCGGGGCCGAGCCCGATGCCGGGTCAGCGGCCGCTGGAGAGGAACTGCCGCGTGCGCTGCACGAGAAACACGCACCGCGCCCACAGCAGGCGGACGGGACCCAGCGGGTGCCCGACCCGGGCCTCCATGCGCTCGCGCCGCAGCGCGAAGGACGCCATCGCTCCGCCGCCGAACGCCCGCCGCAGTCCAGGATGCGCGCTGAGCGTACGGACGCGCCACCACCACCAGAGGGCCCGGGCACCATGCAGGCCGCGCGACCCGTCGAGGTCGTCGACGACGAGCAGGACGGCGGCGATGGCCCGGCGCACCTCCGGGTCGGCGCGGGCCGCGTGCTCCCGCAGCCGATCCAGCACCTGCGCGTCCTGGTTGCGAAGCCGCTGCACGTCCAGAGCCGCCCGCAGCGGCGGGACGAGCAACCGGTACTGGTTGTCCACGATCAGCGCGTGGATGATGGCGTGCAGGCACGACAGGAACGGCGTGAACCGAGGCCCGCTGGGAGTGTCGGCCAGGTTGGCGAGCAGCAGATGCTCCGGGAGCAGCGGATCGAACTCGGACTGCAGAACGCTGCGGTGAAGCTCGATCGAACCCGCATGCCCGTCTTTGACCAGCGGCGTGAGCTGGTGCTGATCCGGCAGGACGGTGACCGACTGATACTCCTGCGCGGAGGCGTCCCGGTAGCCCAGGGACACCAGCACCGCGTGCGCGTCGCCCACCCGGGCGGCCGGGCGGATGATCACGTCGAGGTCGGTCATGGTGCGGCCGTCGGCGTCGCCGTGCTCCAGCAGGGCCGCCCCCTTCAGCGGGATCGCGGTGATGCCCGCGGCGTCCAGGTGTGCGCACACAGCGGCGAGCTGGTCCGACAGGTCCCGGGCCCGGCGTTGGGCGAGCCGGTAGGCCACCTCGGCCGCGGCATCCGGGGACACGTCGGCGCCGCGTCCCGACAGGTGCACGGCCAGCCCCTCAGGGATCGAATCCCCGCGGGTCCGCGTCAGCCGCCGCCCCAGGTCGGAGAGGATGCGCAGGTCCTCCGCGAGGCCCGTCACCGCAGGGCTCAGTTCCCCGCCGGACGCCGGATCGCGCAGGAACCCCACCAGCCGGGTCGCGGGGTCACGAGAGGGCATCGAGCGCGTCCAGGGTCGACTCGTCGGCGTGCCCGGTGAGCGTCACGCAGCGGGTGGTGCGCTGGAGCCGCGCCAGTTCGCCGACGAGCGCCGCCCGGTCGAGCGACAAGGAAGCGGCCTCGGTGCCGAGTTCGGCGACCACCTGAAACGGCGAAGCATCGCTGAGGGTGGGGGCGCCCTCGCCGGGAGCCAGCAGCACGAGCAGATCGGGGGCGCGTGGCGCCACCGGCGGCGGCACCGCGAACAATGCGCCCGGGTCGACAGCCGTGACCGGAGGGTCGTAGTCCAGCACGGCGGCGGTGTCGCGGGCTGGCCCGGGCAGCGACTCCCGCGAGGAGTGCTTCAGGTGCAGGCGACGCGGCAGCCCCACGCACAGGCCGCCCCGGATCAGGACGCCCTCATCGGAACCGATCGTCGCGCCGCGCGCCGCCCACCGGATCGCCAGCGTGGTCTTGCCCGCCCCGGAACGCCCGGCGATCAGGATGCGCCGCCCACCACGATCGACCTGGGCGGCATGGAGCCGGACCCATCCGCGTTCGCGCGCCCGATCCATCAGCGCGTTGTGCGTGTGCCCGTACGCCTGCTCCGCCCGCGCCAGCGGGGAGCGGAACCGGAGCGTCTGATCGACGCCCCCGCCCGCGATCCGGAGTCCGTTGCCGGGCAGCGCGGTGAACGCCAGCGCATCCTCGGCGGGAAACGGCGACCGCAACGAGTGGTCCAGCAGCCACAGAGGATCGCCCTGCGGTGCGGTCACCGTCACCGCCAGCCACAGGTAGTCGCTGCGCGCAGTCCTCACCCGGCGATGGCACCGATCGCGCGGAACTGGTCGAGTGCCCGCGTGGTGATGTCGGCGGCCTGGGCTGTGTCCACCTCGAGGACGCGGGCGACAGCGTCGGTGACCGTCTCGAAATCGCGCCCCTCCACGAGTTCCCAGACCAGGGTGGCCGGCCCGTTGAGATGATGCAGGACCTGCTGACCGGCGTCGAAGAGGACCACGCCGTCGTCGAGGTCGTTGACTTCGAATGCGGCGTTGCGGGTGTACGTCATGGTTGTCTCCTGAACCTGCCTGCGTAAGGGAGTTCGTCGGTGGGCCGGGGCTGTGCCGGGGCCAGTGCGGGGGCGACGAGCGCGTACGTCGCCAGGCCAGCCTGGGCGGCCAGTTCGGCGAGCCAGGCGTCCGCGTCGGCGTCGTCCCAGGCGTCCCAGGCGTCGAGGTCGTCGAGGTCGGGAAGCGCCCCCAGCAGGCGCTCGCGGGCGTCCGGGTGGATGACGACCGCGAGGCTGGCCGGGCGGGACGTCCGGCCCACGAGCGAGCCCGGGAAGGCGGGCGTCTCGACCTCGCTGGCCGCCAGGGACAGCACATCCCACGGCCGATCCTGCAGATCGGACAGGGCAGCCCGCAGGAGCGCGCCGAGATCCCGGGAGGCGTGGACGCCGCTGCGGAGGAGGATCACGGGACCGTCGAGGGCCGCGGGCTCGCGCAGGGCCCGCGCCCAGCCCGAGAGGTAGGCCGTCTCAGGAGGAAGACAGGGCACGGGACCGAGGCGGTGCATCGTCGTCCCCATCCCGATGCTGGCCCAGGCGCGGTAGCTGGGTTCCCAGGTGGGGAGCGCTGCTGGTGGAATGATGCTCCAGCCGGCGACCGGGAGCGGGGCCTCGGCCGCGGTCAGCCAGGCGTCCAGGGCGACCCGTTCGTCGGGTTCGCCCAGCAGGGACGCCGCGGCGCTCTGGCCGGTGGCCCCGGGGGTGACGATGGCGGCCAGTGGGCGTTCGTTGACCGTTCCCCACACGACGCGGCCGGGCATGCGGGCGGCCAGGTCGGCCAGCCGGTAGAAGACGTCCGCCGAGAGCGGCAGGGCCTCATCCAGCACCACCACCGACCGCCAGTGACGCACCTGCGCCACCTGGGCCGCAGCGCGGCGTCCCTCAGTCCACCAGTCCTGCCCCTCTTCGCCGCGGGGCATGGGGATGCGGCGCACCGCCAGGCCGTGCTCGTCGAGTTTCGCCAAGGCGTTGCGCCACGGGCCGACGCGGTCGTCGTCGCTGCACACGCATACGCCGTCGAAGCGCAGGCCGGGGTGGTCGAGGCGCTCCTCCACCTGGACGCGCAGGGCGTCGTAGGCGGTGTCGCCGAGTAGTTCGGTGAAGTGCCGGTGCACCGGGCGCAGGTCCCACCCGAGTTCGCGCCACGCTGCCAGATAGTTGTTGATCCGGTCGTGGTGGTTGAGTCGGTAGGGGACGCCGCGCGGGCGGGGGAACCGGTGGTGCCACCGCAGATCGGGTAGGCACAGCGTCCGGCCACCCTGGCGGCGCACCAACGCATGGACGTAGCCCTCTTCGCCGCCGAACCCCATGAAGCGGGGGTTGATCCCGGGCCAGTGGGCGCGCGCCATGGCGAACAGGGCCAGCCCCTGGGAGGGATGTCGAAGGGCTCTCCGCCCGGCTCACGTCCCCGGTCGTCGATGCCCCAGACACCGAACATGCCCTGGCGGAAGCCGGGGTTCATCTGCGTCGAGATGATCGTGCCCGTGGCCGTGGTCAGGGGGCCCTGGACCAGATCAGCGCTGTCGGGATGCGCGTCGATGAACGCCAGCAGGGCGTCCAGGGCGCCGGGGGCCAAGAGGACGTGGCTGTCCAGCACGAGCACCCACGGGGTGCGGGACAGCGAGAACAGCGCATCCCGCACGGCCGTGGAGCGTACTTCCGTGTAGGGCACGTAGCGGACCGGCGGGTCCGCGTACTCCTCCGCGAGCCGCCGCAGCGGCTCGGCCTCGACGCCCTCGGGATGGTTGTCGAGGATGAGCACCTCGCACCGCTCCATCGCGTCGGGGTGGTGCAGCAGCAAGGACGTGACCGTGAAGTAGGCGCCGTCGAAGTCGTCGTAGGTCGCCAAGCCGATCGTGAGCAGGCGGGGCGCCACCTCGGTGTGCGTGACCTCGGACTGAGCCGGCGCGTGGCGCGCCTGGGTGAGTTCCTTCAACCGGCCAGCGAGCGCCTCGTCGAGGCGTGACGATTCCATGGGTGACACCTGATCCGCGATGGACCGCGTCAGACCTGCTGCGTGGTCTCCGTCGACGGAAGGGTCGTCGTGGTGGTCGTCGTCGAGGTGGTGACGCCGAGGGTCGGGCTGGGGCTGGCCGTGGTCTCCGGGTTCTCCGTGGTGGTCGTCGTCGGGTCCGTGGTGGGCGCGGCGGTGGTCCCGGGCGTGGCCGTGGTGGCGGAGGCGGTCGTCGAGCCGCTCGGGACGGTCGTCGTCTGCCCGGAAATGTTGGGGGTCTCGGCGAGGACGGTCGTGCCGCCGAGGCCGAGGGTCGTCACGACCGGGAGGGAGAACGCGGACGCCACCAAGGCTCCCTTGACGACGGAACGACGGGACGGCTCGATGACATCCAGCGGGCTCTGGGACGGGTCTGCGGACATGACGGTTCCTCCTGTGGAACGTGATGGGCGAGTGACTCGAAGCTCAGTATGGGCCCGCTAAACCGTCTCTGGCAAGGAGACACACCCGGTGTCACCCGTACGGGAACGTCACCGCGGCCCCGATGGTGGCCCTGCGTCGGTGGCGGGTGCTGGGGGAGAGCGCGGTTCTCGGCGGGGACCCCCGCGCGCAGCAATCACAACGGCGTCCTGGATAACGATTCGGTTGCGGCCCTTGACGATGAGAGCGCTTTCCTCTGTGATGGGAACACGGCCTGAGAGCGCTCTCAGAAACGGTGGTGGAGCAGCGCCAGGGTCCTATGACAAAGGAGTCTCCATGCGTTCACGAATCATCACGGGGGTCGCGGCGATCGCCGGCGCGGCCCTGTTGATGGCGGGGTGTAGTTCGAGCCCCGCCACCCCGACCGCCGGGACGGACGAGAAGATCACGCTCACCGTCGCCACGTTCAACGAGTTCGGCTACGACAACCTCCTGGCCGAGTACACGACACTGCATCCCAACATCACCGTCACCGAGAAGAAGGCCGCCACCAGCAACGAGGCGCGCGAGAACTTCAGCACCAAGCTCGCCGCCGGCTCGGGGCTGTCCGACATCGAGGCCGTCGAGGTCGACTGGCTGCCCGAGATCATGGAGACGGCCGATCTGATGACCGACCTGAGCTCGTCCGACGTGCAGGGCCGCTGGCTGGACTGGAAGGTCAAGCAGGCCACGACGACCGACGGCAAGCTGCTGGGGTACGGCACCGACATCGGCCCGGAAGCGGTCTGCTACCGCGCCGACCTGTTCGAGAAGGCCGGGCTTCCCTCCGATCCGGACGCCGTGGCGAAGGCCATGGGTTCGTCGTGGGGCGACTACTTCGCGCTGGGTAAGAAGTTCGTCCAGGCCAGCCCCGGCGTGGCCTGGTACGACTCGGCCGACGCCACCTTCCAGGGCATGGTGAACCAGGTCCCCAACGCGTTCTCCTCCACCGAGCCCGAGGAGACGATCATCCCGCTGGCGCAGAACACGGCGATGCGGAACATGTACGACCAGGTGCTGACGGCCTCGAACACCGACAAGCTGTCCGCTGGGCTGGCCCAGTGGAGCACCGACTGGCAGCAGTCCTTCCAGAACAACGGGTTCGCCACGATGCTGTGCCCGGCGTGGATGACGGGCGTCATCGAAGGCAACGCCAAGGGCGTGACCGGCTGGAAGATCGCCAACGTGTTCCCGGGCGGTGGCGGCAACTGGGGCGGATCCTTCTTGACCGTCCCCGCGCAGGGCAAGCACGTGGCCGAGGCCAAGGCGCTCGCTGACTGGCTGACCGCCCCGGAGCAGCAGATCAAGGCGTTCAAGGCCAAGGGCACCTTCCCCAGCCAGGTCGCCGCGCTGACGAACTCCGACCTGCTGAATGCCACCGCGCCGTTCTTCAACGACGCCAAGACCGGTCAGATCTTCGCCGACCGGGCCAACGCGGTGACGGTGGTGCCGTTCAAGGGGCGCAACTACTTCGCGATCCGGCAATCCATCTCCGACGCCATCAATCGGGTGGACGTCGACCACACCGATGACGCCGCATCCTCCTGGGAGAAGGCGGCCAAGGAAGTCGCAGCCCTGGGCTGAGATCCGACGGGCCGTGCGGGTGCCCACCTGGGTGTCCGCACGGCCCGCCGCCCCCTCTCCCTGAGCCGAAGGAGCAACTGCTGTGGTGACCCCGCTCGCGCCGACCTCAGTCTGGCGCAGCCGCATGTCTCGCTGGGACGTCAAGACCGCCCCCTACCTCTACGTGGCCCCGTTCTTCCTGCTGTTCGCCCTCGTCGGCATGTTCCCCCTGCTCTACACGGCCTTCGTGTCGTTGCACAGTTGGGGGCTCCTGACGGGGAACCGGGGCTTCACGGGGCTGGACAACTATGCCGCTGTGCTGGGATCCGACCGCTTCTGGCAGGCCATGGGGAACACGTTCAGCATCTTCCTGCTGTCCTCGGTCCCGCAGGTCCTGGTGGCGTTGTTCATCACGGCCGTGCTGGACGCCAACCTTCGCGCCAGGACGCTGTGGCGCATGGGCGTCCTGGTGCCGTACGTGGTGGCCCCCGTCGCGGTCGGCCTCATCTTCAATCAGCTGTTCGCCGATCAGTCCGGGTTCGTCAACGCCGTCCTCACCCAGGTGGGCCTCGACCCGATCGGCTGGCACAAGGACGCGCTCGCCTCGCATCTGGCCATCGCCACGATGGTGAACTTCCGCTGGACCGGGTACAACACGCTCATCCTCCTGGCCGCGATGCAGGCCATCCCGAGAGACGTGATCGAGGCCGCGGTGGTCGACGGCGCGGGCAGGCTGCGCACCTTCCTCTTCGTCACGCTGCCGATGCTGCGACCCACCCTCATCTTCGTCATCATCACCTCCACCATCGGCGGCCTGCAGATCTTCGACGAGCCGCGGATGTTCGACCAGATCGGGTTGGGCGGCGCCGACCGGCAGTGGATGACGGTGACCATGTACATGTACGAGGTCGGCTGGGGCAACCAGCGCAACTTCGGGATGGCGTCCGCGGTCGCCTGGATCCTGTTCGTGGTGATCGTCGCCTTCGCCCTGATCAACTTCGCACTCACGCGCAGGATCGCCACCTCGGCCGAGCCTCGCCGTCCCCGGAAGGGCCACCGATGAGCGCTCACGAACTATCCATCCCGATGATCGAGCAGACGGCGGGACGCGGCGCGGCGCGGGCGGCCCGCCGCCGCCGGGCGCGGGCCGAGCAGGGCGGACGCCGGCCGGGCTGGGCGACCTATGCCTTCCTGGTCGCGGTGCTGCTCATCTCGGTGTTCCCGCTCTACTACGCGGTTCTGCTGGCGAGTTCGACCGCCGCGGACATCGCGCAGAATCCGATCCCTTCGCTGATTCCGGGCAATCACCTGATCGAGAACTTCGTCCGCGTGGTCACCTCGGACATCCGGTTCTGGCAGGCCGTCCTCAACTCGGTGATCGTCGCGGTGATCACGTCGGTCTCGGTCGTCTTCTTCGCCACGCTGGCCGGGTTCTCCTTCGCCAAGCTGCGGTTCCGCGGCCGCCAGGGGCTGCTGGCCTTCGTGATCGGCACCATGGCGGTCCCCACCCAGCTCGGCATCATTCCGTTGTTCATCGTGATGGCCCGGCTGGGCTGGACCGGCCACCTCGTCGCGGTGATCGTGCCCGGCATGGTGACGGCGTTCGGCGTGTTCTGGATGACCCAGTACCTGTCGGAGGCGTTGCCGTACGAGCTGATCGAGGCCGCCCGGGTCGACGGCTGCTCGATGATCGCGACGTTTTGGCACGTCGCGCTCCCGGCCGCGCGGCCCGCGGCGGCGATGCTGGCGCTGTTCACCTTCGTGGCGTCCTGGACGAACTTCTTCTGGCCCTTCGTGGTCCTCGGCTCGTCCAACCCGACGCTGCCGGTCGCGCTGCAGTTGCTGCAGGCGTCCCACTTCAAGGACATGTCCTTGATCATGGCGGGCGTGGTGTTGGCCACGTTGCCGCTGCTGTTGCTGTTCATGGTGGCGGGGCGCCACCTCGTCTCGGGAATCATGCAAGGAGCAGTCAAAGGATGACCATGATCGCTTTCCCCGCGGGCTTCCGCTGGGGCACCGCCACGTCGGCCTACCAGATCGAGGGTGCCGCCCGGACCGGGGGCCGCACCCCGTCCATCTGGGACGACTTCTGCGCAGTCCCGGGTGCCATCGCGGGCGGGGAGGACGCCGACGTGGCGGTGGACCACTATCACCGCTACGGCGAGGACGTCGCCTGGATGGCCCGGCTCGGGCTGGACACCTACCGATTCTCGGTGAGCTGGTCCCGCGTCCTGAGGCCCGACGGCACGCCCAACCCTGCTGGCCTCGACTTCTATTCGCGGCTGGTGGACGCCCTGCTGGAGGCGGGCATCGACCCCTGGCTGACGCTCTACCACTGGGACCTTCCCTCCCATCTGCCCGGCGGCTGGTTGTCGCGTGACACCGCGTTCCGGTTCGCGGAGTTCGCCACGCTCATGCACGGCGTCCTGGGAGACCGGGTGCGGATCTGGACGACGCTGAACGAGCCGTGGTGCTCGGCCTTCCTGGGGTACGCGTCCGGCGAGCACGCTCCGGGGCACACCGACCCGGGTGAGGCGATCACGGCCGCGCATCATCTGCTGCTGGGCCACGGCCTGGCCGTCGCGGCGCTGCGGGCCGCCGACCCCCAGGCGCAGGTGGGGATCACGCTGAACTTCGGCCCGGTCGAGCCCGCCGATCCGGAGGCGGCCGCCGACGTCGATCTGGCCCGCAGGATCGACGGGACGGCGAACCGTTACTTCCTCGATCCGCTGTTCACCGGCGCCTATCCGGCGGACGTGGTGGCCGACCTCGGCCCGCTCGGCCCTGATCGGGTGATCCAGGACGGCGACCTGGCCGCCATCTCGGCGCCGCTGGATCTGCTGGGGGTGAACTACTACACGACGTCGATGGTCCGTGCGCCGCGGCCGGGGGAGCACGCCGATCAGCCGCTGGTGCGAGGCCGGGTCCTGGCGAGCCCGCACGTGACGGCGCCCGAGGCCGTCACGGTGAGCCGGGCGATTCCGGTGACGGCGATGGGCTGGGAGGTGGATCCGGAGGGCCTGTACCGTCTCCTCACCCGGCTTCAGCGCGAGTACACCGGTCCGGCAGGCGTCCCGTTGTTCATCACCGAGAACGGTGCTGCCTACGACGACAACCTGGTGTTGCCAGACGGCACGGTGGACGACTCCGATCGCATCGCCTATCTGGACGCCCACCTGCAGGCGGCGTCCCGGGCGGTGGCCGACGGGGTGGACCTGCGCGGGTACCTGGCGTGGTCGCTCGTGGACAACTTCGAGTGGGCGCACGGATTCGGGCGCCGGTTCGGGATCCTGGGCGTCGACACCGACCTGCGCCGCACGCCCAAGTCGAGCGCCCACTGGTATAAGGAAGTGGTGCGTAGTTCACGGATCGAACCCTGAGGTGGGGGGCTCCGGGCCCAAGCAAGCCGGCGGCGAGCCGCTGCCGCCCACCCTGGAGGACGTCGCCCAGTTGGCCGGGGTGTCGCGTGCCACCGTCTCGCGGGTCGTGAACGGGGCCCGGCTGGTGGCGCCGGCGACGGTCGAGCAAGTGCGCGCTGCGATCGAGAAGCTCCAGTACCAACCGAATCCGGCTGCGCGCGCCCTGGTGACGCGGCGGACGGGCGTCATCGCGGTCGTGGTCCCGGAGGCGGGCGAGCGCGAGTTCGCCGACCCGTTCTTCCCTCAGCTGTATCGCGGGGCGCTCGTCGGCTTCCACGACACGGACCTTCAGGTGGTGCTCGTGATCGCGGAACCGGGCGACCGTGACGAGCGGGTGCTGCGCTACCTGGGGTCCGGGCATGTGGACGGGGCGATCGTCGCGTCCCATCACGGCCCGGCGCTGGGACGAGCGCTGGCCCAGATGGCGATGCCGTCGGTCTTCGTCGGGGATCCGGAGATCCCCGGCCTGCTGTACGCCGACATCGACCAGCAGGCGGCAGCCCGGCGTGCCACCGAGTTCCTGATGAGTCGCGGAGCGCGCCGCCTGGGCAGCGTCACCGGCCCCCTGGACATGGCTGCGGCCGCCAAACGGCTCCAGGGCTTCGATGCGGCGGTCCGAGCGGCAGGGTTGTCGGCGGATCGCGTCGAGAGCGGCGGCTTCACCGTCGAGGGCGGACTGGCCGCGACGCGCAGCCTGCTGCAGCGCTACCCGGATCTCGACGGGCTGTTCGTGGCGAGCGACCTGATGGCCACCGGGGCCCTGCAGGCGCTCCGGGAGGCGGGCCGTCGGGTGCCCGATGACGTCCGGGTGGTCGGGTTCGACGATTCGGCCCTCGCCCTGCAGAGCGATCCGGCCCTCACCACCATGACGAACCCGGCGTCCCTGCTGGCCAGCGAGGCGGCCCGCCTGCTGATCGGGCTGCTGTCGGGGGAGCGGCCTGGTTCGCCCGTGTTCCTGACGAGCGAACTGGTCGTGCGAGACTCCGCCTGAGCCGGTTCGTCGGCGGCGGGCAGGGGCGCCCGCGACGCGCTCAGGCCAGGCCGGATTGGAAGGCGATCACGACGAGCTGGGGCCGGTCGCGGGCGCCGAGTTTGAGCAGGATGTGACTCACGTGGGTGCGGGCGGTCGCCTTGGTGATGAACAGTCGACCGGCGATCTCGTCGTTGTTCAGCCCCTGTCCGACCAGGCTGAGGACTTCACGCTCGCGGTCGGTGAGGTCGGCCAGTCCCGGGTGGGGCGCGGCGGACGAGCGGCGGCGTCCGGGCGCGAACGCGGCGATCACACGACGCGTCACCGTGGGCGAGAGCAGGCTTTCTCCCGAGGCGGCGGCCTTGATGCCCCGGACGATGTCCTCGGGGTCGGCGTCCTTGATGAGGAACCCGGACGCCCCCGATTCGAGGGCCGCGAACACGTATTCGTCGAGTTCGAACGTCGTGAGCATGACGACGTGGGTGTCGGCCAGCGTCGGATCGGCGGAGATGGTCCGCAGCGCGGTGAGCCCGTCGGTGCCGGGCATCCGGATGTCCATCAGCACCACCGCCGGACGCAGTCGACGCGCCAGCGTGACGGCTTCGGCGCCCTCGGACGCCTCCCCGATGACGGTCATGCCCGGCTCGGACGCCACCAGGGCCCGCAAGCCCATCCGGACCAGCGGCTGATCGTCGACGAGGAGGACGCCGATCTCCGGGTGCTCCTGGCCGATCGGCGGCTGGTCCTCGGTCATGCGTCCCTCCCGGTGCGTGGCAGCGCGGCGGTCACCACGAAACTCGCGGGCCGCCGCTCCACCTCCAGGGTGCCACCCAGTGCCACGACCCGCTCGCGCATGCCGCGTAGGCCTCCGCCCTCGATGACGGGCGTCGCCGCGCCCGCGGCCAGGGAGTTCACCACGGTGATGACCAGGGTGGACGGGTCGCGGCGGATGCCGACGCTGACCGGTTCGCCCGCCGCGTGACGGACCGCGTTCGTGAGCGCCTCCTGCACGATCCGGTAGGCGGCCGCCTGCTCGGCGGCGCCGATCCCCACCGCGTCCGGCAACGGGGAGAGGGTCACGGCGACGCCACCCGCGCGCACATCGTCGACGAGGGCAGCGATGGCGGGGATGGTCGGGGTGGGGGCCCGCGGCGCGTCGTCGGCCTCGAAAGCGCCCGCGTCCCCGCGGAACACTCCCAGCGTGTGCCGCAGTTCGGCCAGCGCGTCCTTCGAGGCCCCCCGGATCGCCTCCAGGGACGCCTTCACCTGCGCCGGGTCGTTGTCGAGCACCCGCAGCGCCACCCCGGACTGCAGCGAGATCATCGACAGCGAATGCCCCACCACGTCGTGGATCTCCCGGGCCAGCCGCAGCCGCTCGTTCGCCGCAGCCCGCTCCAGCGCGTCCGCGCGTTCTCGCAGGGCCGCCTGGCGCCGCGAGGACAGCACGGCGACGCCGAGGGCGGGCAGCAGCGTCCAGATCGTTCCCGAGAACAGGATCCGCCAGGTGCTCAGGTCCTCGGTGTCGATCTCCTTCGACGCAAACCCGGCGCACGCCACCATCACCGGCACCGCCACGAAGTAGGGGGCGGCCGCCCGCAGCCCGAGGCGTCCCACCAGAATGGAGGTCGCCAGCGCGGCCGGAAGGTACATCCCCATGTAGGGTCCGCCCACCAGGCCGTAGCCGATCAGCCCCGCGGCGGCGGCGAGGAACCCGACCCGTGGCCAGCGCCGCATCGCCACCAGAGATGCGGCGACGAGGACGGCGCACGCCACCATCCGCGGATCGAGGGCGGCCGAGCGCCCTTCACCCGGGAAGGAGCGGCGAAACTGCATGTGGACGCCCACCGTCGCGACGCCGATCATCGACACGCCGGCGATGAGGGCGGCGAGGACATGCCCTGCCCACGGGCCCGCGCGTCGACTCATGCCGCGAAGCCTACGGCCCGGTTGCGCCGGGGCGGATCGGCCGAGGCGCCTACGCTCGCGGACGTATCCGACGTACGTAGAGATGCGTAGAGGGGCGCTGCGAAGTTCAGCTTCGGTCCCGATGGTTGGCGGGCCGCCGTCGCGTTCCATGGATGGCATGACAACGACTCTGATCCCGCTCCACATGGGCGGCCATGGCCTGTTCTTCCTGTTCCCCCTGCTGCTTCCGTTGCTGCTGCTCGGCCTCGCGCTGTTCCTGCTGCTGCGCAAGGGCCGCCTCGGCCCCGTTCGGTTCGCCCCGGGCGCTCACGGTCGCGGCCCCGGCCGTCCGTTCGGCCCCTACGGACCCACCGCAGAGGATGAGGCACTCGCCCGCCTCGCGGAGCGTCTGGCCAACGGCGACATCACGCCGGAGGAATACCTGGAGCGCAGCAGCGTCCTGCGCAAGTCGGATCCCACCGACCCGACCGCTTCGACCGGAAAGGCGTAAGCCATGGGCCTTCTGCTGATTCTGCTGTTGTTCCTGTTCGCCCTCTCCCGGGTGGGCCGCATCGGTCCCTTCGAGTGGGCTGGCCCGGTGCGTCGCTTCGGCCCGCCGCCGTGGGCCTATCACGGGGCGTTCGGCCCCCAAGGTCCCGCTCCCGAGGCGGGTGAGGACGCCGGTCGCGTCCGGCCGCCGTTTGGTCCGCCCGCCGACCCCGAGCGCATCCTGGCCCGTCGCCTGGCCGACGGCGAGATCAGCTCCGATGACTACCTGGAGCGGCTCAGCTTGATCCAGTCCCGCTGAGGGGAGCCTCGGGCAGCGCCGCCCCCGGCGCCGCCTGTGGTGACGGTGGCCTGTACCGAGAACCACGGTGGGGTCTGACGACGGACGCTTGGTGCGCCCACCGTCAGACCCCACGCTGGTGTTCGAGCGTTAGCGTTTCACCAACTCGACGAGGTAGCCGTCGAGATCCCGAATCAGCAAGGACGTCTGCCCCAGCTCCGGCATGCAGACCGGTGGCGAGACAACGATGGCCCCCAGGTCGAGCGCTCGCTGTTGGTACTGCGCCGGATCGGCGACCCGCCATGCCAGGTGGTGCGGCTCGGGAACGTCGGGCGACCGAGGTGCGGCAGCCGAGACGGGCTCGAGGTAGCTGATCAGTTCCAGCCGCACACCCTGGCCTGCTGCGAGGTACTGAATGGTGTGATCCGACAGCGGGACCCGGTCCAGCACGGTGAGGTCGAGCAGGCGGCTGTAGAACGCGGTCGCGCGGTCCAGGGACGCGACGACCAAGGCCGCATGGTCGAGCTGGGAGGGAGCCGGGGCGTCACCCGTGGATCCGGTCACGTGCTCAGTCATAGAGCAGGATCGAGATCTTGGAATCGGTGATGTTGGACTTGTCGTACCAGTGCGAACCCGTGTCGACATTGGCGACGGTCTTGCCCTGAGAAGCGCTGACGGCCAGCTCAACCGCCTTGTACCCCATCTGGTAGGGATCCTGGGTGACGGAGCCGAGGAAGGCGCCTGACGCGACGGCCGCCTTCTGCGATGCGCCCGCATCGAAGCCGACCACGAACAAGTTCTTGTACTTGCCCGTCTCGCGGTTGAGCTCAGTCGCATCCCCCGTGGCGCTGATGACGCCGTTGACCGCATCCTGGTTCGCTGCGAACACACTCACCAACCCGTCGGTGGTGAGGGTCTTGGTGGCTGCGGCCTGGATGTCGGCCTGGCTCGTGGTCGGCGGCACCGTGACGACGACCTTGACCTTCGCGGCGCTGGTGGACGGCTTGGTCCACTTCTCCTGCCCCGACACGTCAACGGAGCCGGCGAGACCGGGGAGCTTCTCCGTCTCAGCGACGGCCGCCTTCACGAAGCCGTTGACGCGCTGCACGATGGAACCCGACGTGGAGTCCTGGGCCAGCACGCCGATCACGGCGGGCTTCTCGGTGGTGCCTGCGGCGAGGGCCTTCTGCACGTCGGTGTTCGCGATCAGGTTCGTGGCCACATTCGCACCGGCGGCCTCGTTGTCGGTTGCTGCAGTCGCGACCACGGCGCCGGACGTGTCGCCGGGGACCCCGGAGTCGAAGCCGATCACCGGGATTCCGGCCGACTTGGCCTGGGCGAGCGTGTCCTGCACGGCATTGGGGTCGCTGGCGGCCAGGGCGATGGCTGCGGGCTTCTGGTTGACGGCGGAGGCGAGCTGTTCCACTTGCTGGGGGATGTTGCTCTCGGCGTCGGGGCCGTTCGTGGTCAGGGAGACGCCCAAGGCGTCGGCTGCATCCTGTGCACCCTTGAACGCCGCTTGGTAGAACTGGTTCTGGTAGCTCTTGGAGATGATGATCACCTTCGGCTTGCCCCCGGCCGACTGCGTGGCGGCGGAGTTGGCTCCGCCGCAGCCGGTCAGCGCCGCGAGCGTCACGGCTGCGCCGAGTGCGATCGCGAGGGTCTTCTTCCTTTTCATGTGTTTCCTTCTGTGTGTGTCGCTGCCGAGTGGCAGCGGTGGGTGGACATCCCGCGAGGGGACGACGGTGGGTGGGGTCAGGAGCGACGGAGGCGGCGCGTCCGCACGACATCGAGGAGGACGGCCAGGATCACGACGACGCCGATGAGGACTTGCTGCCACTGCACCGGGAGTTCCATGGAGAGCAGGCCGGTCTTCAGGACGCTGATCACGAAGACGCCGATCAGGGTTCCCCACAGTGACCCGATGCCGCCCGCGAGGGACGTTCCACCGATGACCGCCGCCGCGATGGCGTACATCTCTTGGCCATTGCCGGTTTGCGGCGTGATGGAACTGAAGGTGGCCGCGTAGATCACTCCGGCGAGGCCGCAGAAGAGGCCGTTGATGACGTAGACCCAGACTTTCCAGTAGGACACCTGCACCCCGGACAAGGAGACCGCCTCCTCGTTGGAGCCGATGGCGTACGTGTAGCGGCCGAGCTTCGTCCGGGTCAGGAGGAACCAGGCGAGCCCGAAGAACAAGGCGAGCCAGATCGCCCCCATGGGGACGTCTCCCCACTTATAGATGACGTTCTTGAATCCGCCGTCGGGGGTACCGAGGCTCGGGTAGGTCTGCGTCTGCACCTTGGCGACGACCGCGCACAATCCGAGCGAGACGAACTGCATGCCGAGGGTGGCGATGAAGGGGGGCAGGTGCAGAATGCCGATCAGGATGCCGTTGCCCAGCCCGAACAGGACGCCGGTGAGGACCACCATCGCCAGGGCCAGGGCGATCGGGAAGTGCCACACGTTGTACGCCACCCCGCCGACCAGTGCCGCCCCGACCATGACCGTCCCCGAGGAGAGGTCGATGCCACCGGTGATGATGACGAACGTCATGCCGATCGCCAGAAACCCGATGTAGTAAGAGGATCCGAGGATGCTGAGGAACGTGTCAGAACTCGTGAAGTGGTTTCCGAAGATGGCGAAGAATCCATAGAGGACGACGAGTGCTCCGAGCGCGATGATTTGCTGCATGGCGGGCCCGCTGGCCGACGCCTTGAGTGCGCTGGAGATTTTGGCGGTGGTCACCGTGATTCCTTACTGTGTTGGGCGTGATGCGTGGCGAGCTCCATGATCGTGACCTGGCTGGCTTCGGCGATGTCGAGGGTGCCGGTCGCCCGGCCCTCGCACATGACCACCACGCGGTCGGAGAGATGGAGGATTTCGGTGAGGTCGGAAGAGACCAAGATGATCGATTTCCCCTGGGCGACGAGCTCGCGCATCATGGCGTAAATCTCGGCCCGGGCGCCGATGTCGATTCCTCGGGTCGGCTCATCGAAGATCAGGATCGACACGTCGCGCAGAAGCCATTTGGCGAGGACGACTTTTTGCTGGTTGCCGCCTGAGAGGTTCTTGACGAGTTGGCTGACCGAGGGGGTCTTGGTCTTCAGGGCGTCGACGTAACGCTGGGTGACCGTGCGGCACTCCTTGGTGTGGACGACCAGGCCGGTGGACAGCGCGTCGTAGGAGGCGAGCACGGTGTTGTCGGTGACGGACAGGTTCAGCACGAGGCCGTAGCGCTTGCGATCCTCGGACAGGTAGGCGATGCCGGCGTTGATCGCCTGCCGGGGATGTGTGAACGTCAGCGGACGGCCGTCCACCTCGATCGTTCCGGTGCCCCAGCGGTCGGCTCCGCAGAGGATCTGCATGGTCTCGGTCCGCCCCGCTCCCACGAGCCCGGCGAACCCGAGGATCTCGCCTCGCCTCAGGTCGAAGGAGACGTCGGTGACGCGCGCGGAGGTGAGGCCTCGGGCGCTCAGGGCGATCGGCGCGTCGGCGGGTACCTGGCTGGTCGTCTTCTGCGCCTGGTCGACATCGCGCCCGACCATCGCGCGGATGATCTCATCGACGGTGCAGGAGGCGGTGTCCATCGTGGCGACGTAGTCGCCGTCGCGCAGGACGGTGACGCGGTCGGTGATCTGCATGATCTCGTTCATGCGATGAGAGATGTAGACCACCGAGACGCCACGGGCGCGCATCTGTTCGACCTTGCGCAGCAGATCGGCGGTTTCCCCCTCGGACAGGGCGGCGCTAGGTTCATCGAGGATCAGAACCCGCGTCTGGGTGAACGACATGGCCCGCGCGATCTCGACCATCTGCGCTTTGCCCACGCTGAGGTCGCGCAGGAGGGTGCGGGGGTCGACCCCGATGTCGAATTCGTCGATCAGCTCTTGGGCACGCCGGTTCAGCTCCTTGTCGGAGACGAAGAAGGTCGTTGACTCGCGTCCGATGAAGATGTTCTGGGCGACGGTGAGGTCGCCCATCATGTTCAGCTCCTGGTGGACGATGGAGATCCCCGCGTGCTGGGCCTCGGCGATGGAGCGGAAGGTGACGGGTTCACCCTCGTACTCGTACAGCCCTCCGTAGTCGGGGTAGATGCCCGTCATGATCTTGACGAGCGTCGACTTTCCGGCGCCGTTCTCCCCGACCAGTGCGTGCACTTCGCCTGCACGCAGGTCCAGGCGAGCGCTCTTGAGCGCCTGCACGCCGGGGAAGGACTTTGAGATGCCTTCCATCCGCAGGCGCAACGGTTCAGATTTCATACCTCTCCAATCTCGACGACGATGTCATGGTGAGGGCGGCAAGTGGGTGCTTGCCTCCTTGATAGGTGGCATAGCAGCTGTCGACTCGGTCTATGACATCGATGTCACGTCTGGCGATAAGGCTAGGGTTGGGGCATGGGTCTGTCAAGACGCGAGAGCGCAACGCAGAGGGGCGGTGATGGTCGTGACGACACCTCGTGATTCCCCCCGCCGGGCATCGACGATGAAGCAGGTCGCGGCGCTCGCGGGGGTGGGAACCAAGACGGTGTCACGCGTCGTCAACGGTGAGCCGCGCGTGGCTCCCGAGACGGCTGAGCGCGTCTGGGATGCCGTCCGAGCGCTCGACTATCACGTGGACATGCGTGCCGGGAGCCTGCGGCGGGCTGATGGGCGCACCCGCACGGTGGGGTTGCTCGTGAGTAGCGTCAACAACCCCTTCGCCGGAGAGATACATCGCGGGGTGGAGGACGTGGCTCGGGCCAGGGGCGTGGCCGTCCTCACGGCCAGCCTGCACGAGGAGCCCGAGCGTGAGGTGCGGGCGGTGGAGGACTTCATCAGCCGACGCCTCGACGGGATCATCCTGGCCTCCACCTCAACCGACATGTCCTATCTGAGCACCGCCGTCACCCAGGGCATGCAGATGGTGTTCATCGACCGTCGACCGCTGGGCGTCTCTGTCGACAGCGTCACCAGCGACAATCGGCAGGCCGCGGCGCGTGCCACCGGGCAGCTCATCGGGCGCGGGCACCGCAGGATCGCCTTCCTGGGGGAGCGATCCTCGATCAGGACGGCCGCCGAGCGGCATCTCGGCTTCATGGACGCCTACGGCGAAGCGGGAATCCCGACGGGCGAGGCGGTGGTGGTCTTCGGGCTGGGCAGCGCGGCGGAGGCCCAGCGGGCGCTGGGGGAGTTACTGGATCGTCGCGAGCCGCCCACGGCGGTGTTCGCATCCCAGAACCTGATCACGATCGGCGCGCTCCACGCCCTGCACGCGAGGGGATTGCAGCACGCCATCGCCCTGATCGGGTTCGATGACCTTGAGCTGGCCGACCTCTTGGTGCCCGGTGTGACGGTGATTCGGCAGGAGTCGCAGCAGCTAGGACGCGTCGCGGCCGAGCGGATGTTCCGGCAACTCGACGACGGGCCGCTGCCACCGGAACAGATCATCGTCCCGACGGCCTACATCGAGCGCGGCAGCGGCGAGATCCGAGCCCCCGGGTAGCGCAACGACTCCAGGACCGACGCCCGGAACGCGCCGCGACCGGCGTTCACCCGGCGCTTGGGGCTGGCCTGGGCGGTGGGGTTCAACGCAGCAGAACTGCGAGGTAGGCGGCGTCCTGGCGGTAGTTCTCGGCGTCCTCGAGGGGCTTCTCGTTCTTGCGGGCCCGCCCGTGGGTGTGGGTGAAGCTGGCGAGTTCCTCCAGCCGGGCGACGATGGCGGCCAGCAGTTCGGGGACGGTGGCGTCGGAGCCGTAGGCGTCGAGCAGGGTGGTGAGTCGGGCGCCCAGATCGATGGCGATGGTGGGGGCGTCGGGGTTCTCGGGGCGCATCAGCGGCGCGATCCGGTAGACGAGGTAGGCCAGGTCCCACAGCCGGGGGCCGGGGGCGGCGAAGTCCCAGTCGATCACGCCGATGAGTTCGTGATCGCGGAACACCATGTTGTAGGGCGCGAAGTCGTTGTGACAGATCACCTCGTGCGGCTGCCTCGGGACGCCCCGCCAGGTGGCCTCGGGGTCGGAATAGTCGGCCGTGGCGTCGTGCAATTCCCGTAGCCAGCGAGCGGATTGGATCAGGACGGCATCGTCGTAGACCCAATCCGAGAGTGGATAGGTCGGCACCTTGCCCTTCAGGTAGGACAGCGCTTCGCGACCGTCCTTCGTCCAGCCTTGTGGCTCGGGTACCCACTCCAGGCCCCGGTCGCGTAGGTGCGCGAGCAGCCGCTGGATGGTGGGGGTCCAGGGTCCGGCTTCGCGGAACACTTGATCCCCCGCGCGGGACACGGGGGTCATGTTGCCGCCCTCGAGCGGCTTCTCCGGCTTCGGCTTCTCGGGCTTGGCCATGTGACCACCCTACCGACGGGTCGCCCTGTTTGCCGTGCAGGGCAGCCCCATCGGATGTGCTCAGGCGTGGAGAGCGTCGGGTTCGCTCACGCGGAAGGTATCGGTCTCGATCTGGATGGTGGCGTGCTCGAAGCACACCGGGAAGTGCTCCCGCAGGCAGTCGTGTGCCTGGGAGAGGAGGCCCGGCACCTCGCCGTCGGTGAAGGCGCGGTCCGACACCACCAGATGGGCCGTGACGACCGGGAGCCCGGTCCCGATGGTGGACGCGTGCAGGTCGTGGACGGCCTCCACCCCTTCCAGATCGCCCAGGTGGCGGCGCACCTCGTCGAGATCCACCCCCTCGGGGGCGGTCTCCATGAGGACGGAGAATGCCTCCTTCAAGATGGTGAACGCCCGCGGCACGATCAGGGCGGCGATGAACAGGCCCGCGAGCGCATCGGCTCGCTGGAAGCCCGTGGTCGCGATCACGATGGCGGCGACGATGACGCCCAGCGAACCCAGGGCGTCGTTGAGCACCTCCAGAAAGGCGGCGCGCATGTTCAGGTTGGATCCCCGGTTCCCGGCGAGGATCGCGATGGCGATCACGTTCGCGGTCAGACCGAGGATGCCGAAGATCAGTAGTTCACCGGCGGGCACCTCCGGCGGGCTGAACAGGCGCCGGACGCCCTCGATGGCGGTGTAGAGCCCCACGGCCAGCAGGATCGTGGCCTGTCCGAGGGCGGCGAGCACCTCGACCCGGGCGAAGCCCCAGGTGCGGCGGGCGTCGGCCGGGCGCAGCATCAGGGACGCCGCGATGAGTGCCACCAGTAGGCCGGACGCATCCGTGAGGGCGTGGGCGGTGTCGGTGAGCAGCGCCAGCGAGCCGGTGACGATGCTTCCGACGAGCTGGATCACGACCATCGTCGCGGTCAGCCCGAACGCCAAGGCGAGCCGTACCCGGTTGCTCCCGGCCGCGTGGCTGTGGCTGTGCCCGTGGGAATGCCCGTGGTCGTGTCCGGCGCCCATCACGCACCCCTCTCGATCGTGGTGTCGGCCTCGTCGTGGTGGGTGCGCAGCGAGGGCCCGATGCCGGTGCCGCGCACGAAGGCGTCCGTGGCGTCCAGCAGGTCGGACAGCAGTTCCGGAGCGGCGAGGAAGAACCAGGACGACCGCCCCTGCGGCCGCACCGCGACCAGGCCGCAGTCCCGCAGGCAGGCGAGGTGCTTGCTGACCGTGGATTGTGCCAGCCCGAGGTGCTCGACGAGATCGCGGACGCGGTGCTCTCCGCTGCCCAGGTGGGTCAGAATCTCCAGCCGCGTGGGCTCGGACAAGGCATGAAACAGGGTGGCCATCTCGGGGTCGGGTTGCCGCACCGGAGCCTCGGCAACCACCTTGATTGTCGTCATGCGTCGATGTTATCGCCGTTGGGCGATGAATAGCCACGGGGTGGTCCGCGACGTGAGACGCGGGCAGGGGTGATCGGGATGCCGCTGGGGGTTGGTCAGCCGTGCACGGAGGGGGGCTCCACGGTGGCGAGCCAATGACGCAACAGGGCTGTCAGCGTCGCGCGCTGGGCGTCGTCGAGGGGGGCGAGGAGGCGTCGCTCGTTGGCGAGGTGGGCCTCGACGGCACTGTCCACGAGGCTGAGGCCTTCGGCGGTGAGGGTGATGCGGCGACCGCGGCCATCGTCGTCACAGGTGGTGCGGCGCACCAGTCCGCGCGCCTCCAGACGGGAGATCCGCTTGCTGGTGGCCCCGGATGTGACCATGGTGGCGGCGGCCAGGGCGCCGGGGGAAAGGGTGTACGGATCCCCGGCCCGACGCAGGCTGGCCAGCACGTCGAACTCGCCCTCGCCGAGGCCGAAGCCGCTGAACGTGGCCTCCAGTTCGGCGTTGAGAAGGGCGGCGAGCCGGTGCAGCCGGCCGAACAGCAGCATCGGGGAGGGGTCTATCTCCGGGCGCTGGGCTCGCCACTGGGCGACGATGTCGTCCACGGCGTCCGGCTGCCACGGGCCGGGTTCGGGTGCGCGGGGCGCGATGCGAGGGGCGGGTCCGCGGGCGGCGGCGTCTCGGCTCGGCACGCCCCCAGGCTAGCGTTATCTTCCACGGACGCTACTATGTCTTCCGTGGAAACTAAACGCGGCGGACGCGGCCAGGATGTCGCCC
>RRZT010958227.1_pt1 | contig 22400 bp, 20 predicted proteins | sample 2165551 | NCBI WGS metagenome assembly RRZT01 (sample SAMN10456910, study PRJNA506462) | wastewater metagenome | biome: wastewater; feature: sludge; material: wastewater sludge; isolation source: wastewater sludge with Escherichia coli K12::gfp cells carrying plasmid... | place: USA: Moscow, Idaho... | reverse complement strand
CGCGCTGGAGCTGGGGGCGCTGGACTTCATCTCCAAGCCGCAGATCGGCATCCGCAACGGCATGCTCGACTACAGCGAGCTGATCGCCGAGAAGATCCGCGAGGCCGCCCGTTCGCGGCCGCGCGCCCCGCGCCAGGCGCCTGCCGCCGATGCGCCGAAGGCCGTGCCGCTGCGCGCGCCGCTGATTTCCAGCGAGAAGCTGGTGATCATCGGCGCCTCCACCGGCGGTACCGAGGCGATCCGCGCGGTGCTCGAACCGCTGCCGGCCAACAGCCCGGCGATCCTGATCGCCCAGCACATGCCGGGCGGCTTCACCCGCTCCTTCGCCGAGCGCCTCGACCGCCTGTGCAACATCGCGGTCAAGGAAGCCGAAGACGGCGAACGTATCCTCCCCGGCCACGCTTACATCGCTCCGGGAACCGCGCACCTCAAGCTGGTGCGCAGCGGTGCCAACTATGTCGCCCGTCTGGATGACGGGCCGCCGGTCAATCGCCACCGCCCTTCGGTGGACGTGCTGTTCCGTTCGGCGGCGGAAAACGCCGGACGCAACGCCGTGGGCGTGCTGTTGACCGGTATGGGCAAGGATGGCGCCCGCGGTTTGCTGGAAATGCGTCAGGCGGGGGCCTTCACCTTCGCCCAGGACGAAGCCAGTTGCGTGGTCTTTGGCATGCCGCGCGAGGGCATCGCCCTCGGCGGGGCGTGCGAAGTGGTGTCGCTCGACCAGATGGCCGAGCGCATTCTCAAACAGGTGGTCGCCTCGGGGCGGGCACAGCGAGTCTGATCGTTTTCAAGCGGGGAGGGGTTTATGGAGTTTCTGCGCAGGTTGAGCATCCGGGCGATGCTCAACGCCACATTGGTCTGTTTTGCGCTGCTGATCCTGATGATCGCCGCGCTGGGGTTCGCCAGCAGCCGCATGGCCAATGAGGATATCCGGCATATCGAGAACGTCGACATCCAGATGGTCGACTCGATGAACCGTGCCTACATCCTGCGTCTGAACGCCTTCCTGCGCATGGAGAGCTATGCCGCACGCGTCCAGGCCGGCGATGCCACGCAGGCTGCGGGCCTGCTGGCCGAGGCCGAGGACTTCGTCAAGCGCGCCCAGGACCGCTTCGACGTCTTCAAGGCCGCGCCGCCGCTGGAGGATCCGGCCCTGCGTACCCTGGCTGAGGATTTCGCCGCGGCCTTCGGCACGGCGCTGAACATGCAGGTCGGCATGGTCAAGGCGCTGCGCGACAACGATCTGGCCGGCTATGAGAGCCAGAAAGACACCCTGACGAACCAGTATGGTCCGGCCACCAACCGTGCCCTGGATGCCTTCTATCTGGCCAACGAGAAGGACTACCAGGCGCGCCAGCAGGCCTACCAGGACAATGTCGCGCGCTTCGCGCTGATCGGCGCCCTGGCCCTGGGCGCGGCGCTGTTGCTGCTGCTGGGCATCCGCTTCGTGCTGCTGGCCATGGTGGTGCGTCCGGTCAACGAGGCGGTCGGCTATCTGCAGCAGCTGGCCAAGGCCGACCTGTCGCAGAACATCCAGGTCAACTCGCAGAACGAAGTCGGCCAGTTGCTCAAGGCCATGCGCGACATGCAGGAAAGCCTGGCGGGGATCGTCAGCACCGTGCGCGAAGGCAGCGGCTCGATCCTGGTCGGCACCCAGCAGATCGCCTCCGGCAACGCCGACCTGTCCTCGCGCACCGAGCAGCAGGCCGCCTCCCTGGAGGAGACCGCGGCGAGCATGGAGGAGCTGACCTCCACGGTGAAGCAGAACGCCGACAACGCCCGCCAGGCCAGCGCCCTGGCCAACGACGCCTCCAGCACCGCCGACCATGGCCGCGAGGTGGTGCACCAGGTGGTCGATACCATGCAGGGCATCAACGACAGCTCGCAGCGCATCGCCAACATCATCAACGTGATCGACTCGATCGCCTTCCAGACCAACATTCTCGCCCTCAACGCCTCGGTGGAGGCGGCGCGGGCCGGCGAGCAGGGCCGCGGCTTTGCGGTGGTGGCCGGCGAGGTGCGCAACCTGGCCAGCCGCAGCGCCGACGCGGCGCGCGAGATCAAGGCGCTGATCGAGGAGTCGACCCGCCGCGTGCAGGACGGCTCCAAGCTGGTCGAGCAGGCCGGCAAGACCATGGGCGAGGTGGTCGGTGCGGTGCGCCGGGTCACCGACATCATCGACGAGATCTCCGCCGCCTCCCACGAGCAGAGCGAGGGCATCGGCCAGGTCAACACCGCCGTGGCGCAGATGGATCAGGTGACCCAGCAGAACGCCAGCCTGGTGCAGGAAGCTTCCGCCGCCTCGGCCTCGCTGGCCGAGCAGGCGCAGCGTCTGGAACAGGCGGTTTCGGTGTTCCGCCTGCGCGACGAGCAGCGTCTGCGTCGCCCGCAGCCTGCGCTCGCGGCGGCGCCGCGCAGCGAGCCCCTCAAGCGTCCGCCCGAGGCGCGCGCCGCCGCGGCCGGCAGTGCGCCGGCCAAGCGTCCCGCCGAGACGGCCAGCGCCAGCGACGACTGGGAAGAATTCTAAGACCGGTGGGCGCCGCTCTCAGGCAGGGCGGCGCCTGCATCACTTACATGCCTAATGCCGTGATATAACGAGGAAGAACGATGGCCGACAAGAACATGAGCATCCTGGTAGTGGACGATTTCCCGACCATGCGGCGGATCGTGCGCGGTCTGCTCAAGGAGCTGGGCTTCACCAACGTGGAGGAAGCCGAGGACGGTCAGGACGCGCTGAACAAGCTGCGTACCGGTACCTTCGAGTTCGTGGTGTCCGACTGGAACATGCCCAACCTCGATGGTCTCGACATGCTCAAGCAGATCCGCGCCGATGCCGCCCTGCAGCATCTGCCGGTGCTGATGGTGACCGCCGAGGCCAAGAAGGAAAACATCATTGCCGCCGCTCAGGCCGGCGCCAACGGCTATGTGGTCAAGCCGTTCACTGCCGCGACCCTGGAAGAGAAGCTCAACAAGATCTTCGAGAAGCTGGGCAAATAAGCACAAACGAGGAGTCACGCGCATGAGCGATAACGCGCAGAACGAGGATAACAACTGGGGCACGGCCGGTGGCGCTGCGGCCTCGGACGAGCTGATCCAGCGTATCGGTCAGGTGACCCGCATGCTGCGCGACAGCATGCGCGAGCTGGGGCTGGACAAGGAAATCGAAAAGGCGGCGCAGGCGATCCCGGATGCTCGGGATCGCCTCGGCTACATCGCATCGATGACCGAGCAGGCTGCCGAGCGTGCGCTCAATGCCGTGGATCGCGCCCAGCCGCTGCAGGATGCGCTGGCCAAGGGCGCGGCCGATCTGGACAAGCGCTGGCAGGAGTGGTTCGCCAATCCGCTGGAGCTGGACGAGGCCAAGGCGCTGGTGCAGGAAACCCGCGGCTATCTGGTCGAGGTGCCCAAGCACGCCCAGGCCACCCAGGCCGAGCTGATGGAAATCCTCATGGCCCAGGACTTCCAGGATCTCACCGGCCAGGTCATCAAGAAGATGATGGAAGTGATCCGCGAGATCGAGCACCAACTGGTCCAGGTGCTGATCGACAGCGTCCCTGACGGTGCCGAGCAGGCGGTGCTCAAGCGCCTGGCCGAGGCCGAGTGGGAAGAGAACAAGGCTCCGCAGCTGCTCAACGGCCCGCAGATCAAGCCGACCCCCGGCGATGCGGTGGCCAATCAGGATCAGGTCGACGACCTGCTGGCCCAGCTGGGCTTCTGATTTTCCCGCCGGCCACGACACACGACAATCGCGACATAAGCGCGCGATTCGTCGTGCTGTTTCCCTGATCGTGGCAGGGGGCAGGCCCGCAGAATACCCTCCCTTCAAATACGCACGAGACGCCACAGGTGCGCAGGATGCCGCAGCTGCGGGTCAGCCCAGCGAACACGGCGTCGTCCCTGCGCCTGCGGGGATGAACCGCCATGGCTGACGACAGCAGCGACCAGGAAAAGACCGAAGCGGCGACGCCCCGACGGGTCGAGAAGGCCCGCGAAGACGGGCAGGTCGCCCGTTCCCGCGAATTGACCACCTTCCTGCTGCTGCTCGGCGGTCTGGGCGGGCTGTGGGGCATGGGCGGGATGCTCTACGACCAGCTTGGCACGGTGATGGAGCAGGCCTTCCTGTTCGAGCGCCAGCATGCCTTCGACAGCGCCGCCATGCTGGCGCACTTCTGGGTGCTCGGCGAGCGTACCCTGTTCGCCCTGCTGCCGCTGTTCGTGCTGATGACCGTCCTGGCCCTGGCGGCGCCGTCGCTGCTCGGCGGCCTGCTGATTTCCGCCAAGTCGCTGCAGCCGCAGCTGTCCAAGCTCAACCCGCTCAAGGGCCTCAAGCGGATGTTCTCGACCCAGGCGCTGGCCGAACTGGGCAAGGCGATCGCCAAGAGCCTGCTGGTCGGCTCGGTCGCGGTGTTCTTCCTCAAGGCGCACATCGGCGAGCTGATGTCGCTGGCGGAGATGCCCCTGCAGCAGGCGCTGGCCTCGGCGCTGCGTCTGGCGGCGCTGGCCTGCGGGCTGATCGTGCTGGCGCTGATCGTGGTGGTGGGGATCGACGTGCCCTACCAGCTGTGGAGCCACGCCAAGAAGCTGCGCATGAGCAAGGAGGAGATCCGCCGCGAAAGCAAGGAGTCCGACGGCGATCCCCACGTCAAGGGCCGCATCCGCGCCCAGCAGCAGGCCATGGCGCGCTCGCGGATGATGAGCAAGGTGCCGACCGCCGACGTGATCGTCACCAACCCGACCCACTATGCGGTGGCGCTGTCCTATCAGGAGGGGCAGATGGGCGCGCCGCGGGTGGTCGCCAAGGGCGCCGAGGCAGTGGCCGCGCGGATCCGCGAACTGGGCCGCGAACACGGGGTGCCGCTGCTCGAAGCCGCCCCGCTGGCGCGGGCGCTCTATTACCATGTCGATCTCGACCGGGAGATCCCCGCCGAGCTGTACACTGCGGTGGCCGAAGTGCTGGCCTGGGCCTATCGCCTGAAGCGCGTACACGAGGACGGCGGCGATCTGCCGGACACCCCGCACGACCTGCCGGTGCCGGCAGGCATGGACCAGCGTCCGGTGCGCGGCAAGCAACCTGAGGAATAGCGGTACCGATGAAAGCCTTGAACGATTTCCTGGGCCGGCAGGGCTGGCTGGCCGACGCCAACATGAAGCTGCTGGCCGGGCCGATCCTGATCCTGCTGATCCTGTCGATGATGGTGCTGCCGCTGCCGCCGTTCGCCCTCGACGTGTTCTTCACCTTCAACATCGCCCTGTCGATCATGGTTCTGCTGGTGAGCATGTTCACCCAGAAGCCGCTGGACTTCGCCGCCTTCCCGGCGGTGCTGCTGTTCACCACCCTGCTGCGCCTGTCGCTCAACGTCGCCTCGACCCGGGTGGTGCTGATGGAGGGCCACCAGGGCGCTGATGCCGCCGGCAAGGTGATCGAGGCCTTCGGCCAGTTCCTGGTCGGCGGCAACTTCGCCGTCGGCCTGGCGGTTTTCCTGATCCTGGTGATCATCAACTTCATGGTGATCACCAAGGGTGCCGGACGGATCGCCGAGGTGGGCGCGCGCTTCACCCTCGACGCCATGCCCGGTAAGCAGATGGCCATCGACGCCGACCTCAACGCCGGCCTGATCGGCGAGGAGGAGGCGCGCACGCGGCGCAAGGAAATCGCTCAGGAAGCCGACTTCTACGGCTCGATGGACGGCGCCAGCAAGTTCGTCCGCGGCGACGCCGTGGCCGGCCTGGTGATCATGGCGGTGAACATCATCGGCGGCCTGCTGATCGGCATGCTGCAGCACGACATGGCATTCTCCGACGCCGCGCACTCCTACGTGCTGCTGACCATCGGCGACGGCCTGGTGGCGCAGATTCCGGCGCTGGTGATCTCGATCGCCGCCGGTGTCACCGTGTCGCGGGTCAATACCGAGGAAGATGTCGGCCAGCAGATGATCGGTCAGCTGTTCAACAGTCCCAAGGTGCTGTTCCTCTCCGCGGCGGTGATCGGTCTGCTCGGGCTGGTGCAGGGGATGCCCAACTTCGTGTTCCTGCTGTTCACCGCGCTGCTCGCCGGTCTGGGCTGGTGGATGAAGCGCAGCACCGAGCAGCGCCTGGTCGAGGAAGTGGAAAGCGCGCCGCCGCCGGCCCCGGTGGAAACGCCCGAAGCCAGCTGGGACGACGTGCAGCTGGTCGACACCCTCGGCATGGAGGTCGGCCACCGGCTGATTCCGCTGGTCGACAACCGCCAGCAGGGCGAGCTGCTCGGGCGGATCAAGAGTGTGCGCAAGAAGTTCGCCCAGGACGTGGGCTTCCTGCCGCCGGTGGTGCACATCCGCGACAACCTGGAGCTGACGCCGAACACCTACGTGATCACCCTCAAGGGCGTGGAAATCGGCCGCGGCGAACTGCATCCGGGCAAGTGGCTGGCCATCGACCCCGGCCAGGTCAGCGGCCGCCTCGACGGCACGCCGACCACCGACCCGGCCTTCGGTCTGCCGGCGGTGTGGATCGACTCCAGCCAGCGCGAGCACGCCCAGGTCTACGGCTACACCGTGGTGGACGCCAGCACCGTGGCCGCCACCCACCTCAACCACCTGCTGCACCGCCACTCTGGCGACCTGCTCGGTCGCGGCGAGGTCCAGCAGCTGCTCGACAAGCTGGACAAGGCGCTGGTCGACGAGGTGGTGCCCAAGCAGGTGTCGCTCACCGCGCTGCAGCGCATCCTGCAGAGCCTGCTGGAGGAGGACGTGTCGATCCGCGATATGCGCAGCATCCTCGATGCGCTGGCCGAGTACGCGCCGCTGCACCAGGGCGACGTGCAGGAGCTCTCGGCGATGGTCCGCGTGGCGCTCGGCCGGGCGATCACCCAGCAGTGGTTCGCCGGCCTCCCCGAGCTGCACGTGATCGGCCTGGACATGGGCCTGGAGCAGGTGCTCGGCCAGGCCATCGGCAACGGCGGCGCGCTGGAGCCGGGCCTGGCGGCCAACCTCATGCAGCAGGCGGAAACCGCCCTGAGCCGTCAGGAAGGCAACGGCGAGCCGCCGGTGCTGGTCGTGCCGCACAAGCTGCGCGCACTGCTGGCGCGCTTCCTGCGCCGGCGCATGCCCCATCTGGTGGTCATGTCGCTGGCGGAAATTCCCGATGACCGCACCCTGCGAGTCACCAGCCTGATCGGAGGCCAGTAACAGATGAGCGTCAGACGTTTTGTCGGGATCAACAGCCGCGAAGCCATGCGCCAGGTGCGCGCGGCGCTGGGCGAGGACGCCCTGATCCTCTCCAACCGCAGCACCGCCGAGGGGGTGGAAATCCTCGCCATGGCCGACGACACCCATCGTCAGCTGGCCGGCGGTCTTGAGTCCAGCCCGCCGCCCGCGCCGCGCGCCGCCCCTCCGGCACCCGCACCCGCACCACGTCCGGCCGCGCCGCCGCCCACCGCCGCGCCCAGCGCCTATCAGCGCGCCGCCAGCGCCGCCGCCTATGCCGCCCAGGTGCCGCCGCTACCCGCGGCTGCTGCGCCCCAGGATTTCGCCGCCTTCAGCGAGCGTCTGCTCGGCGAGCTGCAGGACATGCGCGCGCTGCTCAACCGCCAGGCCAGCGCCGCAGCGACCCGCAGCGACTGCGGCATGCAGCTGCACCAGCGCCTGCTCGGCGCCGGCTTCGGCCCCTGCCTGAGCGCCGAACTGCTCGGCGCGCTGCCTGGCGAGCTGAGCGACGAGTCGGCCGACACCCCGGCGGTGCGCGCCTGGCTGGAACGCCAGCTGGCCGCGCGGCTGCCGGTGCTGGAAGACGAGGCCGACCTGCTCGACGACGGCGGGGTGATCGCCCTGGTCGGCCCCACCGGGGTCGGCAAGACCACCACCACCGCCAAGCTGGCGGCGCGCTACGTGATGCGCCACGGCGGCAGCCAGGTGGCGCTGGTCACCACCGACAGCTACCGGATCGGCGCCCACGAGCAGCTGCGCATCTACGCCCGCCTGCTCGGCGTCGAGGTCCACGCCCTGGCCGCCGATGCGCCGCTGGACGACCTGCTGCGCCAACTGGCCGACAAGCGCCTGGTGATCATCGACACCGTCGGCATGAGCCAGCGCGACCAGCGCCTGCTCACCCAGATCAGCCAGCTCGGCGCTGCCGGCCGGCCGATCCGCCTGATGCTGCTGCTCAACGCCGCCAGTCACGGCGACACCCTCGAAGAGGTAGTCGACACCTACCAGCGCGCCGCGCTGGCCGCCGGCAGCAGCCTGCACGACTGCATCGTCAGCAAGTCCGACGAGGCGGCGCGGCTCGGCCCTGTGCTGGACATCCTGATCCGCCACGGCCTGCGCCTGAACTACGTGGCCACCGGCCAGCAGGTGCCCGAGGACCTGCAGCTGGCCGAGGCGCCGGCGCTGCTGCGCCAGGCTCTGGCGGTCAGCCAGCCGTCGCCCTTCGTGCCCCAGGACAGCGCCCCGCTCGGCGCCGCGCAGCGTCTGGAGGCGCTGTCGCGCGGGCTGCTCGGCCACGGTCGCGGCCTGGCTGCGGCGCTCGACAACCTGCGCCGCGAGATCGACGGTTTCGCCCTGCTCGAAGCCGCCTGGCAGCTGTCGGCACTGCCGCGCAGCCTGCAGGGCGAGCGCCTGGCCCAGCTGCTGCAGGCGATGGACGGCAGCCTGCTGCCGGGCACCCGGCAACTGCTCTGGGGGCGCACCACGGCGGTCGCTGGGGCCGGCTGGAGCATGCCGCTGCTGGCCTTGGACGAGGCCGGGCGTCTGCAGGTGCGCCCGTGGCTGGCCCACCTGCTGCCGGCCGGCCAGGATCGCCGCCTGCACTGGGCGCACGCCAGCCTGGGCGCCAGCACCCACCTGCTGTCGGCCTGCCCGGACGCCGAGGGGCTGGCGCAGCTGGCCGAGCAGCGCAGCGCCTGGGTCTGCCTGGCCAAGGGCGGCAGCCGCGTCGACTACCTGGGCGAGCGCTACAGCCTGGCCCAGCTCGCCGAGGTCGCCGAACCCCATGCCGGTCTGGAGCTGCGTTACCGTGGCCGCCAGGTGCGCCTGGCGCTGCAGCAGGTGCCGGTGCAACTGCGCAGCGGCAAGGGCGCGGTGCCGGGCTGGCCGGTGCAGGCCTGGTTCGGCCAGCTGTTCGAGGTCGACGCCACCCAGCCGTTCGCCCAGCGCCACTGGCTGGCCTGGAGCCCCGAACTGGGCCAGCAGGGACTGGCCCGGCAGGCCGAGAGCCTGCGCCGGCAGCTGAGCGGCGACGAACTGCCGTCGCTGACCCTGCGCGCCTGGCAGGCGCTCGGCGATGACCGCGAGCCGCTGCAGCAGGAGCTGCGCCTGTTCCTCGCCGCCGGACTGGCGGCGGCGGCCAGCCGTCTCGATCAGGCCAGTGACGCCTGGGCCATGGACGTGCGCGCCCAGCTGGCGGCGCTCAGCGGCAGCCGGCGTCCGCGCGGACCGGGCCAGCAGCTCGATGCGCTGCTGCACCTGCTGGCCGCGCGCGACGCCTTCCGGCAGATCGGCACCCAGGGCGGCGGGCTGTACTGATGTTCGAGTTTTCCTCCGCCGCGAGCCAGCCGGACAATGGCCTTGGCGCCAGCGACCAGGCCGCCGGCCTGCGCCGCTGGGCCGAGCAGCAGGGGCTGGCGTCGCCCGCCGAAACGCCGCCGCCGGCAGCGCCCGAGGTTGTCGTCGAGGCATCGGTCGAGCCGTCGCCCAGCCACGCGGCGCAGCCGCGGCAGACCCTGATGGTGGTCGGTCTGCCCGACGCCAGCGCGCAGCAGAGCGCGCGCGCCTGGCAGACCCTGCAGCGCTGGCACGCCAACGGCCACCGCTGGCTGGGCGACCCGCAGCTATGGCGCATCGTCGCGCTGGATGTCGACAGCCCGCACTTCGGCGTGCTGGCGGCCCAGCAGTCGCGCTGGGCGCTGTGGGTGGACAGCGACCTGGACAGCTTCCGCCGTGCCTACCTGACCCTGCGCCGGCTGGCCGAGGCCGACGGCCCGCAGCGCCTGCTGGTGCTGCATCCGGGCATCGCTTCCCATCGCGGCCTGCTCGGCAACCTGCAGCAGGCCGCGGCGGGCTTTCTTGGCATCGAACTGCTGCTGCTTGCCGAGCAGCCGGGAGCGGCCGAATGAAGCGTCTGGGGATCGTCCTGCTGGCAGCGTTATCGCTGTGCTCCGAGCCGCTGCTGGCGGCCGGCGCGGTGAGCAGCTGGCACGCCAGCGCTGCGAGCCTGCGCGTCGCGGTGGCCGGGCGCGACACCCCGTCGGCGCTGCTGACGCCGCCGGCGATGGCCCGGGGCCGCAGCCTGGAGCAGGTGCGCTGGCAGTTCCAGCTGCCGATGGCCGCGCACCTGCAGGCCTGGCTCTGCCACCCGCAGCGCTGTGTCGAGCTGGACAGCCGTTCGGGCGTGGGGCGCGGGCTGACCCGTGGCCTGGCCGGGCTGGACGCCGGACAGCCGCTGCATTTTCGCTTCCACCTGGCGCCGGGCATGCCGGCCGTCGAGGTGCGCGACCTGCAACTGTTCGTGCATTACCGCTGAGCACGGCGACAAAGCACCGAATAGCCGGCACTGGCGGCGAGTGTTCCGGGCTTGACCCGCGCAGGGGCGCGGTAACAATGCAGGCACCGGCCCGCCGGGCACCCCGCCCAGGCACGGGCCGATGCGCGTGGCGACCACTCTTTCTCGGGTTTCTCTTCAGGGCAGTTCAGGCGAGCGGATGTACACGGCACAGGGCAAACTCAAACAGCGCGATCTGCTCGAACAGCATCTGCCGCTGGTGCGGCGCCAGGCCCTCAGCCTGCAGCTCAAGCTGCCGGCCTGCGTCGAGCTGGACGACCTGATCCAGGCCGGCACCATCGGCCTGCTCGATGCCCTCAAGCGCTTCGACGCCAATCAGGGCGCCAGCTTCGCCACCTTCGCCAGCCAGCGCATCCGCGGCGCCATGCTCGACGAGCTGCGCAGTCGCGACTGGGTGCCGCGCCGGGTGCGGCGCAACGCCCGTGCCCTGGACGAGACCCTGCGTCTGCTCGAACAGCGCCTCGGTCGTGCGCCCGAGGAGCGCGAGATCGCCGCCGCGCTGGGCATCGACCTGGCCGAATACCGTCAGCTGCTGCTGGATGCCAACGGCAGCCAGATGGTGGCGCTCGACGAGATGGGCGAGGACGAGATCGATGCGGTGAGCGCCACCAGCCAGGCCCTCTCGCCGTTCGCCGAGCTGGCCGAGGGGCGCGATCGCGAGCGGCTGATCAAGGCCATCGAAGCCCTGCCCGAGCGCGAGAAGTTGCTGCTCGCCCTCTACTACCAGGAAGACCTCAATCTCAAGGAAATCGGCGCCGTGCTCGGGGTCAGCGAGTCGCGCGTCTGCCAGCTGCACAGCCAGGCGGTGGCGCGGCTGCGCAGCTGGCTGGCGGAGTGAGGCGGGTGCTAAAGCCCATCCCCTTATAGCCGATATGCTGGCATGATAACCGCCTTTTGCATGACCCGCCCGCGACCGGCCGGCGTCCTGCCGCAGGCGAGCTAAGGGATGGAAATGGAACAACAGGCCAGCGATATCTTCACCCGCGTCGAACATCCGGGGCGTTGCCGCGATCTGCTCGAAACCCTGTGTGCCCAGGGCGATGCGCAGCTGCTGTGCATCTACCAGGAGGAGCAGCCGCTGCCGGTGCTGCTGATGGAGGTCAGTCCCGACGAGGAGCTGGTGCTCGACCTGACCTCGGCGCCCGGCGTGGCCGACATGCTGGAGAAGATGCCCGAGTCCTTCGTGCTGACCGGCCGGGCCGGCGGCACCCTGCTGCAGACCGCGCCGCTGCGCCCGCGCCAGCGTCTGGAAGTGGCCGGCCGGGTGCAGATCGCCTGCGACTGGCCACAGTGGCTGGAAGTGCTGCACCGGCGCAGTACCTTCCGCGCCGAGCTGAACGCGCGCATGGAAGTGCTGGTGACGGTGAAGGCCGAGAACAGCGACCGCCTGTTCGGCGGTCGCCTGCTCGACCTGTCGCTCGGGGGCTGCCGCCTGGAGCTGCAGGCCGCCGGCGGCGCCGCCGAGCTGCAGGCCGAGCATGTGCTCGAGCGCATCGAGCTGCAGTTCCCTAACGGCCAGAAGGTCAACCTGAACGGCGTGGTGCGCCATGCACAGATCAGCGGCGACTGGCAGAGCGTGCGCTTCGGCTGCGGCTTCGGCGAGCTGAGCGCCGAGCTGGAGCGGCGCCTGTGGTTCTATGTACGCGAGATCGAGCGCGAAGGGGCGCGCACCGCGGTGGGCGGCGACGCCTCGCTGGCGCCCTCGGCGCTGTTCGTGCGTCCCGAGCAGAGCAAGGCGGTCGACAGCGGCCCGCGTCCCCACGGCCTCGACTACGCCACGCCGATGGCCCGCCGCCTGGCGCGGGTCGCGGTGTACCTCAACGGCCAGCTGCTGCAGCTGCAGCAGGGCGGCGAGGTCGATCCGGTGCTGCTGTCGCGGCACAGCGAATTCCTCCTCAACCTGCTCGACGAGGACCGCGAGTCGATGCTGTTCGCCAGCCACTGCCTGGTTGACGACTCGCCGCTGGTGCAGCACAGCATCGCCGTGGCCACCCGCCTGGCCGACCTGATCGCCGCTCGCAACGCGCCGCGCGACCTGGTCAAGGCAGTGGTCGCCTGTGCCCTGGTGCACGACCTGGGCAAGGCCCTGCTGCCGCCGGCGCTGCTGCGCGTCGAGCGGATGAGCGCCGAGCAGCGCAGCGAATTCGCCACCCACGTCGGCATGCTGCGCGCACGCATGGACAGCTGCAAGTGGATTCCCGAGCCGGTGATCCGCGGCATCGTCGAGGGCATCAACGAGCGTCTGGATGGCAGCGGCTATCCGCTGGCGCTGAAGGGCGAGCAACTGGGCGAACTGGCCCGGGTCGCCGCGGTGGTCGACGTGGTCGACGCGATGAGCCGCGCCCGTCCGGATCGTCCGGGGCAGGCGGTCAGCGGCATCTATCGCTACCTGATCGGCCGCGAGGCGCAGCTCGACAGCCAGTGGTGCAGCCGTTACATCCGCCACTTCGGGATCATCCCGATCGGCGCGCTGGTGCGCTTCGCCGAGGGCGCGCTGGGCTGGGTGCAGCGCCTGGACCCCCAGGGGCGCATCGCCCAGGTGCAGCTCACCGATCAGGCCACCCTGCTGGGTGCGACCCTCAGCGAGCCGCTGACCGGCACCGAGCTGGGCAAGCTGGGCAAGGTCGAGGGCATCATCGTGCCGGAGGCCCGCTGGGCCTGAGCGGGCACGTACTGCCTGCCCCGCTCGGCGTACGAGTCGGGGCGTGGCGCCGATCCGGGTCGCCGCCGGGCGTGCGACTCAGGCGGTTTCTTCGAGCAGGCGGCCGCGCATCTTGTCCAGGTTGTCGATCACGCGCAGCACCTCCTCGCTGGGAATCTGCCGGATCAGCTCGCCGCTCTCGCGGTCGACGATCCGTGCGACCAGATGCTTGCCCGGCTCGCTGAGCTGGAATTCGACGCCGAAGCCTGCCAGCGATTCGTTGATGCGCTGTACCGGCTCGACCAGTTCCTGGCGGTCGAGCAGTGCCGGCTGGCTGCTCTGGCTCTGCGCGGCGGCGCTGCCGGCGACGGCGGGCAGCTGGGCAAGAGCGCCTTCGAGGCGTTGCCGGGGCGTGAGGTTGACGGTGGCCGGGTTGGGTGTGACGGCGCTGGCATCCAAGAGCGGTGAATTCATGGGTGTTCCCCTCCATACGAAGCATGACGTTTTGTCATGGCACATCGACAAGCATATCGGCTGGCCGCCGCGAGTCTTGAGCGTCGGGCGGTCGGTTCGCGCCTGCCCGCGGCGTGCCGGCAGCCGTGCGCGGCGGCTTATACGATAGTCCGGAAGACGCTGCATCGCCCGGCGATTTGCCGCTACAGTGGCGTTCCCCCGGCCATGAGGGCCGCGGGATATCCGGGCAGCCCATACATGTACCTACGCGCCGCGTCCTTTCCGGTCTACCTTCGTGCCCTGGCCTTCGCCCTGCAGGCGGTCGGCCTGGCCAGCCTGCTGGTCGCCCTGCTGCAGCGCCAGGCGCCGCCGGCGTGGCTGCTGCCGGTGCTGGCCTGCGGTCTGCTCCTGAACCTGTTGCTGATGCTCGCGCCGCGCGCGCCGGCGCCGGCTCGTCGGCAGCAGCGCCTCGACGACCAGCAGGCCGACAAGCAGGCCTATGTGGAGGCGCAGCGGCGCATCCTCGGGATGATCTCCACCCGCCAGCCGCTGGCGAGCACCCTCGGCGAGATCTGTCGGCTGGTCGAATCGCGCGGCAGCGACCTGCGCTGCTCGATCATGACCGCCTCGGGCGACGGCCGCCGCCTGCAACTGGCCGCCGCGCCGAACCTGCCGACCGACTACAGCGAGGCCATCGCCAGCGTGCCGATCCGCGAAGGCATCGGCTCCTGCGGCACCGCCGCCCATCGCCGCCAGCCGGTGCTCAGCGCCGATACCGCCCGCGACCCGGCCTGGACCGGGCTGCACGAGCTGCTGGCCCGGCATGCGTTGAACAGCTGCTGGTCGACGCCGCTGCTGGCCGGCGACGGCCAGCTGCTCGGTACCTTCGGCATCTACCGGTCGCATTCCGCCGGGGTCGAGGCGGAGCTGGAGGAGCGGGTAGCCACCGCCAGCCATCTGGCCGGCCTGGCCATCGAGCACCTGCAGGCCCATGCCCGCCTGCAGGACAGCGAACAGCGCTTTCGCTCGCTGTTCAGCTGCAGCCCCGATCCGGTGCTGGCCTTCGCCCTCGACGGGCACATCCAGCAGGCCAACCCGGCCGCCTGCGCGCTGTTCGGCCATGACGAGACGCGCCTGTGCGGCAGCCACTACAGCCGCCACCTGCCCGGCGCCGAGGCGCAGCGCATCCTGCCCCGCCTGCGGCGCAGCGCCGTCGGCCAGCCGAGCGGCTTCGAGGTGCAGGGCGTCGACGCCGCCGGCCAGCCGCTGGAGCTGGAGGTCACGCTGATGCCGATCGTCACCGACAGCGGCATCGTCGGGGTGTTCTGCGTGGCCAAGGACATCCACCAGCGCAAGGCCGCCGAGCGCACCCTGCAGGCGACCCTCGACGAACTGGCGCGCAGCAACCGCGAACTGCAGGAGTTCGCCTTCGTTGCCTCCCACGATCTGCAGGAGCCGCTGCGCAAGATCCAGGCCTTCGCCGAACGTCTGCAGAGCCGCGCCAGCGGGCTTGACGACCAGTGCCTCGACTACCTGCAGCGGATGAGCGGCGCGGCGGTGCGCATGCAGGGGCTGATCCGCGACCTGCTGGCCTATTCGCGGGTCGCCACCCGCGCCCAGCCGTTCGTGCGCCTGTCGCTGGACGCGCTGCTCGACGAGGTGCTGCACGATCTGGAGGGCGCCATCGAGGCCGAGGGCGCGCAGATCGTCCGCGAGCCGTTGCCGTGCATCGACGGCGACCCGCTGCAGATCCGCCAGTTGCTGCAGAACCTGCTCGGCAACGCCATCAAGTTCCACGCCCCGGGCCAGGCCCCGCAGGTGAGCATCCGCGCCTGGCCAGACGAGGCCGGGCGCCATACCCTGTGCGTCAGCGACCGCGGTGTGGGCTTCGACGAGAAGTACCTCGACCGCATCTTCAACCCCTTCCAGCGCCTGCACGGCCGCCAGGACTATCCCGGCACCGGCATGGGCCTGGCCATCGTCAAGAAGATCGTCGAGCGCCATGGCGCGACGCTCTCCGCCAGCAGCCGGCCGGGCGAGGGCGCGCGCTTCTGCGTGAGCTTCCCGGTCCGCGAGCAAGGAGCCTGAGCATGCAGCCGAACCTGTGCGGCCCGATCCTGGTGGTCGACGACGACCCCGACGACTGCCTGCTGCTGCAGGAGGCCCTGCGCGAGTGCCGGGTCGAGGGGCCGGTGGCCTTCGCCCACGACGGCGAGGAGGCGCTGGCCTACCTGCAGCGCTGCCTGCGCCACGACCTGCGCGGCGCTTGCTGCCCGCAACTGATCCTCCTCGACCTCAACATGCCGCGCATGGACGGCCGCGAGACGCTGCGCGAGCTGCAGCGCGAGCCGCGCCTGCGGCACATCCCGGTGGTGATCCTCAGCACCTCCTGCGACGCCGAGGAAATCGCCGCCACCCGCCAGGCCGGCGCCCGCGCCTTCTTCAGCAAACCCGCCAGCTACCAGGGGCTGCTCGACCTGATCGGCAGTCTCGGCCACTATCGCTGCGCCAGCGACACCCCGGAACAGGACCCACCGACATGACCCCCACCGCGCAACCGCTGCGCCTGCTGCTGATCGAGGACGACGAGGACGACTACCTGATCCTGCGCGACCTGCTCGACGAGGCCGCTGGCCTGTCCTGCCACCTCGACTGGGTCAGCGGCCTGGCCGCCGGCAAGGCCGCGCTGGCGCGCGATGCCCACGACCTCTACCTGATCGACTACCGGCTCGGCGCCGACTCCGGCCTGGAGCTGCTCGAATACGCCGGCGAGGCCGGCCGGCTGCGGCCGATGATCCTGCTCACCGGCCAGGACGACACCGAGCTGGATGCCCGCGCACTGGCCATGGGCGCCGCCGACTACCTGGTCAAGGGCCAGTTCGACGCCAGCCAGCTCGGCCGCGCGATCCGCTACGCCCTGGAACGCAGCGCCGCCAGCGAGCGCCTGCTGCAGAGCAACGCCCGCGCCGCGCTGCTGCAGCGCTGCCTGGAAGCCAGCCACAACGGCGTGCTGATCGTCGACGCGCAGGCTCCCGGCCGCCCGGTGATCTACGTCAACCCGGCCTTCGAGCAGATCACCGGCTACAGCGCCGAGGAGGCGCTCGGCCGCAACTGCCGCTTCCTGCAGGGGAGCGAGACGCGGCAGAGCGGCATCGAGGAGATCCGCCGGGCGCTGGCCGCGCAGCGCGAGGTGCATGTGGTGCTGCGCAACTTCCGCAAGGACGGCAGCGCCTTCTGGAACGACCTGTACATCGCCCCGGTGCCCGACGAGCGCGGGGTGATCACCCACTACATCGGCGTGCAGAACGACATCTCCGAGCGCAAGCACTTCGAGTCGCAGCTGGCCTACAACGCCAACCACGACGTACTCACCGGCCTGCCCAACCGCGCGCTGATGGAAGACCGGCTGGAGCAGGGCTGCCAGATCGCCCGCCGCTACCAGCGCCAGCTGGGTGTGATGCTGCTGGACCTCGACGGCTTCAAGCCGATCAACGACACCCTCGGCCACGCCATCGGCGACCGCATGCTGGTCGAGGTGGCGCAGCGCCTGGCCGCCGAGCTGCGTCCCGGCGATACCCTGGCGCGCCTGGGCGGCGACGAGTTCGTCATCGTCCTCCCCGACCTGGCCCACGGCGAGGACGTGCTGGCGGTCGCCGAGCGGCTGATCGCCTGCGTGGCGCGGCCCTACCGGCTCAACGAGCTGGACCTGCACGTCACCGCCAGCATCGGCATCACCCTCAGCGACGGCGCCATCGCCCAGCCCATGCAGCTGATCCAGCAGGCCGACCTGGCCATGTACCAGGCCAAGCAGCGCGGCCGCAACAACTACCAGTGGTACACCGAGCACCTCAACCGCCAGGTCAGCGAAAGCATGACCCTGCGCAACGAGCTGCAGAAGGCCATCGAGGCGCTGAGTTTCGAGCTGCACTACCAGCCGCAGATCGATGCGCGCAGCGGCGCGGTGACCGGCTACGAGGCGCTGCTGCGCTGGCCGCACGCCGAGCAGGGGATGATCTCGCCGGCGCGCTTCATCCCGGTCGCCGAGGACACCGGGCAGATCATCCCGATCAGCCTCTGGGTGCTGGCCCGCGCCTGCCGCGACGCCCGGCGCCTGCAGCTCGACGGGCTGCAGGGCGGCGCCGTCTCGGTGAACATCTCGGCGGTGCACTTCCTGCGCGACAACTTCCTCGACAGCGTGCGCGAGGCCCTGCGGGCCAGCGACCTGCCGCCCCGCTGCCTGGAGCTGGAGATCACCGAGAGCGTGCTGCTGGAGAACGCCGAGCGGGCCATCGCGCTGCTGCGCGAACTCAAGGCGCTGGGCGTCGGCCTGGCCCTGGACGACTTCGGCACCGGCTACTCCAGCCTGAGCTACCTCAAGGACCTGCCGATCGACAAGGTCAAGATCGACCGCAGCTTCATCCGCGACCTGATCGACGACCCGCGCGATGCCGCCGTGACCCGCGGGATCATCTCCATGGCCCACCACCTCGACCTGCAGGTGGTCGCCGAGGGCGTGGAGACCGCCGCCCAGGCGGCGCGGCTGTTCGACAGCCAGTGCGACGTGTTCCAGGGCTACTACTACGCCCGGCCGATGCCCCTGAGCGAGCTGGAAGACTACCTGCGCCGGGCGCGGCCGGCGGCGTTCGGCCTGGCGTGACATGCTGGAAATTCATGTGCGATGGAAGAAACCGGAAAACTGCGCATGCACGGGCATTAGACTTTAGTCTAAAATACGCCCACCTTGAACAGCCGGAACACCACCAAGGATTCCACCCATGAACGGCCCCCAGTTACAAAACCTGCTCAATGACCTGAACCCCGCCCACGTCGAGTGCGACGGCATGGCTCGCCTGGTGATCACCCGCCTGGCCGAGCAGCGCATTCCCTGCAAGGCGATGCTCGGTCGAGTGGAACTGGACGGTAAGAGCCTGTCACCGCACTTCTGGGTCGAGGCCGATGGTTGCGTCATCGACTTCCACGCCCATCGCCAGCTCGGCGATGCCGCGCGCCTGCCCAACGGCGTCGCCCCGCAGGCCGAGGTCAAGGCCCGCTACGAGGGTCAGCCCATCGTCATCGACCCGCTGCCGGACTACCTGTTCAGCCTGCTCAAGCACTGAACCGGCGCCCGCATCGCCCCCAGACCCCGGCCTCGGCCGGGGTCTGTCGTTTCCGCTAGTCGGTGGCCGGATCAGCCGGTGGATTGCATCTGCACGATGCCCAGCTCGTCGAGGAACAGCTCGGCGCCGCGCACGAAGTCGATCTCGTTGCGCAGCAGCTCGTTGAACTCGCGCATGCCGATATCGAAGAGCAGCAGGCTGTTGAGCAGCGCGCAGCGTTTGATGATGGCCTGCAGGCGCTCGACGATCCGCTCCGGCTCCTTGAACTGCAGCAGGCGCGGTTGCCAGTCGGGGCTCAGGGCGGTTTCGGCCTGGCGGATGATGCCGCCCAGGCGGGCGCGGAACGGGTCCTGAAGGAGAGGAGTCTGGCTCATGGGAATCTGCGGGCGTCGTCAGTGGAAGGTGCGGCCGCGCCGGCGGCGCATCCTGCGGATGGCGCCTACTGTAACGCGGCCAGACGTTTTTCTGTCGTCAGAAAAGTAGCGTTTGTGCGCTGCTTTCCGCTTTGCCGAGCGGCGCACCCTTCCTCAGACCGCGGCGGCGGCCCCGAGTGCCGCCGGCTGGTACAGCCCCAGTTCGTCGAGGAACAGCTCGGCACCGCGCACGAAGTCGATCTCGTTGCGCAGCAGTTCGTTGAACTCGCGGATGCCCATGGGGAACAGCAGCAGACTGCGCAGCAGCGTGCAGCGCTGGAGAATGCCGTTGAGCCGCCCGACGATCCGCTCCGGCTCCCGGTAGAGCGCCAGCTTGGGCGCGTACTCGGCGCTCAGCGCCCGCTCGGCCTTGGCGATGCTGCCGGCCAGGCGCTCGCGGAACTGGATCTGGAACTGCGGCGTTGAACTCATCGGCGGCTCGGTGGTGGGGCGGATCGGGAGAGGGGAGTGGGCATGCCGGGCGGCGTGACTCTCTAGACCCGCACCAGCCCGAGCAGTCGCCCGGAGGGACTGAAGTCGAGGCGAAAGCGCCCGCGCACACCGTCGTGGGTCATCACCCGGACCAGCGCGCTGGCCGGAAACACCACGCGTCGGCCATCCAGGCTGCGCGCATACACCTGCTGTGCCTGGCCCTGGTAGTGGGCGATGCACTGCTCGCGGCTGAGATCCAGGGTGATGTCCAGGCTGGGCATGGGCGTGAGTTCGGGGAGAGGGGAGCGCGATGATAAACCGCTGCGCGGTACTGACAAGGGTTGTGTCGGGTGTCGACACTTCGAGCCTGCTTGGATGTGGGCGTAAAGAAGGCAGACTTCGCTATGCCTGTGGGCCAGCTCCGTCGTGAGTTGATCCAGGTTAGCGGCCTCAATGTACCCTGCAGCGGTCAAGCCAGCTCGTCGTTGGCGGCAGCTCGTCGCTGGCTTCGGGGTTGTCGAGTGCCTGCCGGTGGGCTTCGCGTTGCTGCAATGTACGAGCCTGCAGGTCGTGCAGAGCCAGGTAGTCGGCGCGTTGTGGCTCGGTTTGTCCGAGCATCTCGAAGCGCTGCGATAGCGTGTCGATGCGTTCGAGCAAGGTGTCGAGTTCGGCGATCACCTGGCGATGGTCGGAGTCATCCATGGTGGCGTTCCCGAAAACCTGAAAGAAGCCGGGCTGACTGTCCCGGAAATATCCTGTGCTGGCAGCCAGCACAGTTGGGTAAGCATACCGGTTTGGCTCGACGGTGCTCCGGTTATTGACTGCGGTGTTCCGGAATGACGCATGCCTAGGCGCCACTCCCAATCCCCCCATAAACCCCGCCCCGGCCCCGATATTCGCCGCTACGACCCGCCCACCGCTGCGGCAAGATGGCCGCCTCACAAGATCGACTCAAAGGCACCCCCATGAAGGTCACCGTTTTCGGTATCGGCTACGTCGGGCTGGTTCAGGCCGCCGTGCTCGCGGAGGTCGGGCACGACGTCGTCTGTGTCGATGTCGACGCCAGCAAGGTCGAGCGCCTGCGTCAGGGCGTGATCCCCATCTACGAACCGGGCCTCGAAGCCCTGGTACGGGACAATCATGCGGCCGGGCGCCTGCACTTCACCACCGATGCCGCCGAAGGCGTGCGCCATGCGCCCCTGCAGTTCATCGCGGTCGGTACCCCGCCCGACGAGGATGGCTCCGCCGATCTGCAGTACGTCCTGGCGGTGGCCGACAGCATTGCTCGGCACATGGATGAGGCGAAGGTGGTCGTCGACAAGTCCACCGTCCCGGTGGGCACCGCCGACAAGGTGCGCGAGCGCATCGCCGCCGTCCTCGCGCGGCGCGGGCGCGAGGATCTGGCGTTCGATGTGGTTTCCAACCCCGAATTCCTCAAGGAAGGCTCCGCCGTCGCCGACTGCATGCGCCCCGACCGCATCGTCATCGGCACCGCCAGCGCCGACAGCGAAGAGGTGATGCGCGAACTCTACGCACCCTTCAACCGCAACCGTGAAAAGATCATCGTCATGGACGTGCGCAGCGCCGAGCTGACCAAGTACGCCGCCAACTGCATGCTGGCCACCAAGATCAGCTTCATGAACGAGATCGCCAACCTTGCCGAGCGCCTCGGCGCCGATATCGAAATGGTCCGCCAGGGCATCGGCTCCGACCCGCGCATCGGCTACCACTTCATCTACGCCGGCGCAGGCTATGGTGGCTCCTGTTTTCCCAAGGACGTGCAGGCGCTGATCCGCACCGCCGACGGCATCGACTTCGACGCCCGGCTGCTCAAGGCCGTGGAAGCCCGCAACGAACAGCAGAAGCGCACGCTGTTCGACAAGATCCAGCGCCACTTCGCCGGCGAGCTGGCCGGCAAGACCTTCGCGCTCTGGGGGCTGAGCTTCAAGCCCAACACCGACGACATGCGCGAGGCGCCCAGCCGGGTGCTGATGGAGTCGCTCTGGGCTGCCGGTGCACAAGTGCAGGCGTATGATCCCGAGGCCATGCACGAGGCGCAGCGCCTGTACGGCAACCGCGCCGACCTGACCCTGTGCGGTACCAAGGAGGCTGCGCTGAAAGGCGCCGACGCCCTGGTGATCGTCACCGAATGGCAGGCCTTCAAGGCGCCGGACTTCGACTTCATCCGTCAGCAGCTCAGGCAGCCGCTGATCTTCGATGGGCGCAACCTGTTCGAGCCGCGACGGATGGCGAAGAAGGGTATCGTTTACCGGTCGATCGGACGCTGATCAGCGCTGATAGTAATCCCGGTACCACTCGACGAAGCGCGCCACGCCGACGCGGATATCGGTTTTCGGCAGCTTTCCGGTCAATGCTTGCAGGCGCTTCGTGTCGGCATAGGTTTCCAGTACATCGCCACTTTGGAGTGGCAGCAGGACTTTTTCGGCGCTCCGGCCGATGCATTGCTCCAGGGTGGCAATGAACTCGCCCAGATCCACCGGCTGCCCGTTACCGATATTCAGGATCCGCCAGGGGGCACTGCTGCTGGATGGGTCGGGATGGTTCGTGTCGAAGATCGGATTCTCCGAGGGTGGGCGCAGCAGGGACAGGTGGATGCCTGCCACGATGTCATCGATATATGTGAAGTCCCGCCGCATGTTGCCGTGGTTGAACACCTTGATCGGCCGCCCATGCACGATGGCATCGGTGAACAGGAAGGGCGCCATGTCCGGCCGCCCCCAGGGGCCGTAGACGGTGAAGAAGCGCAGGCCGGTCATCGGAATGCCATAGAGATGGCTATAGGCGTGG
>RRZT011867403.1_pt1 | contig 22423 bp, 9 predicted proteins | sample 2165551 | NCBI WGS metagenome assembly RRZT01 (sample SAMN10456910, study PRJNA506462) | wastewater metagenome | biome: wastewater; feature: sludge; material: wastewater sludge; isolation source: wastewater sludge with Escherichia coli K12::gfp cells carrying plasmid... | place: USA: Moscow, Idaho ... | reverse complement strand
GATTGCTGACCCACTGTTTTGGTAACATAATATTTCCCATCAACAAAGCGATAAATATGCATATTTAACGCAAAAACAAATATATTCAGAACTTTCACAACAATAAAACTCCACTAATATGGAAGATTAGAATAAAATCCAAAGAACACTATTATTTAAATTTGCTATGTTAATCTTCGGCTCGAACAGCACACACATATCCCTAATTAACAATATATTAGTACAAAATAAAACAGATAGCAGGATGCCAGGTAAAAAAAAAGATTGGTTTTGGTTAATTTTACTCCTAATGCTAGGACAAACCCAAGCACAAACACATTCAGTAATTAAAAATGATTTCAAAAGTGGAACAAATGAGTTTCTGCTTAACGAAAAACCATTTGTAATTCGGGCAGGCGAACTTCACTACAGCCGCATTCCTCGCCCGTATTGGGACCATCGGATTAAGATGGCAAAAGCCATGGGAATGAACACAGTATGTATTTATCTGTTTTGGAACTACCATGAACAACAGGAAGGTGTTTTTGATTTTAGCGGACAAAAAGATGTAGCTGAATTTGTGCGATTGATACAAGCCAATGGCATGTATTGTATTTTACGTCCGGGACCCTATGTATGTGCCGAATGGGATATGGGAGGACTTCCATGGTGGTTGCTAAAAAAAACCGACTTACAGGTACGTCGTAAGTCAGATGCATACTTTATGGAGCGCGTAAAAATTTACATGAATGAAGCAGCACGGCAGTTAAAACAATTCCAGATTCAAAACGGTGGACCTATTTTGATGGTTCAGGTTGAAAACGAATACGGGACATGGGGTAACGACCAACAATACATGGAGCAAATGCGCGATATGATACGTAATGCCGGATTCGATAAATCGACTCTTTTGCGATGCGATTGGTCGTCGAATTTTCACAGATATCAACTTGAGGGTGTTGTGAGCACTCTCAACTTTGGTGCCGGATCCAATATCGACGAGCAATTTAAAAAATTCAGAATTCAAAACCCGACAGCGCCTTTAATGTGCGGCGAGTACTGGACCGGCTGGTTCGACCAATGGGGACGTCCGCACGAAACCCGGGATGTAAACAGTTTTATTGGTAGTTTGAAGGACATGATGGATAGAAAAATATCCTTCAGCCTTTACATGGCGCATGGTGGCACTTCATTCGGGCAGTGGGCAGGAGCTAATGCACCGGCGTATGCACCAACCACTTCCTCGTACGACTATAACGCTCCTATTGACGAAGCAGGGAACCCTACCGATAAATTTTTTGCCATACGTAAGCTATTAAGTAACTACCTTCAGGAAGGAGAAGTTTTGCCTGCAATACCCGAAAACCCCGAAAAAACAATTCAGATACCTGCAATTGAATTCAAACAAACAGCCAATGTGTTCAATAATTTACCGAAGGCTAAAATTTCAACTGAAATACAACCAATGGAAATGTTTGACCAGGCGTGGGGTTCTATAATTTATCGACGTACATTACCTGCATGCAGTAAAAAACAAACTTTAATCATACACGATGTACATGATTGGGCGGTGATATTTATCAACGGTGAAGTAATAGGTAAACTGGATCGGCGTAAAGGCGAAAACACTGTAGAACTCCCTCCGCTTGCTGCTGAAAGCAGATTAGACATTTTGGTTGAAGGTATGGGACGTGTAAATTACGGCGAAGCAATTATAGACCGTAAAGGGATTACAAAAAAAGTAACACTTAAGAGTGATGACAAAGAAGAAGTGCTCCGTAACTGGACCATCTATAACATTCCGGTAAATGATACTCTACTCAACCAACCAAAATTCAAAAAACAAATAGCAAACGGACCTGCCTGGTATAAAAGCACTTTCAATTTAAAAGAAACAGGCTATACCTATCTGGATATGAGTTCGTGGGGCAAAGGTATGGTTTGGGTGAATGGTAAAAATATGGGGCGTTTTTGGAAAATTGGACCTACACAAACACTCTGTGTGCCGGGCTGCCTACTCAAAAAAGGGAAAAACGAAATAATTGTTCTCGATTTGGATGGGCCACAAAAAACTACAATTGAAGGGCTTAACCACCCCGTACTCGACAAAATTGTAAGTGATAAAGGAAAAAAACAGCAATTTACTCTCAATTTAAATGGTATTAATGCTGTAAAGAGTGGCTCATTAAGTGATGAACGCGGGTGGAAAACAATTCAATTAGACGAAGTAATATCCGGTCGATATTTTTGTTTTGAAGCTCTGAATGCACAAAATCCGACTGACAATTCGAGTTCAATTGCCGAATTTGAAATAATTGATGAGAATGGAAACAGCGTATCGTCGTTAAACTGGAAAGTGGTTTTTGTAAACAGCGAAGAAACCGAGCAATCGGCCAATGGAGCTGATAAACTTTTCGACTTGCAGGAATCAATTATTTGGCAAACCAAAATTAAAGACAGTGTAAAACATCCTCATCAACTGGTAATAGATATGGGCAAGGAAATCAATGTAAAAGCATTCAGAATACTTCCAAGAGGCGATAACAGCACAAAGGGAATGATAAAAGACTACCGGTTCTATCTTGAGAAAAAGGCATTTAAAGTTCAATAATTCTTGGAAAGAAGATTCTTCAATTACAAATAATCCCTTTTACAACCGGATATAAAAAGAGGCTGTCTTGAAACTACCCCAAATTAAAAAGTTAATTTTAATTTATAACCTCTTATCAAAAAAACTCCCAAAACGACTGTTTTTATATCTTAAACAGCTTCGTTCTGGGAGTTTTTATTAAGGGAAGTTTCAAATTGATAGTTTTAACAATTTAATAAATAGTTTTGAGACAGCCTCTTTTTATAAGAGTTTCAATACTATAAAATTTCAGCCCTAATTTCAAATTTTCACTTTCCGGATTTCGACAAATTTATCCGACTGTATTTTAACTATGTATATTCCGGAACTTACCAATTCATTCGATATTACATTACATTTACCAATAGCATTTGTTCTGGTAATTTTTTGAACTACTCTGCCCTGAATATCATAAACAAAAACATTCACATCAGTCGGCATATTCAGCTCAAAATCAGCAACAACACGCTGATTCGCAACCAACAATGCAACTTTATTTATAATATTACTCACTTCGCCAGCCACGGGTGACAGTTCATACATCTCCCAATTATCGATATAACCCGTACCACTGCTAAAATATACTTTTTGAGTCGCTTTCAGATTAGCTCCGGTAGTAAAGGTAAAATCCACTTCGTGCCATGTATTCGTGGTGGGTACCTCGTAATATATATCATCTTTAGTTGTATCCCATCCATACACTCCGATACCCACCGATGTGTTGTTTGTTGGCAATCCGGCATCGTCAACAATCATCGTTTTAGCGACTTTGGCAGTATTTATCAGTCCTGCCTGTTGAGCTGCAATCGTACCTAAACCCGTGATTTCTTCCTTTTGATTTATTCCATGAGGCCAAAAATGCTGCGAATCTCCTTTTATAACTCCACTACCCATCAGGGCATTTGTGGCTGCTCCTGTCCAGACCCCTCCTACCATTTTCGACTGCCAGGCAGAAGTAGTTCCCGAACCAAACCAGTGACACATTTCGTGCATAGCAGTGCCTACCCACATATAACGCGTGTTGGAACCAAAACCAATTGAGCCATGATAACTAGCTTGCGCAGTTGGGATTCCGGAATTGTAATACACATAAATATCGTACGAAAACGGCGTATATTTACTAAAATACATACAGGCACTATCCATTGCTTCTTTGATAAGACGGTATGGCGTAGGCAAGGCTACAGAATCAATTGCTAAAGTATATGTTACATTTCCCATATTTTGCCCCGGACGCGAACCATGTTTATATACATGCGCTTTCACTCTGTACGTGGTATTCGGTTTTAAAACACCTGTCAGACCACGTTCTATTGAGCCACTTCCGGTAACCTTTGCACTACGTGCTCCACAATACACATAAGCAGCATCCGTATTTATACTTCTGGTACCCCAACCTTCGGATATTATCGTATTGCAGGTAGGGTCAGAAATCAGATTTGTCAGATTCGAATAAAGCGGTGTAAAACATTCATCGTTGCGATGAGCCGTGATACTAATGTTTGAAACAGCAGAACCACTGTTCAGCGTGATTGTCCCTGAAGAATTCTCGATTCCGTCGTAACTAACTGTAACAGTACTACCATTAACATTGGCCGGTAAAACCGATGGGCTAACACTTATACCTTTTGGTGTGATAAAACTAATATCAGCATTTAAATTGTAAGCCTTCACGGTGAAAGTAGTCGTCCGGTTTATCTCATCGACCAGTAAAGTTTTAACAGAAGACACAATAGTCGGTGCAATTGTTCCGGTAACTTTCACACTATCTTTTACAGTACCCGATGTGAAAAATACATAACCGGATGCATTTACGTTTCCTGCATAACTCACATAGATGGTAGTAGCAGATGTTGATGCTGGCAAACTTGAAACCGATGTGCTAAATCCTTCTGAAGCAGAAATTTCGATTGGTTCTGTGATATTTACAGTTCTAATTGCCAGCAATTTAGTCCCCGGAGATTCAAAAGACAGTGTGGCAGGAGTGGAGTAAATTTTGGGAACCGCGTACATTTCCCAGTTATCGATATAACCGGTTGTGCCTGTGAGTCCATAATTATTAAAATACATCTGTGGAGAAGTACCAATAGTTGCTCCTGTGGTAACAACAAAATCCACAGTTTGCCACACATTGGAAGCTGTTATTGTTTTTATAACTTCTGAAGTTCCAATTCCTGATAGTCCTATCTGGAAAATGCCCCCCAAAGCCAAAACCTTTGCCCTTACACGATAGTCGGTACTTGCCTGAAGCTTCCCTGTGAGTGACACATCTAGCGACCCTGCATTTGTACCACTAACCTTTCCGCTACTGGCACCACAGTACACATAAGCAGGATCTGTATTAATTGAACGGTTTCCCCAACCGCTAAAGTTTGAAAGCAAACTCATATACGGGTCGGATATCAGATTCGCCAAAGCAGGATAATATTTTGAAAAACAAGAATTTGAATATGATTTCACCGGAATTTTCAGTACAGTACTACCACTAGTAAGCACAACGGTATCATTCACCGTTGAAACACCGTCGTAACTGACAGTTAGTGATGCATTAGAGGCATTTGCAGCCAGCGATCCTGTACTTAAACTGATTCCGGATGGTGCTGAAACCGAAATACTTCCGGATAAATTTAATGCTGAAATATAAATAGTTTGCGATTTTATATATTCATCGAACGATAAACTGGTAACACTGGCAGTTAGCATAGGGCTCGACTCAGCACCCTGGTTGAACAAAAACTTTACTTCTGAGGCCGTGAGCGATTTATTGTAAATGCTGAATTTTGAAATTGAGCCCAACCATGTAGGGTCACTCGTATAACCACCTTTGCCCAAATATGCCAGCGAAGTACCGATTGTAGAAAGGGCTACTCCGCTAACAGCTTTACCGGCTAAATTTCCATCGATATAGAATATGACGGAGTCGGCTCTTACTACAGAAACCATGTGATGTAGTTTACCATCGTCGTACTCAGTTCCATTCACGCCTTTTTCGGCGCTGTATGTGCCATTCGAAATACAGGTACGGCTCACATTATCGCCTCTGGAAGCCGATAATGATACATAATTATAACCCAATCCGCCCGACGTATTACCAAAGTACGACAGCATCGTATATCCGGTATTCGCTCCGGCTGCAGATGTGAACCATATTTCCTGCGAAAAGGCTGTATAAGTGTTTAATGCCAGTGAACTACCCTGGAAGGACAAAAATTGTCCGCTTGCAGATAATTTCAAAGCCTTGTTTACTATTGTGGCTCCGCCACTTAATACCCCGTTAAGTGTACCTACATTATCAGCGGCTGTTCCGTTATCAAACGTCCACTGGTGTGTAAGATTGGCTGTTCCGGGGTCGGTTTGCGAACAAATACTGCCTGCAAATATTGCAAGCAGTAAAAACATACTGTATATTCTGAATTGTAACATGATGTAGTTTAAATACTATTTCTATTCTTTAATAAACCGTTGAATGGAACTGTGTTTCTCGGTTTTTACTTGTAAAAAATAAACTCCAGGTTTAAAATCTGATATGTCAATATTATTTTCCGGTTCAATTTCCATTTTATACGACTTCAGGGTTCTGCCCTCAATATTTCGGATAATAACTTCGGATGTTATATTTAACAGTGGCAAACAACTAAAGTTAAGTTTGTCTTTTACAGGTAAAGGCCAGAAGAAAACGGTTTTATCAGTATTGTTTTCTGTTTGAGCTAATGCCGAAATAGTTGTTAGCTGAGCCACTTCTGTGGCAGTCATCGCATAATTATAAATTCGGAAATCATCAATCAACCCCATAAACAGCGGATCGGAAAACTGACTTCTACCAATATAGTTCAATACCGGATTGATATCGGATGGCCTAATAGTAATGACCGCCGACTGCGACACTAATGCTCCATTTACATACATTTTAGCGCCTGTAGCACTTAAAGTTACGGCCACGTGAGTCCAGGTTCGGGCAGTCAGAGCCGGTGCAACCATTACTCTTTCATTCCCGGCATGTTTTAAACCAAAATACAAGTATCCGGATGACGATTTTGGAGTCAAAAACATATATTCGTTTTCACCATTACCAAAATCAAAAATTCGTTGCCAGGCAGTTGTTCCCATCCAGTTTACCCATGTGGCTATTGTAATTTCGTTGTAATTAGCAACAGTATATGGTAATTGCACATAATTTGATGAACCGTTTAGTAAAACAGAAGAAGCTCCGTTTTTTCCGGTAGAATAGCCCAGACTTCCAAACGCAGCTGCATTTAGCTGATTGATTGTTGTATCGCGGGTTGAGTTTTCAAAATTATAATGGGCTACCAGCGCTTTATCCTGTAATGTAACCACTGAAACCTGATTGCTATATGCAGAACGGTTCAACGAATTATCCACCGCCTTAATTTTATAGTAATAAGTTTTGCCGGGCAACACTGAATTGTCGACAAATGAATTTGCAGTAATTCTCTGAGCTAAGGTATTGTAAACCCCATCGGCCGATTCAGATCGGAAAATAGTGTACGATGCCAAATCGGATTCTGTATTAGCATTCCAATTAAGTAAAACAGAAGCTGACTGTACATTTGCAGATAGTCCAACAGGGGCTTGAGGAGCCACAAATTCAACCGGAGCTCCAACCGGTATTAAACGCCACTGTTGGTTCGTATTTCCGTTCTTTTCGGACTGTTGAATGGAGGCTCCCTCGGTAGTATATGGGGCTGCCACCTGTAAACATTTGGCACTATGTCGGTTCCGGATATAAAACCACCCATCACCGGCATATTCTAAAAACCATTGCTGATTAGCTCCTTTCAAATCGTCGTATTGAGTAACAGATGAACCATTGCTTAATGAGTAATTGGTATTCTCCATCACCTTTGCACTGTGAACTGCTGAGATAGTAAAATAACTGAAATCGCCACCAATTCGCGAACTCACAGGTACTACATTCCATTGCTGATAGTTATATCCGCGGTAAGTTTTTTGCCAAATAGTTGCTCCACTTACGGTTGAGCCAACAGCCACCTCGACAGCTTTCATACTAATTCGGTTTATCAGTATATATTTGCCATTTATTATTGGCTGAATATCTTCACCGGTTGTAATGTTAACCACACGTTCGGCACCTGTTTGTCCATTCTGGTAACCGGTGCCACCGGGCAACTCCATATAATACTCACGAAGCGGACCATATCCTTCGAAAAACACATCTCTGTCTTTCGACACAAAACGATAGGTAGTAGTAACAGCCTGACGTTCTGATGTGCCACCAAAAGCCTGTACTTTACCATCGGGGGCACGGTAAACAGAAGCTGCTGTCCAGTTGGGTCGGTGCTCAGCATAGGCTAAACGGGCACCATCGCTGGCTTTTACAAACTCACCGCGGGCATACTCGGCTGTACCCCACCAAATGGCTGTTTGCAAGCCATACTCAACCCCTACCATGGGCTCCATTACATTATGACATTCATCGGCAGTAGCATGGTCGCCATTGGCTCGAACAGTAGTAAAAAAACTGGCAAAATTATCAAAACTACCGGCCAGCTGATGCGTATTTCCCTCGTCCAATCTTGACCTTAGGTATCCGTACCAGTTAAGAGCCTCATCGCAGTTCAGAGTATTTCCTCCACTCAACCGAACAGCATCAAACTGCGAATTCTTGCGCAGTTCATTGCATATTTGCAAAAACTGTGATTTCCCATCGTATCCTGTATACTGTCCCCATCCAAAATCAGGTTCGTTAAATGGAGCCACACTCGCAATTTCGCGACCTGCCGCTCTGTGACGTTGTGCCGTCACATTTATTAATTGCGCCCAACGATCCGGCCTGCCCAAATACCAGGAATGCACCGTAGGATGGTCGCAATTCAACATAATTTTTGTACTCAATGGAAAGTATGAAAGCATTGCCAACCTATTATTCAGCATAGTGAGTTCGGCGGCCTTAAGGTCGCCATTTACCAATGAATCGGTTGGTGTAAACGACGACCGGATAATGTCAATATTACTATTCCCCATGAAAGCAATACCGCGCAGGATATTTTCCTGACTTAGCCAGGCCATATCCAAACCCCATTCAAGAGGTTTCGATTGTCCGGCTTCAGATAAATTGAACAGTAATGTACGATGCGGTATAGCCCGTGGCGTCAGGTAATCGCTTGTTCTCAGCACCTGACTATTTAGACTAATGGAAAAGAAAAGAATGGATAGCAGTATATATCTTTTAACTGGCTCTTTTTTCATTTATGCAGATTAAGAATAACAATAAAGCAGTATAAGCGAAGATAATAAAATTCTACAAATCCCCGTTAAATTCTGATGGCAATAAGCCTAGTTCAGTCTTGAAACAACGACTAAAATAGCTGTAATTACTAAAACCGGAAGCGTAGGCTATATCAGCAATAGCACCGGATTTCTGTTTCATCATTTTCAGTGCACTTTTTATTCTGGTTTTACGAATCAGTTCGCAGGGCGAAATACCAATGGTAGCTTTCACTTTACGATATAATGTTGAGTAAGAAACACATAACACATCGGCCAGTTCATCAACACCAAATGAGAGATTTGAGATATTCTCCTGAATTTTTGCATCAACTTTAATGATAAAGTTTTTGTCAACACCTGTATCTGTCGACTCGACTTCATTTGCCAGACTATTTTTGCGATACTCTTTGGGCGTTACGCCAAACTCGCGACGGAAACACCGACTAAAATATTTCGGATCGTTAAATCCGAGCGAATAAGCTATCTCAGAAATATTCAGGTTATTATCCGCCAACAACAGCAATGATTCGTCCAGTTTTTTTGAATTTACAGTTGTACGGGTTGGCCTATGTACCTGTAGCGTAACATTTTTTTCAATTGCTTCCTGTACTGAGGATATTATGCGAAGCTGAGGTACAACCTGAAACAGGTTTTGTCTGTTTATTAAATTGAATGTAGAAATTGCGGCGTCCATATGTATGAATTTTCAGTATTTAACAATAAGGTATTAAAAATCGATAAGCAAAACCGGCCATTTCGATGTTGCAAAGTTGTCCTTTTCTCACTTTTTCCTCTTTCATTATTTTATCATTCGCTTTCACTATTGTAACTTTCAATCAAAAAAGCCGATATTTAACTCTTAAATCCTGAAAACTATTGTTTGTAAAGCGCTATTTCACTTTCTTTGCGCTGATAAATTACATCATCCCTTTTTTCAGGTGCAAACTATTTTATGAAATCACTAAAACAAATTCAATACTATTGTCTTTACTTTTCTCTGCTGATATACATATATCCGTCTGTCCAAATTTATGCCCAGCACAAAGAATCGATTCAAATTAACAAATACAATATCGGCTCCGGACTTAAAAGCAATTTTATTTGTCAGATGGTACAGGATCAGAAGGGATTCATATGGATTGCAACTGAAGAAGGACTTAACAAATTTGATGGGAAAAGCTTTACCGAATTCTCAACAAATCCCGGTCGTTACTCATTATCGCACAATCGGACTCAAGCAATAATGATGGCTCCCGACGGAAATATCTGGGCCGGGACATCGGACGGCCTAAATATATATGATTATGCGTCGGATAGTATAATTCAGGTAAAAACCACTACTACGCCACTTAAAATGGTTTACAACGATGTCACTTATCTGGTTATGAGTCCTGACAATAAAAAAACATGGATTGGTACTTATGGAAATGGTGTAAATTATTTTAATTGGAACAGCAATACTTTTCATCGGTTAAAATTACCCGTTTTGAAAGGGGTTAATGAACCCTTGTTGGTGATGTGCTTGTTGGAAGATGCGAACAAAAGGCTATGGATAGGCACTCAGGATAATGGTTTGTACAAATACAATTTAAATGAGAACAAATTGGAATATTGCTCTTTGAACGACCCGAAATTATCCATCAAAACAATTTTTCAGGACAGTTATAAACGACTTTGGATAGGCACCAGCAAAGGTTGTTATATGCTAAACGAAACAACCAATAAGTTTGACGTAATTGGCTACCCTACAAGCCTGGCATCAAACTCAATAAACATGGTTACTGAGGATAAACAGGGTAAAATATGGATAGGCACTGATTTATTTCTAATTAATTTCTCTTCACGGGTTTTTTCAAAATCAGATAAATTTGATTTTAATACATTTTCTCACGGAGAATCGGGCTATACTTTGAGTTGTCCGCACATTACATATCTGTTGGCTGATAAGGATAATAATATGTGGATAGGCACATTGTGGGGTGGTGTAAATATGCTTCAGGGTATAAAACCAAAATTTACACTTTATCAACATCAGGCCGGTATGCCAAAGTCTATTCCAAGCACACCTATCACGGGAATCAATTCCGACAAACAGGGAAATTTACTTTTATCAACGAATACCAAAGGTATTTATAAAATGAATCTGGCCACCGGTACCTTTGAACCTTTTGTGCAGGGTAAATACGTGGGAGTAGATTTTCAGAATATCTTAACGGATTCTGACAACAATATCTGGTTGGGTACATTTAAAAACGGATTGATAAAACTAAATCAACGCGGAGAACAATTGGCCAATATCGCGAATAATCCAACCGGAAAAAATTCGTTACCGGGTAACGATGTCAGGTTTGTTTATCAAACAAGAAATGGAAATATTTATGCCTGCACCAATAAGGGATTTGCAATTATACATCCAAAAACAAATGAAATTTTAAAAGTATTTGATTTTTGGGGCAATCTGGGCATACGTGTAGTAAAAGAAGACGATAATGGATTGATTTGGATTGGAACATACGGAGCAGGTGTATTGACATACAATCCGGCAAACGATTACATTGATTATCAACCAATAGCAAGTAATTTATTAAAAAAAAGAATCATAATTGTATATGACATTGCTATAAAAGAAAATAAAATTTGGATTGCCACACACGGTCAGGGAGTTTTTGTGTATGATAAAACTAAGAAAAAAATTCGCAGCTATACCGAGGAGGATGGAATACGTTCCAATTTTGCGCGCAGTATAGTTACCGATGGAACACAAATAGCATGGGTGGGTACTGCTAAAGGCATATCGAGTATAAATACAAAAAACAACGAAATCAATAATTACAACAGCGAAGATGGTGTTCAGTCGCAGGGAATGTATGAACGAAGCTCGTATGTTTTACCTGATGGACGATTTGTTTTTGGTGGATTGAATGGGCTAAATATTTTTGAACCGAAAAATGTAACCAAAAACGATATTTGCCCTCCGGTAATTTTCACAAAACTATCCGTTTTCAATCAAATAATTTCTCCCGCAACAAAAGACAAGCTATCATCGCCAATCAACAAGAACATTACAATAGCCGATGAAATTAACATAAGCTATAGTCAATCCGTATTTACGCTTGAATTTATCGGACTTGACTACAATGCCAATCAAAAAATCCAATATGCGTATTTACTGGAAGGAGCCGATAGTCATTGGAATTACATAGGTAACCAAAACAATATTACTTTCCGAAATCTGACTTCCGGAAATTATATATTAAAAGTTAAAGCATCGAGCCCCGACGGAGTTTGGGGAGACGAATACAATTCAATTGTTATAAAAATTCATCCTCCTTTCTGGAAAACATGGTGGGCATACACTATTTACCTGATTATTATCGGATTTATTATATATTTTATATGGCAATTTGCCACCATAAAAATCCGGACAGCCAACGAAATAAAAGTAGAACGTGCAAAACTGGAAAAGGAAGAAGAATTACACCAGGAAAAATTACAGTTTTTCACCAATATTTCGCACGAGTTCCGTACACCTCTAACATTAATAATCGGGCCTCTTGAAAAAATGCAGGCTGATGAACCCGATCTGAACAAAAAAAATCATATCAGGCTAATGCTTCGAAACGCTCGCAGGCTTTTGGTAATGGTAAATCAATTGCTGGATTTCAGAAAAGCTGAAAAAGGGCAAATGCAATTGAGTGTACGTTACGCCGATATAAATGCCTTTATTACCGAAATTCTTCATGCGTATACCGAATTAAAAGAAGCAAAAAACATACGACTACAATTCGAACACGAAGAAAAAGTACTCATGACCTGGTTCGACCATGAGTTTTTAGACAAATGCTTGTTTAACCTACTTTCGAATGCTTTTAAATTCACGCCCGAAAACGGGAAAATAACCGTTAAAGCCTTAAAAAGATTAAACGAAAATGGTACTGCTCAAATTTTAATTAGTGTTACCGACAATGGCAAAGGGATACCGGCCGATGAGTTGCCGTTAATATTCAACCAGTTTTATATTGGCAAAGAAACGAGCAAACTCCAACCCGGCTCCGGTATCGGCCTTCATCTTACTAAAAATCTGGTTGAACTCCATCATGGTAATATTTCGGTAAAAAGCACTGTGAATAAATTTACCACCTTTACCATTGAAATTCCGGCTGAGCAGTCGGCTTATGCTCTGACTGAATTTGCAAACGAAAATGCTACTAATCTGAAACAAATACAGGAATACTTCAGCGAAAACGAAAATCAGATTTACGACAATGATACAATCAACGCTGATGACCAATCAAAAGACAAGAAGCGTATTTTATTAGTGGAAGACAATGTTGAGATAAGAAGCTATATTATTGATATATTAGGTAAAAATTACAGCATAGATGAGGCAGAAAACGGACTCGAAGGATTGCAAAAAATCCACGATAAAGAGTACGACCTGATAATTACCGACCTGATGATGCCCGAACTGGATGGATTGGAAATGTGCAAGCAAATAAAATCAAGCATTGAAACCGACCATTTACCCATCATAATGCTAACCGCAAAATCATCGGTAGAAAGCCGCATCGAAGGACTGAGCATTGGTGCCGACTCGTATATCTCGAAACCCTTTCATCCGGAACATTTAAGTATACGGGTTAGCAAACTGATTGAACAAAGAGAACTTTTCAAAGCTCGTTTTTCAAAGAAAATAAACATCGAGAGTGTAAATCAGGCTCAGGAAACGACAGAATCGCCTGACGAAGCTTTTATCCGTAAAGCAATAGAAACCATTATAGAACGGATTATTGAAACCGACTTTAACGGAGATGCATTGGCAAGTGAGTTACGAATAAGCCGAATGGGTCTGCATCGAAAAATTAAAGCTCTAACCGGGCAGAGTACCGGTGAATTTATACGTAATATCCGGCTGAAAAAAGCCGGAGAACTGCTTTTATTGCCCGGCAAAAACATATCGGATGTGTGTTACGAAGTTGGTTTTAACTCTCCATCGTACTTTAGCACCTGCTTTACTGAAGTATATAAAATGACACCCACCGAATATATCAAACAGAATAAAGCGGAAAACTAAAAAGAAACCTGCAAATACGTATTGAGTAGGTAGTTGTGCTATAAATTGATTGAATACTGCATGTAAGCAATAGCAGATTGTACTAATTTTGTTGTTCACACAAAAGAAAAACAAATGCCGGCAATCTCATTAATGCGCTATGGATTAGCGCTGTTTACTATAGTCCTTTTAGTTAGTGGATTTACATCTTCAGAAGGAAATGAAACAAACGAAAAGCATTTATCCTCACCCAAAACAATAACTGTCACACCTTCTGTCAGGCATCAGCAATTTGAAGGTTGGGGTGGCTCGCTTTGCTGGTGGGCACACATTATGGGTGCCTATTCTACCGAAAAAGTGGATAGCATTTGTAATTGGATAACTCACCCCACCGAAGGATTAAACATGAATCTTTTCAGGTTCAATATTGGTGGAGGCGACGCACCGGGTCATAATCATATGCGTACTGATGGCGGCGACATGCCGGGATATAAAGCTTCGGCAACATCGGCATACGATTGGAAAAGTGATGCTGCGCAACGAAAAATACTCCAACAACTCATAGCTTCACGTATTGCGAATACCGGAAAAAACGATATTCAAATTGTTGCGTTTTCGAACTCACCGCCCTGGTGGATGACGGTAAGTGGCTGTGTTGCCGGTAGCGTAAATGGAAACACTACTAACTTAAAACCGGAGATGTTCGATGATTTTGCCGATTATCTAACCGAAGTTACGAAGTATTATCACGATAGTTTGGGTATTACTTTCGATCATCTTGAACCGTTTAATGAACCTTACTCAACCTGGTGGACAGCCAACAAAGTGAATGGGCAAGAAGGATGTTACTTCTCACAACCCGACCAGGAACGAATGATTCGGGAATTATACCGTAGCTTACAACAAAAAAACATGCTGCAGTATTGTAAAATTGCAGTGATGGATGCCAACAGCATCGATGAAGCTTACCCCGGTCTTTTAAAATACAAAGCTGCAGGCGATATTTTGCCATTGATTGATAGAATTGATATTCATAGCTATTTTGGGAATCAACGCAGAGAAGTGCGTAATTTTGCACACGAAAACAAGATTAAACTTTGGCAATCGGAATCGGGTCCGTTAAATGTAGGTGGCTCAAATGAACATCAACTAATGGTAGTTGCGCAACGTATTGTTACCGATATACAAGAAATGGGCTGTACAGCCTGGCTTGACTGGCAACTGGCAAACGACCACAGTCCGCTTTGGGGAATGTTGGTAGGGAAATACAACCATCCCGAAAAGCCTGTTGAGAAAGGACCGTCGTTTTATCTGCGAGCTCAGTTTAGTCGATATTTAAAACAAAACTACTATATAATAGCAACATCTTCGGCTAATGCATTAGCCGCCATAAGTCCCGACGAAAAAGAAATTGTACTTATTGTTGTAAACACCGAAATTAAAAAACAGAATTATTCAATTGACTTATCACAAATTGAATATAAAAATCCTGTAAGTCATATTGTCACAAGTATTCAACACAACCAACAGGTTTTTCTCAAATCGAACACCTTAAATGCATCAGGACATATCTTATCAGTAAGTGCATTACCTCTTTCAGTTAACACTATTATTTTTCATAAGTAAAAAATGAAGAAGGATGTCTTAAAATAAGACACCCCTCTTTGGGTTACAATCACATAACCTTTTTCAACCTGCAAACAATTCGTTCACAGAATTATTATTTACTCCTTAATAAACTTAAGCTGCTTTTTACCATTCATGCGCAGCAAATAACATCCACTAGCCAATCCACTAACATTCATTGTTTTACCAGAAACGATTTCCCGTTTAACCAAACATCCATATAAATTAAAGATTTCAATACTTGTACTTTCACTTAAATCCCGGCTAAAATACAATTCGTTACGTACAGGGTTTTGTGCAATTTGAATATCACCATTGGTTACATTTTCTACCGCTGTTTGCACCAAATCCTGTGTGCCAATTACCATCCAACCTGCTTTTTCAGCAAAAAGCGATGTGATAGTAGAACTCGTTGAGCGTTCTTTTTGTTTTGTCAGATAAGCTGTTTTAGCCGAAAGTGTTACAACACGTAATGCTGCGGTAGAATCGTCGTTACAGGTTTGCATTTGCGAAATAAAAACCGGATTAGGTAAGCTGTCCTTAAAATTGATGAGCGCATAATTTGTCCCTACAGCTTTATCGGCAGTACTTCCCACTATAACCCGTTTATTATTAAAACTTCCAACACCCGGCGTAATTGCCAGATAACCTACTGTTTCGGCAGGTGCAGGCGATGTAACCGCCTTTTCGCGCATCATTCGGGCTTGAAAACCGGTCTTGGTAATGTTTCGTACACGTATATTAGTTGGAAAGGTTGTCGATGACAGAGTTTGGTTCATAAACACCACCGGAATAGTATCAAAAGCAGTTGGAAAGGTAATATTAACCCACGATGACCCTACACTGACACGGGCAGTTTGTGCTTTCAAACCATTAAAATCAAACGACTTACCTGACTCAAACACCGCAAAAGGAAGATTTTCGTCGCGTATAAAAGTGGTATTTGTTTGGTATTGCCAGGGGGCCAGTTGTAAATTGAAGTGCGTACGAAGATTTACCAGTTTCGTACGGGGTGTCATTAATATAGTACTGTTATTAATTGTGGGGCTTCCGGTTATAATTACAGGTACAGCAGCATAAGGACTTCGGAAAAGTACTGTCGACCATGATTTATCAGACAAAGCAACTACTCCATACTGTATGGTGTCATTTCCATTGGTTGCGTCCCAGCCTGTTTCGTTAGAATAACCGGTGTAAGTACCATCCATAAGACGCGTTTTTACCCTGTAACGCACTTTCGATGCCACAGTAAAATCAATTGTGTCTGTATATATTTTCTCGGTTGTACCAAATTTTTGCGCCAACTGCACATAGCTTCCATTATCTGTTTTCTTTTCTAAAATATAACCATCATAATACTCCAGATTAGGATCGCTGATAGTTAATGTTACTTTCTTATCACCTGGCGTAATACTCAAAGTTGGATTTGCAAAAACAAAAGTGGGAATTACTTCGTACCTACGATTAAAGGCCTGTGCAGGTTTAGTTGATGCATAATACTTACCTGCCGGGGTAAGTGTATCTGCCAGCACCATAGCCCGACAATCCTGTACCCAGTTATAAATAGAGTAGCGCTCAATAAACGATGCTGTATCCATCACGTTTAAAATTCCTTTTAAATCGTTGAGCTGTTTGGCTGCATTAGCTGCTGAAAGCGAACGATCGGCTGTAGGCCATGTTTCGTTAGTCCAGTTGGCTCCGTTATTCCATTCTTTTATCCAGATAGGCCGTCCGGTTTTTTGGTGGACGTATTTCAGATTATTGTACCAGCTTGTTGGCGACATATTGCCCCAATAAGCATGCACCACTACATAATCCACCCGATAATTTTTAACCCGGCAGCTATCCATAAACCGATACAACCACGAAAAGTCGGTGGTAGCGGGCGAGCCTATACGTAAACCGGTTTTCATCATTTCAGGCCATTGTGCCAATGCCTGCTCAACTGTAACGTTTGATTGTTCCACATGATCGGGTTCGTTGTAACCTAACACGTGCGACACATACGTTTTTCCGCTAATTTCGGACCACGATGGCCATCCTGCATTTTGACGAATTGGCACATACTCCACATAGTTAGATGATGAGCCACCGGCACTCCAGTCGTATCGCCACGTACAATTCAGCAGTTTATACTGCGCGAGACTACTACCAGCCCATCCTTTTTTAGATACCCATTCCCAATTTGTTACACGGATAAATGACACTTTCTGATCGAGCAATGCCGGCATTATTGCGATTTCAAGATCCGCCTCATCGGCTATAAATACACGGCTGTACCCGGTTCCGTTCGAAGTAATGGCCATGGTAGCCATATATCCTTTTTTTAATTTGAACGAGCGGATTTTATTATCCATGCTTCCCAGAGCGGTGTAAAAGCCAAACATGGAGTAGGAAACAGAGTCACCAGTAAACTGTTGTCCTGAGTATACTTTCAGTGGTTTAATTGATGGAGCTTGGGCCGCTACAGCTGCACCGTGACGATAAATAGCCACGCGAGTATTCGTATTCTGAACTGCATTTGCACCATTGATTTTCACATATCTGAGCAATGAATCGACCACTGTTTGAGGGCGAATGTTATCAAAATATACCCATGCATCGTCCGACTGGATGTTAATAACTGAGTTGGTAAGTGCATTTGTGGCATTTGTAATGTGTAAAGTTGCTTTACCACTAATATTAATTTCTTTATCGACTAAATTTGTAGCCGTTGTATTTCCTGAACTAAGATTAACAATATTACGCGTTTGTGCAGTAAGTGTCACCAGTTGAAAAATAAACAGCATCAAAACGAAGAGGTGTTTTTTCATAAAACAAATATTGATTTCAGTTGCAAAATTAGGAATGATTTTGTGCAATGCGATGTAAAATTCAATCATAAACGTGGAAAACTTCCTCAAATTTGGAAATCTCTTGAGTTATGCTTTGAAGTTTGAAGTTTTTTCTGGATTTTTGCAGACCAATCCGTTAACACAGATATGCCGGGTTTACTTCGAATAATAAATTAATACTGAAATCACAATTTCCACATCACACATGCTGATTAACAATAAACTCTGTATAGTTGTAGTCCTTGTTATTCTACAATTTATCGCAGGCCCTAAAGCTATCGCACAACTTCATTGGGAATCCATGGTAGCCGAATACGACACCTGGAAATACCTCGCCGCCACAGCCGAACCACCTACAAACTGGTATCAGCCATCGTTTGTCGATACAAACTGGAAATCGGGTATAGGGGGCCTGGGCTATGGCGACGGAGATGATGCCACTGTCGTTTCATCTTGCGGTTCCTTATATTTGCGTTATAAAGTAAACGTAACCGATGTAACGCTTATTAAAGATTTGATTCTAGACATTGATTATGATGATGCATTTATTCTATACATAAATGGTGTGGAATGTGCCCGTTCGGCCAATGTATCGGGTACATATCCATCGTTCAACACCTTGCTAAGCACCGACCACGAAGCCAATATCTATTCAGGAGGCAATGCCGAACGATTTCAGCTTCAGCCATCAATGCTTGTAAACGGACAAAACACATTTGCGGTGCAGGTACTAAATCAGGGGTTATATTCAAGTGACCTGTCAGCTCGTGTGTATGTGCAGGCACGAATTATTTCAACATCCACCGTTTATCATCCTACACCGTCCTGGTTTACCGTTCCGGTGAACAACAGCGTATCGAATTTGCCATTGATTTTTATAAACACAAACGGGCAAAATATTGTGGCTAATTCAAAAATAATGGTCGATTTAAAAACGCTAAACAGTGCCACAGGGTTCAATGCTTTAACTGATACAACATACGAGTACAATGGTATGGCCGGGGTGGAAATCAGAGGCTTTACATCAGCGAACTTCCCCAAAAAGAGTTTTACGGTTGAAACCAGATACCCGAATGCATCAAATTTAAACACGGAATTGCTTGGATTGCCCAAAGAAAACGATTGGGTTTTCAATGGGCCCTACCCCGACAAATCACTCATGCGCAACGTACTGGCCTATCATTTGGGCAATAAAACCGGACGTTGGTCGCCACGGACTAAATACTTTGAACTCTACCTCAATGGCAATTATAACGGAGTGTATGTATTAATCGAAAAAATAAAAAACGACAAAAACCGACTTAACCTGGCCGAAATCACAGCTATAGACACCATTGGCGACGAAATAACAGGAGGATATATACTTAAACTCGATCGCCCTGAAACTACTGATGTGGAAGGCGTGGATTATTGGGTATCGCCATACAGAGCCGCTACAGCTTTACAGCAAAAGGAGTATTTCTTGCATGTGGACCCCGAAGGCGACAAACTGCTTCAGGTTCAACGCAATTATATCAAAAATTACATAACAGATTTTGAAAATGTACTGTATAGCAACAGCTACACCCATCCCTCTCAAGGTTACTATCCCTATGTGAATTTACAATCTTTTGTGGATTATTACATTATTACCGAATTATCCCGTAATCTGGATGGGTACAGAATAAGTACTTTTTTACACAAAGATAAAGATAGTAAAGGTGGAAAATTAACTATGGGTCCGTTTTGGGATTATGATATTTGTTTTGGAAATGCCAATTTTTTCTCGGCCGGGAATACTGCCGGTTGGGTAATTGATGGAATGGGCGATGGCGATGCTTATGCTATGCCATTCTGGTGGAAGAAATTCAGACTCGACCCACAGTTTAATTCCCTGCTAAAACAAAGATGGAATACGCTTACAAACGATTTTCTGAACACAAATCATATCAATCAGTTTATCGATTCTTGTGCCACCGTACTCGCCGAAGCACAGGTACGGAACTTTACAAAGTGGAACATTCTGAACACTTATGTTTGGCCCAATAATTATGTGGGTGGTAGTTTTGCAAACGAAGTTACTTATCTGAAAAACTGGGTACGCGACCGTATTAGCTGGATGAATGCACAAATTCAAACAATAACCAGCATCGAGAATACGAGTATAAACTCATTCGAACTGATAACATATCCCAATCCGTTTACCAATCAGCTAAATTTTAAATATTATCTGGAGAAAAGCGGAACGCTTGATATCCGGATTAACAATGCTTTGGGGCAGCAGATTTACAGGAAAGCAATAGAGAGTGTTCCCGGGTTTCACGATTTACCAATAGAATTAAAAACGGGTGAATCCGGTATATATTTCTATACTGTAATACTTAATGGTCAGGTACTAAATTCAGGTAAACTTATCCGGAAATAACCTATACTCCTACCTATATTATGGTATAAAAATCCCTCCCACGTGGTATGGCAGGGATTTTTTTGTGACTGTACTTTTGTATCGTACATAAAATAACGATATCAAGGTATGAGTCAGAATAAACTTACACATCTAAAAGAATTAGAATCAGAGTCAATATATATACTCCGCGAAGTAGCCGCTCAATTCGAAAAACCGGCTTTGCTCTTTTCGGGAGGAAAAGATTCCATCGTCATGGCCTATCTGGCTTACAAGGCCTTTTATCCGGCTGCCATTCCGTTTCCATTTGTACATATCGATACCGGACATAATTTCGAAGAAACCATCACTTACCGCGACGAACTGGTAAAACTACTGGGTGCCACACTCATTGTAGGTTCGGTGGAGGAATCCATTGCTCAGGGACGTGTGGTAGAGGAAAAAGGCTTCAATGCCAGTCGTAATAAATTACAAACCGTTACATTGCTCGACACGCTCGAGAAACACAAATTCGATGCTGCTTTGGGTGGTGCCCGCCGCGACGAGGAAAAAGCGCGTGCCAAAGAACGTTTCTTTTCGCATCGCGACGAATTCGGACAGTGGGACCCTAAAAATCAACGTCCCGAACTTTGGAATATCTTCAACGGTAAAAAACAGTTAGGCGAACATTTCCGTGTATTCCCCATCAGCAACTGGACAGAAATGGATGTGTGGCAATACATCCTTCAGGAAAATATTCCGCTTCCATCACTTTACTACACGCACGAACGCGAAGTATTTGAACGTGAAGGTATTATTTATGCCGCTTTGCCCGAAATGCCACGTCGCGAATCCGAAAAGGTGGAAATCCGCAGGGTACGTTGCCGCACAATCGGCGATATAACCTGTACGGGTCTCACTTTGTCGGCGGCCAACTCACTCGAGGATATCATTGACGAAATTGCCAGTTCACGTGTTACCGAGCGTGGCGGACGAGCCGACGATAAACGCTCCGAAGCAGCTATGGAGGACAGGAAAAAGGAAGGGTATTTTTGACCCCTAGCCCCTAAAGGGGAACAGAAATTAGTATTGATAATTGCAATAAAGATATTATTCAAATGAAAAAAATTATTCAAAATATAGAAAACGAGACTAACCCAAACTCCCCTTTAGGGGTTGGGGGTTATTTAGATATGGAACTTCTGCGCTTTAGTACTGCCGGAAGCGTGGATGACGGAAAAAGTGCGTTAATCGGTAGATTGCTGTACGACAGTAAATCGATTTTCGAAGATCAGTTGCAGGCTGTAAAAGATGCGAGCAAAAGACTCACAGGTGGTGAAGAAGTGAATCTTGCGCTACTTACCGACGGATTGCGTGCCGAGCGCGAACAGGGAATTACCATCGATGTGGCTTACCGCTACTTTGCCACTCCCAAACGTAAATTCATTATTGCCGACACTCCGGGGCACATTGAATATACCAGAAACATGGTAACTGGAGCTTCTACTGCCGATGTGGCCATTATTCTGATCGATGCCAGAAATGGCATTATTGAACAAAGCAAACGACATTCATATGTGGCATCGCTGCTGCAAATTCCGAATGTGATTGTGGCGGTAAACAAAATGGATTTAATGGACTTTTCGGAAACTGTATTCAACAAAATAAAAACAGAATACGAGGAAATCTCG
>RRZT012387433.1_pt1 | contig 22424 bp, 20 predicted proteins | sample 2165551 | NCBI WGS metagenome assembly RRZT01 (sample SAMN10456910, study PRJNA506462) | wastewater metagenome | biome: wastewater; feature: sludge; material: wastewater sludge; isolation source: wastewater sludge with Escherichia coli K12::gfp cells carrying plasmid... | place: USA: Moscow, Idaho... | reverse complement strand
GACAGCGACGTGACGGTGCCGGTGGCGCTGGTCAAGCAGCCCGAGCCGGAGCGCCCGCCCCAGTTTCGGCTGACGGTGCGGGCCGATCCGCCGGACGCCCGAGTGCGATTGCGCGGGTCTGCCACCGTCTACCGGCCTGGCATCGCGTTGCCACCGGGCGGCTACACCGTCGAAGTATCGCGGCCGGGCTACGAAACCCGGCAGCTTTCGGTGACGATAGCCGACAGCGACGTGACGGTGCCGGTGGCGCTCACCAAGCAGCCCGAGCCGGCCCAGCCCGAGCAATACCGGCTCACGGTGCGCCCGAATCCGGCGAATGCCTGGGTGCGGCTCGTGAACTCCTCGTATATCTACCGGCCGGGAGTGCCGTTGCCGCCGGGCGGCTATACCGTGGAGGTGGGTGGTCGCGGTTACGAGCCCAAACGGGTGACGGTGCAGATCGCCGATAGAGATGTGACCATGCCGGTGGAATTGGAGAAAACGGCTTCCGCCGCGCCAATGCCGCCTCCGCCCAGCTCGCGCCCCGGCGAATGGCGTATCGGGCGAATCACGGTCGACAGCTCGCTGAGCGGCGTCGACCGTTCGGAGGTGTCCAGGGTATTGAGCGGCTACGCGGGACGAACCGTGACGCGCGATTCCTTGCTGGACGCCGCGATGCAGGTTTATCGGTCTACGGGCATCACGCTCAGCTTTGTCGTCCGTTCCGGCGGGGCGGAACTGTACGCTCGCGCCGCGCGCCAGACCCGGCGAACCTACGAAAGCACCATTTCGATCATGAGCCGCAGCCAGCTCGAAAGCTCGGGCTTTGGCGTTTCGGTCGAATAATCCCGAAGCCGAGGCCGGCGCCGCCGTTGGGCCGGATGATTTTGAGCCGGTGTCCGCCGCGCCGAGGTTGACGGCGCGGCCTCGGCGCGACTATTCGTCCTTGTGATAGCCGGGATGATCGATCATGGCGGTGTGATCGCCGCGCACGATCGGCAGGTAACGCGGTTTCCAGAACCGCGAACGCAGATAAGTGTCGAGGTCCTGCCCGGCCAAATCGATTTTGCCGGCGATGCCCTCCTTCAATGCCTGCTCGATCACCCGCGCGCCGACCCGGATGCTGACTTCGCGCAGCTCGCGCACGGGCGGGTAGATCCGACCGGCGCGTAGGTGGGCGGCGGCGGTGTACTCGGCCAGCGCGTAAGCCGCTTCCAACACCATGGTGTCGGTCACCTCGCGGCACTCGGCCAGGATGGTGCCAAAACCCAGCCCAGGAAAAATGAAGGCGTTGTTGCCCTGCCCGACGTGATGGACGTGGCCGTCCCGCTCCACGTCCGGGAACGGGCTGCCGGTGGCGACGATGGCCCGGCCTTCGCTCCAGTCCAGGATATCCTCGGGCAGCGCTTCGCAGGCCGACGTGGGATTGGAGAGCGGGAAAATGATCGGCCGGGTCGAGTGGCGGGCCATGGCCTGCACCACCGGATGATTGAAAGAGCCGGCTTGACCGCTCAACCCCAGCAGGGCGGTGGCCTTGGTGTGCTCGATCGTTTCCAGCAGGGTGGGGATCTCGTTGGCGATTTGCCAGCCGGCGGTTTTCTCGCGGGGCTGCACGAAGGGTTGTTTGTAGGGTTCGACGTTGCGTCCTTCCACCAGCAGGCCGCGGGAGTCGAGGACGCAAACCCGGTCGCGGGCTTCCTCGGGACTCAGGCCTTCCCGTATCAGTCCTCGGGTGATGGCCCAAGCCACGCCGATGCCGCCGGCGCCGGCGCCGAGAATGACGATCCGCTGGTCGCGCAGCGCCTCGCCCTTGAGCCGGCTGGCCGAGAGCAGACCGGCCAACGCCACCGCGCCGGTGCCCTGAATGTCGTCGTTGAAGGAGGGCAGTTGCTTGCGGTAGCGTTCCAGGACCGTAAACGCCACATCCTTGGACAGATCCTCCCACTGAATCACGGCGCGCGGCCAGCGCTCGTGGATGGCTTTGACAAACTTGTCCAGAAAGGCTAAATAGCGCTCTCCCCGCAACCGTCGTTGCCGGACCCCGAGATAGAACTCATCGTTGAGGAGTTCCAGCCGGTCGGTCCCCACGTCCAATTTCACCGGCATGGTGTGGAAGGGATTGACGCCGCCGCCGATGGTGTAGATCGCCAGTTTGCCGATGGCGATGGCCAGCCCGCCATATCCCTGATCGCCGATGCCGAGAATGGCCGAGGAATCGGTGGCGACGATCATCCGCACGTCGTTCCACGGGAAATTGCGGACCACGCCGGTGGCGCGATCGATGTTGAGCGGCGAAAACGACAGCCCGCGCGGATTCTGGTACAGGTGGCTGAACTGTTGCACCGCCTGTCCCACCGTCGGCGTGTAGATGATCGGCATCATTTCTTCGAGATGCCGCTCCAGCAGGGCGTAAAACAGAGTTTCGGCGCGTTCCTGCAAAGCGCGCAGGTATTGGTACTTGGCGATGGGATCGGGTTCGCGCAGGAAGCCGCGATAGACCCGCTCGACCTGTTGCTCCAGGGTGTTGACTTGGGGCGGCAGCAGGCCGTCGAGCCCCAAGGCCACGCGCTCGTCCTCGGTGAACGCGGTGCCCTTGTTGCTGAGGACCAGCCGCAGCAGGGCGATGCCTTCCAAATAAACTTCCATGTATTCTTGACCTTCGGCATCGGTTTTGATGTCAAAGTAGGGGCTGATGGGATCTCGTTTCATCGGGCGGCTTTCGGTTGGGGGAAGTGGTCAGAGCAAATAAACTAAAAATTATGGCATACTGGTTGAGAACAATCAAAATTACTTGAAAAATCATTGCAGATCGATTGATGCAATCCACGCCTCCACTTTGGGCCATCGGGCCAAATTGAACCGAATCACATGATGTTTTGTCGCTAAAGCGATGGTTGTTGTCAACGTTGGTCGCAGGAGAAAGGAAAGGCTTTACGATATATTAAAAATATTACAAATTAATAATAAAACATATAGGTAATATAGTAGTAAACATTAAATTACAAGCAATGATTTTTTCTTATTTTGTATTTTTTTAATGCGGTTACTTATGGTTTGTTGATAAGTGAATCCGAAAGATGAAACGGGCACGGTATAGGTGTCTCGAACGGGTTCTGAAGAATTTGGCATTAATGTTGCTTAACAGATCTCACTTCTCAGTCAACCCCATACTTTTTTATCTACCAGGAAGTCGCTTGGATGAACATGCAACTGGGCCGCAAGCAGATTCTCATATTGGGGATAGCCATGTTGCTGGCTGTGGCGTCCTTTTGGATACCGACCCCCCCGCAATCCTCGCCGCAAAGCTCGACGCCGGAACGGTCCATGCCCGTCGGGGGCTCGGGATCGGCCGAAGCGATCGTGTTTGCCCGGGAGCCGGCCACGACACGGCGGTTCGCCGTGTCGGAGGAAATCCCAAAAACCATGCCCTCCGACTGGCGTTCCATCGCCAGGTCGGAGGATGCGCCGTCGGCGGAAATCCCACCCGACAAGCAATTGCTCGATCCGAGAGATTTGGCCAATGGCGACGCGGCGCGGCTGGGCGATGTGTTGCTCGTCCCGGTCAAAAACCCCGACCCGCCGCGAAAGCCCTAGCCGATCCGGTGAAGTCGTCATTTCAATCCCCGGTTGCATTCTTGAAACCCCCCTCGCTGGCGCGTCTGTCTAGCCCCCCGTAACTGGCGCGTCCGCGCCGTTCTTTTGTCCTCTCTTCCCGATCGATCGATCCCCATCGCGATCATCCTGAACCGGTTCATTCTGGCTTATACTGTCCACAGTGGCCGACCGACAGCGGCTGTGGTGATTTTTGCAGCCAAGCCGCGCCGCCGCCATCCTGTCAGCATCGAAATGGCCCCGCAATGCTCGGGAGGAGAATCAACGCATGAATAACTATGAGAATATCCGGGTCGAAACCCGCGGTCCGGTGGCCCTGATCACCCTCAACCGGCCCAAAGCCTTCAATGCCTTGTCCAACGAGCTGATGGACGAGCTGACCCAGGCGCTGGACGCGGTCGAGGCGGACGAGGCCGTTCGCGCCATCGTCCTCACCGGGGGCGAAAAAGTATTTGCCGCCGGCGCCGACATCAAGGGCATGAAGGATTATTCCTACATGGACGCCTACAAGGGCAATTTCATCACCCGTAACTGGGAGCGGGCGAGCCGTTGCCGCAAGCCGGTGATCGCGGCGGTGGCCGGGTATGCGCTGGGCGGCGGCTGCGAGCTGGCGATGATGTGCGATTTCATTTTGGCGGGCGACAACGCCAAATTTGGCCAGCCCGAGATCAAGCTCGGCATTTTGCCCGGCGCCGGCGGCACCCAACGCCTGACCCGGCTGGTCGGCAAGTCCAAGGCCATGGAATTGTGCCTGACCGGGCGGATGATGGACGCCGCAGAAGCGGAGCGGGCCGGCTTGGTCAGCCGGATCGTGCCGGTGGCCGAACTGATCGAAGAGGCGGTCAAGACCGCCGAACTGATCGCCGCCCAATCCCTGCCGGCGGTGATGATGACCAAAGAGTGCGTCAACCGGGCCCTCGAAACCACTTTGGCCGAAGGCTTGTTGTTCGAGCGGCGCACCTTCCATGCCGTGTTTGCGACCGAGGATCAGAAGGAAGGGATGGAAGCGTTCATCGGCAAGCGCGCACCGGAGTTCAAGCATCGTTGATCCGGCCTATGATTGGGGCCGTCGATGACAACGAAGTTAAACGGACAAGCGTAAATTCATTATAATATTTGGTGATTCAAGCCGGCGCGTTATCGATGCCGGAAAACCATGTGTCACTCTCCACAATAAGGCATAGGCGATGGAAATCAAAAAAGTCGGTGTGATGGGCTGTGGTGCGATGGGTCTGGGCGTGGCGCAGGTGTGCGCGCAGGCCGGTATCCCGACCGTCGCGGTCAAGGCGACGCCGGGTTCGACCGACAAGATTCGGTCGGGTTTGGAGAAATCCCTTGCCAAGATGGTCGAGCGCGGCAAGATGACCGCCGAGAGCATGGATTCCACTCTCGGCCTGCTGCAATTGACCACCAAGGAAGAGGATGTCGCCGGCTGCGATCTGATCGTCGAGTCGATCATCGAGGATCTGGAAACCAAGAAAGCGCTGTTCCGCCGCCTGGAGGGGATCGTGGCGCCGGAAGCGCTGCTGACCACCAACACCTCCACGCTGTCGGTGACGGCGCTGATGGCGGTGTGCAAGCATCGGGCGCGGGTGGCCGGGCTGCACTTTTTCAATCCGGCTCCGGTGATGAAGCTGGTCGAGATCATCCACGCCTTCGAGACCTCGGACGATACGATCGGCACCCTCGACGCGTTCTGCAAGAAACTCAAGAAAGACCCGGTGATCGTTCAAGACACCACCGGGTTCATCGTCAACCGGCTGCTGACCCCCTACATGCTCAGCGCGATCCGCTTGCTGGAGATGGGGACCGGCACCATCGCCGACATCGATCACGCGATGAAGTCCGGCGCCGGCCATCCGATGGGGCCGTTCGAGCTGGCCGACTACATCGGGCTGGACGTGGTGGAAGCGATGACGATGAACATCTATCAGGACATGCACCAGCCGCATGTGTCTCCGCCGCACACCCTGACCCGTCTGGTCCAGCTCGGCTACTTGGGCCGCAAGACTAACAAAGGGTTCTACGACTACTCGGTCAAGCCGCCGATCGCCAACCCGCAACTGCGCCATCCGGTCGCCTGATCGTCGCAGCTTCCCCTCTCCCTGTGGGAGAGGGGTTGAGGGCGAGGGTTTGGTGCGTTCAGCTTCGGCCATACCTCTGCTCCAGCCAAGCAAACACCGCTCGCATTCCCATCGCTTCACCGCCTTCCGGCCGTCCCGGTTGGGTCTTGAGGTTCCAGGCCATCAGGTCGAAGTGCGCCCACGGGATGCCGGCGGGCACGAATTCCTTTAAAAACAGCGCCGCCGTGATCGCTCCGGCATAGGATGATTCTGTGGCGTTGGCCAGATCGGCGATTTTGCTGTCGAGCATTTCCCGATAGGGCTGATGCAGCGGCAAGCGCCAGAGCGGGTCTTGCTCTCGATCCGCCGCCGCCAGCAAGCCTGCGGCCAGCGTTTCGTCATCGCAAAACAGGGCGGGAATCTCGGTGCCCAGCGCCACCCGCGCCGCGCCGGTCAGGGTGGCGAGGCTGACGATGAGCTCGGGCGCGTCCTCCTCGGCGTAGGCGAGCGCGTCGGCGAGGATCAGCCGGCCCTCGGCGTCGGTGTTGTGAATCTCGATGGTCAGTCCCTGGCGCGAGCGGAGGATGTCGCCGGGCCGGAAAGCGTTCCCCGAAACCGCGTTGTCCACCGCCGCCACCAGCACCCGCAACCGCACCGGCAAAGCGGCGCTCATGACCAGTCGCGCCAGCCCCAGCGCGGTCGCCGCGCCGCCCATGTCTTTCTTCATCAAACGCATGGCGCTGGACGGTTTCAAATCCAGCCCGCCGCTGTCGAAGCAGACGCCCTTGCCCAGCAGCGTCACCTTGGGGTGGGAAGGATCGCCCCAACGCAAGTCGAGCAAGCGCGGTGGATGCGCGCTGGCCCGACCGACGGCGTGAATGACCGGATAATTGCGCGCCAGCAGATCGTCGCCGACGATCTGCTCCATCGATGCGCCGAATTGCTGGCTCAAGCTCTGGGTTGCCTCGGCCAAATGCTCCGGCATCATGTTTTCGGCGGGGGTGTTGATCAGATCGCGAACCCAGCCGAGGGCGTCGGCGTGGTCGCGAATGCGCTTGCCATCGCAGGCCGGGTCGAGCGCCAGCCGCGCCATCGCCCGCTTCGGATTTTTGTAGCGGGTGAATTGGTACGCCCCCAGCGCCCAGCCCAGCGTCAATCGTTCCAGTTGCCGAGGCTCGAACGGGGCGTCGAGGACATAGTCTCCTTCCGGCAACGCGGCGGGCAGACTCCCCAAGGCCCAAAAATCATCGATGTTTCGAATACCGGCTACCACCGCCCGCAACCGGCCGTCCGCGCCGGATACCAGACTGAAACCGCCCGGTTTCGCTTTGAAACCGGTCGCGGTCAGCCAGCGGCGCGAGGGTTCGTCTTGCCGTTCCAACCAGGTGTCGAATTCGCTCTCGACCACGAGAGTGATAGGGATACAACCGGGCGCGCGGCCGAGCAGCAAACCATGGCTCATGAGGATCTCTCTACTGGTGATGGCACGGCACCATGGTCGCCGCGCAGTGATTTTTACCGATGATAGGCGCAAAATTCGGGCGCTTCGTTCCCAACCCGAGAGATCAGCGCCTTGTACTCCATTCTCGACCAGCGTTTGACCTGGCTGTTCAATGCCGACCCGCGCTCGTTGTTCGACGGTCGCCGGATCGGTCTGGAAAGGGAAGCGCTGCGGGTTGCCCCGGACGGGTATATTTCGCAGATATCCCATCCGATCAGCTTGGGTTCGGCGCTGACCCACCCCTACATCACCACCGATTACTCCGAGTCGCTGCTGGAATTTATTACGCCGCCGTTGCCCGCCATCGAGGAAGTTGTGGGGTTCCTGGATGATATCCATCGGTTCGTTTACGGCCACATCGGCGACGAACTGCTATGGGCCGCCAGCATGCCCTGCATTCTCGCCGGCGAGGCCAGCATCCCCATCGCCGAATACGGCCGCTCCAATCTCGGATTCATGAAGCACGTCTATCGGCGCGGGCTGGCGTGGCGCTACGGGCGAATCATGCAGGTCATCGCCGGTATCCACTTCAACTTTTCGCTGCCGGATGCGTTCTGGACGGCGTTTCAGGATCAGGAGGGCGATCGCCGTTCGCCGCAAGATTTTCGCTCCGAATCCTACTTCGGGCTGATTCGCAACCTGCAACGCTTCGGGTGGCTGATTTTATACTTGTTTGGCGCTTCGCCGGCCGTTTGCAAGTCTTTCCTCGACGGCAAATCGACCGCGCTGCCCGAGTTCGACGACCACACCTGTTACGGGCCTTACGCCACCTCGCTGCGGATGAGCAACATCGGCTACACCAACCGCACCGAGAAAAAGAGCGGCGTCAACGTCTGCTACAACTCTTTGGCCGAATACATCGCCAGCCTCACCCAAGCGACCGCGACGCCGTGGCCGCCTTACGAGAAGATCGGCGTCAAGGTGGATGGCGACTACCGCCAACTCAACGCCAACGTCCTGCAAATCGAGAACGAGTATTACACCTCGATGCGGCCCAAGCAGCCGCCGCACGGCAACGAAAAGCCGACTCTCGCGCTCGGTCGGCGCGGGGTGCAATACGTGGAGCTGCGTTCGGTCGATATCAATCCGCTCGATCCGCTGGGGGTCAACGAATCCCAGCTCCGTTTTCTGGAAGCTTTCTTGCTGTTTTGTTTGTTGAATGAATCGCCGCCGCTGGATGGCGAGGAGCGGCGGATGATCGACGCCAACCAGATGGCGGCGGCGCTGACCGGCCGCGATCCGGGCTTGGTCCTGCATCGCCGCCGCCCGCCATCTTCGCCGGCGTTGCGGGTTTGGGCGGGCGAAATATTGGGTCTGTTGCAGCCGGTCTGCGAGTTGCTGGACTTCGGCGAAGCGAATCGACCCTATTCGGTGGCGCTGGCCGAGCAGCGGGAGGCGCTGGCCGATCCCGACCGCACGCCATCGGCCCGGATGCTGGCCGATATGCGCGCCAGCGGCGAGCACTTTTTCCGCTGCGCCCGACGGTTGTCGGAGCAGCACCGCCGCTTTTTCGAAGCCCGGCCGCTGGCGGAGGAGCGGGTGCGATTCTTCGCCGAAGCGGCGGAACAATCGCTGCGAGCGCAGCGGGACATCGAAGCGGCGGACGATATGCCGTTCGACGAGTTTTTGCGGCGCTATTTCGCCCAGACCTGATGCTTGGCGCCAGCGCCGTTCGCGCCGATCAAAATGAGCTTTTCCCGGCCATGGCGACCCGCTTGAACGGACCACATTGGTCCGCGACCCGCGCATTTCACGTCAGTGCGCCCCGCCCGCTGAGCAATTCGCTTGTAAAAGTGTGGCATGAATAATGCTCTATTCAAAGCGAGCGATGACTTGATCGAGGCTGATATGCCCGGTCGCCAGATTCGAGGAGGAGCCATGAACATCTATGGCACCAAAGGCAAGATGATTAGAGGCGAGGTATTGGAAAGCCTCAACTGTCCGAGTTGTGGAAATAAAACTCACCGTAGTTTTGGGGTATTGCGCTATTTTCATCTCTACGGAATTTCGGTGTTTCCCATCACGAAAAAAGTCGGCATCGAGTGTATCAACTGCCGATGGACTCTCCTGGACAGGCAGATTCCTGAAAATATCCGTCGGGAAATTAGCGAAACTATTTTCGAGAGGAAGCGCTTGCTGCCGATCTTCGCCGGCTAGAAGCCGATCGGCAAGTCGCTTGGCGGGCGATCCAACGCGAAAAGCCAGGCGAGCGACCGTTCAGTTGCCGCCCGCCCCGCCACGCAACCACCGGTCCAGGAACCCATCGAACCACCGATCCAGCGCCGCGTCGTGGCGGGCGTGGCGGTCGCGCTGTTCGGCGGCGGATTGGGCGCCGGGCGAGGTCAATTCGTCCGCACCCTCCACCAGCCACGCTTCGAGAATCCGCTGATTCACTTCCGGGTGGAACTGCACGCCAAAGGCGTTGGCGCCGTAACGGTAAGCCTGATGCGGGAAGCGCTCGCCGGTCGCCAGCAATTCCGCGCCGGCCGGCAGATCGAAACCTTCGTGGTGCCAGTGGTAGACGTGCAGCGGCGCATCGAGCACCGCTTGTCCCGCCGGCGTCGGGTCGACCGCAAAATAGCCGATTTCCGCCAGTCCCGCCGGATGCGGTTTAACGGTTGCGCCCAAGGCCCGCGCCAGCAGTTGCCCGCCCAGGCAGATGCCGAGAAATGGCCGGCCGGAGGCCAGCGCTTGAGGAATCCAGTCCAGTTGCGCCCGAATGCCCGGCAACTTGCCGTCGTCGTTGGCGCTCATCGGCCCGCCGAACACCATCGCGCCGGCGTAGCCGTCCATGCCTTTCGGCAGTGGCTCGCCGGACTGCGGATAGCAATAGTCGAGTTGATAGCCGCGCTCCCGCAGCTTCCGGCGGCAGCGGCCGGCGCTAGCGTCGCGGCCCTGCATCACCAGCAGCAGGCGCGGAGAGTCGGTGGTCATGGCGTGCTGTCCTCCTCGGTCGCATCGACAGCCGCCCGCGTCGCCCGCCGGTAGTCTTTCAAGGTTTCGGCGATCAGAAACGCCAGCTCCAAACTCTGCGAGGCGTTCAAGCGCGGGTCGCATTGGGTGTGATAGCGGTCGGCCAAGCCCTGTTCGGTGATCGCTTGGGCGCCGCCCAGACATTCGGTCACGTCTTGGCCGGTCAGCTCGAAGTGCATCCCGCCCGGAGTGCTGCCCTCGGCGCGATGGACGGCGAAGAAACCCCGCACCTCGTCGAGAATGCGGGCAAAGGGGCGAGTCTTGTAGCCGGTGCTGGCTTCCTGGGTGTTGCCGTGCATGGGGTCGCACGACCACACGACCTGCCGGCCCTCGCGCTGGACCGCCCGGATCAGCGGCGGCAGGGCGGTTTCGATTTTGGCCGCGCCCATCCGGCTGATCAGGGTCAGCCGGCCCGGTTGGTCGTCGGGGTTCAGCGCATCCAGCAGCCGCAACAGGGTATCGGGGTCCATCGTCGGCCCCAGCTTGAGGCCGATGGGATTGGCGATGCCGCGAGCGAATTCGACGTGCGCGCCGTCCAGTTGCCGGGTGCGCTCGCCGATCCACAGGAAATGGGCCGAGCCGTCGTACCAGTCGCCGGTCGCCGGCTCGCGCCGGGTCAATGCCTGCTCGTAGCCCAACAGCAATGCCTCGTGCGAAGTGTAGAACTGCACCTGCCGCACTTGCGGATCGGTGGCGGCGTCCAGCCCGCAGGCGCGGATAAAATCGAGCGTTTCGCTGATCCGGTTGGCGAGATCGCGGTAACGTGCGCCCTGAGGGCTGGCGCGCAGAAAGTCGAGATTCCACTGCTGGACGCGGTGCAAATCGGCGAAACCGCCCTGGGCCAGCGCCCGCAGCAGGTTCAAGGTCGCCGCCGATTGCGAGTAGGCGCGCAACTGCCGGCGCGGGTCGGGCCGGCGGGCTTCGGGCGTGAAATCGAGATCGTTGACGATGTCGCCCCGGTAGCTGGGCAGGGTCGCGCCCGCGCGGGTTTCGTTCGGAGAACTGCGCGGCTTGGCGAACTGCCCGGCCATTCGCCCGACCTTGACCACCGGACAGGCGGCGGCGAAAGTCAGAACCACCGCCATTTGCAGCAGCACCCGGAAGGTGTCGGTGACGGTGCGCTCGTTGAAATCGGCGAAGCTCTCGGCGCAGTCGCCGCCCTGGAGCAGGAACGCCCGGCCGGCGGCGACTTCGGCCAACTGCTGGCGCAAGGCGCGGACTTCGCCGGCGAACACCAGCGGGAGCGAGGCGGCCAGCCGCTCCTCGACTGCGGCCAGCGCCGGAAGATCTTCGTAATCCGGCAGTTGCGCCGCCGGTCGGTCCCGCCAGCTCGCCGGCGTCCAGAGGGTTCGAGCAACTTGCATGGGTTGGGGCATCAGGGTATCCGAAAGTTGCGTATGATTCCGTATCTTGCAGGTGGTTTGCGACTAGAAGACCAGCGAGGCGGCGATGGGTTTCGCCAGCGAATCCTGACCCCCCAGCTTTTCTCTCCCTCACCCCCGGCCCACTCCCGAGGGAAGAGGGGACAAAAGGGAGAGGAGAGTTATCTGCGGCAACTTAAAATAATCGTTGCGGACACACAATGACCCCCGCCGAATTCCTCATCAAATGGCGCGATAACCCGTCGAGCGAACGGGCCGGCGCGCAGGCTTTTTTCCTCGATCTGTGCGAGTTGCTGGGCGTCGAAAAGCCGAACGACCCGGACCGCTACTGCTTCGAGCGCGGCGCGACGCGCACCGGCGCCGGCCGGGGTTGGGCGGACGTGTGGAAGCGCGATTGCTTCGCTTGGGAGAACAAGGCGCCCGGCAAGGATTTGGCGGCGGCGCTCAAGCAGTTGATGACCTACGCGCTGGCGCTGGACAACCCGCCGCTGCTGGTGGTCAGCGACCGCCAGATCATCCAGATTCACACCCACTTCACCGGGATGCCGTCGGAGGTTCACACCGTCCGGTTGGAGGAAATCGGCCTGCCGGCGAATCTCGCCAAGCTGCGCTGGCTTTTCGCGGAGCCGGACCGATTTCGCCCCCGCCGCACGGATCGCGATATCACGCTGGAAGCGGCCGGCCGCTTCGCCGACATCGCCCGCGCGCTGGAGGGGCGCGGCCACGATCCGCGCCGGGTCGCCCATTTCCTGATCCAGTGCCTGTTCTGCATGTTCGCCGAGGATGTCGGCCTGCTGCCGGAGCATCTGTTCGAGCGCATCGTCGAGAAGAGCGCCGGCCAGCCGGACAAGCTGTCGGCGCGGTTGACCGAACTGTTCGCGTCCATGCGAGGCGGCGGCGAGTTTTTGCTGGAGGATATTCCCTGGTTCAACGGCGGCCTGTTCGAGACGGCGGTATCGGTCCCGCTGACCACGGCGGAAATCGCGGCGTTGCTGGCGGCGGCGAAGCTGGACTGGTCGCCCATCGAGCCGTCGATCTTCGGCACCCTGTTCGAGCGCGGTCTGGACCCGGCGCTGCGCTCGCAACTGGGGGCGAATTTCACCGATCCCGACACCATCCGCAAGATCGTCGAGCCGGTGGTGGTCGAACCGCTGGCGGCGGAGTGGGGGACGGTCAAAGCCGCCATCGCCGGGCAGATGGCGGAGTATCGCGCGGGCGGCAAGGGCGCGAAAAAGGCATATCGAGCCGCCAACGATGGGTTTCTCGGCTTTCTCGAACGGCTGAAGAGTTTCCGCGTACTCGATCCGGCTTGCGGATCGGGCAATTTTCTCTATCTGGCGCTGCGGGCGTTGAAGGATTTGGAGCACCGGGCCAACCTTGACGCCGAGGCGCTGGGGCTGCACCGGCAGTTGAGCATCGAAGTCTGTCCGCGCAACGTGCTGGGTATCGAACTCAATCCTTACGCCGCCGAGCTGGCGCGGGTGACGGTGTGGATCGGCGAGATTCAATGGATGCTGAAGCACGGCTACGACATTCGCCGCAACCCGATTCTCGCGCCGCTGGATCACATCGAATGCCGGGACGCGGTGTTGACCGTGCTCCCCTCGCCCGCAAGCGGGAGAGGGGTTGGGGGTGAGGGCGCCTGGAGCGAACCGGACTGGCCGGAAGCGGACGCGATCATCGGTAATCCGCCGTTTCTGGGTGACAAGAAGATGCGCGGCGAATTAAGCGATGAATACACGGATCGCTTGCGCCAGCTTTATCGGGGCCGGGTGCCGGGCGGGGCAGATTTGGTGACGTACTGGTTCGAGAAGGCGCGGGCGCACATCGAAGCGGGTCGGGCAAAGCGAGCCGGATTGGTCGCAACGCAGTCCATCCGCAAGGGCGCCAGTCGCGCCGTTTTGGATCGGATTGTCGCCAGCGGGGAAATCTTCGCGGCTTGGAGCGATGAGCCGTGGATCAACGATGGCGCGGCGGTGCGGGTGTCGCTGGTGTGTTTTGGCGCCGCACACCCCTCGCCCTCCGGGAGAGGGGCCGGGGGTGAGGGCGCGACGCTCGACGGACGACCGGTCGCGATCATCAACGCCGACCTGACGGCGGGAGAGAATGATTTGACCCAAGCCTCGCGCCTCGCCGAAAACGCCGCAGTGTGTTTTCAAGGGCCAGTCAAGGTCGGCGCTTTCGACATTCCCGGCGAACTCGCGCGCCAGTGGCTCGAACAACCCAATCCGCACGGCAAGCCGAACCGCGATGTCGTGCGGCCCTGGACCAACGGCATGGACATCACTCGCCGTCCGTCCGATACCTGGATCATCGACTTCGGCGGCCAAATGAGCGAGAGCGAAGCGGCGTTATACGAAGTGCCTTTCGCGCATGTGTTGGCCCGCGTCAAACCGGAGCGGGACGAGAACCGCGACAAGAGTCGCCGGGAAAACTGGTGGCGTCATGGTCGGAGTGGCGAGGATTTGCGCCGAGCGCTGGCCTGTATCCCGCGCTATATCGCCACGCCGCGCGTCGCCAAGCATCGGCTGTTCGTCTGGCTGCATTCCGCCGTGCTACCCGACAGCCGCCTTTATGTCATCGCCCGCGCCGACGACGCGACGTTCGGCGTCCTGCATTCCCGCATTCACCAGGTCTGGGCGCTGGCTAACGCCAGCCGGCATGGCGACGGCGACGAGGGTGGCCGACCGACCTACAACGCCGCGACCTGTTTCGAGGCTTTTCCCTTCCCGCCGGGGTTGCAGCCGAACCGGAATGCCCTCACCCCCGACCCCTCTCCCGAAGGGCGAGGGGAGCCAAACGCCCTCACCCCCGACCCCTCTCCCGAAGGGCGAGGGGAGCAAAAAGGCGAGGGGCTTGAAGTTGCCACTATCGCCGAGGCCGCGCGCCGGCTGAACGAACTCCGGGAAAACTGGCTCAATCCGCCGCAGTGGGTGGAGCGGGTGCCGGAAATCGTCCCCGGCTATCCCGACCGGCTGATTCCCAAACCGGAGTACGCCGCCGAACTGAAAAAGCGCACGCTGACCAATCTCTACAACGCCCGTCCCGCGTGGCTCGACCAGGCGCATCGAGCCTTGGATGCGGCGGTCGCCGCCGCCTACGGCTGGGACGATGACACGCCCGGTCTACCGGATGACGAGATTCTGCGGCGCTTGCTGGCTCTCAACCGCGAACGAGCGGGTGCGGGGCGTTGACAGGGTTTCGGATGGAGCGGGGAAAAGTGGTCCTTGCTGGTTTCCTGTGATTGTTCCTATAGATTTAGGCTAACCCAACCAACGTGTTTCCCCATGGCCCGATTCCCGACCGCTCGGCATCCCTCGCCCTATCTGCTGCTGGTGCTGACCACCCTGTTCTGGTCCGGCAATTTCGTGCTGGGGCGGGCCATGCACGCGGTATTCTCTCCTTTCACGCTGTCGTTTTGGCGCTGGGCGGTGGCGCTGGTGGTCCTGTTGCCGTTTGTGTGGAATTCGTTGCGCGAGCAGGGGCCGCTGCTGCGTCGGCATTGGCCGATTTTGCTGTTGCTCAGCGTGCTCGGCGTGGTCAATTTCAACACCTTCGTCTACATCGGCCTGCAATCCACCACCGCCACCAACGCCGTCATCATGCTGTCGGTGACGCCGGTGCTGATCGTCGCGCTGTCGTTCCTGCTGCTACGCCAGACCGTGACCGGCTGGCAGGCGCTCGGTATCGGGGTTTCGCTGGTGGGGGTGCTGGTGATCGTCGGGCGGGGCGATTGGCGAAGCTTGTTGGCTCGGCAGTTCAATCCCGGCGACCTGTGGATTCTGGCGGCGGTGTTGAGTTGGGCGCTGTATTCGGTTTGCCTGCGCTGGCGGCCGGCCGAACTCCGACCGCTCAATTTTCAGGCCGCGACGATGGTGTTGGGCGTTTTGATCCTGACGCCGCTGTATGGCTGGGATCTGGCCCACGGTCGCACCTTCGCCGTCAGCGGCGCGACCGTCGCCAGCATCCTGTATCTGGCGCTGTTTCCCTCGATTTTGGCCTACATCTTCTGGAATCGGGCGGTGGCGGAATTGGGCGCCAATCGCACCGGGCAGTTTTTGCACCTGATGCCGGCTTTCGGCGCGATCCTGTCGATGGTCTTCCTGGGCGAGCGGCTGCACTCCTTTCACGGTGTCGGCGTCGTCTTGATCGCGCTGGGCATCTGGCTGGCGACGATGTACGGGAGAAGGGCCGCTTGATTCTCTGGCCGCGCTCCCCGAAAGGCGGGCGAATGAAACCGGCGATGTCTCGGCCCCGCCTCAGTCCGCCAGCAGCCAGTCGCGCACCACGGCGATCTGATCGTCGGACATCAGCGCCGGGGCGTGGCCCATGCCGGGGAACTCGATCAATTTCGCCTTGGGACCGCGCTCGGTCATGGCGATAGCGTCGGCGTGATCGAGCACGTCGGAATACACCCCGCGCAACACCAGGGTCGGACAGCGGATGGCGTCCCACACCGGCCACAGGTCGATGTCCTTCAGCTCCATGGTCTTGAAAACGTCGGCGATGCCGGGGTCATAGGCCATCGTATAGCGTCCGTCCTCCAGTCGCCGGGCGCTATGCACGCTCATGTGCCGCCATTGCTCGTCGGTCAGCTTGCCGAACGGTGCGGCGAAAACGCGCAGCGCATCGGACATCTGTTCGATGCTGTCGAAAGCGATCACCCGCCCGACATAATCGGCGATCCGCTTCAAGCCGGCGGCGGGTATGCGCGGCCCCACGTCGTTGACCAGCAGCTTGTGGATCGGGGTGCGGGGGTAGCTGGCCAAGAATATGCCGATCAGGCCGCCCATCGAGGTGCCGACCCAGTCGATCCGTTCCGCGTCGATCCGCGCCAGCAGCATCGCCAGGTCGTTGATGTAAACCGGGTAGGTGTAGTCGGTCTTGTCGTCCAGCCAGTCGCTCTCGCCGCGCCCGACCACGTCCGGGCAGATCACCCGATAGTCCCGTTCCAGCGCGGCGGCGAGAAAGTCGAAGTCGCGGCAGGTGCGGGTCATGCCGTGGGCGCAGATCAGGACCTTGGGGTTGGTCGGGTCGCCCCATTCGGTGTAATGAACCCGGTGGAAGCCGTGAGGGCCGAGCGCGCGGTAAGTGCGGGAAATCATCGCCATGGGTCATTCTCCTGATCGTTGTCGGGCCATTATCCGGCAAGCGCGGAAGGGTGGCTATAATCCCCTCACCGGCCTTCCATCCTCGGGAATCCAAGCATGACCATTCTGCACTACACCGAAAGCGGGCAGGGCGAGCCGCTGGTTCTGTTGCACAGCGGCGGCATGAGCGGCGCGGAGTGGACGCCGCAAATCCCGCTGTTCGCGCGCCACTTCCGGGTGATCGCGCCCGATCATCTCGGTCACGGCGGCAGCCCGATGGTGGCCGACAAGCTGGCGGTCAGCGACATGGGTCGCGCCGTGCTGGAACTGCTGGACGATCTGGAATTGCCGAGGGCGCATCTGGTGGGGTCTTCGCTGGGCGGCGCGGTGGCGCTGTGGCTGACCCTCCATCATCCCGAGCGGGTCAACAAGCTGGTGCTGTACCGGGTCGGCTACCGCAAGGATGAAGACACCCACGCCGGCACCCGCGACATGGCCGACCCCGCTTACTGGCGCGGCGTCGGGATGCACAAATGGCTGAGCGACATCCATCAACCGCAGGGCGGGCCGGATGCTTGGCGGGACGTGATCGGCCGGGTATCGGAGGCGCTGGAGCCGGCCACCACCGACCACGCCCACGATCTGGAAGTTCTGGACCGGATCGCGCAGCCGACCTTGATCGCGGTCGGCGACCGCGATCCGGTGGCGCCGCTGGACCAGATTTTGGAGATGTTCGGCGCGATTCCCAACTGCGGGCTCTGGGTGATGCCCTACGCCACCCACGTCACCGCGACCGGCACTTGGCGGGCGGAGTCGTTCGCGCTGGAAGTGACGCGGTTCCTGCAACGGCAACAGTAGGGTTAACGGGGGACAAGGCAATGCTCAAGACCTTGAATGCGCTGATCCTGGCCGCGTTGAGCGTGGCGGCCACCGCGTCGGCGGGCGACTATGACGCCGTGTTCGGCCACGTTCAGCGGATGCTCGCCCAGTCGGCCAAAAACGACGAGGCGGGGCTGAGCGCGACCCGGCAACAACTGGAGGGCGTGTTCCGGCCGGCCCATCAGGCCGTGAAGGAAGCGCGGGCCGCGAACCAGCAGGGCTTGGAGGCGCTGAAGCGGAGCGACTATCAGGCCGCCGCGACCGCGTTCCAGCAGGCCCAGCAACTCGATCCGGCCGATGTCGAAGTGGCCGGCAATCTCGGTTACGCCAATTTCAAGCTCGGCCAACTCAAGCGCGCGGAGCATCAACTGGTGTACGCCGTTTCGCTGGCGCCGGGGCGATCATCGTCGTGGTACAACCTCGGGCAAGTCTACGGGGCGATGAACGATGCGGCAAAGGCGGCCGGCGCGTTCGCGAACGCCTACCGATTTTCCCAGAACCGCCCCAAGACCGAGGAGTTCATCCGCCAGGCATTGCTGTTGCCCGAGAACAACGAGGCCACCCGCGCCGCGTTGAACCGCGCGCTGCAACTGTTCGGGCTACCGCCGTAATTCGCCTCGCCATCAATGCGTTTCATCCAGAAAGGAGCGAATGAAATCGGCGACCGCGACCTTGCCCCGAAAAATGCCGTAGTGGCCCTCGCAAAGAATATCGGCTTCCAAGGCCAGCATCCGTTCCAGCGAAGCCCGATAGTCGGCCCGGTTCGAGCGCAGACGAGGGTCCAGCGGTCCGTGCACGTCTTGGGCGAACAGCACGGTTTGACCTTCCGATTCGGTCAGGAAAGCCAGCGAACCGGGAGAGTGGCCGGGAATGTGCAAGGCGGTGATCGACCGTTCGCCCAGCATCAACGTCTGGCGGGTCCCGCTTAGCCGGCGATCCACCGGGCAGGGATAGAACTTGGTGCCGTACCAACTGGCGGCGGTGACCTCGGAGTCGCCGCGCTCCAGAAAGTCGGCGTCCAGCTCGTGGGCGATGACCGGGCAGCCGAGCTTGTCGCGCAGGCCGAGGGCGCCGCCGGTGTGATCGTAGTGGCAGTGCGTCAGCAGCAGATACTCGATTTGCTCCTTGCGAACGCCGGCCTTGTCGATATGGTCGAGCAACCGCTTGTGGCCGCGCCCGGTGCCCGCGTCCACCAGCGCCGCGCGCCCGTCGAAATTGACCAAGTAAATGGCGGCGTCCTCGGGGGCGGTCAGGCCATAGCCGCCCACCTGTAAGATTTCGCCGGTGATGGTGATGGGTCGCGGCATCATGTCGTCCGTCCTCGCATGGATTTTTCTCAGAGTGTAGTGCGGGGCTGGGGCGATGGGAGGTTTTTCAAGAAGGGCCAGCAAACTCGACCGGACGCACCGCGCGGGCCACTTTGTCGAGCACGCCGTTGACGAAGCGATGGCCCTGCTCGGCGCCGAACACCTTGGCCAGCTCGACCGCCTCGTTGATGATGATCCGGTAGGCGATATCCGGGCGCTGCATCAGCTCGTAGCCGCCGATGCGCAGGATGGCGCGCTCCACCGGATCGACCTGGACGATGGGTCGATCCAGGAACGGGGTCAACACGGCATCGATTTCCTCGGCGTGAGCCGGGATTTGAAAAACCAGTTCGCGGAAATATTCGGGATCGGCTTTGCCCAAGTCCTGATCGGCCAAAAACTGGGTCGCGATCCCGGCCGGCTCCTGGCCGGTCAACTGCCACTGATAGAGCGCCTGAGCGGCGCAGCGCCGCGCCCAAGCGCGCTTGCCGGGCGGGTTCTTGCGAGCGGGATTGCGCACGGGCTCAGGCTTCCAGCCGGCGCAGCAGGCTGACCATTTCCAGCACCGACATCGCCGCTTCGGCGCCCTTGTTGCCGGCCTTGGTCCCGGCCCGCTCCACCGCCTGATCGATGCTGTCCACGGTCAGCACGCCGAAGCCGATCGGAATGTTGTAGCGCAGCGAAACGCTGGCCAGACCTTTGGTGCATTCGCCCGCGACGTACTCGAAATGCGGGGTGCCGCCGCGGATCACCGCGCCGAGGGCGACGATGCCGTCGTAGCGTTCGCCGACGGCCAGCCGTTGCGCGGCCAGCGGCAATTCGAACGAGCCAGGCGTCCAGATCAGGTCGATGCCGGTTTCCGGGACCCCGTGCCGACGCAAGGTATCGACCGCGCCGTTGATCAAGCTCTGGACGATGAAGCTGTTGAACCGGGCCGCGACCAGGGCGAAACGGGCGTCTTGCGGCGGCGTGAAGTCGCCTTCGATGATGTTGATCTCATGCATGGGAAATTCCGTGACGATGTGGGTAGAAAACGAGACCGGAAGCTGCAAAAAAAGCCCCTCTCTCCCGGCGGGAGAGGTGCGGGGGGCGAAAGTTTATTTTCAGGAGACGTATTCCACGACTTCGAGATTGAAGCCGGACAGTCCGGTGATGCGCTTGGGGGCGCTCAGCACCCGCATTCGCCGCACGCCGATATCGAGCAGGATTTGGGCGCCGATGCCGTAAGTGCGCAACTCGGTGGACTGGTCGGCGGCGCGCGGCGCTTCGCCGGAACCGAACTGATAGCCGCGCATCCGGCGGATCAGCGCCGCCGGATCTTCCGGGTGACTCAGAAAAACCAGCACGCCGGCCGTTTCGTTCGCCACCCGGCGCAGGGCGTCGCGCAGCGGCCAGCCGCTGTCGGGCAGCCGGAGGGTCAGCAGATCGCTCAACAGATGCTGGACGTGAACCCGTACCAGCACCGCATCGTTGGGATGGATCTCGCCCTTGACCAGCGCGAAATGCACCTGCCGGCTGACCACGTCCTGATAGGTCAGCACCCGGAACGGCCCGAACTCGGTATCGAGCAGGGTATCGGCGGCCCTTTCGACGGTTTTTTCGTTCTGCATCCGGTAGCGGATCAGGGCGGCGATGGTGCTGATTTTCATCTCGTGCCGGGCGGCGAACGCTTCCAGGTCGGGGCGCCGCGCCATGTTGCCGTCCTCGTTGAGGATTTCGACGATGACCGCCGTCGGTTCCAGGCCGGCCAGCCGGGTCAGGTCGCAGCCGGCTTCGGTGTGGCCGGCGCGGGTCAGCACGCCGCCGGGCTGGGCCATCAGCGGGAAGATGTGGCCGGGCTGCACCAGATCCTCGGGCCGGGCGTCGGGCCGCACGGCGGTGCGGACGGTGTGGGCGCGGTCGTAGGCGGAAATGCCGGTGGTCACGCCCTGAGCGGCTTCGATGGAAACGGTGAAATTGGTGGAGTAGGGGGTGGCGTTGTCCTGCACCATCAGCGGCAGGCGCAATTGCTGGCAGCGTTCGCGGGTCAGGGTCAGGCAGATCAGGCCGCGCCCGTAGCGGGCCATGAAATTGATGTCCTCGGGACGGACCAGCGAGGCGGCCATCAGCAGGTCGCCTTCGTTTTCCCGGTCCTCGTCGTCCATGATGATGACCATTTTGCCCTGCCGGAGGTCGGCGAGGATTTCGTCGATGCCGTTGAGTGCCATGGCTATTTCCAGAAACCGTGTTCGCGCAGGAGCGCTTCGGTCAAAACCCCGTCGGGTTGGGCGGCGCGGTCGCCCAGCAGCAACCGCTCCAGATAGCGGGCGATCAAGTCCACTTCCAGATTGACCCGTCGGCCGGTTTTAAAATCCGCGAGCGTGGTTTCCGCCAGCGTGTGCGGGACGATGTTCAGCTCGAAGGCCGCGCCGTCCACCCGGTTGACGGTCAGGCTGACGCCGTCCACGCAGATCGAGCCTTTTGCGGCGATGTAGCGAGCCAGTTCATCGGGCGCCTGAACCCGCAACCGCCAGGAGCGGCCGTCCGGGCGCCATTCGGTGACGTTGCCGATGCCGTCCACATGGCCGCTGACCAGATGGCCGCCGAGCCGGGTGGTCGGGGTCAGGGCTTTTTCCAGATTGACCTTCAAGCCGGGCTTGGCCTCGCCGAGGATGGTGCGTTCCAGCGTCTCGCGCGAGGCGTCGGCCCAGAAGCCGTCGCCGGGCAGCTCGACGGCGGTCAGGCAGACGCCGCTGACGGCGATGCTGTCGCCGAGTCGCACATCGCTCAAATCGAGCTTGCCGGTGGCGACGCGCAGCCGTGTATCGCCGCCACGGGGTTGCAGGGCGGCGATGGTTCCAACTGCGGAGATGATGCCGGTGAACATGGCGGGGTTCTCGAAGGGTTACAAGAAGTTCCGAAATTCTTCCACCGCGAGTCTCCCCTCTCGGTATGCCGTCCACCGCTTTTTCTAAAGCGCGAATAACCTCCGTTCGGATGCCTGACGCTTCCCGTTGGTGGAAATCTTGGAGCGAAGCTATCGGTAGATACCATATCTGCTGGGTCTACCTCTCCCAAGTCGGCGATGGCTTGGCTGCGGGTGTCGGGATCGGGCTACATCGGTCGCGATGTTGCAATGAAGCTAATAATTTCCTTAAGAAAAGCGCGAGTCGATCCCGAGAGCGCCGAGGGGATGATATCGGGGTGAAAGATCGCTTCAAAATCCTCGTCCAGCCTGTCGGAATGCTCGGCCAAGAACGCCGATATTTCCGCTCGCAGCGCCGCCTGCTCGTCGGGAGGGGTGACCGCTCGAAAGGCATCGATGATCTCCGCCACCGTTTCGCCCTCGATGTCGTAATCTTGGTGGAACCAACCGCCGATCAAATCGGCGAGTCGAGGGTAATTGTTGGCAGTCATGGTGGCTCCGGTCAAGGCTTGGGGTAAGCGGTCAGGACGAAATAAACCCGGTTCTCCGCGATCACCTTGCGCACCACAACGACCATCTTGGTCATGTCGGTCATCTTTCCGGTGCTTCGTACCACGCCTTGACCGATCACCCTACCCGCTTCATAAGGGAAAGCTTTCGTCTGGCCCACGGCGGCGGTCTTGGCCCAAACCTTGATGGCCTCCTTGTTGGCGCGCAAAGCCTGCGCCACAGT
>RRZT011012950.1_pt1 | contig 22439 bp, 19 predicted proteins | sample 2165551 | NCBI WGS metagenome assembly RRZT01 (sample SAMN10456910, study PRJNA506462) | wastewater metagenome | biome: wastewater; feature: sludge; material: wastewater sludge; isolation source: wastewater sludge with Escherichia coli K12::gfp cells carrying plasmid... | place: USA: Moscow, Idaho... | reverse complement strand
GCCGGTTTCGGTGCGTCAACGGGCTTGACCACTTCCGCAGGCTTGGGTGGCGGTACCGGTGCGACCTCACCCTTGGCGCTGGCCTGTTTTTGCAAGTCGGCCAGACTCTGGTTCTTCATCTCCAGCAGTTTCTGCAGGTCTGCGATGTTCTTCTCAAGCAAAGCCACGCGATCGTTGGCTTCCTTGAGTGCCTTGTCCTGCGCCACGGCGTCTTCGCCGCCACGCACACCCGGCTTCGCGGGCTGCGCACTGCCGGACTCGGTCCGCGAGACCTGCAGCCGGTCCTTGTTTTCGTTCTCGGCCCCGGCCTTGTCCTCGACCTTGGCCGTCACGCGGCCACCGGACATCTGGCTTGCTTCGCCATCCTTTGCCGGCGCCTTTTCGGCCACCGCCGCCAGTTTGTCGCGGTAAGCGTTCCAGTCCGAAGACTGCTTGGCCACGATCTTCTTGGCCTCGCCGGTAGAGACAGCCTCGACTTCGCTCTTCTCGGGAACGGTCAGAACCCGCCCTGTGCGCAGACGGTTCATGTTGCCGCCATCGAAGGCGTCGCGATTGGCGCGCAGCAAGCCGACAAGCATCTGCTCGAGACTGACCCCTTCGGGCTTGGTCTCGTTCGCAATCTTGCGCAAGGTTTCGCCGCGCTGCACCTGATGCAACCTGGCGTCCTTAGCCTCCGTCGGTGCGGGCGTCGCAGCGGCCTCGGTACGAGGCGAAGGGCGCGTCGGCGCCTCCATGGCTTTGGCAGCACCGGGGCGACTGGCCTCCCGGGCGCGGGAACGCACCCCATCGTCGATGGAGGACGCCGGAGCCACACTGGCCGGTTCGACCCGCCCGAGACTCGGCTTTGGCGCCGGTGACTGGGCCTGCGTCGGGGCTGAACGAACGGCCATTTCCGGCGGGTCGAGCAGGAAGGTGTATTCCCGCACCAGCCGACCGGTCGCCCAGTTCAGTTCGAGGAGGACGTCGACGAAGGGATCGTTCAGCGGCCGGTCCGAAGTCAGTTTAAGGATCGACTGGACGTTGGGCCGTTTGTCGATCGAAAAGCGGATGCCAAGAAGCGATGGAACGAGGTCGATCCCTGCCTGCTTGAAAGCGTCAGCCGAAGCCAGCTGGGCCCGCATGTCGGTCATTTCCTCGCGCGAGGCCGTGAGCTCGATTTCAGCCCGCAACGGTTGCCCCAACGAGGAAAGGACGACAATCTTGCCCAAACCGGCAGCAGAAGCGTCAAATGCTGCGCCCGCAAGCGCGAAACAGGATGCAGCCGCCAACACAGACGTCTTCATCCTGAGCGATTCCAAAGCATGATGTATTTTTTTTGCCACAGCGCCACCCACCCTGAGCGTCGAACATGGGAATTATTAAAATAACATCATGGAGTTAGCCATGCAAGCTAATCTTTATTATCACTTTGAAACGAAAAAACCGGGGGAAAGCCCCGGTTTTTCTTTTACAAACAAAGCGCTATCAATCCACAAGGATACGCAGCATTCGCCGCAAGGGTTCTGCGGCACCCCACAGAAGCTGGTCGCCGACCGTGAACGCGCCGAGATAGTCCGGCCCCATCGCCAACTTGTGCAGACGGCCGACCGGAACGGTCAGCGTTCCCGTCACCGCAGCGGGGGTCAGCTCGCGCTCGCTGATCTCGCGCTCGTTCGGCACCACCTTCGCCCAAGCATTTCCCTGGGCAATGATGTCGCTGATTTCGTCGAGCGGCACATCTTTCTTCAGCTTGATCGTCAGCCCCTGCGAATGGCAACGCATGGCGCCGATGCGAACGCACAACCCATCGATCGGAATCGATCCCGGCGAACGGAAGGCTGGCCGACCGAGAATCTTGTTGCATTCAGCGCCACCCTTCCACTCTTCCTTCGATTGCCCGTTATCCACGGGCACGTCGATCCACGGAATCAGGCTACCGGCAAGTGCGGTGTTGCGGAAATTCTTGGTCGGGAAGTCAGCGGCACGCATCGTCTCGGCGACCTTGCGGTCGATGTCGAGGATGGCCGAGGCCGGGTCGGCCAACTCAGCCTTGACCGCATCGTGCAAGGCCCCCATCTGGGCGAGCAATTCGCGCATGTTCTGCGCGCCGGCGCCCGAGGCAGCCTGATAGGTCATCGCCGACACCCATTCGACGAGATCGTGCTTGAACAAACCGCCCAAGCCCATCAGCATCAGCGAAACGGTGCAATTGCCGCCGATCCAGTTGCGCCCGCCCTTGGCCAGCGCATCCTGAATGACGTTGAGGTTGACCGGATCGAGGATGATCACCGCATCCTTGTCCATGCGCAGGGTTGAGGCCGCGTCGATCCAATGGCCATTCCAGCCGGTGGCGCGCAGTTTCGGGAAGACTTCCTTGGTGTAGTCGCCGCCCTGACAGGTGATGATGATGTCCATCTGTTTGAGCGTTTCGATGGACATTGCGTCCTGCAGAATACCGCCGTCCTTGCCCCCCAGCGTCGGCGCCTTACCCCCCACCGACGAGGTGGTGAAAAACACCGGCTCGACGTGGGCGAAATCGCCCTCTTCGACCATCCGCTGCATGAGCACGGAACCGACCATGCCCCGCCAACCGACCAGACCAAGCTTCTTCATTTCAGCCTTCCACAATAAACAAAATTAAACCGATTACAGGGCCGCGAGCACCGCGTCACCCATCGCCCGCGTGCCGACCCGCTGCGTTCCGGCTTCGTAGATGTCGCCGGTTCGATACCCCTGCGCCAACACCGTTTTGACCGCAGCCTCGATCCGCGCGGCATCCTCTTCGCGATTGAACGTATAGCGTAGCATCATCGCCGCCGACAGAATCGTCGCCAGCGGGTTAGCCACGCCTTGACCGGCGATGTCAGGCGCAGAACCGTGACAGGGTTCGTACAAGCCTTTGTTGTTCGCGTCGAGCGAGGCCGACGGCAACATCCCGATCGAACCGGTAAGCATCGCTGCTTCGTCCGACAGGATGTCGCCGAACATGTTCCCGGTCACCAGCACATCGAATTGCTTGGGCGCACGCACCAACTGCATCGCGGCGTTATCGACCAGCATGTGCGAGAGTTCGACGTCCGGATATTCGGGCGCGAGCTCGTTCATCACATCGCGCCACAACTGGGTCGTCTCCAAGACGTTCATCTTGTCGACCGAACACAGTTTCTTGTTGCGCTTACGGGCGGCCTCGAAAGCCACACGGCCGATGCGGCGAATCTCGTCCTCGCTGTAGTGCATCGTGTTATAGCCGTAACGTTGCGCCCGCCCGTCGATCTCGCGCATCTCGACACCACGCGGCTGACCGAAATAGATGTCGCCTGTGAGCTCGCGAACGATCAAGATGTCGAGCCCGGAAACCACCTCGGGCTTGAGCGTCGAAGCGTTGGCAAGTTCGGCGTACAACACTGCTGGGCGCAGGTTGGCGAAGAGCCCGAGTTGCTTGCGAATGCCCAGCAAGCCGCGCTCGGGGCGCTGTTCGCGCGGCAACTGATCCCACTTCGGCCCGCCAACTGCACCGAGCAGTACGGCATCGGCCGCCTGCGCGAGTTTCTGAGTCGCCTCGGGATAAGGGTTGCCGGTGGCATCGACGGCGCAACCACCCAACTGCGCCTCCTCAAGCTCGCACGGCAGTTCGAGCGCACGCAGCACGCGCACGGCTTCGGCAACGATTTCGGGACCGATGCCGTCACCGGGCAAAACGCAAATCTTCATCTTTACTCCTATCCGGCAAACAGCCAGGGTTGTTCGGCACGACGCTTATCCTCGTAAGCGCGAATCTTGTCGGCATGGCGCAAGGTCAGGCCAATGTCGTCCCAGCCATTCACCAGGCATTCCTTGCGGAAGGCATCGACGGCAAAAGGAATCCCGTGCCCGTCAGGACGGATCACCGCCTGCGCCGGCAGGTCGATGTTCAGGGCATAGCCAGGGCTAGCCTCGACCTGTGCGAACAATGCTTCGATTTCGGCTGCCGGAAGGACAATGGGCAGGATGCCGTTCTTGAAACAGTTGTTGAAGAAAATGTCAGCAAAGGACTCCGCGAGAATGGCGCGAAAACCGAAGTCGAGCAAAGCCCAGGGCGCATGCTCGCGCGACGAGCCGCAACCGAAGTTCTGCCGCGTCAGCAGGATCTGGGCGCCTTGATAGCGCGGCTGATTGAGCACGAAATTCGGATTCTTCGGGCGCCGCGCGTTGTCTTGCCCCGGCTGACCGACGTCCAGATAACGCCACTCGTCGAAGGCGTTGGGGCCAAAGCCCGAGCGCTTGATCGACTTGAGGAATTGCTTGGGGATGATGGCGTCGGTATCGACGTTGTTGCGGTCGAGCGGTGCGACCAAGCCTCGCAGGGTAAGGAATCGTTCCATCATTGGTTCATTTCGTCACTTCGTCGCCGAGCGCTGGATGGCTTCACCGCCACGCTCGATGTCCTTGCCGATGCCCTTGACGGTGTTGCACCCTACGGCGGCAACCAGCGCCAGCGCCAGAATAATCGTCGTCAGTTTTTTCATGTCGATCCCCTTCTCACAGTCCAAGTTCACGCACGTCGGCAAAACGCCCGGCGATCGCCGCGGCGGCCGCCATCTGCGGGCTCACGAGGTGCGTCCGCCCTCCTGGCCCCTGCCGCCCTTCGAAATTGCGGTTCGACGTCGAGGCGCAGCGCTCGCCCGGCTCAAGCCGGTCGGCGTTCATCGCCAGACACATCGAGCACCCCGGCTCTCGCCACTCAAAACCGGCCGCGACGAAAATCTTGTCCAGGCCTTCGCGCTCGGCCTGCGCCTTGACCAGCCCCGAGCCCGGGACGGCTAGCGCCAGCTTGACGTTGGCAGCGACGTGACGCCCCTTGACGACGGCGGCCGCAGCGCGCAAATCCTCGATGCGCGAGTTGGTGCATGAACCGATGAAGACCTTGTCGATCCTGATCGACTGGATCGGGAGGTTGGGCGTAAGTCCCATGTATTGCAAAGCCCGCTCCATCCCTTCACGCTTGACGGCGTCGGTCTCCTTAGCCGGATCGGGAACGGTGTCGGCGATCGAGACGACCATCTCGGGCGAGGTGCCCCAGGTCACCTGCGGCAGGATGCGCTCGGCGCGCAAGTCGATGACGCGGTCGAAGCTCGCCCCTTCGTCCGAACGCAAAGTGCGCCAGTAGGCCACCGCCCGGTCCCAGTCCTCGCCCTTGGGCGAGAAAGGGCGGTCGCGCAGGTAATCGATCGTGGTTTGATCGACCGCCACAAAGCCCATGCGCGCGCCGGCTTCGATGGCCATGTTGCACAACGTCATGCGCCCTTCCATCGACAGACCACGGATCGCGCTACCGGCAAACTCAATCGCATAGCCCGTGCCGCCCGCCGTGCCGATGACGCCGATGATCGCCAGCGCGACATCCTTGGCAGTAACGCTCCGGCCGAGCATGCCCTCGACGCGGATCAGCAGGGTTTTGGATTTTTTCTGCACCAGGCACTGCGTCGCCATCACATGTTCGACCTCGGAGGTGCCGATGCCATGCGCGAGACAGGCGAAAGCGCCGTGCGTCGAGGTGTGCGAATCGCCGCAAACCACGGTCATCCCGGGCAAGGTCGCACCGTTCTCCGGCCCGACCACATGAACGATGCCCTGGCGCGGATGCTTGAACGGAAAATAAGCCAGCGCCCCCTGTTCGCGGATGTTGGCATCCAGCGTATCGACCTGCAGGCGAGCGACGGGATCGTCAATTGCCGCCGTACCCTCGGCCTTGTCCCAGTGGTCGGTCGGCGTGTTGTGGTCGGCCGTGGCGACGATGGAACTGACCCGCCACGGCTTGCGGCCTGCCAGCTTGAGCCCTTCGAAAGCTTGCGGGCTGGTGACTTCGTGCACCAGATGCCGGTCGATGTAGATCAGGGCCGTGCCGTCGGCCTCTTCGTGCACCACGTGGCTTTGCCACAACTTGTCGTAAAGGGTCTGCGCCATAAATCAGAGAACCATCCGAAGGAAATTTGCGTTTCGATTATCGCACGGGGCAAAAACCCTGTCATCATTGCATGAAACAGCCATTATTGAGCAACATCCTGTCTCGTTATTGCCTTTTTGAGGCACCATATAGCGGACGAACACGCTCAGAGTAGTCCCGCAGGTCGTCGATCCGCGTTGCATTCGACGGGTGCGTAGACAACCACTGCGGCGGGCTACCGCTCGAGGCACGCGCCATTTTCTGCCACAAGGAAATGGAGGCCGCCGGGTCATAGCCGGCGCGTGCCGCCAACTCGACGCCGATCCGATCGGCTTCCTGCTCCATTCCACGTGAGTTCGGACGCATGAAGGCCAGATCCCCGGCGGTCCCCAGCACATTCCGTCCGATGCTGGCGTCGATGCCGTAATAAGCGCCGATCAGCGCCCCTCCGATGGCGGCCGCGGCGCCGACTCCGGCGGACTGCCCTGCCTTTTCCCGCCCATGCTCGCGCAAGGCATGGGCGATCTCGTGCCCCATCACCGCGGCCAACTCGTCATCGGTCAGTTGCAGTCGCTCGATGATCCCGGTATAGACCGCAATTTTCCCGCCCGGCATGCACCAGGCATTGAGCTCGTTGGAAGAAATGACATTCACTTCCCAACGCCACCCCGGCGCGTCGGAACGAAACGCCCCCGTGGCGGCAGTCAGCCGCGTCGCGATGCCGCGCACGCGCTGCACGACCGCCGGATCACGATTTAAACGATTGGCGTTCTGTGCCTGCTGCAAGGTCTTGCGATACGCCGCTTCGGCCGATTGATTGACCTCGGCCGCGGACAGCAGCATCGTCTGTTCGCGCTCAACCCCGACCGCGCCGCTGGCGGTCGTCTTGGTCTGCACGCAAGCGCCCACAGCCAGCGACATGCCCAACAGCAAGACTACGACACGGGAAGGAAAACGACGCATCCAAAGACCTCCATAATGCTCAAGAAGACCGTACAACGCGCGACCCCGGCGGCGCGCCGACATCGTCCGCGCGCACCCAGCGGGCGACGACCCAATACCCGAACAAGGCAAAAAGCGAGCTGACTGCAAAGGTCAGTTCACCGCCGATACGATCCCACAGCGCTCCACTCAGGAGGCCGCCAACAAGACCGCCTGCGCCGAAGGCAATGCCCGAATACAAGGCTTGCCCGCGCCCGCGGGTCGCCCCGGTGAACCAGCGGTTCACCGCCGCGATGGCCGCCGCATGACAGGCGCCAAAGGTCAGACCATGCAGCAACTGCGCGAAAGCCAGCACCGCCAGTGAACCGACGCCGTAGCCGATCAGCACGAAGCGCAACACCGCGGCGGCAAGACTGAAGAGCAGGATCGTCCGCAGGTCGAAACGCCGCATCACGCGCGCCATCACCAGGAAGACACCGATCTCGGCCAGCACACCCAGCGTCCACAAGGCGCCGACCACGGACTTGCTGACCCCGTGCGCGTCGAGGAACAGGGTGTAGAAAATATTGAGCGCACCGTGCGCCGCAGTCATCGCAAAACACCCGACGAACAGCGCCCGCACATGCGGTAAGGCCAAGACGTCCCCGAGACTCGGATCGCTGACCGCGTGCGGCAAGGGCTTGGCCTCGGTCAGCCGGGCAGAGCTGCCGAGAATGACCAGCAGCGTAAACAGGCACAGCCACGGCAGACTGGTGACCGGCAGGAAATCGAGCAGCGCGCCGACCACCAGCACGGCGACGACGAAACCGATCGACCCCCAGAGACGAATGCGACTGTAGCGTGGCGCCTGTTCGCGCAGGTGATCGAAGGTCAGGGCCTCGACCAAGGGCATCGAAGCCGACCAGAAGAAAGCAAAGACGGCCATCGCCGCCAGCAAGGGCTCAAAGCGCTGGCTGATGAAAAACACCAGGAAGCTCACGCAGGCGACGGCCCCGGTCGTTCGCACGATCATCAAACGACGCCCGCAGCGGTCCACCACACCGCCCCAGACATAAGGCCCGCACAGGCGCATGAGTTGCATCTGCGACATCAGCAAGCCGATGTCCCAGGCCGAAAGCCCCAAGCTTTGCAGATAGAGGGCGAAATACGGCGAGAAGACGCCGAGGAAGGCGTAATAGCTGAAGTAGTAGGCGGACAGGCGCCAATATGGAACCGCATGCATCCAGCCATCTTACCGGATGCATCGGGCACGCCCCAAGGGGCGTGCGGCGAACGGAAGAAAAACAGTGGGATCAGCTGGGATTGCAGTGCTCAACGAGCATCTTGTACATCTTGTCCTTGAGCCAGACCCGTTGCTTCTTCAGGTTTTCGAAGGCAACGTCGTCGATCGGCAGATCATCTTCCTCGAGCCGTTCGACCTTATGCGTCAACTGGTGATACTGATCGTACATCTGGCAGAAGTAACTATCGGAAGTCCTGAGCGTCCGGATGGTATCGACAAACTCAGGAAACTCCCGAAACAACTCGTGATGCTCGACTTGCATGATCGTGCCCTCTCTCGCTCTTTGGACGACTCCTGCAAAGCCGTCCAATCCGGTTGAAAAAACGACCTTGATTGCCAAACCGCACGCCTAATCTACCACTTCCTCCAGGAAAGTGTAGCCCCCCGCCACACGCCTGATTCAGCCGGCCGCAACGCCCGGAATCCGGGGCGTCGAGCAAGCCACGTCGCCACACTGCGCACGGTGGCGCAAGGCGTGATCGATGAGCACCAGAGCCAGCATCGCCTCGGCGATCGGCGTTGCACGGATGCCGACGCAGGGGTCGTGACGACCGTGCGTTTCGACCGTGGCGGCCTGCCCGGCCCGGTCGATCGTCCGGCGCGGCAAACGGATGCTCGAGGTTGGTTTGATCGCCATGCTCACCGCGATCTCCTGCCCGGTCGAAATGCCGCCGAGCACACCGCCAGCGTGGTTGGAAAGAAAGCCTTGCGGCGTCATCTCGTCGCCGTGCTCGCTGCCTTTCTGGGCAATGCAGCCGAAACCGGCGCCAACCTCGACCCCTTTCACCGCGTTGATGCCCATCATTGCGTAGGCGATCTCGGCATCGAGCCGGTCGAACACCGGCTCGCCCCAACCGGGCGGAACCCCGCGCGCGACGACGTTGATCCGAGCCCCGATCGAGTCGCCCGACTTGCGCAAGGCGTCCATGTAGGCCTCAAGCTCGGGCACCACCGCGGCATTCGGGGCAAAGAAGGGATTGCGATCGATCTCGGCCTCGTCCACGAAAGGAATCTCGACCGGCCCGAGCTGGCTCATCCAGCCGCGGATCACGATGCCATGGCGCTCGCGCAGCCACTTGCGGGCAATCGCCCCGGCCGCAACGCGCACCGCGGTTTCGCGCGCCGATGAACGGCCGCCCCCGCGGTAATCGCGGAAACCATATTTTTGCGTATAGGCATAGTCGGCATGCCCCGGACGGAACGTCTCGGCGATGTTGCCGTAATCCTTGCTGCGCTGATCCTCGTTACGGATCAGAAGGGCGATCGGCGTCCCGGTACTGCGCCCTTCGAAGACGCCCGACAGGATCTCGACGCTGTCAGACTCCCGCCGCTGAGTGACGTGGCGCGAGGTGCCGGGCTTGCGGCGGTCGAGTTCAAGCTGGATGTCGGCCGCGCTGATCTCGAGTCCGGGCGGGCAGCCGTCAACGACACAACCGATGGCCGGGCCATGCGACTCGCCAAAGGAGGTCACGGTAAACAGGGTGCCGAAGGTATTGCCGGACATAGCGCACAAGGGGGAGAATGGACGGGGCAAAAAGTGTAGCACAGACCCCGGCCGCCCCTCGCCGTCCGCCACGGCGCCCGCGGCCGACGCCTTAAGCGGGCGCGGGCTGCGGTGGCGGCAGGGTGTCGAACTTCGCCGTTTCCGGCGCCATGACGTCCCAAGCGTGGGCACTGCGCGTGTAGATGTCAGCCTGTGGCCGATAACGCGACGGGTCGTCGAGCGTTCCCGCTCGCAACCCGACCCAGTCCGGCATACCGTCGCTGCAGGCAAAGAGCTGCGAGCCGCAAACCGAGCAGAACGAGCGCCGGGCGACGAAACCCCGGTCGCCCTGCTTGGCGTATTCGCGCACCTCGCCAACAACCTTGAGCGCCGCAGCGGGCACCATCAACACCGGCAGGTAGGCCGAACCGCTGGCCCGCTGGCAATCGCGGCAGTGACAATTGACGGCGAACATCGGTTCCGCCGTACACTCGTAACGTACCGCACCGCACAGACACGCGCCCCGGATCGGATCAGCCATGACAATAATCCCCGTACGAAATGGAGTCGCCCTGGAGTCTAGCGCAAATGCATAACACTGGAAACGAGGAGCGCCCATGACCGGGGAACGCAACAAACCCGAACCGCCCAAGCCACGCGACAGCAAGCGTGGCCCGGAGCCGCTCCCGGGGTCGCCCGCCGCAGACCGCCGTTGGCAGCGCAACGTCCGCTTCAACTGGGACAACGGCGGGCGAAAAGGCGGCGGACACGGCGGCCGGCGCTAAGCCCAGCCCGCCGCTTAGGGAAGCCCGCCCGGTGGCGGCAATCGACCTCCGGGCGCCACCCTTACTGGAAGAACTCCTCGAGCCGCTCGAAGACGGCGTGCTCGGTGCCATGACGGCGCACGGCCAGCACATCCTCGAGCTTTTCCATCTGCCGCACCATCTGGTCCAGGCGTTCGTCCTCACCGACCGCCAGCCAGATGCGGCTGGTGCTCCCGTCGCCGACCGGCATGCACAAAATGCCCTCGACGTTGAAGGCACGGCGCGAGAACAACCCGACCACGTGCGACATCACGCCAGCATGGTTATTGACGTCAACTTCGAGCACCGTCCTCGGCATGGCGCGTTTTTCGTTTCGGTTAAGCGAGTTCATCGTTCAGTCTCCGATCATTTCGAGGTTGGCGGCGCCCGGCGCGACCATGGGCAGCACCTGCTCCTGGACATTGATGCTGGCGTGGATGAACACCGGGCCGCGCAGCGAGAAAGCCTCGCGCAAGGCCGCCCGGGCATCGGGCGCGGCGTCGAGATCGAGGGTGCGCCAGCCAAAACCGGCAGCGACGGACAGAAAATCGGGAACGCCCTTGAACTTCGAGGCAAAAATCCGCTCCCCGTAGAACAACGTCTGCTGTTGAAAAACGAGCCCCAGTGAGGCGTTATTCATCAGCACGACTTTGACGTTCGCATTTTCTTCGGCGGCCGTGGCCAACTCCTGCACGTTCATCAAGATACTGCCATCGCCGGAGAAACAGACCACGGTCCGCTCCGGTTCGGCAAGCGCCGCGCCGATCGCCGCCGGCATGCCGAAGCCCATCGTCCCGAGGCCGCCGGACGTCAGCCACTGGCGCGCCCGGCGCAGGGGATAGGCCTGGGCGACCCACATCTGGTGCTGCCCCACGTCGGTGGAGATCGTGGCCGTGTCGTCGAGGCAATCGGCCACAGCGCGGATCAGCCCGTACGGGGTGCGCGGATCGTCGATTCCGGGCATGCGCAGCGGGTGCTCGGCTTTGAGCGTCGCGACGCGACGGCACCAGTCGCCGCGCCGCTGCGTCGGCAGCAGCGCGGACAGCCGCTCGAGCACAGGTTTCACGTCGCCGCGCAGGCCGACATGCGCAGTCTTGATCTTGTCGATCTCTGAACGGTCGATGTCGATGTGGATGATCCGTGCCTGCGGACAGAAGGCCGCGACCTTGCCGGTGGCCCGGTCATCGAAACGGGCGCCGACGGCAATCAGCAGATCGCACTCGTCGAGCGCATAGTTGGTGCAGCGCGCCCCGTGCATGCCCAGCATGCCCAGCGAAAGACGATGATCGACCGGCATCGCGCCCAGGCCCATCAGCGTCATCACCGTCGGCAGATCGCACTGTTCGGCAAGCGCCACGGCCTCAGCTGCTGCCCCCGAATGCACGACCCCGCCACCGAGGTAAAGGATCGGGCGTTCAGCCGACTCGATCATCGCCGCCGCCCGCTCGATCAGCTTGGTCTCGGGCAACGGGGCGATGTCGGGCCGCCCCGGTTCGGGCCAGTGCGTCACCTCGATGATCTGGTTCTGCACGTCCTTGGGAATATCGACCAGAACGGGTCCCGGGCGCCCTGAGGCCGCAAGGCGGAAGGCACGCGGAATGACGTCGAGCAGTTCCTGCGCCGAGCCGACCAGGAAATTGTGTTTGGTGATCGGGATCGACAAGCCGTAGGTGTCGACTTCCTGGAAAGCGTCGGTACCGATCATCGATTTAGGTACTTGGCCGGTAATGGCCACCAGGGGGATCGAATCGAGTTTGGCGTCGGCGATCGCAGTGATGAGGTTGGTCGCCCCCGGCCCTGAAGACGCGACACAGACTGCCACTTCACCGCTGACCCGCGCCATGCCCTGGGCCATGAACCCGGCCCCCTGCTCGTGCCGGGCCAGGACGTGCTCGATGGACGTCGATTGCGACAGCGCATCGTAAAACGGCAGGATGGCGCCACCTGGAATCCCCGCCAGACGACGCACGCCCTGGCGTTCGAGCAGGCGCACAACGATCTGCGCCCCGGACAATCGCTCCGCAGGCGGACTGGGCATCGTGGACATCGTGGTCATTGCTTTCTCCTCAAAAAAACTGCTGCATGAGCCGGGAGGACGAAGCGGAGGCCAAAATGAAAACCCCCGCTCGGTTAGCACCGGCGGGGGTTGGAAGTCTGAAGTCTTGTTTCTCGCTGACTTTTGGCTGGCTAGATCCCCGTCGGTACGGTGCGTACGGATACGCGTACTGCACGTACGAGGCGTACGACGAGCGCAAGCAGAACCGAACGCGCGGACGACAGCACACGCGCCGCTGCGGGAGCGGAAGCGAATGAGGTGCTGCGTGCAGTTTCGGACATGGTGATTACGTTCGACTCGGGGATGGACATTGATCTTGCGGACTCATTAGAAACGAGCCCGAGAAAAAAAACAAGATCGTTGCGAGTAGGGGGATTCATTGAGGCATTTTCGGGCGATTTTTTCACTTTCTGAGCCAAAGCCTCGACGGTCGCTTGCCAAGCCTCACTGCGCTCGGCATCATTCGCGCACCCTCTCGTCATTTCCGTGCCCAAACCATGCTTTACAAGGAATCGCGCCGCCTCGGACAGATCACGCGGGCCGGTTTCATTGCACTGGCGTTAATCGTCATCGGCCAGTTGGCGTTCAGCGCTTGGAGCCTGCTCGCCCTGCACCGAGACATGAGCACCGAGTTGGTCAGTTTCTCCGACCATCAGCTCGAGGCCCTGGAACTCAAGGCGCTGATCGGCGAAGTGCGCCGACACGAGAAGGACATTCTGCTCGCCGCCGCCGAGCGCGGCGACGCCTGGTACGCCGCTCGACAGCGCTGGCGCGACAGCCTGGCGCAGTCCTTCGCCCAGATCGCCAAGCTGCAGACCGAGGTCGCAGAAGGAACCGGGCAACTCAAGGTCGAGGTCGGCGAAATCGAGACCGGATTGAAGGCCTATGCACAGGGCGTTGAGGCCGTCATCGCCGATTTCGACACACCCAGAGCACCGACCCCACAAGCCGCCAACCGCGCTTTGAGCGAAGCCAAAGCGTACGCTTATACGATCGCGCACAAACTTGACGACATCGTCGAGAAGGCCGAGGAAGAGGAGCAACACACCCTCGCCCACCTGAACCAGCAACGCCAAGTTCTGCTCATGACCTTCGTCGGCATTGGCGTAATCTGCCTCGTCCTCTGCCTAGTGCTCAGCCACCGGATCACGCGCAGCAGTCTGTCGATCAGTCGCAGTCTCGAACACCAGGCGCTGCATGACACCCTCACCGGTCTGCTCAACCGGCGGGGTCTCGCCGCCAGCATGAACGCCGACACGGCGCGCGGCGGTGCACTCGCCTACATCGACCTCGATCGCTTCAAGCTGGTGAACGACCTCTGCGGCCACACTGCGGGCGACGACCTGCTCGTCGAACTGACCGAAAAACTTGGCGCCTGCTGCACCCGCCACCAGGCGGTCATCGCCCGGGTCGGCGGCGACGAGTTCGCCGTATGGCGAGGCGGCGACACGAACCTCGACGCAGCACGCCGACTGGCCGACGAAATCATTCTCCTCATCGAAGAACATCACTTCGCCTGGCTCGGCCAGCCGATGCCGCTCGGCGCTTCGGCCGGGCTGGCCCTGGCCGGGCCCGGCTACCTCAACCGCGAGGTCGTCGCCCGCGCCGACGCCGCGTGTCGCCTCGCAAAACAACCCGGCAGCCCCAAGGTACTGGTTTACGAAGAAGCCGACCCGGCGCTCAACCGTGCGCGCCAGGAAGAATTGTGGGCCGCCCGCCTGCCGCAACTGATTCGCGACGGTCGCTTCCGGCTCTATGGCCAGCGCGTCGTCCCGCTCCGGAACGACCGCGGTCACGGCCACATCGAAGTCCTGTTGCGCGGACTCGACGATCACGACCAGATCGTCAGCCCCGGCACCTTCCTCTCCGCCGCCGAACGCTTCGGCTTGATGCCCAAGATCGACCGCTGGGTAATCGAAACCCTGCTCGCCGGGCAGCTCGATCCCGACTGCGAATACGCGGTCAATCTCTCGGGCCAGACCTTGATGGACAAGCACTACCTGCCCGAACTCGAAGCCCTGCTCAAGGCCTCGGGCAAAGCCCACCAGATCAGCTTCGAAATCACCGAATCGGCAGCGATGAGCGGGATCGACACGGCACGCGAATACATCCGGCGACTCAAGCTGCTGGGGTGCCGTTTCGCGCTCGACGATTTCGGCAGCGGTTTTTCCTCGTTCGCCTACCTGCGCGACTTGCAGGTCGACTTCCTGAAGATCGACGGCAGCCTGGTGCGCATCCTTGGGCGCGACGACGCCGACGCCGCGCTCGTCCAGGCCATCGTCCAGATGGCGCAGACGTTGGGTCTCAAGACCATCGCCGAGTTCGTCGAGACCCCGGCCATTGCCGCACAACTCGCCGGCATGGGCGTCGATTACGGCCAGGGCTACGGACTCCACCGCCCCGAGCCGCTCGCTGTGATTGCAAGTCCGGCGACGTCACACCCCGAGACAAACGCCGCACAAAAAACGACAGACGGCACTCAACCCGCACCGGGCGAAACCCGTTAACGAAGGCAACGGCCGGACAAAATCAACCGCCTCCCGGCCGGGCAGGAGGTTCCGATCATGTCAGCCACCATCCGCACCTTCCAGGTCGACGGCAAGTGCTACAAGCACGTGATGAACACCGCCATCGACGCTGTCGAACTGCACGACGAAAACGATGCGGTTCTGCTCGTCTTCGGCGCCGACGCCAAGGTCAGGACCCCGACCGGGCGGATGGGCGACTTTCACGTCGAACCGGTCGACGGCGCCTTGCGCTGGATCTACTACGACCTGCAGCGCCAGACCTGCCTGATCCTCAGCCCCGACCGCCACAGTGCCGAAGTCGAAATTTCGCGCCGCTACCTCAGTCCCGACAACCCGCCGCTCCCGTCCTGGGAAATGCCTTCGACATCGATCGGGGTCAACGACTGAAGGCTTCGTCGATCGCGATCCACACCGCGGTGGCCGCCAGCAAAAATGCCATCGTGTAATTGAACATCCGCAGGACGCGCGGCTCGGCCAAACGCTGGCGCAAACGATCGCCGATCACCGCCCAGAGCGCGATGCACGGCAGGTTGATGACAATGCAGACGGCCGCCAGCGAAAGTGCCGCCGCCCAGCCGCCACCGCGCGGCAAGAAGAGCAGCACGGTGTTGAACACCATCATCCACCCCTTTGGATTGACCCACTGGAACAAGGCCGCGCCGAGAAACCCGAGCGGTTTCGCCCCTCCGGAGCGCCCGTTCTGCCCTGGCTGCGCGGCATGCGCCTGGCGCCAGGCCAGCCACAGCAAATAGACGCAACCGACCAGCACCAAGGCCAAACGCCAACGCGTCAGCGCCCCCATCACCCAAGCCAGGGCGCTGGCCACCAGCAGCACCTGAAAACCGTTGCCGAAGCTGACCCCCAGCATGTGCGGCAAGGTGCGCCGAAAACCGAAATTGACGCCGCTCGCGGCCAGCATCAGGTTGTTCGGCCCGGGCGTCACCGACATCGTGGCGACGTAACTCAACAAGGGAACATCGATCATGGCCTTCTCCTGAGGGTAACGAGGCCCTTCACTGTAGCGGCCGCGCACAAATGGATACAGCACCAGAAAAAGCAATTTATACTAGGCACAGATCGCATTTTTTCATCCTGTTTCCATCATTTCGAGGACGCCCTGTGCCCCCTGCCAAATCCGCGCCGCGCAAAGCGCTGTACCAAGCGCTCGCCGATGAGCTGCAAGGCGCCATTGACGACGGCCGCCTGGCGGCGGGCACACGCCTGCCCTCAGTGCGCGAATCGGCAACAAGCCGCCGCCTGAGCATCAACACCGTCCTCGCCGCCTACCGACAACTCGAAGCGCACGGCTGGATCGAAGCCCGCCCGCAGGCCGGGTACTTCGTGCGCGCCCGCCTGGCCGCCCCGGCCAGTGGGCTCGCGTCCACGACTCCGCCCACCGCCCGGCATGCGGAAAGCGCCGTCCTCGACCGCATCGCCCGCATGGTGGCCGCGCAATCCGACCCCGACGTCATCGATCTTTCGCTGGCCTGCCCGAAAAGCAGCGATTTCTACCCCGGCAAGGCCCTGGCCCGCCTGGTGGCCGAGCACGCACGGCGCCAACCGGCGCTGCTCACCGACTACGCCTTCCCGCCCGGTCCGCTACGCCTGCGCGCCGCGATCGCGCGCCAGGCCGTCGAACTGGGGATGGTGCTGCAAGCCGACGACATCTTGCTCACCAACGGCTGCATGGAGGCCTTGCAGTTGGCTTTGCGCGCCGTCACCCGGCCGGGCGACACGATCGCCGTCGAATCGCCGACCTATTTCAACCTGATTTCGCTGGCCGAACACCTTGGTTTGCGCACCATCGAAGTGCCGACCCACCCCGGGCGCGGGATTTCGCTCGAGGCACTCGAACTCTTGCTCGCCGACGGACGCGTCCAGGCCGTGGTTGCCATGCCCAGCATCCACAACCCGCTCGGCACCAGCATGCCGGTCGAGGCCAAGTGCGCACTCGCCGCGCTGGCCGCGCAGTACCGCGTCCCGGTCATCGAGGATGCGCTGTACGCCGAACTGCAGTACGCGACGCCCTTGCCGCCGACGGTCAAGGCCTTCGACGCCGAAGGCTGGATCATCCTGTGCACCTCGTACTCGAAAACGCTGGCGCCCGGCCTGCGCGTGGGTTGGATGCACGCCGGGCGCTTCAAGGAGCGGGTCGCGGCGCTCAAGTTCAGCGCCTCGATCGCGCAGCCCGCGTTCTTCGCCGAAGTCATCGCCACCTTCTTGGACAGCGGCGGCTACGCCGCCCACTTGCGTCGCCTGCGCCGGATCAACGCCACGTACGTCGAACGCCTGCGCGGCCTGATCGAGACTGCCTTTCCGGCAGGCACGCGCGCCACCGAGCCGGGCGGCGGCTTCATCGTGTGGGTCGAACTGCCCGCCGCCTGCGACGCCAACCGGCTGTGCGACGACGCCCTCGCCCGCGGCATCACGATCACGCCGGGCACCTTGTTTTCACCGTCGGGACGGCACCGCCACCACGTCCGCCTGTCGGCCTGCCACCACTTCACCGACCGCTACATCCACGCCTTGATGACGCTGGGCGAACTCGCGCAACGCCAGCTCGACGCCTGAACGAGGCACCGAGCTGCCGGGCGGACGAGGCCCTACGCGGCGCCGGACGCCAGCGCCTTATCCACCACCTCGAACACGTCGCGGGACAGGCCCGGCTGACGGTGCAAGCTTTCGAGCGCCGCGCGCGCATGCGCCTGGCGTTCGGGGTCGAAACGCCGCCAGCGATCAAAGCTACGCACCAGGCGCGAAGCCACCTGCGGGTTGAGCGGATCGAGCGCAGCCACCTGGGCGGCCAAGAAACGATAGCCCCCGCCGTCGGCGGCATGGAAGTGACGGTGATTGGCTCCAAAGGTCCGCAGCAGCGCATAAACCTTGTTCGGGTTGCGCAGATCGAAGGCCGGATGGCGGGTCAGCGCCTCGACCCGCGCCAGCGTGCCTACGCGCCGGCTCGTGGCCTGGACCGCCAGCCATTTGTCGACGACCAGCGCCTCGCCCTGCCAGCGGGCGTAGAAGTCGGCCAGCGCCGCGGCTCCGGCGTCATCGCCGGCCTCACCGTCGGCGTTGACCAGCACGCTCAGGGCGGCGAACTGGTCGGTCATGTTGTCGGCGTCCGCGTACTGACGGCGGGCCAGCGTCAGCGCCTCCGCGCCGCCCGCTTCGCCTTCCAGCTCCGCGAGGTAGGCCAGACAGAGGTTGCGCAAACGACGACGGGCCACCTCGTCCGGCGCCGTGCTGTACCCGCCGCGCGGGGCGAGCGCGGCATACCGCGCGGCGAAGGTCGCACCGTGATGCCGCGCCAGATGGCGCATCAGGCCGCGCCGTGCCTGATGCAGCACTTCGGGATCGACCACCGCCATCTGCTCGGCCAGCGTCGTTTCGCCCGGCAAGGTCAGTGCCTCGGCGACGAAGGCCGGATCACTGGCGTCGGCGAGCACGCGTCCGACCGCGTCGAGCACGCGCGCAGGCCACTCAACGCGCGCGATATCCTCGCCGCGCGCCAGGCACTCGCACGCCGCGCCGATCAGGCGGGCGAACAGACGCTGCCCAGCCTCCCAACGATTGAACGGGTCGCGATCGTGCGCCAGGAGCAAGGCCAGCTCGTCATCGTCGTAGGCGTAATCGAGAATCACCGGCGCGGAAAAATCGCGCAGCAAGGACGGCACGGGGCACTCGGCAACGCCGTCGAAGACAAAGCGCTGCGCGTCCGCGGTCAGCAGCAGCACGGTCGATCCGTTCTCAGTGGGCAGCCCGTCGGAGCAGTGCACTGCGAGCTCGCGCCCGTCCGCACCGAGCAGGCCGACAGCGACCGGGATCAGGTAAGGCCCGCGCGCGGGATCGCCCGGCGCCGGCACATAGGCCGAATGACAACGCTGGGTGAGGGTCAGCGTGTAGCGCCGCGCCGCCGCGTCGTACTCGCCACGCGCGTCGACCTGCGGCGTTCCGGCCTGACGGTACCAGGCCATGAAGGGCGAAAAATCGAAGCCGGAGGCGTCGGCCATGGCGGCGACGAAATCGTCGCAGGTCACCGCCTGCCCGTCGTGGCGCGCGAAATAGAGGTCCATCCCGCGGCGGAAGGCTGCGCGTCCGATCAGGGTCTGGAGCATGCGCACCACCTCGGCGCCTTTCTCATAGACCGTCGCGGTGTAGAAATTGTTGATCTCGAGGTAGGTCGACGGGCGCACCGGGTGCGACATCGGCCCCGCATCCTCGGGGAACTGCACCGCACGCAGGCCGCGCACTTCGCGGATGCGGGCAGTCTCGCGGCCATGCGTGTCGGCACCGAATTCCTGGTCGCGGAAGACCGTCAGCCCTTCCTTGAGCGAGAGCTGGAACCAGTCGCGGCAGGTCACGCGGTTGCCGGTCCAGTTGTGGAAGTACTCGTGCGCGACGACGCGGTCGATGTTTTCGAAATCGCTGTCGGTCGCCACGTCCGGGCGCGCCAGCACGTACTTGGTGTTGAAGATGTTGAGGCCCTTGTTTTCCATCGCCCCCATGTTGAAATCGCCGACGGCGACGATCATGTAGTGGTCGAGGTCGCACTCGAGGCCAAAGCGCTCTTCGTCCCAGCGCATCGCCTTCTTCAGCGCATCCATGGCGTGCGGACACTGGTCGAGCTTCCCCGGCTCGACGTAGATGGCAAGCTGCACGGTCCGGCCGGAGGCGGTGCGGAAGGTGTCGCGCAGCACGTCGAGCTTGCCGGCAACCATGGCGAAGAGGTAGCTCGGTTTGGGAAAGGGGTCTTCCCAGGTGGCGAAGTGACGACCACCCGCTTCATCACCCGCGGCGACCGGGTTGCCGTTGGCGAGCAGCACCGGGAACGCCGCCTTGTCGGCATGCAGGGTCACCCGGTAGCGCGCCATCACGTCGGGACGGTCCGTGAACCAAGTGATGCGGCGAAAGCCTTGCGGTTCGCACTGGGTGAAATAGCCGTCGCGGCTGCGGTAGAAGCCGGAAAGCTCAGTGTTCGCATCCGGGCGCAGGCGCACCTTGGTCTCAAGCACACAATGTTCCGGCATATTGATGATGACCAGCTCGCGTGCATCCAGGCGATATTCGTCCGGCGCCAGCAAGCGGCCATCGAGCGCCACGCTCAGGGTCTCGAGCGCTTCGCCATCGAGGCGAAGTTCGGTGTTCGCCGCGACGCCAGCCCGGCGGGAAAGCGACAAACGCGCGCTGACCACCGTCGCTTCGGCACCGAGATCGACGTCGAGCGCGACGGTGTCGATGAGGTAGGCCGGCGCCGTGTAATCCTTCAGGCAGATGGGTTGCAGCGATGTTTCTGGAGTTTGCTTGATCATGGCTCGCAAGGATGAAGTCCAACCGCTCCGCAATGCGACACGGAAGCGACGGGAACAAGAGGCAAAGGGGAGAGAAAGCGCGGATGATAGCGGATACACTGTGATGCGCCGAGCGTACGAACTTTTTTCCGGCAAGGCTGACCAAACCCGGAAAGCCACCGCTCGGCAAGATGCGGAAAACATATTCTTCAGGCATGTTCACCGACTCACGTCGCGAGCCTGGACAGCCTGGCTCGCAGCGCATTTTTCCAACCACGCAAAGGAATCGAAATGGCCAACACCGTCACGCTCGGCGGCAACCCCGTCCAGGTCGCCGGCAACTTTTTGCAAAAGGGGCAAACCGCGCCCGCGTTCACGCTGGTCGCCAAAGACCTCGCCGACACGCCGCTCGCCAGCTTCGCCGGCAAACGCAAGGTGCTCAATATCTTCCCGAGCATCGACACGCCGACCTGCGCGCTCTCGGTCCGTCGCTTCAACCAAAGCGCCAGCCAGCTGAACAACACCGTGGTGCTGTGCATCTCGGCCGACCTGCCCTTCGCCCAGAAACGTTTCTGCGGTGCCGAGAACATCGAGAACGTGGTCACCCTCTCGACCATGCGCGGTGCCGACTTCCTGCAACACTACGGCGTCGCCCTTGCCAGCGGCCCCTTGGCCGGGGTTGCTGCGCGCGCGGTCGTCGTCCTCGACGAGAACGACGTCGTGCTGCACAGCGAGCTGGTCAGCGAAATCAAGAACGAACCGGACTACGACGCGGCGCTCCAGGCGCTGGCTTAAGCCGTTCCCGACAGGCGCGCCCGGCCGTCCCCTGCCGATCCGTATCGGCACCACGCGTCAGGGCGCGCGCCCTGCGGTCTCCACCCGCCCCGCGCCGGCGAGGCGCATCGCCCGCCCCATGTTCGTTTCGAGCACCTGGACCACCTCGCCATCGACCAGGCCGCACAGGGTCAGTTTGTCGAGGTAGGCTCGCACCGCTCCTTCGGTCAACCCGGCCCGATAAGGCCGGTTCTGCACCATGGCCTGAAAGATGTCGGCCACGCGCAGGATGCGCGCCGGCAAGGAGAATTTTGCGGCGTCCAGATGGAAGGGATAGCCCCGTCCCCCTGGGGCTTCGTGGTGATACGCCGCCCATTGCGCAATCTCCTCGAGGCCGCGGATACGCCCGAGGATCTGGTACGTCTCGTAGCTGTGCGTCTGCATCACCGTGAGTTCCTGATCGTCAAGCGGTCCGGGCTTATCCAGGATGTCGTCGGGAACGCGCAGCTTGCCCAGATCGTGCAGCAGGCCGGCGATCAGCAGTTTGTCGCACACCAGCGCGTCGAGCCCCATCAGCCGCCCGACCAGACGGGCGACCCGCGCCACGCCCAGGGAATGGTTGGCGGTGTAGGTGCTCTTGGCATCGACGATGCGCGCGAAGATGTGCGCCAGGCGCTTGAGGTCGCGCATCGTCGGCTGGAATTTCCGCCCGCCGCTCAGTTTTCCCTGTAGCACCTGCTGGATGCCGCGCGGCTCAAGACCGAGCCAGAACGCCTCGGACGACGAAACGCTCATGAAGGCTTCGACCAGACGCGGCGCAAAAAAACTGCCCGAGAGGCCGGCGATGTGCGCCCGCAGAGTCTGGTTGTGGCGCAGGATGCTGTCACCGCTGTAAAACGCGGCGCACATGGCGTCGACCCGGTCGGTGAGGAAAATCAGGTTGGCCGCCTCGGCCACCTCGGGAGCCACGTCGGCGCGCGACTGCAAGGTCGCCCAGTGGGTGTGGTGCAAGCGCACCGGCTCGGCCATCCTGGCCAGCGGCTGGAAGCTGCACAACAGCTGATACCCGATCTCGCAATGTTCCTGCGAGTTCTCCCAGTCGAACTCGCTCACCAGCATGGCATGCACGCGCGACGAGGAGACGCCGATGTCGTGCAGCATGCCGAGGTCGAAGATGAAGGTCGCCTCATTCGGATCGTAGCCCAGCTGTTGCGCGCAGCGTTCGGCCATGATGGCCACCCGCTTGCCGTGCGCGACGTCGGAGATGCCGACCAGATCCAGCGCATCCGAAAGCGCATAAACGATTTCGCGCAAATCGACGTCCAGCAGTTCGCGCTCATCCCGAGCTTCGACCATCAATGGGCTATCCATGACTAACCTC
>RRZT010043820.1_pt1 | contig 22457 bp, 17 predicted proteins | sample 2165551 | NCBI WGS metagenome assembly RRZT01 (sample SAMN10456910, study PRJNA506462) | wastewater metagenome | biome: wastewater; feature: sludge; material: wastewater sludge; isolation source: wastewater sludge with Escherichia coli K12::gfp cells carrying plasmid... | place: USA: Moscow, Idaho... | reverse complement strand
GCAAGCGCGGCGAGCGCCAGCCACAGCCAACGCCGGGCACGCGTCGTCGACGCCCCCTCGACGGCAACCGTCAGGCCGGCAGCCAGGCGTGCAATCACGGCCGGATTTCGCTTCAGGCGGATGCTGCGGCGAGGCGGCGCGCGCGAACCCCTTGCGCGAGCAACTCGAGCAGGGCCAGTGTGTCGTCCCAACCCAGGCAGGCGTCGGTCACACTCTGACCGTACTCAAGCGGGGTTTCGGGAGCAAGCGACTGGCGCCCTTCGACCAGGTTGGATTCGACCATCACCCCGACGATGCGCTGCTCACCGTGCGCCAGCTGGCCGGCGACGTCGCGCGCAACCTCGAGCTGACGGCGGAAGTCCTTGTTGCTGTTGGCGTGCGAGCAATCGACCATGAGCCGCGCCGCGAGGCCCGCTGCGGCGATCTCGCGCCCGGCCGCATCGACGTGTTCGCTGTCGTAGTTGGGCGCTTTGCCGCCGCGCAGGATGACGTGGCAGTCCTCGTTGCCGGTGGTCGACACGATGGCCGAATGCCCGGCCTTGGTCACCGACAGGAAATGGTGCGGCGATTGCGCGGCGCGAATCGCATCGATGGCGATGCGCACGTTGCCGTCGGTACCGTTCTTGAAGCCGACCGGGCACGACAGGCCGGACGCCAGTTCGCGATGCACCTGCGACTCGGTGGTGCGCGCGCCGATGGCGCCCCAGGCGATCAAGTCGGCGGTGTATTGCGGGGTGATGGTGTCGAGGAACTCGGTCGCGCAGGGCAGCCCGATCTCGTTGATCTCGAGCAGCAGGCGACGCGCCAGGCGCACGCCCTCGTTGATGCGGAAACTGTTGTCGAGGCGCGGATCGTTGATCAAGCCTTTCCAGCCGATCGTCGTGCGCGGCTTCTCGAAATAGACGCGCATCACGATCAGCAGGTCCTTCTCGAACCGTGCGCATTCGCCCAGCAGACGACGCGCGTAATCGAGCGCGCCTTCGGGGTCGTGGATCGAGCAGGGGCCGACGACGACCAGCAGCCGATCGTCGGCGCCGTGCAGCACGCGGTGAATCGCCTGCCGGCAGGCAAAAGTCGTCTGCGCCGCACGCGGACTGACCGGAAATTCACGGAACACATGCGCCGGCGGAATCAGCTCCTTGATCTCCTTGATCCGCAGGTCGTCGGTATTCGGCTTGTTGTGCAGGCTCATCCACCTATCCTCTTCTGAGTGTCAGAGTGCGCCGCCACGCGAGCTGCGCGGCAACGCCGATTCCATTTCTAAATCATTCGTGCCACGAAGACGCGCTGCAGACAGTGCAAAGAGCACGACAAGGCGAAGTCCACAAAGGCTCGGAGGATTTGGAAATGGAATCAGCCGGCCATTTTACCCGAAGCGGGCTCCACCGCGACCGACGAGACGTGCAATCTTGCCCTACCAGCCCCAGTAAACACCGCCGCGCGGCGGGTAGCCGCCCCACACCCCCGGGCGCCCCCAGTACGGGTCGGGGCAACGCTGCACGCGCCGTTCGCGCTGCAGGTCGGCGCTGCACTTGCGATCGAGATCGACGAGTTTCTGCGCGTAGTCGTTGTTCAGCGCCCGCTCGCGCGCCGTGTGGATGGCCTCGAGCACCGGCAGCGGCAGGCCGCGCGCGTGCAGATCGACAACCTGAGTCGGGGTCAGGTCGAAACGCGCTCCCGACGCCTCGAAACGCGCGACGATCGCCTCGCTCTTGGCGCCGCGCTTGGCCATCGCCAGCAGGTCGTCGACGCTCAGTTTGGGTTCAGCCGGCGCGGGTGCCGGCAGGATCACGGCCTCGCCGATGCGGCGCGCCGGGCGCGACTCCTGTTCGGGCAGACTGGTACAGGCCGAAAGCAGCACCAGCGCAACGAGCGCGGCGGCGCTCCGCCCCCGCCCGTAAAGCCGTCGTGATTGCCTACGCATCGCCGTCCTCCTTTCCACACCCCGCTCAGGCCGTCCCGCCGACGGTCAGTCCGTCGATGCGCAGCGTCGGCTGACCGACGCCGACCGGGACGCTCTGCCCGTCCTTGCCGCAGGTGCCGACCCCCGGATCGAGCTGCAGGTCGTTGCCGATCATCGACACCCGCTGCATCGCCTCGGGGCCGTTACCGATCAAGGTTGCGCCTTTCACCGGGTAGGTCACCTTACCGTTTTCGATCATGTAGGCCTCGGACATCGAGAACACGAACTTGCCGCTGGTGATATCGACCTGGCCGCCGCCGAAATTGACCGCATAGACGCCCTTCTTCACCGACTTGATGATCTCTTCGACGCTCTTGTCGCCGGCCAGCATCATGGTGTTGGTCATGCGCGGCAGCGGCAGGTGGGCGAAGGATTCGCGCCGTCCGTTCCCGGTCGGCGCAACGCCCATCAGCCGGGCGTTGAGGCTGTCCTGCATGTAGCCCTGGAGTATGCCGTCCTCGATCAGCACGGTGCGTTGGGTCGGCGTGCCTTCGTCGTCGATGTTGAGCGAACCGCGCCGCCCCTCGAGCGTGCCGTCGTCGATCACCGTCACCCCGGGCGAGGCCACGCGTTCGCCGACACGGCCAGAGAAAGTCGAACTGCCCTTGCGGTTGAAATCGCCCTCAAGGCCGTGGCCCACGGCCTCGTGCAGCAGAATGCCGGGCCAGCCTGAACCGAGCACCACCGGCATCGCGCCCGCCGGCGCGGGACGCGCCTCGAGATTGACCCGTGCCTGATGCACCGCCGCGCGCGCATACTCGCGCAGCGTGGCGTCGTCGAAGCGCGCGTAGTCGCCGCGTCCGCCGCCGCCCGCCGAGCCCTGTTCGCGCCGCCCGTCCTGTTCGACGATCACGGTCAGCGAAACACGCGCCAACGGGCGCACGTCGGCGGCCAGGCGGCCGTCACTGCCGGCGACCAGCATCACCTCGTACTCGCCGGCCAGATGCGCCATCACCTGGATGACGCGCGGATCTTCGGCCCGCGCCATGGCCTCGAGCTTCTCCAGCAGGGCAACCTTGGCCGTCGCATCAAGCGAAGCGATCGGGTCATGCGGCAGGTAGAGCGCGTGCCCGGCGAGCGGGCGCGTCTTGCGGCTTCCGCTGCGCTTCTTCTGTCCGGCGGCGGCGATCGCGCGCACCGCCTGGGCGGCATCGCCCAGCGCCCGCGCGCTGATGTCGTCCGAATAGGCAAAGGCGGTCTTCTCGCCGGCCAGCGCCCGCACGCCGACCCCTTCGTCGATGTTGAAACTGCCCGACTTGACGATCCCCTCTTCCAGGCTCCACCCCTCAGAGCGGGTATATTGGAAGTAGAGGTCGGCGTAATCGACGTCGTGCGCCATGATCTGGGTAAAGACCTTGGACAGGTCGGCAACGTCGAGGCCGTAGGGCGTGAGCAGGGTTTTCTGCGCCTGCGCGAGCAGGGTCTGGGTCTGTGCGTTCATGGACGTCCGATACAAAAATTCGTTACAACACCCGGTGGCGCAGCGCCGGAAGGCTGGCGCGGACTTCGGCGATGCGCGCCGGATCGACCTCGCCGAGCACCAGTCCCTCGCCCTTGTCGCGGCGAGCGACGACCTCGCCCCAGGGGTCGATCAGCATGCTGTTGCCGTGCGTCTCGCGGCCGTTCTCGTGCCGCCCGCCCTGAGCAATGGCGAGCACGTAGCACTGATTCTCGATCGCCCGCGCGCGCAGCAGGATTTCCCAATGGGCGCGGCCGGTCGTCTCGGTGAAGGCTGCAGGAACGAGCAGCAGGTCGCAGGTTCCGAGGCTGCGGTACAGCTCGGGGAAGCGCAGGTCGTAGCAGATCGACAGTCCGACCCGTCCGAAGGGCGCGGCGAAGGCCACCGGCTGCCGGCCGGCTTCGATCGTCGCGCTCTCGTCGTAACGCTCGTTGCCTTTCTGGAAACCGAAGAGGTGGATCTTGTCGTAGCGCGCCACGCGCGTGCCGCTCGGGTCGAAGACCAGGGTGGTGTTGAGCATCTTGTCCGCACTACCGGCACGCAACGGAATCGAGCCGCCGACCAGCCAGATCCCGTGCTGCCGCGCGGTCGCGGCGAGGAAAGCCTGAATCGGCCCGCTGCCGTCGTCCTCGCGCACGGCCACCTTTTCAGCATCGTTCATGCCCATGATCGGGAAATATTCGGGCAAGGCAACGAGGCTCGCGCCCTGCGCTGCGGCCTCGGCGATGAGCGCGGCGGCGGTCGCGAGGTTGTCCGCGACGCGCGGCGTCGACACCATCTGCACGGCCGCGACGCGGGTGCGCAGCGAACCGCCGGCCATCGCGGCCAGGGCTTCATTTTGAGGGTGATTCATCGGAAGCTCCTCCTGGAGACGTCAGATTGGGCAAACGCGGCGTCCGTCCCGCCGATTCGGCGGCGCTCAGCTTTTCGACCCGCGGGTCGTCCCAGCTGCCGGTAACGAGGTAGTCGAAGCCGAAAATCTGGTTGAGCGGATTCTGCAACACCTTGTGCGCCACCCAGGTGGCGACGCCGGCCACCGGGTTGACCACTGCCACCCCGAGCGCCGCCGTTCCGCCCAGCTCAGGCTGCACCTTCACGAACAGGCGCTGGGTCTCGCGCTGCAGATCGACTTCGCCGCGCATCACCACGCGCGCCGAAGGCCCGTCGATCTGCAGGCGCTCGGTGCGCAGCACGCCCTGCAACACGGCAAAGCGGCCGGCGATGCTGTCGAAGGCAAAGCCTTCACTGAACACGTCCTTGAAATCGAGGGTGATCCGCCGCGGCAAGCCTTGCAGACTGATCAAGCCGAGCAGTTTGCCGGCGGCGCCCGGATCGAGCTTGAGGAACTGCCCCTTGCCGACATCGAGCTGCAGCTCGCCGTTCAGGCTGGGGTAGTCGAAGCCGGCCGGCGAGCCCTGCCAGGCGAGCTTGCCGGTGAGTTTGCCGCTGCCGCCGCGCATCGTACCGGGGTAGCCAAAGCGGTCGAGGCTCTTGCCGATATCTTGGGCATCGAAGGCGAAGTCGAAGCGCGTCTGCGGCTTGCCACCCGCCGTCCGCCACTCCCCCTTGGCCTCGAGCGTGCCGCCTTCGCCTGCCGTCCGCAAGCGGGCGACACGCCAGACGCCCGCCTCGTTGCTGGCCTGCAATTCCAGCCGGCCGAAGCGGCGTGCGCCGAGGTCGAACTCCTCGGCCACCACGTCGAGCGCGGGCAATTCCTCAAGGCGTTGCGCGGTCGATGCCGCAGGTTTAGCGCCTTTGCTGGCTTCCGACGCGGCCTTGCCCTCGCCGCCGAAGGACGCCGGATCAAGGCGCAGGTGCTTGAGGCGCGCGGTCAAAGTGCCCTTGCCGCTGCCTTCCCAGGCCAGTTCGCCGGCCGCTTCGCGCGCCTTGACGGCAAGCGCCCAACGCGCGCCACGCACACTCTGCGAGGCATCCTTGTAGGCCGCGTCGAGCCGCACTTCGTGCAGCGCCTGACCGGCGAATACGAGTTCGCCGACGTTGAGCGACAAGGCGTCGATCCCGGGCGCAACACTGTCTTTGCTTTCCTTGCCGTCCTTCCCGTCCTTGCGCTCGTAGGCGGAGAAGACCGCGCGCCAAGCATCGACGTCCAGACGCTCGCCGCTCCAGCCCAACGACAGGCCGCGCTCGGGCAGCTCCAGGGCACGTCCGACGGCGATTGCGCCGCGCTCCACGGCATACCCTGCGTCGCCCTTGCGACGCAGGACTTCGGCGTTGAGCACGCCGCCCAGGCTCAGGCGCGTCTGCTCGCGCGGAACGCTGTCGCGCTTGGCCGCGCGCCCCGTCTCGACCAGATTGCGCCGTTCGAAACGCAACGGCCAGTTCTCGCCGACCGCCTTGCGGAAGGGGGGCGGCAGGTCCGCGCCCAGACCGTTCAGCGACGATTCGACGACCAGATCGGCATGACGGCCATTGACCCGCACCTCGCCGCGGTACGCCGCGCTGCCCGACAAGCGCTCGAGCCACACCGGGCCGCCTTGCTTGCGCCAGGCAGCGACGTTGATGTTGCCGTTGGCGTTGATCGCCACCCGCCCGTCCTTCTGCGTCCCGCCGCGCACACTCAAGGGGCCGCCGAACAGGGTTCCGTTCAATTCCGGCAACTGCAACTCGCTGTCCGAAAACTGGACGCTGCCCTTCACGTGCCGGATCGGCGGCAACGCGGGGTCGATCAGAACCTCATTGTTGCTCATCCGGTAGGTCCCGCTGACCTTGGACTCGGCGAGTTTGGCTTCGTCGAGCGGAATCGTCAGCGCCAGGTCGAGGTCGCCATTGCCGGTGGCGCGCATGTCCGAGGTGAAGTGGTCGATGCGCGCGCCCACCGGGCTCAGGTCGATGAAGCGCAGGAATTCCGCCGTCGGGCCACTGGCCTTGCCTTTGATGTGCAGTGTCGAAATCGGCTGGTCGAAGTCAGGGATTTCAGCACGCGTGGCGCCGAGCTTGGCACCGAGCATCGTTCCTTGACGGGCCTCGACCACCATGCCGTTGCCTTCGAAGCGCAGATCGCCTTCGATGTTCTCGATGCGCGGCCAGCCCTTGGCGTAATCGAGCACCGCATCGTGCGCCTTGACGGTCACCAGGAATTCGCCCTTGCGCTTGTCGAGGAAGGGGAAGTCGCGCAAATCGCCGCGCAGGGTCAGCTTGGCTTCGCTGGCCCGCCCCGAAACCAGCGAGTCGCGCAGCCAGTGGCGCGCGCCCTCTCCCACCACGTGCGGCATGTAGCGCCACACCCCGCGCGCGTCGGCGCGGGTCAGCGCCGCCGTCAGGTCGATCACACCGGGGCCTTCGGCAGCAGAGCGGTAACTGCCCTGCGCCGAGCCGGCGGCCTCCGGGCCGGCGAAATCGACGCGCTGCAGCTCGGCGCGCAGTCCGTCTTCGCCCAGGCTCCACTTCACGCGGGCCGCCAGCTTATCGAGCTCGATCCGCGATTCGGGGAAAACGCTCGGCAGGTCAAGCCCGGCGCCTTGACTGTCAAGGCTTGCGCTGCCGCCCTTCTCGTTCGCGTCGACGCTGCCGCTCAGGCCCGAAAACCCAGGAAAGTACCCCGCGGCACGCAAGCCGAGCCCGGCAAAATCGGCCTTCAGGGCATAGGTTTCGAGCTGCTGCGCGCGCGCGGCCCAACGGGCGTTGAGGCGCTCGATCCGGCCTTGCGGGGCATGCTCATCGAGCAGGCGCCGCGAGCGGACGTCGAGCGGCAGGTAGGCGGCCAGGGCGCGCAGGGCGCCGAGGTCGATGCGGTCGGCGACGATGCTGCCGCTCACCACATTGCCGTTGTCCTCGTCGCCGGGACGCCAGGCAACCTGAAAATCGGTCGGGACGATGCGCACCGCACCGACCCCCGGGCCATGCCCTGTCTCGTGCCCGAGCAATTCGACCTGGCGGCCGCGGACCTCGATGTTGCGTCCGTCCATGCGCGTCGTCAGGCGCCCGCGCATGAACTCCAGCGCCAACGGCGGCAGATCCTTGCCCAGGCGCAGGTCGACCGACTGCAAGGCGGCATCGGCGGTAATCTCGCGCAGATTGCCGTCGGCGAAGCTCAACCAGCCGTGCAAGGCCCCGCGGCCGCGCGGCAAGGCCACCGGGTAATCGACCCAGGCGCGCCAGGCGGCGAGATCAATGTACTCGACCGCGGCAAACGCCGTGCCCGACCAGGATTCGAAGCGTTCAAGGTCGCGCCCGAGGAATTCACCGCGCAGGTCGAGGCGCGACGCCAGCGCCGTAGGCGGCAGGGCGTTGAGCCCGAAACGATGGCGACGACCATCGTTGTCGAGCGCGAAGTTAACGTCTTCGAGAATGAGCGGCGGCGCCCCACGTTGATCGTCTTCCCAGACCAGCGTCGCGCCGTTGATGCGGATGCGCTTTTGCGCCAGCACCCAGTCGGAAACATCGCTGTCGCTCTCGCCGCCGTCGGTCAGCGGAATCCCGGCGACATAGAATTTGCCTTCGGCGTCGCGGCGCAGGTGCAGCACCGGCGTGTCGATGCGCAGCAGGCGCAGCACCAGCGTCGCTTTGGGCAGCGACCACCACGAGAGGACGGCATCGATGCGCGAGAAGGCGAGCGCCGGGCGCCCCTCGCCGTCGGCAACGCGCACGTCGAGCAGCGTCAGGTCGGGGTTGAGCCCGGCCCAGCTCGATTCAATGCGGCCGATGCTCACGGCCTGACCGAGGGCGCGGCTCGAGAACTGTTCGATCGCCGGACGGTAATCTTCGATGTGGGGCAGGATGCTGTAACGCAGGGTCAGCACCAAGGCCACGAAAGCGAAGTAGAGCAGCAATGCGGACCATGCCAGCACGCGTCCGCAACGCCGCAGCGCCGGCCGGGCGCGCACGTATTCGAGGGCCGGGAGCAGACGGTGCAGGCGATGGTAGATCGCCGGGCGCAAACCGTCCCGGCGCGTCATGCGCTCCTCATGCCAGGAAGACTATGCCAATATTCGTCTTGCACCACGAATGCCGATCCATCGAGAATTTGCCAAAGCGCCCATTGTACCGGCTTTGCCCGGCGCTTTACCGCCCCGCCCGCGAACACGATGACCACCCCTTCCCCTCCTTCCGCCGCATCTGCCGCGTTCGCCCCCGCCGACGCCTGGCCGGCAGCCCTGAAGCTCAGCCCCTTCCTCGTCCGCCTGCTGGCGGCGCGCCCGGAAATCGGCGACTGGCTGCGCACGCACGCCGATCGCCCGGTAGACCGGGCGGTAATGCACGCGTTCCTCGCCGCCGAGGCGCCGCAGGACGAGGACGGCGAGAAGCGCGCCTTGCGCCGCCTGCGCCAGCGGGTGATCGCCGCCCTGATCGTGCGCGACGTGGCACTCGGCGCAACGCTCGCCGAGGTCGTCGAGACGATGACCACCCTCGCCGACGTCACCACCAACCACGCACTCGACTTCTGGCACCGCCAGCTCGCCGCCCAGTTCGGCGAACCGCTCGACGCCCAGGGCCGACCGCAGCGACTGCTGGTCGTCGGCATGGGCAAGCTCGGCGGGCGCGAGCTCAACGTCTCGTCCGACGTCGATTACATCTTCGTCTATCCCGAGGACGGCGAAACGGCCGGCCCCGACGGAGGCGGCCGCCGGATCGAAGCCTTCGATTTCTTCACCCGGCTCGGCAAGCGGGTGATCGCCGCGCTCGGCGAGATGACCGCCGACGGCCTCGTCTTCCGCGTCGACATGCGCCTGCGCCCCAACGGCGACTCCGGCCCGCTCGTCTGCTCGCTCGGTTCGCTTGAGAACTACTTCTACACCCAGGGTCGCGAGTGGGAGCGCTACGCCTGGATCAAGGCCCGGCTGATGAACGAGGGCGACAACCTGCAGCCCGAGTGGGCCGAGGCGCTGCACGCCATGGCCTCGCCCTTCGTCTTCCGCAAATACCTCGACTTCGGCGCCATCAACGCCATGCGCGATCTGCACGCGCAGATCCGGCGTGAAGTGATGCGCAAGGACATGGTCGACCACATCAAGCTCGGCCCGGGCGGAATCCGCGAAGTCGAATTCATCGCCCAGGTCTTCCAGCTGATCCGCGGCGGCAACGACCGCAACCTGCGCATCCGCCCGACGCTGGACGTGCTCGCCGCGCTCGTCGAACGCCGCCTGCTGCCAGCCGAGGCGGCGGCCGAACTGGAAAACGCCTACGGCTTCCTGCGCCGCCTCGAACACCGGCTGCAGTACGTCGACGATGCCCAGACGCACAGCCTGCCGGCGGCCGACGACGCGCGTGCGCGCATCGCCGCGAGCATGGACTTCCCCGACTGGGCGAGCTTCCACGCCACCCTCGAAGAGCACCGGGCGCGCGTCTCGCAGCATTTCGAAGCGGTTTTCTCCGACCCCGAGGAGGGCACGCACGCGTTGGCGGGCCTGTGGTTCGAGGAATGCGCCCCGGACGACGCGCTGGACGCGGTGGCCAATCTCGGTTTCCGCGACCCCAAGGCCATGCTCGAGCGCCTCGCGGCCTTCCGCCAGAGCGGCAAATACCAGCAATTGGCGGCGCAGAACCGCGAACGCCTCGACGCCCTCGGGCCGCGCCTGATCGAAGCCGCGGCGGCAACCAAAACGCCCGACGCGACCTGGCAGCGCGGCCTCGATTTCTTCGAGACGATCAGCCGACGCGGCGCCTACCTCGCGCTCCTGCAGCAGTATCCGCACACCCTGCACAAGGTCGCCGAGATCATCGGCAGCTCGGCCTGGGCCGCGGCCTACCTGACGCGTCATCCGATCCTGCTCGACGAAGTGCTCGACCCGCGCCTGTACGAGATCGCCACCGACTGGAGCGGTTTTTCGGCCGAACTCGAACGCCGGCTGGCCGAAGAAGACGGCGACCCCGAACGCGAAATGGACGTCATGCGCGAGGCGCACCATGCCCAGGTCTTCCGCCTTCTGGCGCAGGACATCGCCGGCCTGCAAACGGTTGAGCGCCTGGCCGACCACCTCACCGCACTGGCCGACATCATCGTCGGCAAGACGCTCGAGATTTGCTGGTCGCGCCTCAAAACCCGCCACCCGCTGCCCGAGCGAGCGCCCCGCTTCGCGGTCATCGCCTACGGCAAGCTCGGCGGCAAGGAACTCGGCTACGGCTCCGACCTCGACCTCGTGTTCCTGCACGACGACCCCGAACCGCACGTTGGCGAGCTCTATGCCCGCCTCGCACAGCGCCTCTCGACCTGGCTCTCGACGCAGACCGCCGCCGGCAACCTGTTCGAGACCGACTCGCGCCTGCGCCCCAATGGCGACGCCGGCATGCTCGTCAATTCGCTCGACGCCTTCCGCGACTACCAGCTCACCCGCGCCTGGATGTGGGAGCACCAGGCGCTGACCCGCGCCCGTTTCTGCGCCGGCGACGCCGAACTCGGTGCGCGCTTCGAGGCCTTGCGGGTCGAGATCCTGCGCCAACCGCGCGACCTCGCGAAGCTGCGCGAAGACGTGCTGACGATGCGTCAGCGCATGCTCGACGCGCACGCCACGCACCGCGAGGACATCTTCGACCTCAAGCACGATCCAGGCGGCCTGATCGACGTCGAATTCATCGTCCAGTACCTCATCCTCGGCCATGCGCACGCGCATGCACGCCTGTGCGGCAACCTCGGCAACATCGCCCTGCTCGGCATCGCCGCCGAACTCGGGCTGATTCCGGGTGCGCTCGCCGAACCGGTGCGCATCGCCTACCGCGAATACCGCCGCCTGCAGCACGACCTGCGCCTCAACGGCATCAGCGGCGGCCGCCAGCCGCGCGAGCCCCACGCCGCGCGCATCGCGGCGGTGCGCGCCCTGTGGGCGCACGTCTTTCCTCTTTCTCCAACGCCTTGACCCTTTCGATCATGACGACGCCCCAACCCGGCATTCTCGCCCCCCTCCCCGGCCACGCCCGCTACCTCGCCTACTCGCTGCGCGAACCCGCCGCCCTGCCGGCTGCCCTGCTCGCCTTGCGCGAACACATCGACGGCACGCGCAGCGTCGCCGGCTTCGGTCTGCCGGTCGCCGACGCTTGCAAACGAACGATTGCCGGCCTGCGCCCACCGCTGCTCGGCACCGCGCCCGGCCTGCCGATCGAGGCCGCGCCGGCGGCGCTCTGGCTGTGGCTGCGCGGCGGCGAGCGCGGCGAACTGCTGCACCGCTCGCGCCACCTGACCCAAGCCCTGGCACCGGCGTTCTGCCTCGACGAGTGCTGGGATGCCTTCAAGTACGAGGATGGGCGCGACCTCTCGGGCTACGTCGATGGCACCGAGAACCCGGTTGACGACGACGCCGTGCGCACGGCCATCGTCGCCGACGGCCCGCTCGCCGGTTCGAGCTTCGTCGCCGTGCAGCGCTGGCGGCACGACTTCGCGCGCTGTGAAGCGATGGCGCAAGGCGAGCGCGACCATGCCGTCGGCCGCCGGCAGAGCGACAACGAGGAACTCGAGGACGCGCCGGAATCGGCGCACGTCAAGCGCACCGCGCAGGAAAGCTTTTCGCCCGAAGCCTTCGTCTTGCGCCGCTCGATGCCCTGGGCGCAAGGCCTGGAGGGCGGACTGATGTTCACCGCCTTCGGCGCCAGCTACGACGCCTTCGAAGCCCAACTCAAGCGGATGATCGGCAGCGAGGACGGCATCGTCGACGCCCTCTTCGCCTTCACCCGGCCGGTTTCGGGCGCCTACTACTGGTGCCCGGCACTGCGTGAAGGGCGCCTGGACTTGAGCCCGCTCGGCTTCTGACCGCTACGCACCGGAACGCCGCCCGAAAAAAAGCCCGTCGCATTCGCCGACGTGCTTTTTTCTTGGGATTCTTATTTCTTCAGGCTGTCGCGGATTTCACGCAGCAGCAGGACGTCCTCGGGCGTCGGCGGCGCGGGCGGCGGTTCGCTGCGCAGGCGGTTCACCTGTTTGACCATCATGAAGATGATGAAGGCCAGGATCAGGAAGTTGACCAGGATGGTGATGAAGCTGCCGTAGGCGAAGACCGGCACCTGCGCTTTCTTCAAGGCGTCGAGCGTCTGCGGAACCCCCGGCGGGACGGTGCCGAGAACGATGAAGAAGCCCGAGAAATCGAGCTTGCCGCCCATGATCCACGAAACCAATGGCATGATCAGGTCGCCGACCACCGACTCGACGATCTTGCCGAAAGCGCCGCCGATGATCACCCCGACCGCCAGGTCCATGACGTTGCCCTTCATGGCGAAGGTCTTGAATTCCTGCAGCACGCTCATTGCCGTTCTCCTTTTCTCTCGTGGTTCGTGGATTCGATTTTTACAGGCGGCGCAGACGCTCCCCCGCCGCGGCCAGCGTCGACTCCTGCTTGGCAAAGCAGAAGCGGATCACCCGGTCGTCGCGACCGTCCGGATGGAAAGCCGAAACCGGAATCGCCGCGACGCCTGCGCTGCGGGTCAGCCACTCGGCGAATTCGCGATCTGGCAGGGACGAGATGCGGTCGTAGCGCGCCAACTGGAAGTAGGTTCCGCGACAGGGCAAAAGTTCAAAACGCGCCCCGGAAAGTTGAGCCCGGAAGAAATCGCGCTTCTGCTGATAGAACGCCGACAAGCCCTCGTGCCGCGCGGGATCGCCCATGTAATCGGCGAGCGCGCGCTGGCCGGGGGTATTGACCGAGAAGACGTTGAATTGATGCACCTTGCGAAACTCGGCCATCAGCGTCCGCGGCGCCAGGGTGTAGCCGATCTTCCAGCCGGTGACGTGGTAGGTCTTGCCGAATGAGGAGACGATCACGCTGCGCGCCGCCAGTTCGGGGTGCGCAGCGACGCTCGTGTGCCGGGCGCCGTCGAAGACGATGTGCTCATACACTTCGTCAGAAAGGACGATGATCCCGGTCCCATGCACCAATGCGGCAAGCGCGTCGAGATCGGCGGACGAGAGGACGCTGCCGGTCGGGTTGTGCGGCGAGTTGACGATGATCATCCGCGTGCGCGGGGTGATCCGGGCCCGCACCTGCGCCCAATCCGGCGCATAGTCCGGAAAGTCGAGCGCCACCGGCACCGCGCGACCGCCCACCGTCTCGATCGCCGGAACATAGCTGTCATAGACCGGGGCAAAGACGATCACCTCGTCACCCGGACGGACGAAGGCGGCGATCGCGGTGAACAAGGCCTGAGTCGCACCGGCGGTAACGGTAATTTCGTCCTCGACGTCATAGGCGGCGCCATAGCACGCCGCCACCTTGGCCGCGATCGCCGAGCGCAGCGCGGGCACGCCCGCCATCGGCGCATACTGGTTGGCGCCGGACTGCATGGCCTGCAAAGCCGCGGAAAAGAGCGCCGGATCGGCCTGGAAATCGGGGAAGCCCTGTGCCAGATTGATCGCACCGGACTCAACCGCGAGACGCGTCATGACGGAAAAAATGGTGGTGCCGACGTTGGGCAGTTTGGAAACCGGAGCGGAGAAAGGCGTATCCATGGTGGCGCCGCGCGTGCGGCCGAACGGAAAACCCGGAGTCTAAGGAGCGACAGGCGTTGGCGCAAGCACGACAGCCGCGGCGCAAAACGCCGCAAAGCCTCGCCGGCACTGGCGCAGGACGCGCTTCGCCAGTACTATGGCGGGCGACATCGGGCCGCCCCGCTCGAACCGGAACGAATCGCGCCTGACCGTATCATGGACAACACCTACACCGAAGAGGAAATCGAACGCTGCACCCTGCACAACCGCAGGGAGATCGCCTATCAACTGCGGGGCATGGTCAAACGCGGTGACCGCGTCAGCGTTCTCTTCCAGGAGGGCCGGCAGAGCTTCCTGACCGTGCTGATCGACGTCTCCGAAGCCGACGGCCTGATCTACTTCGACATCGGCGGCAGCCCCGAAACCAACCAGGCCTACCTCAAGGCGGCGCACAGCACCTTCACCACCCACATCGACGGCATCCGTCTGCAGTTTTCGGTCGGTCCGGGCAAGGAAACCCGCTTCGGCGGCGAACGCGTCTTCGCCGTGCCGCTGCCCAAGAGCCTGCTGCGCCTGCAGCGACGCGAAGTCTTCCGCCTGGCGCTGCCGAGCGCCAAGCCCTACACCTGCCGCATCCGGCGTGGCAAGCCTGACGAAATCCTCCTGCCGATGCACGACCTCTCGATCGGCGGGATCGGCATCCACGCCCAACAGGAACTCGACTATTCGCCGCTGGAAAAGCTCGAGAACTGCTGGCTGGACCTCGGCGACAGCGGCATGCTTCAGGTCACGCTCGAAGTCCGCTACCTGCGCCCGCTCGAGAGCCGCAGCGGCAAGCCCTTGTGGCACCTCGGCTGCCGCTTCGTCGACCTGCCGCCGGCCGCCGAAACCCAGATCCAGCGCTTCATGGCACGCATCGAGGCCGAACGACGGGCACTTTCGGGCGGTTGACCGCCGCGCTCGTCAGCGCTGAAAACAGCGCGCCAATCACGATGAACACGAAGAAAACCCCATTTCGATGTTCTCTTCCGTTCGTCGCCCGCTTCGTGAACTGCGGCGCTAATCTCGACCGCTGAACGCGCCTACAGCCGGAAGCGCTCGACCGCCCGATCCAGTTGCTGCGCGGTCTGCAGCAGGCCGCGCGCGGCTTCGGCGGTGGCCCGCATGCTGCTGCTGGTCTGATCGACCTGCTGCGCGATGCGCTCGACCTGCCCGGCCAGCGAGGTGCTGGCTTCGCTCTGCTCACGCGTCGACGCCGCCACCTCGCGCACCAGCCCTTGGGCCGAACGCGAGCCTTCGGCGATCTGCTGCAGCAGGCCGCGCGTTTCTCCGGCCGAAACCGACACCCGCTGCGCCTCGGGCAAGGCGGCGTCCATGATCTGCGCCGCGTCGAGCGTTTCGCGCTGGATGCGCTCGACCACCCCGGAAATCTCGATCGTCGCCTTCTCGGTGCGCTCGGCAAGCACGCGCACCTCGTCGGCCACCACCGCGAAACCGCGCCCCTGTTCGCCCGCGCGCGCCGCCTCGATGGCGGCGTTGAGCGCCAGAAGGTTGGTCTGCCCGGCGATCTCCTTGATCGCCGTCGCCGTGTGCGCCACGGCCTGAACGTTGGCGGCCAGCGCCCGGACACGCTCGGCCGCGCGTCCCACGGTGCCCGACATGGCGTCGATGTTGGTCGCCACCGCCCCCACGCTTTGTTCGCCCTGCAGGGCGTGGCCGGCAGCGCGGTTGGAAATCGCCTCGGTCTCGCCGGCATTGGCCGACACGTGGTTGATCGACACCGTCAGCTCTTCCATCGCCGCGGCCATGGCCTGCGTCGCTTCCGATTCCTGCGCGGCGGCCTCAGCGACCGAGGACGAGGTCTGTTCGATGTTGTTGGCCGAGGCGGCGACGTCGCGCGCGCCGGCAGCGATTTCGCCGATCATCGTGCGCAGGCTGTCGACCAACCGATCGAGTTCGCCGAGCAGGCTGCCGGCCGGCGCCTTGCCCAGGCCGAGCGACAAGTCACCGCCCGCCACCTGGCGCATGGTCGCGATCGCCTGTTCGGGCTCGCCCCCGATCTGGGCCAGGATGCGGCGCGCCACGAACCAGGCGACACCGCCGACGAGCAGCGTCGCCGCCAGGATCAGCAGCGCAATCTCGCGCAACGCGGCGGAAAAATGCGCCTCGATGTCCTCGACGTAAAGTCCGGTGCCGATCACCCAATCCCACTCAGGGAAATGCCTGACATGGTGGATTTTCGGAATTTGAACCGTCCCGCCCGGCTTGACGGTGAGCGTCCAGGCGTAGCCGGTCTTGTCGAGCGCCGGCCTGACAAGGTTGCGGACGGTGTAATTCCCTTCCTTGTCTTTGCGTTCCCAGTGACTCACGCCCTCGTACTCGCGCCGGATGGGGTGCATCACCCCCATGCCCTTGCTGTCATAGATGTAGTAGTACTCGTCGGTGAAAAAGCGCATGTCGCGCAATGTGTCACGCGCGCGTCTCTGCGCCTCTTCGCGACTCAGCGCACCTTGCGACTCAAGTTTCTGGAACGATTTGGCGGTAGAAACCGCCAAATCGACCGCCGCGACGAGCGTCTGCTTGCGATCATTCATCATCTGCGTGCGCAGATGAAAGGCCTGGATCGACCCCAGCAGCGCGAGCCCTGCCAGCGCCGCAAACACCAGGATGCCAAGGCGGAATTTCAAACCGCCCGTATTGATTCTGAACGCCATATCCCATCCCTATGATTATCTTTAGCCGCCGGCACCGCAGCCTTGAAGGCTCAGCCCGGACAGGCTGCCAAGGATAGAGCAGCACCCCGCGCAACGTCCATGGCGGGACGAAGGCGCCTGCTAAAATGCCGGCATGCAGACTGAAAAACCACACCGTCCCCACGGCCCCCTCCGCCCCCTGTGGCCGGCGCCCGACGCGCACGCCGTCGACATCCTCGACCAGACCGCGCTGCCGCATGCCCGGCGGATCATTCGCCTGACCACGCTGGAAGACGCTGCGCATGCCATCCGCAGCATGCAGGTCCGCGGCGCGCCGTTGATCGGCGTCACCGCGGCCTACGGCGTCGCCTTCGCGCTCGCCGCGCATCCCGACGACGCCACGCTGCAGCAGGCGCTGGTCACGCTCGGTGCGACGCGGCCGACGGCGGTCAACCTGCACTGGGCGCTCTCCCGCATGCGCGCCCGCCTCGCGCCGCTCACCGCCGCTCAGCGCGCCGACGCCGCCTGGGAGGAAGCAACGCGCATCGCCGAGGAAGATGCCGAGCAATGTCGGCGCATCGGCGAGCACGGCCTCGCCCTGCTGCGCCCGATCGCCGAGCGGCGCGGCCGCCTCGACCTGATGACCCACTGCAACGCCGGCTGGCTGGCCACCGCCGCCTACGGCACGGCGCTCGCGCCGATCTACGCCGCGCACGCCGCCGGCATCGACGTGCACGTCTGGGTCTCGGAAACCCGGCCGCGCAACCAAGGCCTGCTCACCGCCTGGGAGCTCGGGCAGAGCGGCGTGCCGCACACCGTCATCGCCGACAACGCGGCGGGGCTCCTGCTCGCACGCGGCGGAACACACACCATCGATGCCGTGATCGTCGGCGCCGACCGCATCGCGGCCAACGGCGACGTCGCCAACAAGGTCGGCACCTACCTGAAAGCGCTCGCCGCACACGCCGCCGGCGTGCCCTTCTACGTCGCCGCGCCCGGCTCCACCCTCGATTTTTCCTGCCCGCGCGGCGCCGACATCCCGATCGAGGAGCGTTGCGGCGACGAACTGCGCTGCGTCTCTGGCCTCAGCGCCGACGGCCGTCCCGGCACGGTACGCCAGCTCGCGGCCGAGGTCGCCGTCGCCAACCCGGCCTTCGACGTCACACCCGCCCCGCTGGTGAGCGCGATCATCTGCGAGCGCGGCAGCACCGCGGCCAGCGCCGCCGGCCTGCGCGCACTCTACCCCGAGCATGCCGAGGAACGCCCATGAACCGCCCTGCGGCTGGCCTTGAGGACGACAGCCCCGCCCTGCGCGCGGCACTGATCGCGCATGCGCAGCGCATGGCGCCGGCCCAGCTCAACCGTGGCAGCGCCGGGAACTTGAGCGTGCGCGCCACGCACGCCGGGCAGAGCGGCTACCTCATCACCCCGACCGGCATGGCCTACGCCGACCTCGCGCCCGAGGACCTCGTGTTCATGGGCCTCGACGGCAGCATGCACGGCACGCGCCAGCCCTCCTCCGAATGGCGCTTTCACCACGACGTCTATGCCGCCCGCCCCGAGGCTGGGGCGATTCTGCACGCGCATTCGCCCTTCGCCGTCACCCTCGCCTGCCTGCGCCGCGACATTCCGCCCTTCCACTACATGATCGCGCGCTTCGGCGGCGACACCCTGCGCTGCGCCGACTATGCAACCTTCGGCACGCAGGCGCTGTCCGACGCCGCGCTGACCGCCCTCGAAGGCCGCTGCGCCTGCCTGCTCGCCAACCACGGCTTGCTGGTCTTCGGCCGCGACCTCGGGCACGCCTTCGACCTCGCCGTCGAAGCCGAAGAACTCTGCGAGCAGTACTGGCGCGCCTGCGCCATCGGCACGCCGGTGCTGCTCGATGCCGACGAGATGCACCGCGTCGTCGCCAAATTCGCCACTTATGGGCAACAGAACCCGGCGCCCTGAGCGCCTCCGCAACACCGTCGCCGCCTTGCCTTCCGCCGCACCACGCCTTTCCAGGACGCCAGCATGATCCGCATCACCGAACTCCGCCTGCCGCTTGACCACCCGCCGGCCGCGCTCAAAACCGCCGCCGCTCAGCGCCTCGGCGTGCCCGAACACGCGCTCGTCACGCTGCACGTGCATAAGCGCAGCCACGACGCGCGCAAGAAGCAGGCGCTTACCTTCATCTACAGCGTCGACCTTGAACTCGAGGGCGGTGCCGACGCCGAGGCCCACCTGCTCGCCCGTTTTGCCGACGATCCGCGCGTCACCCAGGCGCCCGACATGGCCTACCATTTCGTCGCCCGTGCGCCGGCCACGCTCGCCGAGCGCCCGGTCGTCGTCGGCTTCGGCCCGGCCGGCATCTTCGCCGCACTGCTCCTCGCCCAGATGGGCTTTCGCCCCATCGTCCTCGAACGCGGCAAGGCCGTGCGCGAGCGCACCAAGGACACCTGGAAGCTGTGGCGCGAAAACCAGCTCAATCCCGAGTCCAACGTCCAGTTCGGCGAAGGCGGCGCCGGCACCTTCTCCGACGGCAAGCTCTACAGCCAGGTCAAGGACCCGCGCCACCTCGGGCGCAAGGTGCTGACCGAGTTCGTCAAGGCCGGCGCGCCGGAGGAAATCCTCTACCTCGCCAAGCCGCACATCGGCACCTTCCGCCTGGTCAGCATGGTCGAACGCATGCGCGCCGAAATCGAGTCGCTCGGCGGCGAGATCCGCTTCCAGAGCAAGGTCGCCGGCCTGTCCATCGAAGGCGGCGCGGTGCAGGGCGTGACCCTGGAAAACGGCGACTTCATCGCCGCGCGCCAGGTCGTGCTCGCGCTCGGGCACAGCGCGCGCGACACCTTCGCCATGCTGCACGAGGCCGGCGTGTTCATGGAGCCCAAGCCCTTCGCCGTGGGCTTCCGCATCGAGCACCCGCAGACGCTGATCGACCGCGCCCGCCTGGGGCCCAACGCCGGCAACCCGCTGCTCGGCGCCGCCGACTACAAGCTCGTACACCACGCCAAGAATGGTCGCGCCGTCTATAGCTTCTGCATGTGCCCCGGCGGCCAGGTCGTCGCCGCCACCTCGGAGCCCGGCTGCGTGGTCACCAACGGCATGAGCCAGTACTCGCGCGCCGAGCGCAACGCCAACGCCGGCATCGTGGTCAACGTCGAGCCCGCCGACTACGGCGGCGACGCCGATCATCCGCTCGCCGGCATCGCCTTCCAGCGCGCGCTCGAAGCCCACGCCTACACCTTGGGCGGCAGCAGCTACGAAGCCCCCGGCCAGCTGGTCGGCGACTTCCTCGCCGGCCGCGCCTCGACCGAATTTGGTAGCGTCACGCCTTCGTACCAGCCTGGCGTGCACCTCACCGACCTCGCCAGCGCGCTGCCCGACTACGCCATCGAGGCGATCCGCGAAGCGATCCCCGCCTTTGCCCGCCAGATCCGCGGTTTCGACCTGCCCGACGCGGTGCTCACCGGGGTCGAAACGCGCACCTCGTCGCCGCTGCGCCTGACGCGCGACGAAACGCTGCAGAGCCTCAACGTGCGCGGCCTCTACCCCGCCGGCGAAGGCGCCGGCTACGCCGGCGGCATCCTCTCGGCCGGGATCGACGGCATCCGCGTCGCTGAGGCGGTGGCGTTGGCGGCCGCGGACTGAACTCCTCCCCGCCAGGATCGCCAATCCACGCGCCCTCCAGGCCGGCCGGGAGGCGCGCGGAACCTCGCGTTGGGGCGCGCTGTCTTTCTGCGCGAAAGGGGCTACGCTAAAATAATGCCCCGCCCTCCAACGCCACACCAGGATCCACCGTGACCTCTCGCCCCGACATTCTCAAAGCCATCCGCAGCGGAAAACTGGGCGAAGTGATCGCCGCACTCGACGCCGGCGCCTGCGTCGAACTCGACGACGGCCAGGGCGACCCGGGGCTGCCGCTGGCGATGGCCTGCTTCATGGGGCACTCCGAGATCGTCCGCGAGTTGATCCTGCGTGGCGCCAAGGCCAACTTCGCCGACAACCGCGCGCCCAATTCACCGCTGTCGATGGCCCTGCGCGGGCAGCGCACCGAGGTCGTGCGGGTGCTGGTCGAAATGGGCGTCGAGGTGCCGCCCGGCACCGTCACCGGCCTCTCGGAACAAGACCTGCAGGTTGCGCGCTGGAAGGCGCAGCACTTTGGCGCGGCCAGCGCGGGCGCGGCGCACGAGGTCGAGGAAATCCGCCTCGACGGCGGCTGCTACGGCACCGACACCAGCGTGCTCGAAGCCGACGTGCTGCGCTACGCGCGCGAGCTGGACAAGAAGTAAGTCCGCCGCGCATGGCCTTGCCGCCCGAGGACGCGCTGCTGGCGCTCGTGACCCGGCGCATGCCGTTCGGGAAGTACAAGGACCGGCTGATCGCCGACCTGCCCGGGAACTACCTCAACTGGTTTGCCCGCGAGGGCTTTCCGCCCGGAGAACTGGGCCGCCTGCTGGCGCTGATGCACGAGCTCGATCACAACGGCCTGTCGTCGCTCCTCATCCCCTTGCGCCAACGCCCGAGGTCCTTGAGCGAAACCTCGCCGACGCGCTCGAAGGGCAACTCGCCGTAACCGGCGAAGCTCGCCCGGCCCGACAGCCGGTAGGGCAAGAGCTTGCGCCCGCTGAGCCGGGCCTGCGTCCACAATGCAAAAGCGCGATCGAGGCGCACGACACTCTGCACAGCAAGTTCGGCCTCGCCTTCGGGCGGCAGCACCGTCGCCCTCTCCGCGCGGCCGTGGCCGAGCACCACGCCGTCGAGCGCCAGTTCGGCAACGAAGGCTTCGAGGCGCAATTCTTCACGGTTGGGGTTGCGCAGCGCCAGGCGCAAGCTCAGGTGCTGCTCGCCGGCGTGTTCGCCGACGCCCAGCCATTCGACGCCGGCAAAGCCCACCTCGGGCGCGCGCGGCAGGCCGCCGCACGCGCCGAGGAGCAGGGTCGCGGCGAGCAGCGCGCCCGCCGCGAACAAACGGGTGCGGCGAATCAACGATACTTGTCCCAATTGACGCCGCGCATGTCACCCGAACGCAGGAACTGGCGGTGCATGGCCAGGCCGCCGATCAGCGACACCGGCTCGTGGCTGTTGGCGGCGACGAGGCCCAGGTAGGCGCGCAGGTCTTCGCGGTAGTCCGGGTGGGCGCAGTTGTCGATGATCAGGCGAGCGCGCTCGTGCGGGTCCTTGCCGCGCAGGTCGGCGACGCCCTGCTCGGTGACGACGATCTGCACCGAATGCTCGCTGTGGTCCATGTGCGAGACCATCGGCACGATGGCCGAAATCTTGCCGCCCTTGGCCGTCGACGGGCAGGAGAAGATCGAGAGGTAGGCGTTGCGGGTGAAGTCGCCCGAACCGCCGATGCCGTTCATCATCGTCGTGCCCATCACGTGCGTCGAATTCACGTTGCCGCCGAGGTCGATCTCGATCGCCGTGTTCATCGAGACGATGCCCAGCCGACGGACGATTTCCGGGTGGTTGGAGATTTCCTGCGGGCGCAGCACGACGCGCTTTTTGTAGTAGTCGATGTCGGCGATGACCTTCTTCATCGTTTCCGGGCTGAGCGTCAGCGCGCAAGTCGAAGCGAAGCTGCAGCGGCCGTTTTCGAGCAGCGGGATGACCGAGTCCTGCAGCACCTCGGTGTACATCTCGAAGGCCGGGATGTCGCGGCTCTGCCCGAGCGCGGCGAGCACCGCGTTGGCGATGTTGCCGACGCCCGACTGCAGCGGCAGGAATTGCTTCGGAATGCGTCCGCCGCGCATCTCGGCGGCGAGAAAATCGGCAACGTTCTGGCCGATGCGATCGGTCACTTCGGTCGGTTCGTCGAAACCGCCGGCCTCGTCGGCCAGATCGGTGAACACCACGCCAGCGATTTTCTTCGGGTCGATCACGCACATCGGCGAGCCGGCGCGGTCGGACGGCGAGTAGATCGGAATCTCGCTGCGCCCGGGCGGGTCCTGCGGCTCGTAGATGTCGTGCGTGCCGAGCAGCGCCGAG
>RRZT012492523.1_pt1 | contig 22459 bp, 21 predicted proteins | sample 2165551 | NCBI WGS metagenome assembly RRZT01 (sample SAMN10456910, study PRJNA506462) | wastewater metagenome | biome: wastewater; feature: sludge; material: wastewater sludge; isolation source: wastewater sludge with Escherichia coli K12::gfp cells carrying plasmid... | place: USA: Moscow, Idaho... | reverse complement strand
TTTTTTATTTCTCTATTTAAAATTTAATTACATATATTTTTTTTTATCTTCTGGAATTCTTACACTTCCATCTTCATTTTGATAATTTTCTATAATTGCTACAAGCGTTCTTCCATCAGCTAAAGATGAACCATTTAAAGTATGAGTTAGAGTATTTTTCTTACCATCTTTAAATCTAATTTTTGCCCTTCTACTTTGAAATTCTCTTGTATTTGAAATTGATGAAATTTCTCTAAATTTATTTTGTCCAGGTAACCAAACGCCATGAAAAATATTCTATATAAATATCAAAACTCCTTATAAAATGTAGCTTTACAATGATTCAGAAAACTATTTTATAAAAGTTAGACAGCTAATAGGCAACTATCCTTGTAAAAAAGAGGTTAATTTTATTACTGAGTTTATCAATGAGTTTATCGAAAAAAAAGAATTTTTTATTTTACGATAAATCATTATGTGAAATTTATATATAAAAAGCAACAGACGATTTATCTGTTGCTCTTATTAATTTCTCAATTTATTTTTAAATCACTAAATCTAATTGGTATAAATGTGGTATCTCTTTTAATTTTTATCATTGAAGATTCATCATCATTTATTTCTTGGAACTCTTTTAACGAGAAGTATCCCCACTCCTTTTCATATCCTATAACATAGCCAAATGCTGTTTGCGTGTTTTCATCATATTCAACTAAAAACCATTGCCAACTACTATTTGTAGCGAAGTATCTAATTTGCAATATCTTATCTTTTATATTGATATTTTCACTTTGATAAAGTTTTGGTATTCTTTGAATTAATGCATCACTTATTAATGTCATCTTTACTCCTTATAATTTTATTTATATTTATAATTTCTATGGAGTTTTTATATATTTCTCAAGAACTCACTTAACAAATATACATAAAAAAGAAGTTAACCATGCTAGAACATGGAAGATTCAATACAGACTATTACAATGGCTTCTCATAAGATGTATTGACGGTTCTATAATCGTAAAAAATTTAGGGGTTAAAAGTACCCCTACTTTGCTTCAATAATAAATATAACCATATTTATTTATTATCTTTCTACCATACCTACAATAATCATCATCTAATAAACTTAATATTTTTGCTAAAACACTTGGTTTAGTTCTTTTTTTATATTTTCTAGCCAAAAATATTAACTCTGAAATTTCAGGATATCTATCTTTTATTACACCAGAAATCGTATTTAATATAGTTAATGTTTGTTGATGGTTATATGTTCTAATTTTTAAATTTACACCAATAATGTAAGAGCTTACATTATCTGATAAAAATTTGTGTTCATCAAGTATTAATCTTGGAGAGGGAATTATAAAATTTTCCATTTGGGTTATCCTTATTGTTATTTAAAATATTGCTACTGATGTTAGAGGCTATCTAACAGGAGATTTAGCACCTTTTGCTTTGATATATAAAAAAGATTAATATCTCTTCCATATGACTATTTATTATCATAAATGATAAATTTTTAAACTATATAAAGTAGCTTGAATGCTACTTTATATTTATTCACTATATACGTTATATTCACTATCTAGTTTGTATAATCTATCGCCAGTATTTGTTCCAATACTATTTTCTTCATCACTAAAGAAAAAGGCATCAAGAGTTCGAAGCTTCGATAAAAGTTTCTTTGAACTAATATCTTCGCCTTCTAAATAATTAAAAAAATCTTTTAAAGAAGCCTTAGATATTCTGTTTGTTTTGAATGAATTTTCCAAAATCCCATATAATGGCATATTTATAAATTTCAAGTCTTCAAAATAATCTATATCTTTTTTTAATAAAGCAACATAAAACTGATGAAATCTATCAGTAGTAGCTCCAACTAAAGCATCTTTTTCAGGAGTATCTTGTGCTGTTGTTGCAAGTTTCACATCAACTTCATAGTTATTAAGCATATGAGCAAAATCCATAAGTTCAGACCGAATAGCATCTTCTAACTTATCAAAAGTAACATATCCTAAGAAATTTACATTTGCAATATTTCCAGCCGTTGTATATACTGTAAATCTTCTATCTTTAAATTCTACCTCTAATGCTTGTGGTTCATTTGTAGTAATAAAAATCATTGCAAATAGCTCAGTTTCTTTAATATTTTCGAACTTTTTCTCAGTAGTCATAGTTCTATTAGTAACCATAGCTTTTAGCTGATTCTTTACCTCTTTATTACTTTTCATTCCTGTGGATATTTCATCGAGGTTTATAACTAATCTATTTTCCACAATAGAGCCTATAAAATTACCCTTAATAGATCTATCATTAACTTGAATACTTTGTTCATTTCCAAAAATAACTGATAATACATTCTCGAATAGAACTCCTTTACCTCCACCTTGTGGTCCTTTTGCTACCCAAGCAACAGGGCTTTTTTTAAGATTTTGATAAAAGTACGCGAGCCAATTAATTACCCAAATTAATCTTTCTGGTCTATAATTTGTCAAGTGTTCTAAAAGTTTTATAATAGCTTCTGGCTTATTATATGGTTGACCTTTTGGCAAACACATATATTTAGTAGGTCTAAAAGTATTCCTAAATACTTCACCATCTTTTTCATAAAACTCTTGCATAATATGAGGATTAAATGTATCTTCTGAAACCATTTTTAAATCAAACGTTTTAATAGCTGTAATTTTATCTGACTCATCATCAATAATTACATTTTGATTTAATCATTTTTTTGTTTACTTTAGAATTAACACTTCTTCTAAAAGCATATTCCCCATCTGTGTATAACCAAAAAGCAGCACCTTTTTCATCTATTATTTTAATTATTGGATGTTTTTTATTTTCAACCCAATTATCGACTAAAAAAATTGTCTCTTTAGAATCTTCACTCTCTTTGATTGCTTCATCTTCTATCAATTCATTATTAATCACCTTATCGATTAATTCATCTCTTTTATCAAGATCAATTATCTTATGTGAAGTAAATTTAAAAGGGATTGATTTATCTTTCTCATTTAGCTGCAATATATCTTCATCTTTTTTTATATTCACTTCTACGTTATTTGATTCAAAACTACTTTTAGATTGATTTTCCTGATAAACAAGTGGATATAGTGGTAAATTACCACTAAGTCCTTGATTTATAGTATTGCTAATTGCATTTATATTAATTACTGAATCCATATTATCTCCTTATAATCGTATTATTGATTCATTTATACGCAAACTCTTTTCAAAATCTTTTGGATCTCTAAGAGTCTTTGTTTTATTTTTTATTTTGTGATTTTTACCAAACATATTTTGAATATATTTCCAAGCTACAATAAACTCTAGCTCAAATAAATACATAATAAGATTTAATATGTTTCCACCAAATTCACCACCAAAATCACGTATATAACCATTGCTTCTGATTGAAGCACTAGCTGTACGTTCTTCTCTTATCTTAAACTTATTTGAATATTCATCAATTTGAAAACCAAAAAATTTAAGTATTAATTTGACAATTTCTACATCAAAAAATTCAAGAACATCTTTAGCACTTATTCTGTCATGTATTTTGAAATAATTATAAATTGCATTTAATTTTTCTACTACTGATTCATTTATGTATATCACCGAATTATCAGTAGTAGATATACTTTTTTTATCTATTGAAGTTCTTTCATTTGAACTTAAAATGATGTTACTTATGTTTTTTAATTTTAAAGATGGATTCTTTTCTATTAGTCTTTGTTTTTGATTTAAAAAATATTCTTTATAAATATTTTCATCCTCTTTTTCAAAAGTCTTTAAATTTAATATTCCACCTTTATTTATACTACTAGGATTATATTCATGTATATATGGGTATTCAGTATCTGGACTAGCTTCAAAAATTAATCTTTCTGGTTCTGGTACTTTAAAATCGAAAGCATAACTTTCTACAATACCAATTCCATTAATTTTAGCTGTTGCTAATCCCAACTCCCAACAACGTCTTTTAAGATAGTTAGTAAAATTACTAACATTTTCTTTGGTTGCATGTGCTATAATCATATAGATATGAAACGATCTAATTGGATTACGATATTCACCTGTAATAAAGTTTTTTATACAAGATGATGATGAATCTCTAATTAACATTTCAACTTGTCCAAAAATAGGATTAATTGAAATTAATAGATTCCTTACTTCTTCATGATTGTTAACTTGAAAACTCTTAGGGGAGTTTTCATCGAAGTCAATATCAAAAATATAAAGACTATATTCACTCTCAATGTAAGGAAAAATATCATTAAGGAAAAATAAACAACTTTTACTTCTACTTATAGTAGAAGAATCGTATTTCAATTTCTCTAACATCTTGGCTGTAACTACTTCTCCTGTAAGATTCGAAGTTACACCAAGCGTGATAGTGTCAAACTGAGTCATTCCTTGAAAAAGCAAATCTAATGAAGCTAAACTATCAACATTGTATAGCCAATAGTTTCCCCACGAAAGATTCGCACCAGCAACTTTACTTCCATCACTTTTATAAGTCTTTACAAGTTTTGAACTTCTTGACCTAATATATGTGAAGAAAATTCTAATAGGTTTTACTATAGGTATTATAGTATCCTCCATTGTTTGATCCTTCTAGATAACTAATCTCAGTTCAATCTGAATGAAATTTTTTTTAACAATAAGTTGTAAAATAACTCGACTCAACTTTGAGTCCTAAACTCTTTAAATCGTATAAAATATTTTAAAAAGATGGCGGAAATATACTAGATTAGATTTTTTTTGGGTGTTAAAAAAAAAGCTATAAAAAGAGCACTTTTTCGATACCCTTTTGAAAGCCTATAAATAGGTTGTTGTGTGAGTTTTTACAATTAAAAACACTAGTGAAATTTTTACAATTTATTAGTATTTAAAGAAATTAGTAGATTAAAAGCATACATTGAAGCATCAAATAGTTCATTAAAAGTTAATTCTCCAAATAATCGTTTATCTAAATCTTCTCTCCCATATTGTAAATTTATATACACTTTTTCATGAAGTTTTTTAATAGTATCAAAATTTATATTAAAATAATGAGCTAAAAAAATGTATGGAATCATATAAGAATATTTTCTTTTTTTATTAATTATTTGATATTTTTCAATAAAAATATTATCAACATTAATAATAGCTAATGTTTTTATAAAAATATCAAAATCTTTTTCAGTTGAACTTTCTATAAAATATCTAAATGTAAAACCATTTACAAGAGCTATTGCATAATCTAATAAAAAAAGATTTGAACCATTATCTATTTCCTGAACAGATGATTTTAGTATAAACGATAGATAATGATTATCTATTAATGCCTGAGTTTTCTTTTTATCTCCCGTTAAACTAGGACGGAACATATCATTTAAAATTTTATGAATTTCATTTAACTCTTCAATGTACTTATTAAATAATTTATCGTCTTTTTCTGAAAATACTTTTACTTTATTTATAGAAATTGCTAGTTCCCATAAAATTAGGTAATGAGTGTTTTCTAAAATGGATAGTAGTATATTAATATTTGGAAGCAATTTTAATTTTCCATTTCCTAATGAAATTCTTACATTAATAATAATATCCTTTTCTCTAATAGATCTATATTTCTCTTGTGAATCTATATTTTTTATATCATTAAAAATATAATCCAAAATATTTTTTTTTGGATTATTTATTTTGTTATCCTCAAAATACTTTTTAATTTCTCGTAACAAAACATATTTTTTTAACGCAGTTATAAAGTTTTCTTTAGTTTTTAATGTTTTTTTTATGTTAATAAAAACTTTATATTCTTTTTCTAATTCTGGGGAAAAATATTTTCTTACTTGTATACAATCTATAATTTTTTCAACAGAATCTGTATAAAAATCTTCCTTATCCGTTGCAAGATATTTTAAATTTAAATTAAAACCTTTTTCATCATAACAAACAAAAAAATCAGTATAATTAACTATTTGACCCATAATTCTATGATAATAATCTACAAGATTTTGATAATATTTACTTTGATAAGTAATTTCAAATTTATCCATCTGTTGATCCATAATACTTATAAGTTTTTTAACTTTGCAATAATTATTTTTGTATTTATTTATCATATAAATTGAAATAATCAAGCTTATACTTTTTATATTTGATTGTTTTTTATCACTTAATAAATATTTATCAAGTTTATATAACAAGTTAGGATTCATTTTTTTAAATTGTCTAATTATTTTTCTTATTTGTATATTTGTGTTTTTAGAAAAATCTGTAAAAAAACTTTCATCTATCAAAAACAAATCATTAAGTAACTCTTTTGATGATGTTTTATAAAAATCGTTTTTTAAATAAATTAATAATCTGGCTGTATAAATTTTATTTTTATGTATCATAGTATCTCTTTGAATGAGTTTATCAATGAGTTTATCTAACTTATTTAAAAAAATATTTTAAATATATAAAAAAATAAAATTCATTTCATCAATAAACTCATTGATTAACTCATTTTTTTATAATCACTCACATATCTTAAAAGTGTACTTCTTGCTACATTATATTTACTAGCTATCATTTGATTTGTCATATTAGTTTTTTGAAGTTCTATTATTTCTTCAACTTGAGAAGGGTTTAAAGATTTCTCTTTATTAAATTTACCAAGTTGTTTAGCTTTTATAATACCTTCTGTTTGTCTTTCACGTCTTAGGTCATTTTCAAATTCAGCGATTATACTTAACATACCAAGCATTAATTTACCAGTAGAGGTTGTTGTATCTATATTTTGGTTAATTGCTTTAAAAGAAACATTTTTATTTTTTAATATTTCAAGTATTTTATACAAATCAGATACAGACCTAGAGCATCTATCTAATCTAGTAACAATTAATGTATCACCCTCTCTTACAAAATCAAGTACATTTTTTAATTCAAATCTATCTATAGTATTTGTACCTGATTTCTTTTCCATAAAGATTTTTTCACAACCTATATTTTTAAGAGCTTCAATTTGAGAATCTAGGTTTTGACCAGTCGAGCTTACTCTTGCGTATCCTACTAACATTTAATATTCCTTTTATATTTTTGTAATAAATGTATTATCAGACAATAAAGGTACAAAGACACTACAACGAGACACGGTTTGAGACATATTATTATGTTACTTTTGATAAACTGTGATAATGTCTTTTGAAGTGTACTTGATGAGATATGGTGTTATAGAGATTTTTTTACATTAAATTAATTTAACAACATACTAAGTTCAAATTTTCTCATTCTATTTATTTTTAATATTTTTTTATATCTTTTATTATTTCAAAAAAACAAAATAACGAGCAAATGCCCGTTAAGTCATTGTCCAGCCCTAACACATCGCACATAAGAAATATTTTCCTTATCGTTAGACTTAACAACGCCACCTTCGAAATGCACAACCCACGAGAAGTAGTGATTCCCTGCATAAGAAGTAGAAGACCAATAACCAGGAGAAAAAGAGCCAAAAGCAAAAGAGCTAAAAGAAGATGATATAGCTGGATTTACTTTTGTTTTATCAACTATACTTTTTAACTCTCTTATATTTGGTAGTCTCCAATCACTATATCCACCTAAAGTTAGACTTTCACAAGTGGTGATTGCATTTGCCCAAGTCATAGTAGTTCCTACTGCATCATCTTGCCACATAAGACCTGTTTTAGTATCATTTACTACTAGTTTTGTATTGTCTTTTATAAAATCAGCATTTAAACCAAGTGCTAAACTACCCAAAAGTAATGAGTTTATTAATATATTTTTCATCATTTATATCTCCTATTTTTTTCATATCATTTTTTATTTCCTAATTTTTATCATCAATAGTGATAAAATAACCAAATCAAGTTATAGCCCAGCCCTAACGCACCGTATATAACTGCTATCTGACTTAAAGGTTAGAGTATTGTTACCCTCATAGAAGTTCACATACCATGCAAAGATACTATCTTCTACATCAGAATGTGAAGACCAATAATTGTTATAAGACATGTTTAAGAATTCACTATATTTAGCTGGCGCGAACGCTCCATAATTTACTATTGATTCTAACTCTTCTATACTTGGAAGCCGCCAATCACTATATCCACCAAGAGTTAAGTTTTGGCAAGTTGTAGTAGTGGCTGTTGCCCAATTTACTTTTACAGTTTTAACAATTTCATCATCTTGCCATTGTAGTTTTGTGATATTATCTGTTACTATCTCTTTTTCATTATTTCTAGTAAAACTTCTTTCTCGTCCTAAAGTATAAGTTCCATCATCACCTATAGTATAACTTCTAGTTTGACCTGTTTTAAAAACTTTTTGTACAGTTTCATTATGTTTTTGTAATTGTTCATTTGAAATACATCTAACTGAAAAACCCAGTCCCCGTTCTATATCACTAATTCTAGTACCATTTGTAGATATTCCAAAAAAAGATGTTTTATCATCACTAGTTGAATTTGTCCAAAAAGCACTTATGCCTTCACCTATAGAACCATCTACAGCTTCTCGAATACCTGCAACTGGTAATTTTAAGAAGTTCTGAAATGCTGTTCCTGAATCTATAACTTTTACAGCTCCTGCTGATTTATTATCAGTACCTAAATATCCGATAGTTTCGGCTTTTAATTCTGTTATTGTAGGTACTCTAAATCCAACTGGACAAATACCTGTTCCATCTGTTTTACTCCATTGAGTAATTCGTATATTTCCCTTATCATCTACAAGTGTCCAATCTTTATATCCTACAACAAATTTATTTCCCACATCAGATACATCTTTTACTCTTGATGTTGTCAATAATGAACCAGCTTTCTCATGACCATCTGTTAATCTTCCCCATTGATAATAATCTCCATAACAAGCTTTATCAGTTGGACTTTTACAAGCTTCTGTTGCACCAAGATTTCTATCTAACCACTTTTTACCTGTTATTGGTGAAGTTATAACCTTATATCCTAAATTGTTATGTGTTACTTTTTCATCACAGCCAGAAAAAACAATCCCTAGCAATACAGTAAGGGAAATTATTTTAATAAATTTCTTTACTTTCAATTTATCCTCCTAAATTTTTTATTGATAATAAAGAAACAAAATGTCATTCAAATGACTTTATAATAAAATATTTAAAAAATATTATAAATTATCTAAAAATATATATAATATGTCATTTTGGTGACATTTTCTTATTTAATTTGACTTATTTGAATAAGTAGCTTTATGTGGTATTAAAACTTTTGAAAATTTACATCCAGAATATGTTGAGAATAAAAAATTCTCAACTTTCTCATTTTTATCTTTATAAATATATATAATAGTTTCATATCCTAAACTAGATTGTCTAATATTTTTAATCTCAACAAAATTTGTTTTTAAACCTTCAAATATAAAATTTTTAATCTCATCAGATGTTTCTGTACACTCTTTAGTATTTTGATTAATCATATATCTATCATAATCTTTTATAATTTGCCCATCAAATTTTATATCATATGCAAACATTAATTCTATACTCAAAAGTAAAACTGTCAAAACTATTGCTAAGTTTTTCATATATCCCCTAAATTTTTTTACAATTTTATAAACCTTAAATGTCATACAAATGACTTTTATTATTTTCTTATTTAATTTGATATAATTCCTTTTAAATTATCTAAAAATAGGACTCACTATAAAAAATCATAAAATTTCTTCATTTATACTTCTGATTGTTTTTATTTTTTTAACAATTGATTTTATAGGTTATAAACTTTTAGTAACTAATATCAAAAGTTCCCATGAAAAAGATACTCAAATACTATTTTATAAAGTAAAAAGTGATGTTAGTTCTATGCTTTCAAGACTTTTGTATGAATATACAAAACAAAAAGAGATATTGGAAAATAAACACAAAGAGGTTTTAGAGTATTTAAATTCTTCAAAAAAAGAAGATTTATTAACTTTAAACTTAAGCCAAATACACAATAAAATAAATGAAGGCTTTGAAAATAAACTATACAATATCTACATTTCAAATAAAGATTATGTAATAAAAAACACTACTTATAAACCTGATTTAGGTTTTAATTTATCTTTTGCAAAAAAAGAATTTGATGAACATTTTAAAAATAATCAAATTGGAGTTAGTACTCCTATTTTTGAGAAATCTGCTAAAAACTTCTTCTCATTTAGTGACTCATATTTATCAAAAAACAAAGAGGGTATTTTACAAGTAAGTTACAACTATCCTCAAACTTCGCTTCAATTGGAAGCTATTAGAGAGAGTATTGAAACTACCACAAATATAAAAGAAGCAAAAGCTTATATTATTGTAAATACAGGTTTTATAAATGATTTGATTTTAAAAGAATTTTCATCATATAAACCAACATTAGAAGAGATTGAAAATAGGATCAAAGAGGGTAAAAAAGTCCATGATGAATTAAAAGATAAAATCATCTATACAAATGATTTTATACAAGATAATGTAAACTATAAATCTATTTATTTTTCTACAAAAAGCTCTATTTTTGATGATACAAAAGTGATATTTTCTATACTATTGGACGAAAGTGATTATTATAAAAAAATTGAAAATATAAATTATCTAATGATTCTAATAACTGTAATTGGGTTAATTGCTATTGTGATTATTACACTTGTTAGAAATAAAGAGTTAAAACTATCAGTTCAAGATAGATTTATACAAAGTGCAATGCATGAGCTAAAAACACCATTAAGTATTATCACCCTAAACAATGACTTAAAAAAAGAGAAATATGGGGAAGATGAATTTACAAATCAAATTGATAGTGCTGTAAAAATTCTTCATAAATCCTATGAAGATATGGAATTTATGATAAAAAAAGAGAAAGATGAATATAAAATAGAGATTATTGATTTAGAAGAGATAGTTGAAAATAGAATCGAATATTTTAGAAAAATTGCAACCATGAATAAAAGAGAATTATTATCAAACATCAATAGTGAGTGTCAAGTCAAAATGTCACAAGTGGAGCTTATTAGATTAATAGACAATAATATTTCAAATGCAATCAAATATAGTAACCCAAATAGTGTTATTGAAATCTCACTAAAAGAGAATGAACTACAATTTAAAAATTTTGGAACGCCAATAAAAAATCATAATAAAATATTTACAAAATATTATAGGGAAAATGCAGTTGTTGGGGGATATGGCTTGGGATTAAATATTGTAAAAAATATTACAAAAAAATATAATATAAAATTTCATGTACAAACAGATGAAGAAAAAAGAAATATTTTTACATATATATTCAAAAGTCATTTTGATGACATTCAATAATGATAGATTTCTTTTATGAAAATATTACTACTAGAAGATGACATAGCTTTAAATAAATCAATTTGTGATGCACTAATTTATAGTGGATACAGTGTTGATACTTTTTTTGATGGAAATGATGTAATTGATAATTTAAGTTCTATATATGATTTGTATATTATGGACATAAATGTTCCAAACATTTCAGGACTTGAGTTATTAAATTTAATACATAATCAAACTAATCAATCAAAAATCATAATGATTTCTGCAAATACAGATATTAATATAATTAAAAATGCCTATAATTTAGGATGTATTGATTATTTAAAAAAACCTTTTCATCTAGAAGAGTTAAGAATAAAAATTGATATGCTTTTTTCAAATTCAAATTCTTTATTAGAAGAACTTAGATTAAAGCCTGATTCTAATTTGTCAAAAAAAGAGAAAAGATTTTTAACACTTTTATTAAAAAATAGAAATCAAGTTACAACATATCAAATGATAGATGAATTTGTGTATGAAGATAAACTAATGACTATGGATGGATTAAGAGCTTTAATTAGACGACTTAGAACAAAACTTGAAGATGATGTTATTAAAAATGTTCTTGAAGAGGGTTATACTATAAAATAGAGTATGTTTACTAAAAATGACATTTGATGAAAAAGTTAATTATATAAATGCATTTGTTGGTACATATGAAAATCTATTAATTCTAAGTTGGCACTATTTGGACTTTATTTATATTTTAGAGATGAAAAGAATCTAATATTTATTGCTGTGAGTTGCAATGGTTGAAATGGTTTTATTTTTTTGATAAAGTCTAGTAGTTTTATTACTGACTTTATCACTGAGTTCTTTGAAAAGTTTTATTTTTTTTATAACTTTTAATTAACAATCCAATAAAATTTTAATTGAAACTTTACTAGAAAGATTTACCACATCATTATTATCAATTAATATTTTTTCACCTATAGAAATTCTACAATTATTTATAAATGTACCATTTGTAGAATTTAAATCTTCTATATACCAATTATTATCTTCAAAAATAAATCTAATATGTTTTCTAGAAACTGTAGAATCTAAAAATTCTCGTCCAATATATTCTCGTCCTAATATATCACCATTTTTAATTTCTATTTGTAGGTTTTTACAAATTATAAATAATATCTTTTTCTTAACTTCTAATAGTATTTTACTATTTATATTTTGTTGAATCAAATCTTTATTTAATTCAATATTTATTTTATCATCTAAAAAATCTCTTTGAAAGCATTCTGTACAAAAACTTTCATTTATATGATTACTTTCTCCACAACTATTGCATATTTTAAACTTTAATTTTTCTATATCTGTACTTAATTCATTATTTATTTCAACACACGGGCCTTGTTTATTTTTATCTGATACAACACTTATTTCTTCTAATATAAAATCTGTTTGAAAGCATTCAATACAAAAAGCTTCATCGATATTATTTTTTTCACCACAACTATTACATATTTTAAATTTCTGTTGATTCATATATTAGTTACTTCTCCATTTAATATTTTTTTAATAATTTTTGTATCTTTTGCATTAGGAATACCTAACAAATAAATTGCATTATCTGATTTATGTATTTGTAGTTTTTTTTTCTTTTCGAAGATATATTCACTATATGAATCGATTAAGTCCTTGTTAAAAATATACATTTTTTGGTTTTTTGAACCCTTATAATTTTTATTTGTATTTAATTCTTTAATAAATGGTCCAGTAACAGCAACATCTACTAAATTTAGGATATACTCATAATTATCTTTTAAATATTCATATTCATATCCACTATATATCATTATATCTGTAAATAAATTTCTTATATTAATTAATAATTCAAATAATTCTTCAGGTTGATTAAAAGGCTCTCCACCACTTATTGTTAATTTTTTACAATTATACTGTTTAATATTTCTATATAATTCTTTTAATGAAATTAATTTATTATCAGTTTGTACCCAAGTATGTTTTGAGATACATCCTTGACATCCAATATCACATCCTTGGAACCAAATACCTACTCGTTCAGATGGCCCCAGTGTTTTTAATGGATAATAAATAAGGTCTATATAGACTTTTTTATTGCTTTTATAACCCATTTTAAATCTTCCTGAATTATTTTATTTATAACTATCACTTCTTTTTGTTGCACATTTAATTCAAATAATACCCTTGATAATGGATTTATAAATTTAACTTCTAGATGATTCCCTATTCCTCGTCCTCCCATTCCTAAATCGTTCAAGCAAATATCTTCAAGTTCATCAAGTACATTTTTTTCAAATTCAATTTCTATTTGATGATTTTTGTTTAAATTATAAACAATACTATTAAGCATCTTAGAAAAAATATCTTTTCCAATATCTTTTCTAATATAATCGAAAACTACAATATTCTCACCAATTCTATTTAAGATTTCTGGTCTTTGAAGTTTATATTTAAAATAATCATTAATAGAATTCAGGATTAAATTATGAATATTGGTATATTCCATATTTATGTTTATATTTTCTACTTTTTTATTATCTTCAGTTAATTCATATACACCAAGATTACTAGTAAATATTATTATTGTCTCACTTAAATAAACTGTTTCACCTCTTCCTGAAGTCAATCTACCATCATCTAATATCTGTAAAAAGATATCCATTATTTTAGGATGTGCTTTTTCTATTTCGTCAAATAAAATTACTGTAAATGGGTTTTCTTTGATTGCATTAGTAAGTTCTCCTCCTGTTTCATACCCAATATAACCTGGAGGCGCACCAATTAATCTTTGATTCCCATTTTCTTGTGAGAATTCACTCATATCAAATCTAATATAATTATTTTCACTACCAAAAATAAGTTCAGTAACTGATTTTGCAAGTTCAGTTTTTCCAACACCAGTCGGACCAGCAAAAAACATTATACCTTTAGGCTTATTTGAATTTTTAGAATATTGAGAACCTGATAAATTAAAATATGCTCTTTTTAGAATATCAGATACTTTATTAATAGCATTTTTTTGACCAATAACTCTTTTTGATAAAATATCTTCACTATTTATAAGTTTATTAACTGAAATTTTAGACCACTCATTTTCAATTATTCCTAATTTATACATACTAATCGCTTGACTAATATTATTAAAAACTATTTCTTCTTTTACAGCTAAAGATATAATTGAAAGTATTTCAGTAATATACAATCCATTAGTTTGTTCTATAAATAAATTTTCATTTAAATTTTTTTTATCATTATCTAATTCGTTATATCCTTTTATTCTTTTAGATAACTGTTGAATTATAATTTCTCTAGTATATAAATCAGGTTTTGGAATATATATAGATTTAATTTTTGGATTGTCTTTTATATACCAAACAGGTATATCATTTTCTTTATCAAAAATATATAGCAAAGGGTTATATTTCGCATATTCTGAATCTTTATTTTTTTTAGGAGTTGACTTTTGTAATAATCTAAAAGCTTTATAGTAAAACTCACTCATTTGTTTTGGACAAACAAATTCTTCTTTTGTTCTAGATGTAAAATTAAATATCGTTACTACAGAAATATTTTTTTGAGTTTCTATTCTATCTAATTCATCAGCAAATTTTGAGATACTCATTTCTAAAGATTTACCTTGTTGAATATTTACACCTATTAATTGATTAAACTCTTCAACATTTCCATTTAATAATGAAAGTCCATAAATGGGCTCAAAATTTAATATAAAAGAATAATTTAAACCAGAAAATATTTCTGATAAATAATTAGTCAATTTCAATGGTTTCAAATTATTCTCTTGCACGAAAGGATATATATCATAAATATTACCCCATAAAAAAAACTGAGAATTAGTAATTACAGCTCTTTTTAATTCTTTAATCCATTTTGTTTCCATATTCATCATCTTCTTTTAGATTTTGATAAAACGCCTGTTAACCATAAGAATAAAGTCCAACCAGCCATAATAAAACAACCACCAACTAATAATGCCCCCCAAATACCAAAAAACCAATGCCCATCAACTACTATTATTTCATAAAATTTATTTTTTGCAAAATTTAATAGTATAAAATAAAAAAATACTATAACTATTTTAAATATCATATATATTGTAGAAATTGATTCTTGTTTTTCTTGTTCTTCTTGTTCTTCTTGTCTTTTTTCAAATGCATCTTTTAATGTTCTAAATTCTAAATTAGATATTCGAGAATCTTTATTATCCCAATCTCTTAAAATCTTTAAACTAACTGTATCATTAATATTTTTCAGCCAATATTCTTCATTATATTGAAAATATTTATTAATAAAAATATAATTATTTACATTATCAAAACTATCTAATACACCTTTTTTACAATAAAATAATATTTTTTCATATTCTAGTTCATTATTAATCAAATTTTCTTTTTCTGATTTCTCAATATTTAGAATTTTTGAAAATTTATAAAAATTTTCATATTCATCTTTTGAAATAAGATTTTCTATATTTAATAATATTTTTTCTTTTTTTAATATTTTTTCTTTTAATGAATTTGGTATCAAATAATTACCTGATTCGAATATATTATAGGCTTTTTCATAACTTTCGATATCTTGATATTGCGATATTTTATATATTAAATCTTTATTTATATATGCATTTATTAAAAAAATAATATCTTTATTTTTTAAATTTACAGCTTTTTCTAAAAATGTTTTAAGCTCTTGATCCTTTTTTTCCTGTACTTTTTCTATATATTTATTATAAGCATCTATTAATACATCTGTTTCCAAATATTCCACAATATCATTTTCTATTTGTGATTTATTATTATTTTTAATATAGCTAGAAAGATTATTTAATGTAATTAATTTCCCCATAAATACAAATTTTTCAGGTTTTATATAATGATTAAATAAGTTAAAAATATATAAATCTTCATTATCTATAGTTTTTTTGAAAGTTTCAAATGTAACTGCATCATCTAATAATTTATTTTCTTCTAACCATTTTGTAATATAACCTCTTAAAATATGTTCTTTTGCTTTTTCATAATTTTCTTCAGTATACATATGTAATAAAAGAGTTTCTAAGCTATGGAATTTATTTTTATTAAATGTATATTCTTTTATATTAGAATTATTATAGTTATAATAGACTGGGATATCCATTTTTCCATTTAACCATTTTAATATTTGTATATCATTCCATCTTTTTTCAGCTTCCTTTGTTAATAAACCTTTCAAAAGTAATTGTATATTTTTATCTAAGTTATTTGGAACTTCTATTCCGTTGGTAATTATCTCATGAGCAATTTGCATTGGCTGTTTACTATCAAATAAATTTCCACCATCATATATTTCTAATATAATCATTCCTAGTGCCCAATAATCTACTTTATTACTTATTTCTCCTTTAAAAGATTCTGGAGAAAAATATTGTGGTGTTCCACTCGTTGATGTCATTTTTTTTGACATATTTTCATCAATTAATGATGATATACCAAAATCTGTAATAATCAAATCCAATGGATCTAAAGTTCGTATCAATATATTATCTGGCTTAATATCTCTATGAATTATATTTTGGCTGTGAATGGTTTTTAGTAACTTTACAATTTCTTTTATAATTTCTTTTATATTCTTAATAACAAATTGATGGTTTTCTTCTATTAAACTTTTTAAAGTTCCATGTTCTGCAAATTCTTGTATTTCATACCATCTATTTTGTTCATTATCTTTACTTATTTCATAAATTTTTATTATATCTTCTGGATATTTATTACTCATATCTATAAGTTTTGTAATCATATCTCTAGAAGGTTTCATTTCAAATCTATATAATTTTAAAATAAATTGTTTATTATTTCTTTCAATAATATATATATCAGCTTCTGCACCTACCGTTGGTAATTGTTTTATTATCTTATAATCTTTGAACTCCATACTATTTAACTTTAAAGAACCAGAAACCATATTATTTTCAATTATTGTTTCATTACTATTTTCTATTTGTGTAACTGGATTCTCAATTATTGTTTTATTCATTCATTTTCCTTTTGAGTTATTTCATATTTAATAATTTTAGTATCTGATAAATTCTTATCAACAACATATAGTACATCGTGTTCATCATCTTCTATGATATTTTGTACTACTTCTGTAGCTGTTAATTTTAATTTTTCTTGAAATATTTCTTGTAAACTACACCACGTTTTTAAATTTTCATTATCAATTATTCTTTGAGAAGATGTGATGTTATTAATGTCACTTTCACTAGTTACTGTTTTTATAAATCTTGTCAATAAAGTATTATTCTTGTTCAAAGCTAACACAACCTTATAATCTTTATTTCTTACAGATAAACTTACTTTTTCTTTATTGATTAATTTTTTAATCACTTCTTCATTATCGTCTATTACTAAATAATCAAGTTGTTCTAATGCTAATACAATATTATTTGTGAAATCCGTATTATATTTATGAAATTCTATTTCTTCTTGAACGCGTTGAAAAATTTCATAATATTTATTTTCATCAATTAAGGTATGCTTTAATACATTCTCAATATCTTGTATTAAATTATTATTTTTCGATTGATTAATTAGTGACTGTTCTTGTAAAGAGATTAATTCCTTTTTATATATTTCACTCCATCTAAATTTTACTCTTGTTTGAGAATGAATTCTTTTTAAAGTATCTAAAAATAATCTACCTTTTTGAGTTTGGATATACTTTATTTTTTTAAATTCATTTTGATAGTAATCATATATTGTTTTATCCCATTCATTTAAATCATCAAAAATAATACTAATGTTATCAATATCTTTTGTTTCTTGATTAATCATTTCTAGATTCTGATTAAGTTGATATTTTTCTTCTTCAACATTATTCAGAACTTTATTATTATTTTCAAAATATTGTTTATTTAATTTTTCTTCTACTCTTTTATAATATTCTTTTTGTTCAGCTATTATTTGGCGTTCTAATTCAGCCATTAATCTAATACGTTCTTCTTTTGCTTTTCGTTCTGCTTCTCTTATTGCTTTTCGTTCTGCTTCTCTTCTTGCTTCTAGTTGTTCTGTTGTCAATACACTACTCATAATTCCACCTTTAAAGAGATTGCACTAAAATTATCATTAGCTCCAAATTGAATAGTCTTTAATTTTAAATGTTCTACAACATCTTTTGAATGAAAACATTCTTCCATTTCTTTTATACTCATTGACTCCCAAATTCCATCTGAACAAATGAGTAACTCTTTATTATTACAAATTTCAAATTCCTTAATATATATTTCTGTAATTTTCTGATTTATATCTGCTATCATTGCAGAAGTTACAATATTTTTTTTAGGGTGTTTTTGCATATCATCATATTCTATTTCACCACTAGCATATAAAGAATATACTAAAGAATGGTCTTTTGTTAACTGTTCACAGTAACCAAAATTATTTTCATAAACTCTTGAATCACCAATATTAAAAACTATTAATTTATTATCAATAATTAGAATACCAGCTATTACTGTACCCATCCCTACATAAGCACTATTTTCTAACACAAAATTATCCAAATCTTTTTTAATTTGAATAATTTCTGCTTTCAATGTTTTTTTATCATTTATTAAATCTATAGCTTTTTTAAACTTAGACAATACAAATTTACTCGCTACTTCACCCATAGAATATCCACCCATTCCATCAGCAACAACGCATAATATTTTTTCATTCTCTATTTCAATTTCTTTAGCTACTTGCATATTTTTTTGTGATTCTAAAATATCATTAATTAAAATAGAATCCTCATTCAAATTTCTCACAAGTCCAGTATTAGTTATGTATTGAATTTTTGCTTTCATGTTATATCTTTATTTGTGTAATTAAGATTTTTATACGACATAAATTTATTTTAACTATCAATCAAGTAAAACAAATATTTCATAATAATTATCAGTTATATTAGGAAAATAAAATGTCATTCAAATGACTTTTTAATTAAATTAAATTTTTCCCATTCGTATATCAAATATATAATTAATAAATTTATTCTTCATTCTTCCCTCCATTCCATTCAGGTTTATGCTCACTTATCAACTCTTTTTCCAATCTTTCTATCTCTTTATCATCTTCTAAAACCAATATTTTCAGCTCTATATTATCTTTATATTTTGTTACAAAACTGTTTACTTTACAGTTTGTTGATTGTCCATCTTTAAAGCAATTTTGTGGAGAAATTTTTCCATATCCACTATTAACTCTTTTTCTCATATCATCTTTACATCGACCAATATATTTTATTTCATCATTTAGATAGTAAAAATAAACACCTTTTAAATCATAATCATTTTTATTTTTAATAGAAAAATTTGAGTATATTAAATCTCCAAAAGGATTTAAAAAGTTTTTATAAAATAAGTCCTTTGATTGTTTTAATTCATATAAAAATGCACCTATAGGTAGATTTAGATAATTTTTATATTTATGTTGAGTCTCTTCTTTTAAATTAAGATATTTAGTAGTTAGAATTATCTCTTGTAATGTTTTATTTGATTTTTTACTAAAGATATTTATTAGATTATTTTCTTCAAAAGATAATTCTATTGTTTTAAGCATTTACAATTAGCCTTAACATTTTAGTTTGTATTAAATAATACAAAACTAAAATGTCATGAAAATGACGTTTTTAAATTTTACAAAATAATTTAATTAATGTCTTTATTAAAATTATTATCTGTTAACTATTAACAGAATCAAAAGTTTATATTTTTATAGGTTATATGTTCAATTATTCTACAGTTTTTAGACCATCTACATATTTAAATTCTTTTAATTTTTTAATACCATCTTTACTAAATGTCTGTGCTAATCCTTGTAGTGTACTATTTACATAATTTCTTTTTTCATAACTACCATCTGAAAAATATTTTGTAGCTTCCCCATTTGCTACACCATCAACATAGTTAAAATCTTCTATTTTAAATCCGTCTTTAGTATAAAATTGTGCAGATCCTTGTACTTTACCATTTACATAATTTCTTTTCATAAAAACATCATTGTTAAAATATAACTCTGATTTTCCATTTAATATTCCATCTACATAGTTTCTTGTTTCATAACTTCCATCTTTATAATGTACTATTGATTCTCCACTTTTTATTCCATTTACATATTGGAAATCTTCTATAAATTTATCTTTTAGAGAATATTGTGCTGGTCCTTGCAATTTACCATTTACATAATTTATTTTTTGATAACTACCATCTTCATAATGGACTATTGATTCCCCATTTTTAAAATACATAATACTTTTTTCTACAAATGCATATCGATGAGGAAAAATCATAATATCTATGGAAAATATAAACATTGCTATTACACAAAAATCAGCTAAAAATTTCGATTTTGATAGATTTATTTTATTTCTAACTTTAAAATAAACTATCAATAAAATAAATGTTATTGGAATTAAATATCCACTGTATAGAAGTTCAAAAAACTGTTCTATTGTCAATTGTTGTCCTTGATATTTTTATATTTTGAAATTATAGTAAATACAAATGTCATACAAATAACTTTTAACTAATATCAAAATAAAAAATAAAATTTTTCAAAAAAATCTGTAAGAAAATCAGTTAAACAGCTCAGAAACCTAATAAATCTTCTCTTAGCACTTATTTTATTCTCTTCTTATAGTTTCATATATCTTATAGTCATTTATGGTTCATCAGTTTTGTATCCCAAAAAGAGAGACTCCATTAATAGCTAGATGTGGCTTATTAAAAAAATATTTTATTTTTCGATAACCTCAGTGATAAACTCATTAACGATGTTTTTCATCTTAATATCTTGATAATTATATATGCAAAATTTAATTAAATCTAAAAAGTATGCTGGTGTATACTACAAAGAAACACCAATAGATAGAGTTTATTATATTGCTTATAAGAACTCTAATGGTAACTACTCAAAATATAAAATAGGAACTAAAACATCTGGTATTACTGAATCATATTGTTATACTCTAAGGCAAACAGAAATAAATAAAATTAGATTAGGAGAGGATCCCAAACTTTCATCTAAAAAATCTATAATATTATTCGATGAAATAGCTCAAGATTATCTAAAAAAACAACAACAAGAAAAACTAGCTATGCTTACAGCTAATACAAATAGATACTATAGGCATATTTATCCTATATTTAAAAATAAAAATATTAAAGATATAACGTCTCAAGATATTATAGATTTCAAACACTATAAACTAAAAACTTACAAGCCAGCTACTGTTTATTGGTTTATAGGATTTATTGGTTCAATATTTTTTCATGCAATAAATAGAACAGGTAAATTTAAAGGAATTAATCCTGCTTATGGAGTATTTACTAAAAAAGAATTCAATAATAAACGTAAGAGGTGGTTAAATTATAAAGAAATAGCTTTACTACTAGATACTATTGAACAGTGTAACCATCCAATGAAATTTTATGTAGAGATGTTTATTAGAATATCACTAAGTACAGGAGCTAGAGTTAATAGTGTTTTAGATTTATTACGTTCAGATATAAATTTAGATACTAGAGAAATTAGATTATATGACGCAAAAAACAAAGAATATTATCTTGGTTATCTTTCATCTAAAATGGTTCCACAAGATAAACTTGAGTTACTATTAAAAGATTTAAAATCTTATCATCAAATTTTTTACTATAAGAATCACAAAATATATATTAAAAAAATTCAAAGAGTTACTTACCCAATTTTTAAAGAATTATTTAATCAAGATATTTCAAATGATGATGAAACTAATAAAGTATGCTTACACACATTAAGACACTCAATGGCGACATTAGCAGTACAAAATTCAGATATATTTTTAACGCAAAAGCTTTTAAACCATAAAGATATTAATCAAACATTACGATATGCTAAGATTGATGAGCAAAGAAAAAAAGATGCTATTGATAAGATGTTTTAATTTTTAAATTTTTAGACAGCGAATAGGCAGAGATCTTTAAAAATTCTGCCTATAAAATTAGGACTTATTACATATATTTTTTTAATACTTCTGGAATAGTAACGCTTCCATCTTCGTTTTGATAGTTTTCCATAATAGCAAGTAAAGTTCTTCCTACTGCTAAACTAGAACCATTTAAAGTATGAGTTAGAGTATTTTTCTAACCGTCTT
>RRZT012802543.1_pt1 | contig 22465 bp, 35 predicted proteins | sample 2165551 | NCBI WGS metagenome assembly RRZT01 (sample SAMN10456910, study PRJNA506462) | wastewater metagenome | biome: wastewater; feature: sludge; material: wastewater sludge; isolation source: wastewater sludge with Escherichia coli K12::gfp cells carrying plasmid... | place: USA: Moscow, Idaho... | reverse complement strand
GCGGTCGCGTTCGACAGCGGAGCGTGGGTGCTCACGCGTCGTCCTCGACGGTCGCTGTGGCCATGCGGACCACGAGCTCGTGCGCGGACTCCTGCAACAGAGCGACCGTCGGAGCCAGCGCGTCCCGAGCGGCGGCCCGAGCGGCGGCCCAAGCGGCGGCCCCAGCGGCGTCCCAAGCGGCGGTCCCAGCGGCGGCCCCAGCGGCGGCCCCAGCGGCGTCCCAAGCGGCGGCCCCAGCGGCGTCCCAAGCGGCGGCCCGAGCGGCGGCCCGAGCGGCGTCCCGAGCGGCGTCCCGAGCGGCGTCCCAAGCGGCGGCCCCAGCGGCGGCCCCAGCGGCGTCCCAAGCGGCGGCCCCAGCGGCGTCCCAAGCGGCGGCCCCAGCGGCGGCCCCAGCGGCGGCCCCAGCGGCGGCCCGAGCGGCGTCCCAAGCGGCGGTCCAAGCGGCGTCCCAAGCGGCGTCCCAAGCGGCGTCCCAAGCGGCGGCCCAAGCGGCGGCTGCGTCCTTGCGGACCGCGTCGAGGGCCGGCTTGATCGCGGCAGCGGTGGAGGGGTTGAGGATCTCCGGGAGGTTCTCGAGGGTCCCGGCCTGGTCGTCGAGGCCCGCGAGGCGCAGCCACGCCGGGGTGTGGACCCGGACCGACCAGTCGACCGCCAGCCACGAGCGACGGTTCTCCAGCTCGGGGCTGGCCGGCGCGGTCCCGAGGACCCCGCCGTCGTGCACGTTGCCGAGGTACCGGACCAGTTGGCCGCGCTGGTCGTCGGGGAGGGCGTCGTTCCACGAGCGGAGAAACGCCGCGATCACCGGCGACACGCACTCGGGGTGGTCCGACCAGGGTTCGCCGGCCATGTACGCGGCGGCTTCCATCACGCACATCGCGCCGTCGGACGGCCGGTGGGAACCGGACCCGAGGGTCAGCTCCTCGAGGTTCAGGGTGGGGGTCACGGCGCCTCCGTGTGGGTCAGGAAGCCGCGTTCGACGGCCTCAGCGATCTCGGTGTGGATCAACAGGTGGCACGGGGTGCACACCCACAGCAGGTTCTGTGTCGTGTCCTGGCCGCCCTGAGAGCTCCGGCGTTTGTGGTGGGCGTGGACGCCGCCGTTCATGCAGTCCGGCGACCAGCGGGCCTCGCACAGGCCTCGGGCCCGGGCGGCGACCTGGCGGCGCACCGACGGCGGTACCCGGCGGGGACGGTTGAACCTCGAGCGGGTCCCCCGGCGGGGGTTCGCGCAGACCGTGCAAGCGTCGTGGCAGTTCACCGCGTGGCCGGTGTGGGCGTTCAGCTTCCCGAACGCCCCGCACCCGCACGGGCAGTCCCCCACGTTCTCCTTGAACGACGTCGTCACCTCGGTCACCGTCGGCCCGCGATCACGTCGAGGGTGCGGCCCAGGACCAGCCAGAACCGGGCGCGGGCACGGTCACGGAACGGACGGCGGCGAGGTCGTGCGGCGGCCTCGAGCGCGAGGAACGCGGCGACGGTCTCGTTCTTCACCGGTCGCCCCGGTTCTCGAAGAACGCCGCGGCGGACGTGTAGACCAGCTGCACCCGGGCCCGCCAGTGCACCATCACCGCCGACAGGTCAGGGGCCGCGGGGTGTGGGGTCTCGATCGACGACCGTGCGATCGTCGCCAACGCCGAGATCACCCCGACCACCCGGCGGGGATCACCCGACCGGACGATCTCCGCGACCCGCTCGTTGTACACCGACAGGGTGTCCGGGGCGTTCGCCGTGACCAACAGGATCGTGTCGTCCACAATCCGGGCAGCGACCTCCCGGTACCCGCCGGAACACGAAGACGGGTGCAACGACCTGGCCTGCAGCTCCGAAGGGGTGACACCACCGCCGGCGGGGGGGAAACCGGCCGTGGTGTCACCACCCTCCGGGGACTCGGGGCCCGGGACGACACCACCAGCAGGAACCGGTGGCGTGTCCGCACCCACCGGTGGTGTCGACCCCGACCCCGAACGACGTGCAGCGATCTCACGAACAGCGGCGGTCAACGACGCGACGAGCTCCGGGCCGGACGCCTGGCGGTCGTCCAACCACCACGCCTTCGACCCGGTGGACTCGTCACGCTCGACCAGGAACCGGCCGTCGACCGTCACGTACCGGCCCGCCCCCAACTTCACGAGCTCCACACCACGCACGGTGCGGCGGCCCCGCTTCGCCGGCTTCACCGATCACCACCAGGAGCAGGCGGTCGCGGAGGGGGCGACGCCAAGATCTGGTCGCGGACCTCGATGTACTTCGCCGCCATCACCTCAGGCGACGGGACACCGGCACGGAGCACGGAGCGCTGCTCGGCCGTGACGATCTCCTGGTCGGCGTCGATGAGGGTGAGGTTCCGGGCCCACGCCATCGTCAGGTCGCGAGCGGCGCGCTGCGCCGACTCCACCGGGTGCGGGCACGGGTTCATCGACATCAGCCCTCACCCGCCGCTTCGCAGTCGAGGAGCCACCACCAGATGCGCTCGCCGAGCAGGTGGCGGGCCGCGACGTGGGACTCGTCGATCGCCTCGACCGCCCACGACGCCAGCGGCCGGTTGCCTCGCCGGGCCCGGTTGGCCTCTTCGATCACCGCGGCCGTCAACCGGGTCAGGGTCACGTTCACCCGGTCCTGGGTGTCGGTGAGCGCCGCCTGGGTCCGGTCCAGATGCTGGCGGACCTCCGCGACCTCCGACCGGTGACGGCCCTCGGCGTCGATCACCGCGTCGACCAGGCCCAGCTCGAGGCCCCGGACATCGGAGAGCGCCTCACGAAGCGGAGCGGCGACACCCGGGCCGAACAGGGCACGAGTCGCTTCGACCAGGTGGCCGAGGTGGCCCAGCGCCTCGAGGAGATCGATCCGGGCGTCCTGCCAGCCGCCGGTCGACACCGGGGTGCAGCACTGTGGGTCGGGGCCGTTCGACAGGTTCACCGTCGAGGACGAGCTCGTGAACGTCGCCATCAGCCGGCCCGCTCGAACATCGGGCGCGACGCACGGAACTCGGCGTCGGCGTCGGCGTCGGTGGTGAGCGGCGGGCACACCGGGCACGGGCCCGGGCACGAGCACACCACCCGCACCGGTGACAGCAGCGAGCGGACCAGGGTGACCCGGTTCGTCAGGCGGTCGAGCTCCCGGCCCAACACCCGGGCGTCGGTGCGGTCCGCGACGACCACGTAGTCGCACGCCGAGAGCAGCGCGCCGAGGAGCAGCGCCGGCCGGTTGGTGCCGTCCTCGGCCAGGGCTTCCTCGAGCGCACGGCGCAGGCCGTCGTCGGCCGGGAGGTGCTCGACGCACTCCCCCTCAGGGACAGGGCACAGGTGCCGGGGGTGCACGGTCACTTCGAGCTCCTCTGGGAAGAAGGGAACCGGACGATCTCCTCGCCGCACAACCACGCCAGGACCAGCTCGAAGAACCGGCGCATCACGCGGCCACCTCGTCGCGATGGCGGCGGCATGACCGGCAGGTGTCGTGGCCGCAGTCACGGTGTTCGGCGTGGGCGGCCGTGAGGGTGTCGCCGCGGAGCAGGTTGGTCTGGCGGGTGACGGGCTCGAGGTGGGCAGGGTTGACGCATGCCCGGTTGCGGCAGAGGTGGTCGAGGTCGAGGCCCTCGGCGATGTCGCCGGCCAGGAGCTGGTAGCCGTAGCGGTGGGCGTTGGCGGTCTCGCCGGGTGCGACGTGGAACTTGCCGTACCCGGTTGTCGGGTCGATCGCCGCTGTCCAGTTCCAGCAGCCCGTGGCCGGGTCGCGGTCGAACTTGGCCCAGAAGCGCTCGACGGGCGAGGGACGGCCCCTCACGGCGTGACCTCGGGTGTGTGTTCAGCCGGAACGAGGAAGGCCTCGACGTCGGAGCGGCGGATGCGGTAGCCGCGACCGCCGGGAAGGGTCAGGGCCGGGAGTTGGCCGTCGCGGACCCATGCGGTCACGGTGGCCCGGGTGACCCGCAGAGCTGCCGCGACTTCCGTCGTGGTGAGCAGATCGTGGGGCACGACGGACAACATACGGATTCGTATGCCTCCCGTCAACCCCTAGTTTCTTAGTTCTCGGTTGCCTAAACCGACGTGAACCTACATAATCGTACGCATCACTACTAGGACATGGGCGGGGAGGAGGTGAAGGACATGGCACTGACAGAGCAGATCGACAACCCGCTGGTTCCGATGTGGACCCTTGGAGACCGACTCGCCAAGGCGCGCCGCCACGCTGGCCTCAACCAGGAGCAGATGGCTCAGCGGCTCAACGTGACCGCTTCGGCCCTCTCCGCCTGGGAGTCCGATCGGAACCAGCCGCGCGAGCTCCTGGCCGTTGCAACCCGATGGGCGGAGGTAACCGGCGTTGACTCCGCGTGGATACTTGGCGTGGGGTCGCGAACTGGAAGTTTGTCACCCCTCATCGGGCTGACCTCTAACCCTGCGCCAGAGCTTCCCTTCCCACCCGCCGGCCGTCAACTGGCCGTCGTCGGCGCCCCGTAAGAATCCGCTGAACGCCGTTCAGGTCGAGGCTTTTCCGCGCCGATAGTCAGCCCAACGTGCACACCAGGGCGGGAGATGATCTGGTGGGCCGCTACCTCGACGACTGCCGTCGGAGGAACCTGCGGCCCGGGACGATCACGCAAAAGCGCCTAGCCCTCCGGCGACTGTACAGAGCTGTCTATCCGACGCCGCTGCTCGAGGTCACCCACGAGCAGCTCGTCGCGCACCTGGACCGGCTCGACCAGCCGGAGTCGCGTGCCACCGAGACCTCCCACGTCCGGACCTTCTACCGGTGGGCGGTCATCGAAGGGCTCCTCGTCGTCGACCCCGCCGCCAGGCTGATCCGGCCCCGGGTGCCCCGCCGGCTCCCGAGGCCCATGCCGACCAACGACCTCGCGATAGCGCTCGACACCGCACCCGAACGGGTCAGGCCATGGCTCGCTCTCGCCGCCTACGCCGGTCTCCGGGCCTGCGAGATCTCCGGGCTCCGGGCCTGCGACCTCATGTGGGAGAACGACCCGCCGCTCCTCGTCGTCGACCAGGGCAAAGGCGGCCACTCCCGGGCAGTCCCCATGGCGCCGACGCTCGCGCTCGAGCTGGCCGGGCTACCCCGCACCGGGTGGCTGTTCCCCAAGCGCGACGGCACCACCGGGCCCACACCGCCGCACCTCGTCTCTCGGCTCTCCAACCAGCACCTCCACGGGCTCGGGATCACCCACACCCTCCACACCCTCCGCCACTGGTTCGCGACCGAGACCTTGCGCATCAACGGCGGCGACCTACGCCAGACCCAGGAGCTCCTCGGGCACCAGTCGCCGGTTTCCACCGCGATCTACACGTGGGTCGACCCACGGGCCGCAGCCGCGACCGTCGCCGAGCTCCCCGTCCTCGGATGATGTTCGAGCGGGTGCGGGGGTCGCCGGGGTAGCGTCGCCGGCCATGCGACGGTTCTCGGCGGTGCTGTTGGCGTTGATGGTGCTCGGTGCGTGCTCGAGCGGCGGCGAAGAGGTCGGGGAGGAGACCGCCGAGTCCGCGCCGAACGAGACCACGTCAACGACCGAGGAGGTGAGGACCACCACCGAGGTCGATGCTGTGGTGGGCCTGGGCGACACCTACACCACCCCGTCGGGCACCGACCTGACCGTCTACGAGTTCCGGCCCAACACCCCCAACGCCGAGCCACCGCCGGCCGACGTGCTCCCCGCCGGCGTCGTGTGGGCCTCCGCCGACGTCGAGGTCTGCAACGGCCAGGACGTCACCGGACCTATCGGATTCGACTCCTGGAGGCTGCGCACTGGCACGGCTGGGCCTCCGCAGCGAGAGCGGCGATGGCGGTGCAGATCGTGCACCATGCCTCAGGGCGTCTCGGGGCCACACGCAGGCAAGCGCAGGCCGAAGGGCCGGACCTCGCGGCGATGGACTCCAGCGCCGCCCGCAGTCGTGCCGCCTCCGCTTCGGCCCCACCGGACGCAGTGACGGGGGCCGAGGGCGGTTCTGCTGTCGCCGGGCACTCACTCGCCGTGGTGGAGTCCTCTGACCCACCCCCGTCACTGCGATCTCTCTGCGCCTCATGCATCTCGCCAAGCACGATGTCGAACCCGTCCCGCAGGGTGACCTCCACGTCATCGAGGTCCGTGGGGTCGTAGCCTCGGCCGTCCGTGTAGGCGTTCACGAGGTAGTCGGCCAGACGGCGGGTGAGTGCTCGAGATGACCACTCGCTTGGGCCTGCATCTCGGCCGCTCATCCCTCCGCCTCCTGCACCTTGGCGGCGGCAGCCTCGAGGTTCTGCTCGACCATGATGGTGAGCGTCTCGCCGACGCCGGCGTGGATCCCGACGTCGGGCTCGTCAGTGACGACGAGGAAGTCAGGCGCCTGCAGCACCCCACCGAAGGCTTCGATGCGGTCGACGGTCTCGGTCAGCCACTGGAGGTAGTCGTCGAGGCTCAACACCCAGCCGGGGATCACGGGGCGGTACCCCTTTGGTGGTCAGCCACATCGTGTAGATCCGGTCCCACCGTCGCCAGTCCTCGGTCTCCTCGAACACGAGGATCGTCTTGAAGAACGGGAACCGACGGTACCTCTTGAAGAACGGCAGGTGACGATCCTCGGAGCCGACCCCGTAGCGGGCCTCGAAGAGGTCGAGCTCCTCGCGAAGCGCGACCCGGTCGAGCGTCACGCGCTTGATCGTGGCCATGGACGTGGCTCCTGTGCAGGCGGATGGTCCCGGCAGAGCCCCTCAGCCCCGACGGTCGCAACCCACACGATAAGCCCCGGGGGCTGACGGTGTCCATGCATCTGGACGCGAAGAAGCCCCCGCGCGACAGGTCGCGCGGGGGCTTTCGTCAGGTGACGTAACGGGCGGGCGGGGTCAGTTGCCGGGTTCCGGTGGTGCCGGCGGCCACCCAGGGCCTTGGAGGTGCGCGATGGCGAGGTCGTGGGCGTCGAGGCGTTGCTCGATGCGGGCCACGTCGTTCACGGCGCCGTGGACGAGCTCGTTCGTGGAGGAGGTGGTTCCGTTGATCTGGTAGAGGGTGACGGCCATCCAGCCGAGGACGGTGACGAGGACCCCGCCCAGGAACAGCACGATGGTGACGATGACGGCGGCGGGGACTTCGGCGGCGAGGATCACCTCGCCGGCCGAAGCGGCGGCCGACAACATCAGGAGTACCGCACCGATGATCGAGGCGACGACCTGGTCGTGGGTCACGGCACGACCTCGGTGTACGGCGGGGGGACGGTGATGGTGGGGCCGGTCGGCGGGTCCCACACGCGCTGGGTGGGACCGGTCGTTGTCGTTGTCGTGGGCGCCGGCAGGGTCGTGGTGGTCACTGGCACCTCTGTGGTGGTCGTCGTGGGTGCGGGTGTGACGTGCACCTCGCCGGATTCGACGGCCTCGAGCACCGCCTCCGCCTCTTCCACCACCGACGACGCGGCGGGCGGCACGGTGGACGCGGTGACCGCTGAGAGCGCTTCGGCCAGGGCTCGCACGGACTCGTCGGTGATCGCGGCGGTGGGCTGGGTGATCATCGGCGGTGTCGGCTCGCTAGCCGGCTGCGTGACCAGCGAGCCGACCACGAAGCACAGCAGGCAGAGGCCGACGACGAGAGGTGCTCGGAGGGCTGCTACGCCCGCTTTCCATGCGGCGAGCACCGTTCATGTCGGCTTTCCGCCGCGGGCCTTGACGAAGTACGTCCACTTGGAAGTGTCGGTGAACTCGTCGAAGCGCTCCTGGCTCCACTCCTCCTGGGGGAGGCCGCGGAGGTTCCGGCCGAGCCCCTCGCTGGACGGGAGCCACGCGAAGATGAGGTCGCCGGTGAGGAGCCACTTGCCGCCGGTCTCGCCGGTCACCTTGACGATGCACGGCACCGACATCGGGGCGACCGATTCGGTCTCTGCGTCCTCGGGGTCGTGCCACTCGAGGGCCATCAGTCGTGGACCTGCACGGTTCGGGCGGGGTCGGTAGCTTTCATCGGTCGTGCCTCCTGGCTAGTAGGGGGTGCGGCTGTAGGGGGGTCGGCCCGTTGGCGCGGGTCGGCCCCCTCTCCTTGTTGCTACGTGCGGCCCTTCACGAGCGCTGCGTAGATGATCCACATCCACGTGTCGCGGTCGACGATGCCGGTCACCGGCAGCCCGAAGAACGTCTGGACGCCCTTGACCTTCGCCCTGGTCGCGGTGCCGTAGACGCCGGTGCGGGTCATCCCGAGGAGCTGCTGGAGCTTCGCGACCGAGCGGCGGTGCGGTCGGCGCACGTGGCCACGGCCGAGCTCGGGGAGCTTCTCGGCGTGGGCCTTCGCCGCCAGGAGCACGAACAGCTTCTGGTCGTCGGTGAGCGGCGCCGGGGCCGCGAGCTCGAGCGCGACCTTGGCCCGCCACTGGTTCCCGTCGGCAGGGAACCCGGGGCCGGCCGGGTCGATCTTGCGCGACGGTGCCCACTCGCGGTGGTAGCAGACCGTCGAGGCGTCGAACCCGCCGCCGTCGCACATCGCTGCGCACAGCCGGATGTACGCGGTGATCTGCTCGGTCGGCCACGGCTCACCGACCCCGTTGTTCTCCGCTTCGATGCCGAGCACCGACGAGTTGCCGGTGAGGCCGCGCCAGCCGCCGGTCCCGGCGTGGTTCGCTCGGCCGGCGGCGACGACCCAGCAGTCGCCGTTGCGGGCGAGGAGGACGTTGCAGAGCGGCCCGGCGAGGTCGGAGCGTCCGTTGGTGACGATCCCGAGGGCGGGGTGGTCGGACCCGGCGTGCGAGGCGGTGTGGTGGCACACGACGCCGCGCGGGGCGAAGCTCGAGGACCCGCGGGTCTGCCAGCCGGCGACCTCGTGGACGACGAGCCCGTGGGAGCGCAGGACGTCGGGGAGCCAGAGGGCGTAGCCCATCAGCCGGCGACCCCGCCGCCGCCGGGCACGTCGAGGGTGTCGCCGGGGCTCTTCACCAGGCCGTCGCCGGGGTTCGGGAGGACCGAGAGGCGCCAGCGGGCGAACTGGGTGACGGCGTTGACGACGGCGCCGCACCCGGCGATCGCGGCGGCCTGCCACACGGCGATGTCGAACCCGAAGAGGGCGGGGGCGACGAGGGCGCCGCCGGCGGCGGCGATGAAGGTCCACACGAGACGTTCGGCGAACTGGTTCCAGGTGAAGGGCATGGCGAGGTGACCTTTCGTTGGTCGGGAGAGCACCCCGTAGCGCCGTGTGCGGCGCCGGGGCAGGTCCCGGTGAGGGTTGGGGGGCCGGGGGTTTCCATGTGGTGCGGGTTGGCGCACAATGGGCGCGTGGATGACGATCTGGCCGAGCGGGTGCGGGCGTTCTGTGACGCTTGGGACGCCGACGCCGACGACACGGCCGAGTTGTTCCTGTCTCGGTCGACGTGGGACGCGTTGAACGCTCTGCGTGCGGCGGTGGGGGTTGGCCCTGCTGCGGGTTCCGAGTCGGACGACACCGAGGTGTGCGTGTCGCCGGTTGACGGCGGGACTGTGGCGTGGTCGGTCGAAGGCCCGACGGTGCACGTCGAGGTGATCGAGGTGGACCGGAGCCGGTAGGCGCGCTTTGTAGCCCCGCTGTTGGCGGTGCTGGTCGGTGTGTTGTGTGGTGGTGCTAGGCGCCTATGGCGCTGCGGTCGGGGGCGTCACGAACGCCTGGAGGTTGATGAAGATCCGGGTAGTGCTGCCCGAATAGGTGGCGGCGACAGTGCCGTCGCTTCCCACCTGGATCAGCGCACCGCCCGCCGCCGTGCCGCCGTATGCCTGGTAGTAGACGGGCGAGGCTGGCCGATACCCGGCAGGAAGAGTGAAGATCGTGGTGCCCGACGATCCGCCGATGACCACGCCCTGAATGTCCACGATGCCGGCCTCACGGAGACGGAACGCCATCATCGGAAACGTCGAGTCATTCGCCCACGAGTTCTGGAATGCAGGCTCGCCGGCCTCGCCGACGTAATGCCAGTCCTCACCAGCCACAAGAGCCGCCAGGCCGCTCGTTGTAGGTCCAGCCACAGGAGCACTCCCATCGTCAACGGGAGCGCAGGTCCACGCTCCCAGCATCAACACCGCGACCAGCACCAGCAGGGCCCGGCGCATCACACAGTCCCCCGGGACCCGGGCGACACGTTGCCGAGCTGGCGGGGGCGCAGCCGGCGGGGTTCTCCGAGCTCGAGGCGGGCGCCGGTCGTCTCCCAGCGCACCCACGGGGACAGATCCGTCACCTGCTGGGTGGCGCCGTCCCACCAGACAGCGACGACACCCATGACCTCCGAGATGTTCTCCTCGATCGCGGTGACTCGCACCGCGGCGGCCGGGAGCACCGTGCCGCCGAACGGGGCCTCGTTGGCGGTGTCGACCAGGCCGTGGACCGGGGAGTAGACGTAGATGGTGTCGCCGGCCTTGGCGGCGCCGGACACGTTGAACGAGTCGGTCGAGATCGTGATCTCTTTCGCCGGGTCGTCGAAGCGGGCCAGGCGGTTCGTGGCGATGTCGGTCGCGTCGTCGTAGGTGGTGGCGTTGCGGGCCGTGTCGACCTTGCGGGCCACCAGGCTCGACGCCGAGAACGGGTTCACGAACACCGAGGTCGCGGTGGCGGTCCCGTAGGCGTCGCGTGCGTCCCAGTAGGTGGTGTTCGGCGGGTAGTTCGCGCCGGACGAGGTGTGGGCCAGCTTGCACTCGTAGTAGGCCCCGGACGTGGCGACGACGGTGTCCCCGACTTCGTAGGCGACCCCGAACGCGAAGTCGTCCGGGGTGAAGTTCACGACGACCTCGGAGGCGTAGTCGTCGAAGTCGTCGACCTCGGTGACCTCGACGCCGGTCAGGCCGGTGACGTTCAACTCGCGGCCCAGGCCCTTCGGGGACGCGACGACCGTCGGCGCCGAGGTCGACGGCCACAGGGCGGCCTGGGTGCCGACGTCGAGAGTGCCGTCCGGGTTGACCCGCCAGAACCGGGAGAACCGTCGGCACACGTCCTCGAGGACCGACAGGGGGGTCTGGCCGGCTTCGATCTTCCCCGCACGCTTTGGGGTCGACGCCGAGGTGATCGTGCCGACCGTGACCCCGTTGTTCTCCGTGACCCCGAGGCGAAGCACGTTGTTGCGGATCCACGAAGTGTTCGACCCGTCGTACAGGGGCCGTTTGGAGATGGTCTGGTCTTCCTGCTGGCGGGCCAACGTCAACAGGTACGCCGGCCCCAGGCCCTCCATCGACGACCCGTCCGTGGCGCCGCCGGTGAGGATCCCGGTGAACATCGCCATGGAGAACAGATTTGCCACCGTGTAGGCCTTCGGGTCCGACAGGCGGGCCCGGTGGAACACGATCGCCGTGCCGAGCTTCCCGACGATCTTCCTCACCTCGACCGGGGGATCCTCGAGGTCGACGTCGAACCGGCCCGGCGCCTGGTAGACGGAGGTGAAGCTCATCGGCGCACGAACCTCACCGATTCGTCGACCGCGGCGAACCCCGCGTACACCTGGTTCGTGAAGGTGTCCGGGCCCGAAGCACCCGAGGGCTCGTACCCGATGCGGAAGTCGAACACCGCGTTGGCCACGGTCGACGCGTAGAACCCGCCTTGGGTCAGGCCGTTCGTCTTCGTCTTCGCTGTCGAGATCCAGTACTTCCCGCCGCCGGCGTCAGCCGACGTGGCGACCACCGCCGACGTGACAGCGGTGGCAGCCTCTGCGGTGTTGCGGTACACGCCGAGCTCCGTGGTGCCGGCGAGCGGGTCGCGGGCCAACTGCCCCTCGACCCACAGCGCTCCGCGCCGCAACGTCAGGTCGCAAGTCATCCGGTTCGGGGTCGACGCCTGCTCCAACCCGAGACGCACGGTGGTGCGCCACGGGGCGTTGTACAGGACGCTGATCGACGAAAAGGCCCCACACGTAGTGGGGCCGGTGCCGGTCGTCAACTTGAAGATCTTTGCGGTCCGCCACGCGCTCGACGCGTAGAACTGCACCGACAGCAGACCGTTGCCACCACCGTTCGTGACCCTCACGAAGTCGTTGGTGAGACGCCAGAACGGCGTGGCCGGGTCGGTCGTCGCCAACTGGTGCCCCGGCACCCGACGCCACTCAGACCCGTCGTTCACCTCGATGCGGGCGGCCATGTCCATCCAGTCGCCCGGGGCGCACTGCTGGCCGACCGTGGTGTCCATGAGCAGCGTGCCGTCGGTCTTGTACTGCACCTTGACCGAACCGCCGTCACCGGTGCGGGTCGCGGTCGACGTGCCCGACACGTTGTCGGCGTTCGCGTCGGTGGGGGTCGCCCACCACGGGACCGTCGACCCGACCGCGATCGAGTGCGAGTTCGTGCGGAGCTTCCCTAGGAGCTGCGACTCGATCAGCGGGCTGTTGAGCCCCGGCACCCGCTCCAACTGCAACGTGAACGGCGCATTGAACGTGGTGTAGGAGTCGGGGCGGATGTCGACATCGCCGCCGGTCACCCGGTAGAACCCGGTCAGGGTCGAGTCGGCCGACGCCACCACCGGGACGGCGGGCTCGTCGGGGTTCTCGATGATGCCTTGAAGCTGGATGACGCCGATGAGGAACGGGGCGAGGCTGGACCGGTCGAGCAGACCGGTGACGGTGCACTTGCTGCCGTCGGACGACCATGTCGCCGGGGCGCTGTCGCCGAGGTCGATGCCCGCCACGGTGAACGTGCTCATGCTGTCCTCGCGAGGTTGTACTTGCGATTGTGGCGGTCAACGACCCGGGCGATGGTCTCGCCGTCGAGGTTGATGACGATGTCTCCACCGCCACCCGCACCCTTTGCCGCCATCGACTTTGACTGCTGGGCGTTGTAGACCCGCTCGCCGCCCCGGAAGTCCATAAGCTCCGGGCCACGCTCACCCACCCACGCCAGGCCGGGGGCGGCCGACTCAGTGCCCGACGCGTAGCCGCCCACAGGGATGGCGCTGCCGAGGGTCTTGAACTGGATGGTCACGCTCTTCGGGATGGCATCGAGGTGGTTCTTGATGCCGATGGCGTCGCCAATCGCGCCCGCAGCGCCTTCGACCCTGACGGGCACCGACTTGCGGCCGGGGATGATTTCAATGCTCGTCTTGAGATCGCGCGCCGACTGAATGGCCTCACGGGCGCCAGGCGTCAGCACCCTTGTCTCGGTTCCATGAGGAATCCCAAGGATGTCGTCACGCAGCGTCACGAACTGCTGCGCGGTGATGTCTCCAGCGTCACGGGCCTCCCTCAACGACTGGATCTGCGACCGCATCGCATCGTCTACCGCTTGCTGAGATGCGCCCTGTTCCGACAGTGCCGTGACGATCTCAGCGACACCACCGACGTAGTCCTCCATTGCTGCACCCTGATCGGCCCACGTGGCTTCGCCGTCCTTGAACTTGGCAATCATGTCGGCGAACGACTCGCCGGCCTCACGGGTCGCGGCAGGCACATCGAACTGCTGCGACAGGTACATGTCGATCGCCTCGGACAACTCCTCGACCGCAGCCGCTGCGTCGTTGCCTTCCTTCGCGATGCCGTCGAGCTCCTGCTTCGTGATCCCCAGCTGCTCGGCGATGTAGGAAAGCTCCTCGCCAGACCACTCGATCGTGATGTCGGCGCCGCCCAACCCGCGTTCCACCTCATCCCACGCCGCGCCGAGGCGGGTCATGGGGTCCTCCCAGTTCTTGGCCCACCAGTCGATAATCCCCGAGTCCTGAATCGGCGTGCCGATCGTCTCCAGCAGGTTCCCCCACCCGACCGACAACTGATCCAGCGCCGTCGCCCCAGCCTCGGCCTGGCCGTCGAACTGCGACTCAACCTCAGCCATAATCAACTGCTGTGCGCCGAGGGTGTCGCCGACAGCGACCATCGCCGCGACCTGATCACGCTGCTGTGCCGTGAAGTCGACCCCCGCCCTGCGGAGGGCCGTTAGGCCCTGAACAGGATTCGAGAGCGCCTTGCCCAGCGCGAGCGTTGACGCTTGGAGGTCAGTCCCAAGAGCGGCTGACATATCGAGCGCCGACTCCATTGCGCGATCAAAGATGTCGGCGTTCTCGCCTGTCTGGTTCGCGACAGCCTTGAACGTCAGCAGGACGTTGCCGGCCGACTGAATGACCTCGTCGTCGACCGCCGCCACGCGAGAAAGCGACCCGGCCAGCTCCTCGAGATGGCCCCTCGTTACGTTCGCCGTGCCGCCGGTCGACTTGATCACAGCGTCGGTCTGAGCGCCAACCCGCGCGGCCTCGGCGGCTTCGACCAGTGCTGAGTGCATCCCCGCCGCGACCGCAGCACCGACGATCAACATGCCGGCGCCGATGCGCGAGGCGTTGGCCTTGAACTTGCCGGCGGTCGTCTCAGCCTTGCCGACGGAGCGGGACGCCGACGCTTCGATCTTGCGGAACTCGGAGACAGCCCCGGCGCCGTTGGCCGTGATGATGATGGCGAGTCTTTCGGACAGTGCCACTAGCGCATCACCCCTTCGGCTCCAACAGTGCGCGACCCAACAGCCGCAGATCCCCGACGGTCTGGCGCCTCGTCACATCCGGCGGCCAGCCCCACACCTGCGTCCCCGTTATCAGCCAGGACTCGGCCCACTCGGGGTCCCACCCTCTTTTGGGCCGTGCACGACCTCGAACGTGCCGATCATGTCCGGCAGGTTGTCGAGGTTGACCCGGGCCCGGATCAGCGCTTCGGCGTCCGGCGGGGTCATGCCCTCGTCCTCGATGAGCCACCCGAGCAGCAGGGCGTAGCAGTCCTCCGCCGACTCGGTCGGTGAGAGCGACTTCCAGGAGTGCCCGGCGACCCGCTCCGCGGTGACCGCTGCCGGAAGCGAGAAGGTGTCCTCGGTGATCGTGCGGCCGTTGTAACCATCCCCGAGCGGGTCGAGGGTGATCTGCCAGCGCAACGACGACGGCCCGTCCCCCGCGGCCTTGAGGACCGCCTGGATGATGTCGGCCAGCTTGCCGGTGTGGCGGTGCGCGATGACCTCGGCGCAGAACCGGTCGGCGTCGATCTTCGTCGGCGCGGCGGCGGCTTTCTTCGCTGGAACCTTGCGGGCCTCAGGCATCGGTGAGCACCGGGGCCGGCGGGGTCGACGGGTCGATCATGCCGAACGCTTCGGCGACCAGGCGGGGCAGAACGTCGTCGATGCAGCTCTCGAACGTGGACTCGAGGCAGGCGCCGTCGGGCACGTAGCCCAGCTCGGGGCGTTCGATCCCGTCGGACCATGAGCCGTGCTCGCGGGTGATCGTGAACGGGCGGCCATCGGTGCCGAGGCGGATCCCGCCGCCGGCGGAGCGGTCCCACTCCTTGACCCGGATGCGCACGAGCCCGTCGTCGTGGATCTCGACGTGGGTGACGCACTCGGGGTAGGCGAGGTGGTCGACGGTGAAGGTGTTGAGCCAGGCGACGACGGCCTGGTGGTGGGCGTGGTCGAGGGCGTGGAAGCCGGCGATGGTGAGGGTGCGCAACGGTGGGTCTCCTGGGTCTGGGAAGAGGGGAGGTCACTGGGAAGCGAGCAGCCCGGGGGCGGACCCGGGCCGCTCGTCCTCTTCCCAGAGGTCTGGTGTTCGCCGGGGCGTCTCGGGAGAGCACCCCGTAGCGCCGTGTGCGACGAGAAACGAGGAGGGACGGACGACGACGGCGAGGCGAGGGTTAGAAGACCTTGCGGAGCGCTCTACTGGTGGCCATCTCGATCTGTCGGGGTGCGGCCTCCGCGGCCTTACGCATCGCGTCCGGAGCAAACTTCTTGCCGGGGACACCCGGGTGCTCGACCACCCCGGAACGGATCCCGCCGTCGCCGGCCGTGAACTTGAGCCGCCCCTTCGCCCCACGGGCCCGCCGCCACCCCTTCGGGCCGATGAGGTGCCGTCCGACCCGGTTGTTGAGCATGTGGACCGGGCCGGTGTACGACACCACCGTGAACGGGGGCGACCCCTTCGGCTGGGTGAACCTGGCCCCGACCCGGGCACCACGACGACCGACCCCCGACATGGTGCGGGTCGGGAGCGACTCGATGAAGATCGCCTTGGAGACGATCCCGGCCTCACGGACCCCTTCGCGTTGGGCGTCCTTCAACGCCACGGCGGCCCGGCCGAACTTCCCGGCCAGCTCCGCCGCTGACGAGGAGGTCCCCACGGGTCAGGACGTGGCGCGGGTCAGGGTGCCGGCGCCGGGCCACTGCACGGACACGGTGGCGAGCTCCCCGACGCCGTTGCCGAACGGGGGGTACTTCGAGACGAGCACCGACTGCGAGTACCGGGGGTTCGTCGAACCGGTGCTCGAGGTCGCGGGGTTGGCGTAGACGGTGACGACGGTGTTGAACGCGGCCCACAGGGTCGCGTCGACCTGGGACGAGGCGTGGTCCTGGTTGAAGTCGAGCGACCACGACGTGTCCTTGAGCGCGGAGCCGACACGGGACCGGTAGGTGTCACCGAACGCGGTGTCCTCCAGCTCGTCGGCCGAGACGTCGAGGCCGAGCTTCGTGCAGTCGTCGGACAGGTCGACCGAGTTGACGTTGACGTGGGCGTTGGTCGAGACAAAGGTGGCGATGACACCCTCTCCTTGTTCATGCCGCCTGGCGGCGGCGGCGGCTGTGCTGGGTCCTGCAGGTACGACACTGACGCCACCCGTTCCGGTCCCGGTAGGTGTTGGCCTGGTCGTAGGGGTGGCCGGACGGGCAGTGAGTGACCGCTGCGTGAATGGCCGGCGGGGCTTCTCCTCGAAGTGTGTTCTCCCGCTGGGTCACGGGCTCGAGGTGGGCCGGGTTGACGCAGGCCGGGGTCCGGCAGAGGTGGTCGAGGTGCAGGCCGTCAGGGATCGGGCCGACGAGCATCTCGTAGGCGACTCGGTGAGCGGGGGTCAGTCGTCCGCCGAAGAAGAACCGGCCGTAGCCGTGAGCGGTCGCAGCGGTCCAGAGCCAGCAGGTGTCGGTCTTGTTGACCTTGGTCCAGAAGCGACGGGTGTCGTCGTTGACGATGCGGTCCTGACCGCCGAGGAGCGGGTCGCCGTGTCGGCGCCAGCGGGTGTAGTGCGCCTCGCACCAGCCCTTGGCGGGGCGAGCAATCGGGCGGGTACAGCCGTCGATGACGCAGGTCACTTGATGGCGACGGCGACGGCGAGGTCGAACGTGCCGGTGACCGAGGCGACCCGGACCCGCCAGTAGTCGTCGGTGATCGCGCCGGCGACGCGGGCCACGGACGTGCCGCCAACGGCGGTGATGACCGTGGTCGAGCGGGTGGTGGCCGACGTGAACGAGGCGTTGTCGTCGGACTCGACGATCACGCTCGCGGTGGTGCCGGCGGTCAGGCAGTGGATCGACGTGTAGACGTACTGGGAGGCGGAGACCGCGCCGAGCTGGTAGCCGGTGCCGGAGGTGTTGCCCGACAGGGACGTCGATGGGAGCAGGAGCCGGCCGCGCGCCGGGCCCACACCGGACGACCCGGAGCCGGTCAGGGTGAACGGGAGCACCGCTCCGACCTGGTCGCCGTGGGTGTACTTCGCCTCGTGCAACCCGAGGAGGTACGCGGTAGCGCCGGTGGTCGAGACGTCGGCCACCGTGACCACCGTGTTGGCCACACCGAGAGCGTTGACGGCTTGGGGGTCGGGGGCGTTCAACGCCGCGGACTGGTACCAGCCCTCGGCGGAGAACTCGACGTCGGCCATCTGACCGCCTGGCCGCGAGTGGTAGGTGTCGCCGAACGCGGTGTCGATGTTCTCGTCGGCGGAGAGGCCGACGCCGACCTTGTTGAGGTCGCCGGAGAGGTTGTACCCGCCGAACAGGATCAGGGCGTCGGTGAGGACGTACGGCATCAGGCGTCACCCTTCTTCGTCTTGCGCTTCCGCTTGCGGGTCGCGAGGACCGGGTCGGCCACGTGACCACCCATGATCCAGGCGCGGACCTGGCGGTCGTTGGCGTCGCGTTCGTCGGTGCCCTCTTCGCCGAGGTCGAACTCGAACGTCTCGCCGGGCCGGTGGCCGTTCACGACCCGGCCGCCGGTCACCGTCAGCTCGACCAGGTTGTCTCCCGACGGGGATTCGTTCTCGCTGGGCATCGTGGTGTCTCCCTACTGCCTCGAGGTGCGGGTGACGACGGGAAGCTCGAACCCGATGAACGACACCTGCTCGTTGAGCTGGATCGTCCCGTACGCGCGGGGCTGGCCGACGTGGAGGTGCTGGACGGCGCCGCCGAGGGTCTTGTCGGCTTCGATGGCGTCGATGATCGACAGGGTGTGCCCGGTCCCGGACGACAGGTAGGCGTCGAGGAGGTCCTGGGTGCCGGCCCCTGGGGTCTTGGAGACAGCGACGATGATCCGCCAGTCGGCCTCGGCGAGGCCATTGCCCATCGCGAGGTGGTAGTCGATGAACGGGTCGCCGGGGGCGACGATCGCCATCGGGGGGACGACGTCGTCGGGGACGACGGTCGAGACCCGCAGGTTCGTGACGGTCGCGAGTCGAGCGGCGAGCCCGGCCCGCTGGGCGCCGACGTCGAACCCGGCCATCAGCCCACCGCGCCGACGAGGTCGCCGCGCCGGTACGGGGCCAGGTGGGCCTGCGCTCCTTTGTCGAGCTCCACTTGGGCGCGGGCGGCGCCGTACTCGTCGAACCCGACGATCCCGAACGGTGCGTCCTTGCGCTTCCAGTTCGCTACGGACTGGATGAGGCAGGCCTGCAGGACGGCGTCGGGGACTGCGGCCCACCCCCACTTGGCGGTGACCTGCACCCGGGCGCGGTTGTCGACGGGGAACGCTTCGTCGTCGATGGCCCGGATCCGCCAGTACGGCCACCCCTCGAGGCCCTCCTGGATCCCGTTGAGCGGCTCGAGCTGGTAGTCGTCGGAGGCCCAGGTGCGGTCGAACGTGCCGTTGCCGGTGGTGTCGGTCTTGACGATGAGCCCGGTCGAGGTGGAGAAGTCGGTCACCTTGAGGAGCGTCGGGTGCTCGGCGACGAACACCCTGGCCGACACGGCCGCGTCGAGGTAGAACCGGCGGTTGCAGAACGAGTCGATGGCCCTCGACGCGGAGTTGATCGCGAACTCCAGCTCGGTGTCGTCGTTGGTGCCGAGGGTGACCGAGCCGCCCTGGTCGACGTAGGACTTGAGCTGGTTGAGGGTGCAGTACCCGTTCGTGACCGCCACCGCTCAGGCGGCCTCGTACCGGAACTTCACGATGATCTGGTCGGAAGCCGCCCACGTCCACGGGACAGCGGCACCGACGGGGTTGTTGCCGTCGCCGAAACCGTCGGTCGCGGCGTTCGACTGCAGGATGATCCCGCGCGACAGGCTCGAGGCGTAGAGCGCGGGGATCACGGCGAACGCGCCGAGCATGATCCTGATGTTGTCGCTGTTGTCCGCCATGTAGGCGATGCCGAGCGGCTGGATCCGGTTGATGGGCTCGACCGGGAGGGAGATCCCGTAGGCACCCTCGCCGGCGTTGGCGCCGGAGGTGCCGAACACGAACGTCGCCTGGCCCTTCACCTCGGTGCCCTCCATCCGGTAGAAGCCCTCGGCGGTCGACCCGGTGCCGAGGGTCGGCGGGGTGACCCCGGCGGTGATGTCCGGCGTGTAGGCGGTGAACCGCCCCCAGTTCTGGGCCATGTCAGATCACCACCTGGGCGGCCACCGAGTAGGTGATCGAGTCGGTGTCGGCGTGCACGAGGTTGACCCGCCACGTCGAGGGGAGGACGTCGTTGGCGACGAGGTTCGAGGCGTTGGTCGCGCCGGGGAACACCCGCAGCACGGTGGTTCCCGTTCCGACGATCGCGGCGGAGGCGAGGATCGTGTAGTAGGCGCCGGACACCTCGTCCTTGCCTTGGATCGTGGCGACGACCGACGGGGTCGACGTGGCAGCGGTGGCGTTGATGATGACGACGACACCGCGGTGCTCGGTGTTGGACTGGTCGGCGGTCGCGACGGTCGCGGTGCGCGCCGCGGAGGCGAGGAGGGAGCGCGACTCGTTGTTGGCCACGTCAGTCGTCCTTGGCGGGAGCGGCCTTCTTGGCCGGCGCCTTGGCGGGCTTGGCGGGCTCGAGGGTCCCGGCGCTGTCGGTGTTGACCCACTCGGCATCGGGGGCGTCGAGTTCGATCTCGTCGCCGGCGGCCCACGGCCCGAACTGGGTCACGGATGCGGCGGCGCGTTCGGCGCTGTAGTTCTGGGTCACGGTGTATCGGGGCACTGGGCCTCCTCGTTCTCTGCTGCGGTGAAGTTCGGTCGACCAGGTCGGCCCGGAGCCCGCCGTGGTGGCGGGCTCCGGGCTGGCGCTCTGGGGTGGTGGGTCAGGCGTTGTCCGCGGCGGCGAGGAACGCCACCTCGGTCCACTGGCTCTCGACGCCGTCGTACCGCAGCAGCAGCGAGCCGCCGGGTGCGACCGCGCGAGTGGCGGCGCCGAGGTTGATGTTGGCGTCGTCGACGGTGATCGTGTGGCCGGCCACGGTCGCGAGGAGCAGCAGGTCGCCGTCGGCGGCGCCCGTCATCGTGATCGTGTCGAGCTGGTCCGACGTGGACGACTCCGAGGTGAGCCGCACGTAGGACCGGGTGACCGTCGCGACGCCGGACGCGATCGTGACCGCCTCCGCGGTGCCGAACCCGACGACGCCGCCGAGCACCAGCCGGCCAGCGCTGACGTTGAGGTTGGTGCCGTCGTGGTGCAGCGACACGTCGCCGGTGTTGTTGTCGGCGCCGTCGGCGCCGTCGCCGAACCACAGCTTGACGTTGTCGCCGAGCTTGCAGTCGTCGTCGTCGGAGCGGGCGAGGAAGGAGATCCGTTCGGTGGCCATCCCTGGCCTCCTTTCAGGTGGCGGTGGAGGCCCGAGGCCCGGCAGGTGCCGGGCCTCGGGCCTTCATCCAGGGGAGGGTCAGATGGTGGCGTTGTAGAGGACCGCGGCGGCCTCGATGCTGCTCGCGGACCCGGAGGGGGCGTAGCGGCCGAACCCGAGGCGCAGCGAGTGCACGATGCGGGTCTGGTCCGACGCGGGGAGCCGCTCGACCTCGGTCTTGACCTGGCGGCGCCAGCCGGCGACGAACCCTCGACGGTTGAACACCACCGTCTGGCCCTTCACGTTGTTGGAGCCGGTGGTCGACACCTTGCCGTCGGCCTCGGTGAGCGACACGGCCTGGGAGGCGATGAGCGGGTGGCGCATGATGCGGGCCTGCTCACCGTTGAGGACCGTGGCGTTCGGGCCGTACTTGTCGGCGGTGATGATCTCGTCGAGGAGCGAGATCGCGTCGACCGAGCCGGGGTCGGCCACGTACACCAGGTCGTTGGGGTCGATCGGGTGACCCCAGTCCTGGAGGTACGTCTGCGACAGCATCAGGCCCTTCGCCGCCATGAAGTCGGCGAAGGTGTAGGCCCCGGAGACGTCGCGGCCGTTGCTGGTGTTGTCGACCAGGGCAGCGTGGCGGATCCCGTCGAAGGCCAGGTAGTGCTTGGTGTCGGCGGGGTCGGCGTCGTCGAGGTTGATGTTGCCGGTGCCGGCGTTGGTGGTGTCACCGTTGAGGACCAGCGAGTCGCTGTAGTGCGCGACCGACGCTGCGCCCTGGCGGCGGAGGAACGGCACGAACGGGATGATGCTGTCCTCGTCCATCTCGCCGGACCACATCTGGTGGATGACGAACTTCTTGGCGGTGACGGTGGCCCGGTTCGACCCGGTCTTCTGGGTGTCGTAGTTCGACGCGTTGTTCGCCGTCGACTCAGACACGAGGATCATCTCGGGCAGGTCGGCCTCGATCGGGAGGTACGCCACGGGGGCGTCCATCTCGAACGACTCGATGAGGGGGAACACCCGGCCGAGGCGGCGGGGGGCGTCCCACAGCTCGCCGACGTACTGGGCACCGATGAGCTGCGAGCCGTAGCCGGACTCGGCGGTGTCCATGGCACGCTGGTAGGCCTCGACCAGCTCGACGTCGCCGGTCGCCTCGATGGAACGGGCGTCGCGGGCGGCGACCTCGTCGTCGGTGAGGTAGAACGCGTCGGACGCGGCGTCGAAGGTGCGGGTCAGCTCCTCGGACGGGCCCTCGTAGACGCCGGCCCCGTTGACCTTGCGCTGGCCGGCGAGGCTGCGCTGCATGTCGTGGAGGAACTCGACGTCGGCCAGGGCGAGACCGCGGCGGGCGTACTTGGTGCCCACGAGTTCCCGGTCCTGGTTGCCGCCGGCGAAGCGGATCTTGCGCGAGAACTCGGCGGCCTCGTCGTCGGACATGCCGTCGAGGACGCCGCGAACGACCTCGGCGATCTTCTCGTCCGAGGTTCGTGCCTCGATGGCCTCGTCGTTGGCGTCGAGGCGCTGCCGGATGTCCCGGGCCAGCTCCTCGACCGTGGTGGCATCAGCCATGGTGGTCAGCCCTCCTTGGGCGTCGGCAGCGCGTCGGCGATCGCCAGCAGCGCGTTGAGGTCGTTTGCCGGGGGCGGCGGGGTCGACCTCGTGAACCCCATCTCCTCGAGCCGCTCGACGAGGGACCGCATCGCGGTGTCGTCGGTGGTGTCGGGGACCTGGTCCTGGGAAGAGGGGCCGGTGACGGGCTCGTAGCTGGTGGTGACCTCGACCTCTTCGGGGTTGCCCGTGTCGAGGGTGAGGTTGTCGTCGGC